>Ga0137308_100963_pt1 | contig 34801 bp, 31 predicted proteins | sample Inofrocosms_June_FD_97181 | JGI IMG/M metagenome (GOLD analysis project Ga0137308, IMG submission 97181) | Mouse cecal microbial communities from Vienna, Austria - N-Acetylneuraminic and N-Acetylglucosamine D2O microcosms_June | ecosystem: Host-associated > Mammals > Digestive system > Large...
ATCCCCTGAAGCACGCAAGCCGCCATATGGTTCCTCACCCACTCTCTCATACTGCCAGCCAGATATAACACTGTCCCTAAGAAAAAAGCAACCACAGTAAAGAACTCCCCGTACGCCCCGTCAGACCCTATCACAAAAGCCAATGACACAATCATAAGACTTAGACAAATCGAGACTACCTGATATCGCTTAAACCAAAGCTTCATACCCCTACTCTCCCGTTATGTACCAATTATCTATGCTCCTAGTGTTGCTGCCATTACCGCCTTAATCGTATGCATCCGATTTTCTGCCTCATCAAAGACGACCGACTGCTTAGACTCAAACACCTCATCTGTGACTTCCATTGCATCAATCCCGAATTTCTCACTGATTTCCTTACCAATCTTTGTATTTCTATCATGAAAAGCCGGCAGACAATGCATAAAAATCGCCTGCTCGCCTGCATTTTCCATCACCTTTTGATTTACCTGATAAGGGAACAAATCCTTAATCCGCTCTGTCCACACCTCATCTGGCTCTCCCATCGACACCCATACATCCGTATAGATAACATCCGCGCCCTTTGTCGCCTTCTCTACATCTTCCTCTAAGCGAATCACAGCCCCTGTCTTTTCTGCAATCTTTTGACACTGTGCCACCAATTTCTCATCCGGCCAATATTTCTTCGGTGCGCAAGCTGTAAAATCCATCCCCATCTTTGCACAACCTACCATCCAGGAATTTCCCATATTATAGCGGGCATCTCCCATATAGACCACTTTCACCTTCAGCGTCCCAAAATGCTCCCGAATCGTCAAAAGGTCTGCCAAAATCTGTGTTGGATGAAACTCATTGGTCAGTCCATTCCACACTGGTACCTCTGCATGTCTTGCCAATTCCTCTACAATCTCCTGACCAAATCCCCGATACTCAATTCCCTCATACATCCGGCCAAGCACTCTTGCGGTATCTGCAATGCTCTCCTTCTTCCCAATCTGGGAACCCGTTGGTTCTAGATAGGTGGTTCCCATCCCAAGGTCATGCGCTGCCACCTCGAAAGAACATCTTGTCCTTGTACTTGTCTTCTCAAAAATCAACGCCACATTCTTTCCTCGCAGCGTATCCACTAAGATTCCTTCCTTCTTTTTCCTTTTAAGCTCTGCCGCCAAATCCAGCAGATATTCTATCTCCTCTGGTGTAAAATCCAATAGCTTTAAAAAATCTCTTCCCTTTAAATCCATCGTTGTCTTATCCTCTCTTATCTAATTATTAACTAAAATTAATATTTCTTCCGTCTAATGGCGAAAATGGACAGTAGTCAATGGAGCGCTTGAACTCGCTGCCTATATTATAGAAAGCAAGCCTAAACGCTCCATTCGCTATCAGCCCCAAAGGTATATATGTTTTTGGAGTCGTCCTCTTCTACTCTTTAGAAAGCTCCACTGCCGACGTTACGACTCCAGCCAGCTTCTGAATCTCTGATGGAATAATAATCTTCGTTGCCTTTCCATCTGCTGCTTTTATAAATGCTTCCAAACTCTTTAGCTGAATTACTGCATTATCCACACCAACGTCTTTTAAATACTGAAGTCCCATCGCATTTGCCTGCTGTACCTTCAGTATCGCTGCTGCTTCACCTTCTGCTTCCTTAATCATCTTCTCTTTCTCAGCTTCTGCTCTTAATATCGCTGCCTGCTTCTCGGCCTCTGCATCCAGGATCGCGGATTCTTTATGTCCTTCTGCCACCAAAATGGTAGACTTCTTCTCACCTTCTGCTTTTAGAATCGCTTCCCGGCGCTCACGCTCTGCCTTCATCTGCTTCTCCATCGCATCCTGAATCGCAGCTGGCGGTATAATATTCTTAAGCTCCACACGATTTACTTTAATTCCCCAGGGGTCTGTCGCCACATCTAGGGAAGCCCGCATCTTTGTATTAATTGTCTCACGAGATGTCAGTGTCTGGTCAAGCTCCAGATCACCGATAATATTACGAAGTGTTGTCGCTGTCAGATTCTCAATCGCCATAATCGGATTCTCCACTCCATAAGCAAAAAGCTTCGGGTCCGTAATCTGGAAAAATACTACCGTGTCAATCCGCATCGTAACATTATCCTTGGTAATCACTGGCTGCGGTGCAAAATCCACCACCTGTTCCTTTAGTGTTACCTTACGGGCCACCCGGTCAATAAATGGTGCTTTAAAATGAATTCCAACACCCCAGGTTCCATTGTACGCCCCCAATCGTTCCATAACAAGCGCTGTCGCTTGTGGCACAATCTTAATGCAAGACGCAAAAATAATCAAAATTACTAATACTAATACAGCTACTAATACAGGCATTTATCCTTCCTCCTTAATCTCCTCTACTATAAGTTTCACACCTTCGATAGCACAGATTTTCACCTTACTTCCAACTGCTATCACAGAAGTCTCCTTAAGGCTCCTAGCCGTCCAGCTAATATCTGCTATCATCACCTCACCACTTTGGCTAAGATTGTCAATCTCCTTGCTCACTATCGCTATTCGTCCAATCAGACTGTCTGCATTGGTCTTCGTCTTGCCATTTCTGACATACTTTAACGCAATCGGACGTGTCACCACTAAAAGCAACAGCGAAAGCCCCACAAAAATCGTTCTCTGAACTGTGGCACTTGCTCCATAAAACGTCGAAATAAACGCCACAATTGCACCACCTGCAAACCAGATAGTTGTCAGATTCACTGTGGCAATCTCAATCGCCAAAAGAACAATCACAAGTAAAAGCCAGATGATTGCCGGGTCTAAAAACAACATGCACTTCAACCCCTTTCCTTATAGTTATCCCCATTATACACCACATTTATTTAAAAGACCAGAAGTTTATAAAAAGACTCCAGTTGCTAGACAATTAACAACTGGAGTCTTTTATACTCTTTAATAAAATACATGATTCCCAATGACAATTCCATTGATACTTCCATTAGACCTTCTAAAATGTGTCAGCGTTCCAACGGTCGTCTCTCCATTCAGTGCCGCTTGTGCTGCCTGAATACAGATAGAGCGTGGTCCTGCTGCCTGAATCGCTGCAACTTTTCCAGTTGCTGCTGGTGTAAACTGTCCTGGTGCAGAGATAACTGCTGCAATCGAATTAGGATAAGCCCCGCTTCTCACACGGTTCATCACCACTGCGCCTACCGCAACCTGCCCTTCATATGGCTGATTGCCTGCTTCTGCCTGGATGAGCGCTGCAAGTAAAAGCAACTCATCATTCGATGCCGCAATCGCTCCTAAGTTAGAAGTACGGCGTTCTTTCTCTTCTGCTGCCTTTCTGGCAGCTTCCTCTGTCTTAATCTCATCAAGTGTCTTTGCCTTTCCATACTGGTAAGACACTTCCACAAACTCACCAGAGATATAGTTAATCTCTCCGTCCGAGTAGATAATCTCAAGCCAGCCATCTTTCTCCTCGCCGACCTCTATGGTCTCGCCTTGTGCGATTAAATCAATTACATGTGCATCCATATTGGCTTCTGCTCTTACCCGAAGTGTCTGAGCAGTCACGGTTGCAATCTTCTTTGTATCTTTTGCCGCCTGCTCTTCTGCATCGACGCCAAAAGCAAGATAGTCATTGCTGACCCATCCTGTTACATTGCCGGAGCGAATCATCGTCCATCCTTCGGTCCGTTTTACAATCTCACCGGCGTTGCCTTTAAACATCTTGCCAATAACCGCTGCATCGGTCCCTGGCTCTGTGCGGACACTGACAGAGTCATCCACTTTCGCCATTACTTTTCCATCCCAAACTTCTTCTGCAAGGATTTCTTCTACATCTTCTGCTGTCAACTGGTCCATTAACGCATTTAAGGTGTCTTCTCCTTCATTTCCCAGACCTGCAAATCCAGTCTGGCACAACCACATAGCTGCAAGAAGAAAGATTGCCATTCCTTTTTTCCACATCTGAACTCCCTCCTAAATATTACGGAAATATTACATTTATTACAGGGATTTTATCAGATATTACGTTATTTGTCAACTTTTTATTAAGAATTCCTTAAGATTTGTTTCGGACTGGCCTCATAATTGCATCATCTTCTGATGCTTTCCAATCATCTGCAAGGTCTGCAAGACGAAGATATTCTCTATAATGTTGCAAATATCTATCGCTTTTTTCTTCTCTTGGAATAAATTCTTTGATGCTTCTTGCTGCCATCTGCTCTGACGCTTTTTCTACATCTTGATAGACGCCTCCGGCAATCGCTGCATAGATGGCTGCGCCAAGTGCACAGGTCTGGTCAGCATCTAAGATAGAGATTTTCTTTTGTAATATATCTGCCATCATCTGCATAATATAATCGGATTTTTTGGAGATGCCTCCAACGGCAACGACCCTTTCAATCTCGATGCCGGCATCCTCAAAGCCGCTCATAATCCGCTTTAGTCCGCAGACTGCACCAAAGACCAGTGCACGGTACAGATACGGCGCCTCAATACCAAGTGTTAGATTGGCAATCATCGCCTTTTGAAAATCGTCGGTATCAGGATATCTGCGTCCGTTAAACCAGTCAAGTGCGATGGGAAAGACATCTTCTGGAAGCTTTTCAGCCTCTCTTTGTAGTGCTGGCAGTAAGGATTCTTCTAATTTTTCCACAAGTTCTCGTGCCTGTGTCTCTTCTAAGAGAGCAGTTACCTCCTTGACTGGCCACATCAATATTTTTTTAAACCATGCGAAGATATCACCAAAAGCTGCCTGACCAGTCTCGATACCTACGAAGTCTGGAAGGATGGAGTTCTCTGCCTGGCCACCATAGCTTCTGATGTCCTTTCCATGCAGATAATCAGCCTTAACCACAATCATATCCACCGCCGAGGTTCCCATCGTGCACACCATGGTTTTCTCCCGGATTCCCGCCCCTACAGCGCCAGCATGGGCATCAAAAGAGCTGCCGGAGACGGCAATTCCTTCGATAAGTCCAAGTCTCTTGGCCCACTCTTTTGAGAGTGTCCCTGCTTTTACAACAGAAGCTTGCGGGCTTCTCTGATAGCGTTCTCTGACAAGCAGAAGATAAGGGTCTAGTTCTTCTAATACTTCCACCGAAGGCAACCCCTTCCAAGCGCTGTGCCAGAGTGCTTTGTGGCCGGCTGCACAGGCACTGTGATACATCTCTTCTGGAATAGTATTGCCACTTAACAGCCCCACCATCCAGTCACAGTGCTCAATCCAGGTATATGCTGCCTCTTTGATGCGCGGATTCTTCCGAATGGTATGTAGTATCTTGGCCCAGAACCACTCTGCACAGTATTTGCCCTGGTATCTGCTATAATCAATCTCGCTTCCATGTACAAAGATTTCGTTGATTTGTTCTGCTTCTTCCACCGCAGAGTGGTCTTTCCACAGATGAAACATCGCATCTTCACACTCTGCAAACTCCTCAATAAGCGCTAGTGGAACTCCCTTCTGGTTGACAGGAGCCGGTGTGGAGCCGGTGGTATCGACCCCAATTCCGACAATCTGTACTCTTACTTCTTCTGAAACCATGGAAACTGCTTCTTTGACACATGACTCCAAAGACTCCAGATAATCAAGAGGATGCTGTCTAAAAATACTCTGCTCTGGATGCTGATACAGCCCCTTTTTCCAGCGCGGATAGAAGGAGACTCCGCTGCCAAGCACATGTCCATCTTCTGTGTCTGTCACAATTGCCCGGACAGAGTCACTTCCAAAATCCACTCCTATTACATATGTTTTCTTTTTCTCTGACATCATTTTTTACGTCCAATCGCTTTTTTACAGCACTCCACAATATGTTCAGGAGTCAGACCATATTTTTCCAGAAGTTCTTTAGGTGAACCAGAATGACCAAAGGTATCCTCTACCCCGACAAACTCCATTGGCACAGGCTCAGAGGAGACAAGTACTTCTGCCACAGCACTTCCAAGTCCACCGATAACATTGTGTTCTTCTGCCGTAACAATCGCACCGGTCTCTTTGGCTGCTTTTAAAATCAGTTCTTTATCAATCGGTTTAATGGTATGCATGTCGATAACTCTTGCATGAATTCCCTCTGCTGCAAGTTGTTTTTCTGCTTTTAATGCTTCCTGTACCATCAGACCACAGGCAATGATAGTTACATCGCTGCCATCTGTCAATTCCATGCCTTTTCCAATCTCAAAATGATAATCTTTAAAGCCATCTGTTACACACTCTACAGCGCCCCGTCCGGTTCTTAAATAACAAGGCCCCTGTCTCTTTATCATAGCCTCGGTTGCAAGATGTGCCTCATATGCATCACATGGTACAATAACCGTCATCTTTGGCATCGTACGCATCAGGCTGATATCTTCAATACACTGATGCGTTGCGCCGTCCTCTCCTACGGTCAGCCCGGCATGGCTTCCAACTATCTTAACATTCAGTCCTGGATATGCTACTGCATTGCGTATCTGGTCATAGACTCTTCCGCAGGCAAACATTGCAAAAGTATGTACAAACGCTGTAGCGCCGCAGGTAGCAAATCCAGCAGCGACATCCACCATATTAGCCTCTGCAATCCCCATATTGAAAAAACGCTCTTTATATGTTTCTGCAAAATAGCTTGTCATCGTACAGCTTTTTAAATCCGCGTCAAAGACATAGACCTTTGGGTCATCTCCAAATTCTTTCAGTGCACGCCCGTAAGCAACTCTTGTTGATAGATTTTCACCCATTTTTTTAACCCTCCAGTTCCCTAATTCTGTCATTTAATTCGGTATACGCAATCTCCCATTCTTCCTTGGTTGGCTGTCCACCATGGAAGCGGACCTGATTCTCAAAGACAGAGACTCCTTTTCCTTTTATGGTATCTGCCACGATTACGCTTGGCTTTCCCTTTAAGGCAGAAGCTTGTTCGATGGCATCTGCAATCTGCTCTACATCATGACCATCTATTTCCAATACATTCCATCCAAAAGCTTTAAATTTCTCTCCAATTGGATAAGGTGACATTACTTCTGTCAGTGGGCCATCTAATTGTAATTTATTGTTATCTACAAAGGCAATCAGATTATCTGCCTGATAGTGAGCGGCTGCCATTGCTGCCTCCCATATCTGGCCTTCCTGAATCTCTCCATCGCCCATAATACAAAATACCTGGTATCCAAGCTCTTTGCATTTTCCATACATCGCCATGCCAAGCGCTACAGAAAGTCCTTGTCCTAGAGAACCACCTGACATATCAACACCTGGGACATGAATCTCGACATGCCCGGATAAATCGCTGTCAATCTTACGAAAAGTAGAGAGATGTTCTTTTTCAAAATATCCCCGAAGTGCCAGTGTTGCATACATCGTCGGAGAGCAATGCCCTTTGGAGAGTACCAGACGGTCTCTGTTTTCCATATCTGGATTTTCAGGGTCAATATTCATCTTGTCAAAATACAGCACTGATAAAATCTCTGCCATCGAAAAAGAGCCTCCGATATGGCCTGAACCAGCTGTCTGTATTGTCTCTAATGCGGTCTTACGAATCTTATTCGCCCACAGATTCAGTTCTTTTTTTGTTTCACTCTTCATGATTTTTAAGCTCCTCTAATTCTATTTTGCCGAATTCTGACGTTTTTGTTTCATCATATCCACATAGACAGCTATGATGATAATGATACCTTTTAATACATACTGCCAGTAGGAATTGACACGCATCAGATTTAGTCCGTTGGAGATAATACCAATAATCAGAACACCGATAATCAGTCCTCCTACGGTACCAGTTCCTCCAAAGAAGGAAGTGCCTCCTAAGACAGCTGCTGCAATCGCGTCAGTCTCATAGCCCTCTCCTGTGGATGGCTGTCCAGAAGACAGACGTGCTGCCAGCACAACGCCACAAAAGCCTGCCATTGCACCACTGATGGTCCATACCAGAATCTTAATCTTGTTAATATCAATACCAGAAAAGCGGGCAGATGTCTCATTGCCACCAACTGCATAGATATGTCGCCCAGTCCTTGTCTTATTTAATAGGAAATAATCCAATATCAGGAAAATGGTCATATAGATAACCGGATATGGAATCGGCCCTAGAGAACCTGTTCCAAATGCTCCAAACGCACGGTTTGTCGTGGTCACTGGTGAGCCGTTGGCCAGAAGATATGCTGCTCCACGGCAGATAGACTGCATAGCAAGTGTTACCACAAAAGGATGAATCCCTGTATAGGTGATAATCGCACCATTTAACATACCGATAATAACACCGATTAAGATACCAACTAAGATACCAACCCAGATAGGAAGTCCTAGATTTTCAAAGGTCATTACACAGAGCACACCGCTAAGTGCCGCCAAAGCGCCGCCGGTTAAGTCAATACCAGCTAAGATAATTGCCATCTGTACACCAATCGCCAGATAACAGTTGGTTGCACAAGTACGAAGCAGATTGACAATATTGGTTCTTGTCAAAAAGTTGTTGCCAAAGATAGAAAAGAACAGACACATGGTCGCCAAAGCGATTAAGATACCCCAGTTCTGCTTAAAATATTCCTTTACAGGACGCATCATATTATTGGACTTGTTATTCATTCTCCGTCACCCCCATAGCATACTTTAATATTTTTTCCTGTGAATAGTCTTTGTGGTCTAATTCTCCGGTAATCCGACCCTCGTTCATAATCAACATCCGGTCACTCATATTCATAACCTCTGGCATCTCAGAAGATATCAGAATAATCGCTAATCCCTGTTTTGCTAACTCATTGATAATCGTATAGATTTCTGCCTTTGCCCCTACGTCAATACCACGGGTTGGCTCATCGAGAATCAACACTCTTGGATTGGTTGCAAGCCATTTGGCAAGCAGTACTTTCTGCTGATTGCCTCCTGAGAGTGTGGAACAGTTGACATTACTTGAAGGCGCCTTTATCCGCAATTTTTTTACACCATCGTCTACGATTGCCTCTTCTGTCGCTGTATCCACACGAAAATGCTTGATAAAGCGGTCTAAAATCGGCAGTGTAATATTAAAAGCGATGGTATTTTTTAACAATAATCCTTCGGTCTTTCTGCTCTCTGGCACTAACGCAACACCACGATTTTGCATATACATCGGATTGGTTTTTTTGACTTCCTCGCCATTTAGATAGATTTCTCCAGCGTCCATAGGGTCTAATCCCATAATCGCTTTCATAAGCTCTGAACGTCCTGCGCCAACTAGACCATAGAATCCTAGAATTTCACCGCTTCGTACAGAGAAACTACAGTCAATTGCACGTTTGCCGGCCTTTATATGTCTTGCCTCTAGGATAACTTCTCCTGGCTCATTAAAGGTACGTACATAATAGTTGCCAAGGTCCCTGCCCACCATCAAAGAGATAAGCTGGCTTTCAGTGCACTCCTTGGACTGTAAGCTTCCCATAAATTCGCCGTCTCGCATAATCGTTACGGCATCACACAGCTGAAAGACCTCTGCCATCTTATGTGTAATAAAGATAATGCCCATCCCCTGACTCTTTAAGTCGTTGACGGTCTCAAAGAGAATATTCACTTCTTTTTCAGAGAGAGAGGAAGTTGGCTCATCGAGAATTAAAATCTTGGCATTTAAAGAGAAAGATTTGGCAATCTCCACCATCTGCTGCTGTCCAAGAGAAAGTCTTCCCACTAATTCATTTGGATCTATATCAAGTCCGACACGCTCTAGGAAAGGCTTTGCCGCCTCTGCCATCTTATCTTTGCTAATCATTCCCAGAGAATTCTTCATCTCTCTGCCCAGAAAGATATTTTCTGCAATTGTCATATAGGGCTCTAATGCCAATTCCTGATGGATAAATGCAACGCCTAGCGACTGTGATTCATGCACGGAACCAATCTCTACTTTTTGCCCTTCGATATAGATTTCTCCAGAATCCGCTGGAAACACACCACCAAGAACATTCATAAGCGTTGATTTACCGGCTCCATTTTCACCCATAAATCCCATCACCTCTCCGGTATGTACGGTGATGGCTGCATTGTTTAACGCCTTGACGCCTGGAAAGGTTTTTACAATATGTTCCATGCGCAAAAGTTCTTTTTTCATTGATTTCACCCCTTTTTGCTTCTGTTTTTGGCACAAAAAGGGGACGCTTCTTTAGAATCGTCCCCTTGATTTCGCGTATCGATTACTGCCAGTCACTTACGTCGAAATCTCCAATGTTGTCTGCAGTTATCAATGTAACAGGAACTACAATCTCTTGCTCTACTGCTTCGCCAGACAGATGTGCAAGCGCTGCATCTACTGCATTGCTTCCGATTACGGATGGCTGCTGTGCAGAAGAACCAGTCGCAGAACCATCTGCCACATATCCCATAAAGTCTGGATTGCCGTCTACGCCGTAGATAATAATATCATCTCTGCTATGTGCTGCCGCTGCCTGTACACAGCCAAGAGCTGCCATATCGTTGATACAGAAGAATCCTGCAATATCTGCATCTGCAGTGATAGCATCCTCTGCAACTGGAAGGGTGGTTGCAGTATCACCAGAAGTATCAGAAGTTCCTATAATCTCGAAATACTCACCAATGGTATCTCTAAATCCCTGCTCACGCTGTGCACAAGCACTTCCAGATGGCTGGTTCATAATATAGATTTTAGAACCTTCATCTAATTTCTTCATCATATCTTCTGCACACTGTACACCTGCACCATAGTTATCAGACGCAATAACAGAAACTACTAAGTCTGTACGGTCCACTGCGGTATCTACGTTGATAACCGGGATATTGGCATCTGCACAAGCCTGTAATGCCTCTGTACATGCAGTGCAATCCATAGGAGCCATAATAATTGCATCTACTTTCTGATTGATTAAGTCATAGATATGGTCGTTCATCGTTGCCTGGTCGCTGTCTGCATCTACGGTCACTAACTGCGTATCTGGATTCATTCCTTTTGCAGTCATCTGCTCTGTGATACCACCCATCATCGCGGTCCAGAACGGATTGTTCATCGTTGTTGGTACATAGGCAAAGGTTAAATCTGCCACATCAGCACTGGCACCCCCTGTCTGGCCTTCTCCCTCTGTTGCTTCTTCTGTATTGCCTGTTTCGGTCTCTGTTTCCTGGGTAGCTTCTGGCTCTGCCTGTGTATTAGAAGCATCATTTCCACCCGAACCACATCCAACCATGCTTGCTGTCATCATTACAGCCATTGTAAGTCCCAATAGTCTCTTTTTCATAATCTTTTTCTCTTCCTTTCTTTTTTATATTTATCTTCTTGCTAGCATTGAAGAAAAAATATCTTGCTCTATGATTCCTCTCGAATCTGCCGAAGCTTCTCAAGAATCAGATTTTCCTTGTAAAGCCTCTCTAACACATAATAATAGCCTCCAAGCAAAAAGGAATCTTCACTTAATCTGGAATAGCGGATGGAGATACTCTCCCCCACCAGAGGATGGACAAACTGCTTGACCACCTGCTCCACCTTTTCGATAAATGCATCTTCTTCGGGATAATCTGGCCCTAAGATAATGCAATCTGGATTGATAATATATACAATACTTGCGATGCCATACCCAAGCATCCATGCCATCTTCTCAATCGCTAAGATGGCTAGAGGGTCTCTTTGTCGATAAGCCTCCACAATCTCTAGATAGGTACTTTCTTTATGTAAGATGCTGCCTGGAAATTCATACATCCTCTCTAGCATATAGCGGACGGCACTCTCTGTTCCTGCGCAGTATTCAAAAGTCCCTTCGGACTCTCCTAGATGTCTTCTGCCATTATAATTGACACCCATATGCCCAATCTCACCGGCAATTCCCATCTGTCCTTCTACAATCTTTCCATTAATAACGATACCAGCTCCAATACCAAAACCTCTGGAACGTATAATAATCAAACTGGTGTTCTTATCTTCTCGCACTTCTTCCGCGTTACGCCACTCTGCATAAGCAGCAAGCTTGGCATCGTGCTTCATCATCACCGGAAGCTCTAGCGCTTCCTCTAACTCTGCCCGGATATTGACCTGACTAAACTGTTCAAACTCTGAGATTTCAAAAAGGTCATTCCCATCCGATTTGCGGCGGATATAAGGACCTGGTACCGCAAGACTAACCCCTACAATATTTTTCTTACCAAACTGTTCTCTTAATTTTAGGGCGCTTTTTTTCAGCTTATCCATCACTACATGGATATCTTCGTTTTTCTCAAACTGGCAACGGCTGTGGCTTACCTGCTTGCCATTTAGTGTATAGACTCCTATCTGAAAATCTTTTCTGGTAATCCCCATAGACATAATATAGATGCCATCTAATTTTAGATAAATCTGCTCACCTCTTCGCCCGGATGCGGTATCTCCATTTGTGGCAATAATGCCCATCTCTAGAAATTCATTGATAATATTGGTAATCGTCGCCTTCTGAAGGCCACTTTCTGCCGCTAATTCTGTACGGGTCATACTTCCCCCCTCTAAAAGCGTCTTAAAAACCAATGTACGATTATTTTTCTGCATTTCGGTACTATTCATGCCTCGATTCATTGCCTTACCTCCTGTCTTTTCTATTGTTCATTGATTTAACCAGGGAAGTATATCGCTCCTTTGTATAGTTTATTGATTTAACATTATTTCCTTTTGTATTTTCCATATTACACGATTTTTTTCCCTATGTCAATCCTTTTTTGTGAATTTTTTCAAATATATGTAACATTTATGTTCATTCAATTTACTATAATATAGTTTATCCGTTGAACACAAGAAGGCGCCTGGTCATATTCAGAGACCAGGCGCCTTCTTTATATTCCCCTGCGCTGCCGGTATACTTCATACATCAAAATCGATGCTGCTACCGCTGCATTCAATGATTCTAACTTTCCCTGCATTGGAATCCGAATCAAGGTATCTGCTTTTCGGCTTAAGCTTTCGCTCAGTCCATTTCCTTCATTCCCAATCAAAAATGCACATCCGCTTTGATAATTTTCTTTGTCATAGCTGTTCTTTCCATCCAGATGTGCTGCGTACGTACGTATTCCTTTCTTTGAGAGTTGCAAAAGAATCTCCTCTAGTGCATCTACATATAAAAATGGCATCCGGTAAATGGAGCCCATCGTAGAGCGAATGGTCTTGGGATTATAGAGGTCTACCGAGGTGCCACTTAGAATCACACCATCCACTCCAGCCCCTTCTGCTGTTCGAAGAATAGTCCCTACATTCCCTGGGTCTTGCAACTGTTCTAGAAGAAGCAGATGCGGATTTTCTTTTTGTATTATATCCTCTAACTGGTAGTTGTTCCTCTTGATAATACATAAGATTCCCTGCGGTGTCTTTGTATCGCTTACACTTGCAAAGACTCTGTCATCTAGGATTTCTGCCTCTAATCCTGCAAGAAAAGCCTGTCCCTTTTCTTCGAACAGGCTTTTGGAAATGTACACTTTCTGAATCCGCTCCCGCGGGGCTTCCTGGTACATCTTGATGCCTTCGACCAGATACACCCCTTCTTCTTTTCTTACTTTGGCTTTTTTGGCCAACTGTTGCAAATGCTTTACTTGCGGATTGGAAGTACTTGTAATCATCATTTCGCCATATCCGCAGAGACAGAAACCATATAACCTGGAACGCCTTTGTTCATACCAAGTGCTTCATCAATATCAAAGTCTTTAAACTCTCCGTTTTTGTAACCAACTACGCGATTGGTCTTACCCTCACAGAGTAAATCAACGGCAAGTCCGCCCATCATCGTTGCATAGACACGGTCCCGGCAAGTAGGATTACCACCGCGCTGCATATATCCTAAGATGGTTGCACGTGTCTCCATACCAGTTGCCGCTTCGATTCTTCTAGCCATCGAAGTGGAGTGACCAATGCCTTCTGCATTGATAATAATATAGTGCTTTTTGCCACTTTTACGGTTCGCTACAATATCGTTGATAATCTTCTGCTCGTCGTAGTCATACTGTTCTGGTATCAGGATAGACTCTGCACCGTTGGCAATTCCGCACCACAGTGCAATATAACCGGCATTTCTCCCCATAACTTCGATAATACTGCAGCGTTCGTGGGAGGTTGAAGTATCACGCACTTTGTCGATAGCCTGCATTGCCGTATTGACGGCTGTATCAAATCCAATCGTATACTCGGTACAAGCAATATCTAAGTCAATGGTTCCTGGCACACCTACGGTATTGACTCCAAAAGCTGCTAACTTCTGTGCGCCGGCAAAAGAACCATCCCCGCCAATAACCACCAAGCCATCAATTCCATGCTTTTTACAGATTTCTGCGCCCTTTTTCTGTCCTTCTTCTGTACGAAACTCAGAACAACGCGCCGTAAAGAGAATTGTTCCACCTTTATCTAAGATATCACTGACAGACTCTCTTCCCATATCAATAATATCTTCCTCTAAAAGCCCCTGATAGCCTCTGCGGATTCCTTTTACTTTCTTGCCATTTGCACATGCTTTGCGTACAACTGCGCGAATGGCAGCATTCATGCCCGGTGCATCACCACCGCTTGTCAAAACCCCAATTGTGTTGATTTCTTTTGCCATGACGTCTCCTTTGCCCATAATATGAATTCAAGTTTTTCTTTAATTTTAAAGCATTTTGTTCGCATTTTCAATATGCTTATGGACCTCTTTTACATTTTTCTCTCCGAACTTTTGATACAAAGATTCCAAAAGTTCAGATGAGACCCTGATATTTCGGCTTGAAGGAAGTGTCTTCTTCATCTTCTCTTTGCGAAGGTAGATATGAACGCTATCTTTCCCCTCGCTGTTCATCAAGATACGATAAAGCTCTGACTCTGATTCCTGGTATTCTCTAAGGTCTGCAAACTGGATCCAAAGCTCTTTGTGTATGGTCTCAAAAGGAACAATACGCTCTAGGATTAATTTACTTGCCTTGTCCTCCTCGCCGGAGACCCGACCGCTTACAAAGACTTTATCATCCACTTTTAAAAGCCTGTTGTTCTTCTCATAATCCCTTGGAAATACCAAAACTTCTACACTGCCCACCAAGTCTTCTATTGTGATAAATGCCATCATCTGGTTAGATTTTGTAGTCTTTGTTGTCTTGGCAGCAAGAATCCCTCCAATCACCACATGCTCGCCGTCCCGAAGTTTTACTTCTTCTCCTTCTTCCACAGGCAGAAAATCGCTTGTCACATGAGTGATACCGCGCTTCCACTGCGCCTCATATTCTTCTAATGGATGGCCACTAATATAGAAACCAAGCACTTCTTTTTCAAAAGCCAAAAGGTCTTCTTTTCCATATTCTTTGACATCGGGCATCTGAATCTTATAGGCATCCTTCTCTTCTTCTGACACAAAGTCAAACAGGCTCATCTGTCCCTCAAGCTCCGTCTTACGCTTCTGTGCAATCTGGTCCATAATCTGTGCATAGACCATTATCATCTGCCTTCTGTTTGCCGGAAATGAATCAAAAGCTCCTGCTTTAATCAGGTTCTCTATCGTCCTTTTATTAATATCTTTACCAGACATACGTTCGATAAAATCACTTAAGTCACAGAACGGCCCGTTCTTTCTCTCCTTTAACACACCTTCAATCACAGGTCTTCCAACACTTTTAATCGCACTAAGCCCATATCGGATACCATCCTCAGATACCGAGAAGACCCCTTCGCTTTCATTGATGTCCGGCGCCAAAATCGAGATTCCCATCTGTCGGCAAGTTAAGATATACTCGGACACCTTAGAGGAATTATCAATCACAGAAGTCATAAGAGCCGCCATAAATTCCACCGGATAATAATACTTGAGCCAAGCCGTCTGATAGGCTACCACTGCATAGGCTGCTGCATGGGATTTATTAAATGCATATTTGGCAAAATCAATCATCTCATCATAGATTTTATTGGCAATGCGCTCTGAGATTCCCCTCGCAATACAACCAGGCACTCCTTCTTCCTCATTGCCATAGACAAAGCTCTGGCGTTCTTTCTGCATCACAGCTGCCTTCTTCTTAGACATTGCACGGCGCAAAAGGTCGCTTCTTCCAAGCGTATAACCGGCTAACTTTTGTACAATTTGCATCACTTGTTCCTGATAGACAATACATCCGTATGTTGGCTCTAGAATAGGCTCTAACTCCGGGCAGTCATAGGTAATTGTCTCCGGGTGGTTTTTGCCGCGAATATACTGCGGGATAAAATCCATAGGCCCTGGACGGTACAAGGAGATACCAGCGATAACATCCTCTAAGCTCTGTGGCTTTAGCTCCTTGATAAAGCTCTTCATCCCCGAACTTTCTAACTGGAACACGCCGTCTGTTCTTCCGGTTCCAAGAGAATCTAAGACTTCCTTATCATTGTAGTCAATATGGTCAATATCGATGCTTATTCCTTTTCCCCTCTTAATCAAAGAGACGGCATTTTGAATTACCGTCAGCGTGCGAAGGCCCAGAAAATCCATCTTAAGAAGCCCCAGTTCCTCTAACGTTGTCATCGTAAACTGCGTTGTTATCGCGCCGTCTTGTGCTTTTGAGAGAGGAACATATTCATCCACGGCTTTCTGGCTAATCACCACACCGGCAGCATGCATAGAAGTATGTCTAGGAAGTCCCTCAAGCCTTTTGGACATATCGACAAGCTCTTTTACCTGCTCATTGCTCTCATAGAGATTCTTAAATTCAGGATTGGCATGAAGCGCCTTTTCAAGCGTAATATTAAGCTCTCTTGGCACCATCTTGGCAATCGAATCCACAAAGGCATAGGAGAGGTCCATTACCCTGCCCACATCCCGCAGTACATTTCTCGCTGCCAAGGTACCAAAAGTGACAATCTGTACAACCCGATCCGTTCCATATTTTTGCACCACATAGTCGATAACTTCCTGCCGGCGCTCAAAGCAGAAATCAATATCAATATCCGGCATGGAGATTCGCTCAGGATTTAAGAAGCGCTCAAACAACAACTGATACTTGGCAGGGTCAATATTGGTGATGCCAAGTGTATAGGATACAAGACTTCCTGCCGCCGAACCACGCCCTGGCCCTACAGCGATTCCATGGTCTCTGGCATATTTGATAAAATCCCATACAATCAGAAAATAGTCTACATAGCCCATCTTCTCAATAATCGAAAGCTCATAGGCAAGCTGCTCCTTTAAGGTTCCATCATCTGACGGGTAGCGCTCTGTAAATCCTTCCATACAGAGTTTATTGAGATATTCTAAGGCAGTGTAGCCTTCTGGTACATCGTATTTAGGAAGTTTTGTTACACCAAACTCAATCTCCACCTGACAGCGGTCTGCAATCTTCTGTGTATTTTCTAATGCTTCAAGCGCATATGGAAAAAGTGCTGCCATCTCTTCTTGAGATTTTACATAATACTGCCCTCCCTCATAGCGCATCCGGTCCTCATCTGCCAACCGTTTGCCCGTCTGTAAGCAGAGTAAAATATCGTGTGGCTTTACATCCTCCTTGTAGGTGTAGTGGATATCGTTGGTCGCTACAAGTGGAATTGACAGTTCCTTACTCATCCGCAGCAATGTCTGATTGACCCGTTTTTGTTCTGCAATCCCATGGTCTTGAAGCTCTAAAAAGAAATTCCCTTCTCCAAAAATTGCAAGATACTCTTTTGCCACTTTACAGGCTTTCTCATATTGCTCTTTGAGAATCTCCTTCTGTACTTCTCCAGCCAAACAGGCACTTAGGGCAATCAGACCTGTATGATAAGTTTTTAACAATTCCTTGTCGACACGCGGACGATAATAAAAGCCTTCTGTATATCCTCTAGATACAATCTTAATCAGATTCTGATAACCCTCGTTATTCTCAGCTAAAAGTACCAGATGATAGTAGCGGTCTTCTCCTTCTGTACTCTCTCTGTCAAAGCGCGAATGTGGCGCCACATAGACCTCGCATCCAAGAATCGGCTTGATTCCCGCTGCTTTTGCTTCCTTATAAAAGTCAATCACGCCATACATGGAACCATGGTCTGTAATCGCTGCACTGTTCATGCCAAGCTCTTTGACCCTTGCGACATATTCTTTAATCTTATTAGAGCCATCTAACAGACTGTACTCTGTATGCACATGCAGATGTGCAAAATTCATCTTTGCATCCCCCCTGTTCTTCTAATCATCGTGTGTTTTCTTAGACAATAAAAAAGGAGCAACAGCGCTTCGACTGTTACTCCTCCATTATAACCGATTAGCCATTAATCATAAAGGACAATAATTTATCAATGTCTTCTTTTTCGTATGCGATAATCTCCAGCTCTGGAATCTCACCGTTAGAGAAAATATTTGCAAGAGATACATACTGACACAACTTTGACTTTAGATTCAACCGGTCGCCCTCTCCTGTCACCAATTCTACTTTGCCTGCACAGTTGTCTACCACTTCAAAGAATTTGTTTACGTCTTTAATATTCTGTACTTTCATGTTCTTAAACTCCTTTCCTTCTCTTCGATACTCATTATACTCAAGGTCTTTAAAGATTGCAAGCGCTTTTTTATATTCTTCGAATGCTTTTCTCTGTAAGCTCAATGCGCCCTTCTTTTAGAAGATGCCCCACTGCCCGCTTAAATGCATTTTTGCTAAGGGAAAATTCTCTCTGAATCACTTCTGGCGACGCTTTGTCAGTAAAAGGCAGCACACCGTCAAATTCCTCAATCACCTGCATCACCGCTTCGGCATCTTCATGTATCTGAAGATAGCCCTTTTCCCGAAGGCTAATGTCTAGCTTTCCATCTGGTTTTACACTGGTGACTCTGGCTTCTACAATATCTCCCACCTTAGCCTGTCCAAAGAATTCCTTCTTGGGAATCAGAGCCGAATACTTATCATCCACCGCCACAAATGCTCCAAAATTCTCACTAATCTGATAGACTCTTCCCTTTACCTGGTCTCCCTTCTGATAAGGACTGTTCGTAGACAGATATTCATATACATTCATCGAAGCGCACAGACGCTCGCTCTTGTCTGTATAGAGTCCCACAAGACATTCTTCCCCGGCATGAACCTTTCTCGTCTGCTGCCGAAATGGGAGAAATAAATCCTTCTCTAGACCCCAATCTAAAAATGCTCCAATCTTTGTCACTTCCTTGACGGTAAGTAGTGCCATACCGCCCAATGTAAGCTTTGGCTTTGTGGTTGTGGCAATCAGACGGTCTTTAGAGTCCTTATAGAGAAAGACTTCAAGCTCCTCTCCAACCAAAAGTCCTTCTGGTACCTGCTTCTTCGGCAGAAGCACCCGTTCCTCTGGAGATTGAGGGCTGGCCAGATACACGCCGAAATCCACCTGTCTCATCACTGTAAGTACTTGTATCTCTCCTAGTTGCATATGCTTTTCTCCTATACTTTAAATTCTACTACGGCATACGGCCTCTCCTCTTTATCGGCCAACAGTACGGTATATCCGTCCTGAATGGTGAAAACCTTGGGATAGATAACATCATCAAGGACTGCTGGCTTTTTATATTCTGCCCTCATCTGACCAATCAAAAAATCCTTTGGCAGATACTCTCTGGCCATCTGTACATACTGCCCGTTGTTTACATGATGATTGACATCCAACTGATAGCTGTGTACAGAAAATGGCTCCTTCTCTTCCATCTGCCCCAGAAGTGTTATCTGACTCTTTTCATATTCCATAAGAAGCTTTGGCTCTAGTGTATATGCCTCTAACACATCCTCATCCACACGCGCTGGTCGCATCCTCTCCATATCCATATAGACCCACATGGAATCTGCACAGGCTGCCAGCTCTCCCTCTTGGCTTAGAAGCCGAAAATTTCTCCTTCCCGTCATCTTATCAAACGCATAAGGCCAGGTGCCTACCCGAATATGCTCTGCAAGCTTTGGATAATGCGCCACAACAATCTTCCAGGAACGAAGTACCCACATCCTTCTCTTCCTGGTCAGATATGCCATTCCCACTCCCAAATCTTCCGAATGAAAGGTACTGCAATCCTGAAATGCATTTAAGATACCCATAAGTGTCATCTTCTGGTTCTCGTCGACCTCTGTCAGACGTACCCGGCTATCGTATTCATACATTGTATTCTTCCCTTCCCTTTAAGCACAAGACCCACTACTCTTATCCATTATACTTGCAAATCAGAAAAAAAGCCATACGAACTTTTAGATATGAATCAGAAAAAACAAAAATGTTCCGGCTAAAACAATTTCCAGCCATTCACTAATCTTCCAGTCTCTTTTTCTGGCAATAACATAAACTACAAGCCCTATCACCCAGATTCCCATTTATGATGCCTTTCTCTTTTGTCCTGCCGCTTCTATTAGTCACATTATAATTCTATCAGTCAATATTTGCAATGACCTTTTTATCTTAATATAAAAGAAGGGGTGATACGAATGAAAAACATTGATTATACTGCTATGGGCGCACGCATCCGTAACGCCCGGCTAGCCGCCGGATTGTCCCAATCAGAACTTGCAGAAAGATGCAATCTGTCCATCTCTTTTCTTGGACATATCGAGCGTGGCAGTCGAAAGATGTCATTAGAGACACTTGTAGCTGTATGTGAAGCGCTAAATTTAAGCGCAGACTATCTCCTTCAGGACGAACTGCCTGCTAGTGATGCTATGATAGGAAATATCATCGCCTCGGTCAAAAAACAAGGTTCTTATCAATATGACCGCTATCTAACTATCATCAAAGCACTGGCAGAGATTTCTGACAAATTGTAGTCAAGCAATGTGCAAAAGGCAAAAAAAGAGTCATCCGATTGTTATTATCGAATGACTCTTTACCTGTCAATCTGAAGTTTCACCTTTTTATCTCCTTTCATCTAAATTTTTCTTTTACCTTCCCATTGGACCTTTCCTCCATTTCTAAGAGTTTTTTGTCTCTTTCTTTTTGATGTCTTTATATTACAATATATCCTTTTATTTGTCAATAGTTTTCTGAAAATTTTTTTATATTTTTCTTTTTATCTGTTATCTATTCTGCAATTACAGACTGTCAAGTGACAAAATCCCTTTAAAAAGCTCCAGTCTCTCGAGATATTCCTTCTGGTCTAGCTTTCGTGGAATCCGAATCGTCAGCATAATTGTCATCGACTGTCTTCCCCCGGAACGGTCCACTTCAAATCTGTCCACCTTGCACCCATCTTGTTGCAATTTATGTAAAAGCGCTGAGCCTGATTTACTATCACTTACCTCGACATACAAAATCATATATCCTGAATACTGATATACCTTCTGTTCCACAAACGGCAGCACATGAAGCCCCAAAAGCAGAACAACTGTCACTAATATCGCTCCATCCACAAAGCCAATCCCTACCGCTAGTCCCACACAAGCGCACACCCAAATCCCGGCTGCTGAAGTCAGCCCTTTTACTTGATGTCCTGACACAATAATCGAGCCAGCTCCTAAAAAGCCAACTCCACTCACCACCTGGGAAGCCATCCGCGCCATATCTGCTGCTCCTGGATACCTTACTTCCATATATTGTCCTGTAATCATCACCATCGCAGCCCCTAAGCACACTGCCGCATCTGTCCTGGCTCCGCCTCCTCTTCTCTTCACTCCTCTATCGATTCCTATCACTCCCCCAAGTATCATTGCCATCACAACCCGCCATATCACATTCTCTGCCGACCAAGCTGTTAAATCCCAAAAAAACATCTCCCACCCTCCTTCTTTTTTATTAGTATAACAAATAACCCCCCAAAAAAGAAGACTATTTTCGCCATAATCCCGCCATTGACTCCATTCTTTTACAATGCTAAAATATCACCAAAAAAGGAGGATTTCCCCATGCTTTCATTTGAAAATGACTACAGCGAAGGTGCCCATGAAAATATCCTGCGGCGCCTTCTAGACACCAACTATGAGCAGCTCTCTGGCTATACCACCGACCCTTACTGTCAGGCTGCCAAAGCCAAGCTTCAAAAAGCCTGTGCTTCCCCTGACGCTGACATCTACTTTTTAGTCGGAGGCACTCAGACAAATGCCACGGTTATTGATGGTATGCTTGCCCCCTATGAAGGCGTTATCGCCGCTTCCACCGGACATGTCAGTGTCCATGAAGCTGGAGCCATTGAGTACACAGGGCACAAGGTACTTACACTTCCAGAACACAATGGTAAAATCCATGCCGCTGAACTAGAAGCCTTTCTTCGCACCTTTTGGGAAGACGAGAGCCACGAACATATGGTCTTTCCTGGTATGGTCTATATCTCTCATCCAACAGAGCTTGGCACCCTCTACACTGCCACAGAGCTTGCACATATCTCTACTATCTGTCATGCCCACCACATCCCACTCTATCTGGATGGTGCCCGCCTTGGCTATGGTCTGATGAGTCCTGACACAGATGTTACATTACCTCTGATTGCACGCTATTGCGATGCTTTCTATATTGGTGGCACAAAAGTCGGAGCATTGTGTGGAGAAGCTGTTATATTCCCCAGGCACCACACTCCCAAACATTTTCTAACCATTATAAAGCAGCACGGCGCACTCCTGGCCAAAGGACGTCTTCTTGGGCTTCAATTTGATACTTTATTCACAGATAACCTCTACTTTCATCTAAGCCGCCACGCCATTGAGATGGCACAACTTTTAAAGCAAGGCTTCCACAAACGCAACCTAACTTTCTATCTGGACTCTCCTACCAATCAACAGTTTTTAATCCTAAAAGACGATATGATAGAGCGTCTGAAAAAACATGTAACGTTCACTCTCTGGGAAAGATTAGATAAAGAACATACTATCGTTCGGTTTGTCACCAGTTGGGCAACGAAAGAATCAGATATTAGAAAACTTATGGATATCTTAGACCAGGTATTAGAGACAGAAAAAAGAACTTTCTCCTAAGAGAAAGTCCTCTATCTAGCAGGGCTACAAGGATTCGAACCTTGAAATGACGGAGTCAGAGTCCGTTGCCTTACCGTTTGGCGATAGCCCTTTGTGTTCAACGAATGTTATTATATGACATTCACCAGAAAAATGCAAGCCCTTTTTTTGATTTTTTTCAATTTTTTGATTTTTTTCTTTGGATTTTCTTATGAAAGTTTAGAAAACCTTTATCTGGATGATACACTTTTGTCACAATTACCTGTTAAGATAATACTCGTAACAGAAACACATCAGTATTTCATTCATAACACTTTAGGGGACTTTAAAAAGTCCCCACTCCCTCGAAAAATCAGGCTTTCGCAGATGCGAAAGCCTTTTTTATCTAATGCTTGTCATACTCTTTTATTTCTACACTCTTTTTCTCAAAATCGATAAAGAGCTGAAACGCATATCCATCGTCGCTGGTATCCCAGATCTCTACGTATTTGGGAGAAATCTCTATCAGAATCTCTGTGTCCTCGTGACTGTATTTATTATAGCTCTCCCAGAGGTGCTTTTTATAGCCTTCTGCAAAGCGCTGCCCGGGCTCGTCTATCACCAGGCCTTTGTTTGCAGCAATACCCTCTACTTGTACACCACTCCAGCAGATAGCCACTTGTGGATTTTGAAAAAGCTGTTTGGTCTTGCGGAAATTTTTATCTGTCTTAAAATAAATCTTCTCATCATAGAACAGACAGCTGACATTTCTTACCATAACATAGTCGTTGACGCTAGAAGCCAGTGCCATAATCTTGCTGTCTCCAAGCATCTCAAACATACGTTCTACCGCTTCCTGGTAAGTAATTTCTTTATTTAATGTAAATTTCATCGTTGTCCCCCTTATATTATTGGTTGATAACACCGCGGATCATCTTGCTTAATCTCTTATAGACAAAAAAGGTCACAACAGAAGTTGCACCATATTTAATCAGATTAAAGGGAAGAATACCCATAATCACCATCCCCGCCACATCATGAACCGCTGGATTCACTCCACTGCACATAGCAACAATATCCTCCATGGTCATCCCAAACAGGCTGACATAGAATGGGATAATCAGATACAGATTGGTAATCACAGCAACTCCTGAGACCACAAGTGTACTGACTACCATTCCGGCGATTGCGCTTCTCTTGGATTTCTCCCAATGGTAGATGATAAGTGCCGGCAACACATAGGCTGAGCTCAGAATCAGTCCTTGCAATTCTCCCGTTCCAAAAGAAAAGCTTCCCTGTATCATAAGCTGCAATAAAATCTTGACTAAAATAATAAAAAATGCTGCCACTGGGCCAAACATATAGCCTCCCATAATCTCCATCACTCCTGATAAGTCAAACGAGAGAAATGGCGGCAGAAAAGGCAGTGGAAAGCGAAGCAGCATCAAGACGGTGCTAAGCGCTCCAAAAAGTCCGATAAAAGCGATACTTCTTACTTTTACCCGGGTGGCATGGTTGACCTGTTTTGCGGATGCTGCTTTGGCAGCTTCGTTTGTTCGATTCATACTGAATCCTCCTTCTAACATATAAATTTGAGTGTAAAAAACCCGGAGACATATCTCCGGGCACACATTTGCAGAAAATGTCTTTTCTCATCCGGACTATACCGTCGGTTCTGGAATCTCACCAGATCAGCCGCCTAAGCGGGTCATGGACTATACCATCGGTAGGGACTTTCACCCTGCCACAAAGACTTTTGGTATTCAGTTATGAATGAAGTAATTGCAGTTACATTTCTCTGCTAGGCTCTATTATAGCGCGATATATAAAAACTGTAAATACTTTACCATCATTTCTTTCAAAAATATCGCCTTAGCTATCTTCGCTAAGGCGATATTTTTTGATACGATTTTACTGTTCCATCTGACGTCCCAGAAAATTCGCTGCGGTTGCTGCTACTTTCTGTTCGACTTCTCCCATTCTCGCTTTGGCGTCTCTTCCAAGGAGAATCACGGAGCCTATTGCATCACCTTCACTGATAATAGGACAGATAGTCTCAGTTACAATCCCTTCCATCTCTTCTTGAATCACCGGAATAAATTTGCGGTCTGCCGAAGTGGCCTGAAGATTCTCCCGCTCCTGAATCAGCTGCTCTAATTGCGGGCTTATGGATTTTCCATAGTAATCTTTCTTTGCACCTCCTGCTGTAGCGATAATGCTGTCCCGGTCTGTTACACATATCATATGACCTGTGGTCTGTGCCAGACTCTCTGCATATTGCTTTGCAAAAGTTCCAAGCTCTCCTATCGGAGAATACTTTTTTAAAATAATCTCGCCTTCTCTATCAGTAAAGATTTCCAGCGGGTCTCCTTCACGGATTCTAAGGGTACGCCGAATCTCTTTAGGCACTACTACTCGGCCCAAATCGTCAATCCGGCGCACAATTCCTGTTGCTTTCATAGATATTTCCTCCAATGTCTTAAATACTGGGTCGACTTTGTGGTCTTAAGCTCACCTGAACCTAGTATTTGTAAGAATTGGATTTATATGCATCCTCTTTTTAATCACCTGGATGCATTTTATTTAAAAGCTCTACTTTCATCTCATAGAGACGGTTCGAGAGGTCTACATAGACTTCATGTGGATTGACCAATCGCTTTGTCTCATCCCAGAGTGTATTCTGCTCCTCGATGCAGTGCTCCCGAATATCCATCACGGCTGGCGACTGATAGACACAGTTACCTTTATCAAATACCTGAACCATCAGCTCTTTCATAAAATATGTGCCGCCTTTTAGATGTGTCTTCTTCCATGTGGCTTGTGGGTCAAAAATTACAAGGTCTTTGGAATCATCAAAAACATCATCCACCAGACAGATAAGGTCTGCTTTTAATTTATGGTTCGCCTTTTCATAGATGCGATAGATGGTCTTATTTCCCGGATTGGTAATTTTTTCTGTATTTTCAGACAGTTTAATCTTTGGCACAAACTCACCGTTTCCGGTCTTGATTGCTGCTAATTTGTAGACGCCGCCAAAAGCCGGACAGTCTTTAGAAGTAATCAGATTCGTACCCACTCCCCATGAGGTAATCTTTGCGCCCTGTGTCTTAAGACTGTCAATCAGATATTCGTCTAAATCGCTAGATGCTGAGATAATCGCATCGTGGAATCCAGCGGCATCTAGCATCTTTCGAGCCTCTTTGGAGAGATAGGCAAGGTCTCCGCTGTCTAAGCGAATCCCATAGCGTCCATTTAATGTCTTTTCCCTTCGCATCTCTTTAAAGACACGAATCGCATTGGGCACGCCGGATTTTAAGGTATCATAGGTGTCTACAAGAAGCGTACATGCGTTCGGGTACAACTTTGCATACGTACGAAATGCGGTATATTCATCTGGAAAGCTCATAATCCAGCTATGCGCATGGGTACCAAGTACTGGCACATCAAAAAGTTTTCCTGTCAGCACATTAGAGGTGCCAATACAGCCTCCTATCATAGCTGCTCTGGCCCCGTAGACCCCCGCATCCGGTCCTTGTGCACGGCGCAGGCCAAATTCCATCACACCGTCCCCTCTGGCTGCATTGACCACACGGGCCGCTTTGGTGGCAATCAGACTTTGATGATTGATAATGGTCAAAATTGCTGTCTCTACAAGCTGTGCTTCCATAATCGGTGCAATCACCTTTACCAAAGGCTCTCTTGGAAATACAACTGTCCCTTCTGGCACTGCGTAGATATCCCCGCTAAAGTGAAAATTACTCAAATACTCCAGGAAATCTTCTTCAAAAATCCCGGTGCTTTTCAGATAGCTAATATCTTCTTCTGAAAAGTGCAGATTCTTGATGTAGTCAATAACCTGGTCTAGTCCGGCTGCGATGGCAAATCCATTGCCGCAGGGGTTTGTGCGGTAAAACGCATCAAAAATCACGGTCTCCTGCACTGGATTTTTAAAATAGCCCTGCATCATAGTCAGCTCATAAAAATCGGTTAACAGTGTCAGATTTTGTGTAGTGCTCATGGGAAATCCCTCCTATCTTCCACAGATGATAAAAAGTCCTGTAAAGCCTTCTATCCCATCTATGGTACCTTTTGTTGTATATTGCCAAATCTGAGCAGGGACAGCATCCATATCTTTTGTGTTGTATTGTATCAGCCACAAAGGATACGAAGATAGTGCTGTTCTATTCAGACTGTTTTCCATCCAGCCTTTTTCTGCCTGTATCATGGGGGTATATCCGGCGTTTTGAACGGTTTTGCAAAATGCATGGACAAGTGTTGTGCGTTCCTCTCTATCTAGATGGTCTGCTCTGCCAGAGCGATGCTCAGTTGCAAAAGCCAGAGACAGAACAAGTGGCTCTTTTATCTGGTACTGTTTAGCCAAAAGAAGTATTACGTGTGCTTCTTCTATAGCTTCTTCTACGGTCGTTGCCTGTGAATACAGATAAAGCCCTGTGCTAATCCCCGCATCTTCTGCAGCAGCAAGATTTTCTTTTAACCTTGCATCTAAAAGTAATGTCCCACTTCTTAAGCCCCTATACGCACATCGAAGATAAGCAGATGTAATACCAGCTGCCCGAACCGCTTTCCAGTCAATCTCACCATTCTCAGAAGATACTTGAACTCCTGCGCGGCTTATCAGCGTGCCATCTTCGTTAAACTTATAACGAACTCCCTGTATTACCTGAGAGCCTGTTACTTTCCTTGCATTTTTATCAAAATAGCAGACCTTACCATCTAATGTCTGCCAACCATAGTAGAGAAATTCTCCTGTCTGATAAGTCTCTTCCATAAGCACGGGAACCTTTTCTTCGACCAGTTCAACCTGTGTTGACCTTGTCTCCTCCATACCAACCACCGTCAACATCTCTGTATCTTCTGGCGCTTTCTCCAAGACAGAGGTCTTTTTATATCGCACATGATAGCTATATTGTGTTATGTTGTCTTCTCCCTGAAATTCTGTACATTCTATATACTCTATCTCAAAATCCTTATAAGAGCCATCCATATTTAATAAAAGCAAAGCCAGCTCTTCGTCTTTTTCATCTAGTGTTACATCCCCGCTGCTGTATTTATATTCATACCAGATACCATCTAAAAACATATATCTTACATCCCCAGATGGGGTGATATACTGGATGGGATGAGCTGTTATTGTCTCTGTTTCTTGTTCTCTTTGTACAATCTGATAGGTTGTAGGGTCATTTTCATCGATGACAGATTCTATCTGACGCTTTTCTACTTTCTCTTCTCTGCTAGAAGGAATATATGCTACGGTATCTGTCAGAGGCCGGTCAAAAGGGGATGGTATCTGTCTTCTGTTCTCTGTCAGCATATCTATCCCAGATTCTGTCTTTACAGATAGCATAGGCTCTGGCTCTTTATCAATCGGTTGTTCTTCTTCTAAAATCCTGGTACTATCTGTTTTGTCTTTTTTCTCTTCTGCTGACTGCTCTTTTTCTGTCGTCTTTGTCGGGTCTTCTAGTTCCTTGTTTTCTTCTGCTTTAGCTTCTATTATCTGTGCTTCTTCTTTTTTCTCTTCTATTCTTGTGGCAGGCACATCTTCTATAGTCTTTGGGTGTTGCGGCTTCAGGAAAGCAGACAGTAGTATCCTGTCTGCCTTTTCCTTCTCTAAAGCCTTGGTTATGGTTATCACAGAACAGCCACACAACACCATCGCCATACAGACAATAACTAAAATATGGACTGCTCTCTTACGCATAGTACTCTATTCCTCGGTCTGTGTCTCTGCTCCTTCTTCAGTCTGTGTCTCTTCGGTCTCGTCAGGTGTGGTTTCTTCGCTCTCGTCAGGTGTATCTTCTTCCTCGGCTGCTGGTTCACTAAAGATTCGCTCAAACGTCAAAAGTCCAATCGCTTCGTCCGAAGTTGTGATATTTGCAGCTTCTTTTAACGGGTCTAGCCATGCCGTGTAAGCCTCGCTTTCTCTCTGAGACAGAATATCCTGTATCTCATTTTGGGTTGCTGCCTCGTCAAAGGTGCTCTCCATATAGACAATGCCATAGCCATCTGTTGTCTCAATCACTTCAGAGTATTCGCCGTCTTGCAGTGCATCTGCTGCATTTTTTATCTCTGTCAGAAGAGAAGTGTCATCTTTTCCATAGTTGACTGCCTCATTGCAAGATAATCCTTTTGCTTCTGCAGCAGCCGCCAAGCCCTGACCAGCTTTTGCCTCCTGCAAAAGTGCATCCATCTCACTTCTCTTATTGGCAATCTCCTCCTCACTTAACGGTACTTCTTCGCCGGCCTCATTAAGCTCCCCGCTTGTAGAATTGATAACATAAGAAATCCGTTTCTGTGCTGCTTCTTCCTGGTTGACTTCGGTATCAATCGTAGCTGCACGGTCATCGTACACTTTGGCTTGTAGTGCCATCAGCTCTAGCACATGTGTCACAGTCGTCTCATCTGCGGACATTGCATTTAATGTCTTGCTGTTATTGGCTGCCAAAAATGCTTTGGCTGCCTCAGATGCCTTTGTCTTTTCCTCTTCGGACAGCGATATGCCAAGCTCCTCTGCGTGTGCCTCTACCACATAGTAATCCCCTAGCATCTCCACAACGCCGTCTCTCATCGTATTGCCGTAAGGCGCTCCGGTTCCCATTAAATCCTGGTTGAGATAATCTTCTCCATAGAACATCCCATAAAAGCTCTGCATCTGTGTCTGCTGATAGCGTAAGAGAAAATTGACTTCTTTAAGCGGAACAGATACGCCTGCTACATTTATTGCCTCTTTGCTGTAATCGGGGGTGTTCCCTACTGAACATCCTGTGACGGTTATCGCCACTGCGGACAGAAGGGCAAGCATCCCTGCCATTCTTTTTTTCATAATACAATTCCTCCTGATGGTTACATTTTTCCTTACATTATAAGCTTTTTTTAGAATTACAGCAACTCCTTTAGTACAATTTCCACCTCTACTTTCTCCATAATTTCGGTATTTTCCACAATCTTGGCCTTTGTCTTCCATGTTTCATAAATCCGGGTATATTCTTCTTCTCTGGCAATATCACTTAGATACTCCCGAAAGTAGCTTGTCCCTTCTTCATCATAATCGCTTGTATGCTGAACAATAAACCATCCTTCCTCTGTCCAGATGGGCTCTGATACTTCTCCTACCGCTAATGCCTTTGCAGCTTCTAGCATCAAAGGTTCCTGTCCATCTTCTGCTTCTCCCATACTAGACAGAATCGGCGTCAGCTCTTTTTCCTCGGCAACCGTCTCAAGGTCCCCTTTTGCTTTGGCTTCTTCACAGACTTCCTGTGCTAGAAGTGTACGCGCCTCTACTTCCTCCTCGGAAAATGGTGTCAGATTTCCTTCAGAATCCCGAAGTCCGGTTGTGGAGATTAGTACATAGCATATCCCCTCTCTGTGCACTTCTTCCTCTGAAATCTCTGGGACAAAGTCCTGTACTGCTGCCTCGGCTGTCAGTCGTGACAGCTCCCGCTCACACAACTTCTCATAGACAAAAGCTTCATCTGCCTGCGCATAATCAAGAAGCGCCTGGTGATACCCTTTCATAAAATCTGCTGCTCTGGTATGAAGTTCTTCTCTGTCTTCCTCATCCAAAGCTATCTGATATTCTTCTGCATGTTGGTTAGTCAGGTGAATCTGAAGGATGGTATCAAAGACTTCTTCCTTTAAGCTGTCTGCAAGTGTTGTGCCCTCCTCATCTAACTCCTCGCTCCACATCTTATCGCCATAGGTCTCAAGATAGCCTTTCTCCCACTGCATCTGATTCATACGAATATAAAAATTCCATTCTCGAAGCCCGATTTCTTCTCCATTGACCGTAAAAGCCACCTCTTTTGGGTTAGATTCTGTATTTTTCTGACATGCTGTCAGTATGATGCAGATTACAAGTAGACTTGCTATTCTCTTTTGTACTGGTCTCATCCATCCTCCTTTCTAGACATCTTTAGTATCTTCATCTGCTCTAATATCTGTGCCGTCAGTCCTAGCAGGTCAATCTTTTGCTTTTGGTTCTTTATCGTATACAGAAGCTGCGGTGGTTCTGTCTTCTTAAAAGTCAATGCACCATTCATCCTTTGAATCAACTCTGGTATCTTAGCCGGGTTAAGCATTGCCTTCTCATACAAAGTAAAGATAATATGCGTTGGACGTCCCTGAATCTCCTTAATATAGAGTTCATGTGCCTGGCTTCTAAGCCCTGTAATCTCTAAAAGATTTAGTACGGATTTAGGCGGGTCGCCAAAGCGGTCAATCAGTTCTTCTAGCATATCACCTTGCTCGGCTTCATTTTCCACGGCGGCAATCCTTCGGTAGATATCCAGTTTTAGCGCCTCATTGCGAATATAGCTGTCTGGAATAAAGGCATCAATCTGAAAGTCTGCCACAGTCTCAAAGTCCTCTGTCACACCCTTTTTCTCGCCCTTCATCTGCTGCACAGCTTCGCTTAACATCTTACAGTAGAGATTATAGCCAACTGCCTGCATATGTCCATGTTGCCGTTCTCCAAGAAGCGTTCCCACGCCGCGAATCTCCATATCTCTCATCGCAATCTTAAAGCCGCTTCCAAGGTCTGCATATTCCCGAATCGCATGCAGACGTTTCTCTGCCACTTCTTTTAGTATCTTATCTTTTTTATATAGAAGAAAGGCATAAGCTGTCCGATTCGAGCGTCCTACCCTGCCCCGAAGCTGATAAAGCTGTGACAGTCCCATCCGGTCTGCATCCTGAATAATGATCGTGTTGACATTAGAGATATCCATCCCCGTCTCAATAATTGTCGTTGAGACCAGCACATCGATTGTCCCCTCAATAAAATCATACATAATCCGCTCTAGCTCATGCTCTTTCATCCGCCCATGTGCATAAGCCACACTAGCCTCTGGCACTAATTCCTGTATGCGATGCGCCACATCTGAAATCGTCTCCACCCGGTTATAGACATAATAAATCTGTCCTTCCCGAGAGAGTTCCCTTTGAATCGCCGCACGCACCATCCCCTCGTCATATTCACATACATAGGTCTGTACGGGTACCCGGTCCATTGGCGCTTCTTCTAACACACTCATATCCCGGATTCCTGTAAGGCTCATATGAAGCGTACGCGGAATTGGCGTTGCGCTTAAAGCCAGCACATCAATATCATTTTTAAGTTTCTTAATCTTCTCCTTATCCGCCACGCCAAAGCGCTGTTCTTCATCGATAATCAAAAGCCCTAAGTCTTTATACTCCACATCCTTTGAAAGTACCCGGTGTGTACCAATCACAATATCCACCAAGCCCTTTCTAAGCCCTTCTAGCGTCTTCTTCTGCTGCGCCGGTGTACGAAAACGGCATAAAAGGTCCACCCGCACCGGAAACTCCTTCATACGCTGTACAAACGTATTATAGTGCTGCTGAGCCAAAATCGTCGTCGGTACCAGATAGACTACCTGTCTGCTCTCCTGAACAGCCTTAAACGCCGCCCGAATCGCCACCTCTGTCTTACCATATCCCACATCACCACAGACCAGCCGGTCCATAATCTGGTTACTCTGCATATCCTCTTTGGTCTCTTTAATTGCCCGCTGCTGATCCTCCGTCTCCTCATACGGAAAAAGCTCCTCAAACTCTTTCTGCCAGATGGTATCCTCTCCATAAGAGTAGCCCTTTTTAGACTGGCGCACCGCATACAGCTCCACCAAATCCTTTGCCACTTCCTGCACAGCGCCCTTTACTTTAGACTTTGTCTTCTTCCAGTCCTGGCCGCCCAATGTATTTAGCTTTGGTATCTTCTGCGCATCTGCACTTCCATATTTTTGTATCGCATCTAACTGAGTAGCCAGAATATACAGGCAAGCCCCTTTACTATACTCAATTTTCATATAGTCTTTAACGGTCTTATCTACCACAATCTTCTCAATTCCGCGGTAAATTCCAAGTCCATGATTCTCATGAACCACATAATCTCCGATAGATAAGTCTGTAAAACTCCCAATCCTGCGCCCTTCGTAGACTCTTTTTTTCTGTCTTCTTTTCTTCTCTCTTCCAAAAATATCGGTCTCTGAGACTACCGCCAAGCGAATCGTCGGATACTCATACCCCCGACACACATTGCCATGGACGACCATAATCTCGCCAGGCTGCACCACTCTTTGTCCGTCTTCACTGTAAAATGCATTTAACTCCTGTGCCAAAAGTTCTTCTGAGAGACGCTTTCCTCTTGTTCTAGAAGCACACAGAAGAATCACCTGATAGCGCTCCTTCTTCCAACGCTTTAAATCCTTCACTAACAGTTCAAAATGATTATGATAGGGCTGTATCGAACGTGTGTTTATCCAATGACGATTTTGGAAATCCATCCGTTTATCCGTTGTATCCAGTGTTCCAAGTGCTGCCCCGCGCATCCTAGAAAGCCAGACCATCACCTTCTCACAAGGAAATATCTCCTCTCCATGCCCTGGCACAATCTGCCCTTTTTCCACCCGATTCTCATAATTCTGCCAATACTCTTTCTCTACCGTCTCCCCGCGCTCTAAAAGCCTGTTTACCTCATCTAAAAACACCAATGAACGAAACGAACGAATATAGTCTAACAGACTAACTCCTTCACAGTGATGCTCTGATGGCTCTAACTCCGCCGCCGGATAGAGTACAATCTCTGACAGGCTCTCCATCGAGCGCTGACTTGTAGCATCAAAGCTTCGAATCGAATCCACCTCATCATCCCACAGTTCAATCCGCACCGGATACTCCTCTGTCAGTGGAAAGACATCCAAGATACCACCCCGAATCGCAAATTCTCCCGGAAGCTCCACCTGTCCAGTCCGCTCATACCCCATCTGTATCAGGCGACGTTTGACAGCGTCCATCTCCACCACACTCTCAGTTCCTATCGTCAGAATAAGCTTCTGAAGCTTCTCACAAGGCAGCAGTGGGTCCATACAACCATCTAACGTTGTCACAATCACCACTTCTTTGGACGACAGCAGCCGGCTTACTGCCCGGATTCTCTGCCGAAGCAACTCTTTCCCCTGAATATCTGCATGAAAAAAGAGAAAATCTTTTGCCGGATAATAGTACACTTCTTCTCCTAGTGCCTGATACTCCTCATAGATTTCCTTCGCCTTCAACTCATTATAAGTTAAAATCAATTTTACCGGCCAGTCCCGGCCAAGCCCATACATCAGATGCGTCTTCTGCGACTCCACACACCCGGTAAGCAGCAAAAGTCCTGTCGCCTTTAAAAGCTCCTCCCGCGCCTGTACAAATGTCTCCATCTGCAACAGCGGTTCATAAAATGTCTCCATGTGCTGCTCCTAATTAAACTCATTCATCGCCCGGTCCGCCCCATCTGTTAAAATTTTCACAGCCGCCTCTACCGCACGCTCATACACCTCTTGCATCACCTTATCATCTTCTTTTGAAAAATGTCCCAACACATAATCCGCCAAATCATATCCTTCTGGCTTTTCTCCCACTCCAATCCGAATCCGCATAAACTCCTGCGTTCCCAGATGCTGTATCAGGCTTTTTACCCCATTGTGCCCACCGGCACTTCCTTTCTTGCGTATCCGAATCTGCCCTGGTGCAAGTGAGACATCATCATAGACTACTATAAGCTCTGTCTTTGCATCCACCCCATAAAACCGCACTACCTCCCCGATACTCTCTCCACTTAAATTCATAAAAGTCTGAGGCTTTACGAAAAGAACTTTTGTCCCTTCCATAATTCCAGTGCCACAGAATGCATGGTGGCGCTTTTTATTTATCTCAATATTGTATTTTCCAGCCAGCCTGTCAAGTACCTGAAAGCCAACATTGTGTCTTGTTTTCTCGTATTTTCCACCTGGATTTCCCAGTCCAGCAATCACAAACATATTATCACTCCTTCACTTTAAGAGCATACTCCATCTGTTGCTTTTTTTCAAGTCTGCACTTATTTAAGTAGGAGAACTTTACTTTTGAGAGTTGCTGGCCGAAAGGTTTTTGATGCAAGGGACGCTCGCCACGACCTGGCAGATGTTCCTTCCAGACCCCGCTCTCGCTTAATGGACGCCTATAGCGGTACTAAATTCGCGACTGCGCGTTCCGCTTGCGCTCATTAAGTGCCGATGGCGCCCAATGGGTCTTGCAGGAACATCTGCCAGGCCATGTCGGGCTGTGCGTTGGCTCCGA
>Ga0137308_100964_pt1 | contig 34797 bp, 48 predicted proteins | sample Inofrocosms_June_FD_97181 | JGI IMG/M metagenome (GOLD analysis project Ga0137308, IMG submission 97181) | Mouse cecal microbial communities from Vienna, Austria - N-Acetylneuraminic and N-Acetylglucosamine D2O microcosms_June | ecosystem: Host-associated > Mammals > Digestive system > Large...
GAATTTATAAGAAATGGGATGAGTTAAGGTGTGACACCGATTTTGAGAATATCGGCAGTCGCATCTTTTTTATGTGTCCGAATGAAAAGGAAAGGGGGATAATCGTCTGGAAGCATTGGTTTTAAGCCATTTTTTGAACGATTATCCCTCTTGTTAAGGTCAAAATAAATTATAGCAGAGTTCTGATAACTTGTAAACAGGGCGGAGCGTTATAACGTTGCGTTACTGCGTCACTTTTTGTGACACCAATATTGCAAAAAGTTTCTGAAACTGTTGCAGAATGAGCGTTAGAGCATAGTAACGATTGTTTTTGATAGTGGTGTTTTTGAGAAGTAAATGGTGAAATATTTTCTGAAATCAATTCGACAAAAGGGAAGTATACCATTTCTTCTGTCGAATTGGCTTATTTACTGGGTTCGTAACAGTTTTTGCGGAAAATGTTTGCCTAAAAGCAATTCGACAGAATTATGGGTTATTTATAACCCCAAGAGGTAAAAAATTAAGCTGTTTCGGAAAATGTTTCATCGTTTACGGATGGGGATGATATTAGATCTTGGTTTCTTTTCCCTTTGTTAGCTTTCATTTCTGCAATAAGTAGGAAATCTTCCTGATCCGTTTCAGACATATTATGATAATGCTCAATGATTGTGGCTTCATCACTTGGCAAAAATGTATGTTGTCCAAATAATAGATAATCGGCTGATATTGCGAAATTTTCGCAAATTTTGATTATTTGTTCTAATGTAGGTTTAGATTTATGGTTTTTCCAATCTGTTAATGGGCTTTTCTTTAAGTTTAGAATTCTAGCTAGTTCTTTGCTTGAGACGTCACGCTTATTAAGTTGCTCAATGATTCTATTATAGATAGCAGTCATGATTACTCCTTCTAAATGCGAAAATTACGCAAAATATTATTGACAATGCGAAATTTTCGCATTATAATGTTTCTAGGGTTAAAAGTAAACCAACCTAAAAATAACACATCCTACAGGTTCCCGCAATCAAGAACAGCCGGTCGGCTGGCGGAAATCAAAGAGGGAAGTAGATTTAATAAAAACAGCCGGAGCTTCCCTCCTTTCTTAGTCGGTGCCGGACGTGTAAACCACACGTCCAGACGTGTCAGTGATTTTGAATGCTTGAAGGTTCTGATTGTCAGTCATGCCTTCACAGTGAGATTTAAGTTTCTCAAGTTCTTTTGGATCAGAAATCAGCTGATTCGACAAGGAATCATTTATGATTAGGTTTAATGAAGTTTCTATAATTAGTCGCTCCGGCTGTTTTTATACAACAAAAGTCCACCAAAGGGAGCCATGCTCCCCGGTGGCAGCACCATGTTAGGTGATGCTGGAGGAAACAGATTCCTTTTGTGGAGCAACCACTTTTGTCATGTGGTACTTCCGGGAAGAATATTTGCCGGGAAGCTTACATTCGCATATGGAAGTAACACAATCTCCTTCGGTTCCAGTAGAAACAAGTTCCCACTGGATCTTGAAGTTTTCAAGGGAGGCATCCACAGGAACCATCCCCTTTCAGGATTTAGGATAATCCTTCAGCATCCATTCTAACATAAACTGCACCTGATTAACAGGGTTAAGTGGCGGAAGGAGGAGATGAAGGGCTGGAAGACAAAATAAAAATTATTAAACGTTTGAAAAAGTTGCTGAAAGCTACAAGGGCCGGACGTGAAATCGTTGACATGTATCTGGTGGAGTGGAATGGCAGCAAGGAAACAGTGAAAATTATTTTTGAAAACAGTACTAAAGAAGTAGATATTACTGCGGATTCAGGCATTGCGATTATCAAAGATGTCATCAGCAGATTATAGGAAGGAGAGAAAGATGAGGATTGTACTTGGATTGAATGATACGGATATTGAGGGTTTAAGGAGCCTGCGCGAAGAGCAGAGCCTTTATTATGATTCCGTACTGGAAGATACGGAAGGGAGAGAACTCACAAAAACAGAAGAGGAGCGTTTAGATAAGATACTGGAGCAGCTGGATGTACTGGCAAAGATTGAGGGTGTCATCGACAACCAGATGGAGCTGGATAAAATGGAGATGCAAAAAACGGGCAAATCAGATAAAAATACAGACTTGCCCATTGGCTTTACATCAGGGGAAATTGCACGTCTGAAAAAGATGGCAAATGAAGTTACTTAGTGGCGCTCATACATAATAGAAGCCTCCTTTTTTATCAGTATTATAACACAGTAAGGCGGTGATGCAAACGGGCCAGAGGAATATAAGGAAATACACACCATACGGAAAAAAGATAATGAAGCAGCTGATAGACAGGGACATGACGGCAAAGCAGCTTGCGGATGAGCTCGGCACCACGCCGCAGTACCTGAACAAGATCCTGCATGGCGACCGGAGCGGGGCGAAGTACGCCGAGGCGATCAAGAGGATATTAGGCATAGCTGCGTGAAAGGGGTGATAGGGTGTGGAAGCATATGTCACGCTTGGCGAGGCAGCGGAACTGGAAGGTATCCAATATAAGACTCTCTCTAAAAGGATAGACCGTAATCCAGAGAAATTTGTAATTACAAAACAACAGCGTGATGGCGGTGGAAAGGAACTGACGATGGTGGCGGTATCCTCCCTATCCCGGAAGGCAAGGGCAGCCTGGAAGGAGAAGGAAAAGCTGGAGAGGCTCCCGGGGGAACCATCCCAAGGCAGGGCAAAGGAAGCAACGCCCTGGTATGTGGACATGGATGTCGGCTGGTACCAGGAGGAACATAAGGAAGAATGGTACAAGGCGATGGAACTCAGGAACACCGTCAGGGAATTCATGGAATACAGGGGGAAAGGGAAATCCGGGTATGCCGAAACTTTTGCGCAGGAAAGGATAGGGAAGGAAAAACGCACGCTTTACAGATATGTGAAATCTTACCAGGAAGCATCAGCATGGGCATATAAACTACAGGCACAGGATGGATGCAGTTACGATTACCTGACCGTGCTGTGCCTGTGCCGGAAGCCGAAAGAAGCGGGGAGATACCCAAGCTTCAAGCCGGAGGTCCGGCAGGCAATCAAGAACATCTGGTTTAACCGGGATTTTGCGGCGAACCAGGGGACGAGGGAAATGCTTTATGAGAAGCTGCAGGAACTTGCCCAGCTGAACCATTGGGAAAAAATACCATCCTATCCGTCAGTTGCCCGGTATATCCATTCCCTGATGGAAGACGAAGGGATGAAGAATGCCTGGTACCTTGCCTCGCATGGGGTGAGGGAATATAAGAACAAGGTGATGGGGAAAGCCCTCATGGACACGACCGTGCTCATGCCCATGGAGGTCGTGATGGGGGACGAGCATACCTTTGACTGCTGGGTGCAGTACCGGCACCCGAATGGGAAGGTCGTTCCGATCCGGCCCGTGCTTGTGGCATGGATAGATGTCAGGAGCCGTAGGGTTTTAGGGGACATCATCTGCCACCATGCAAACTCGGAAATCCTGAAAGACAGCTTATTGAAACTGATAAACACGCCAGGCTGCGGGGTACCCGAATACCTATTGATTGACAATGGGAAGGATTACACTGCAAAGGCAATGACCGGGATCCCCAGGGGCATAAGGAACATTGAGGGCTCTGATTATGTGGATGCGACAAGTGGGTTTTATGGGAAGCTGGGCATTGCACATGTACACCGCGCGCTTCCCTACCAGCCTTGGACTAAGGCGCAGATAGAACGCCTTTTCGGAAGCGTATGCAGCCGGTTCACAAAGTGGATGAAATCATACACAGGGACGCTTACCGGATCCAGGACGGATGCAAAAATCCCGAAAGACATCCAGGGGATGTGCGACAGGGGTGAGCTTCTGACTATGGAGGAATTTTACCAAAAATGGCAGGAATGGCTGCATGGGAAATATGAAAAGTCTGCGCACCGTGGGCTTAAAGATGCTGGCGAACAGTGGACAAAACCAATAGAGTTGTTTGAGAATGCTGAGCGCTATTTCAAACCGGCGCCGCCTAAGTCTGCGCAGATAGCATTCATGCACCGGGAGGATAATGTCAGAATACGGAACTATGGATTTAAAAGGTATGGGAAAGTATACGACCACCCGGAGCTCAGGGTACATATAGGAGAGGCGCTGTCCATACGGTATGACAGGAACGACATTTCTACTATCTTTGTCATCGGCAGAGATGGGAAAACAATCTGTGAAGCGGAATGCCGGGAACTGCTTGCATTTGGCAGGCATGTCTCGGAGGAGGCCCTGCTCGGGCATATGAAGGAACAGCATAGGCAGTATAGAAGAGACAGGGAAATCCTGGAGGATGCCAATGTGCCGTTTGAGGAAATCTATGGGCAGTATGCCGGGTTTAGTTCTTCTGTAGGAGGCATAGACCTAATGGTCGGGAAAAAAGCACAGAAGAAAGACAAGGTTGTCTCCATGCCGTTGGACAAGGCATACCGCAGCGGCTTCCGCGGGAAGGCTCCCGGGGAACCGGCGCAGGGGAGCGAATACATCAGCCGGCAGGCAGAGGAGGCGCTGAAAGCCCTCCGGGCAAATTAGGGAACATTACCATTATTTTTGGCACAAAAGGAAAGGAAGGTTAGACGGTATGGGAGCAATAGCAGCGAACACATACATGGTTGGGATGACGCTCGCGGAAAGGGTGTGCGGCATCCTCAGGGAAAAGAAGATGACAAAACAGGAGCTTGCACTGCGCATCCAGTATTCCAGGAGCGCGGTGAGCCAGTACCTGGGCGGGAAATACAATTCAGACCCCGCAGAGCTGGAGGCGGCGCTTATGGGCTTCGTGGAGGAATATGAGGCCGGGGATGGGAAGCCGGGGGCACCCGGGCAGGCAGGAGGCAGAAGCAGCCGGGCATTGAGGCAGAAGGCAGGGGCTGAATACTTTGAATCGCAGGACTATGTGCAGACCATCGGGGTGTGCAGCTCCTGCCAGAGGGATGCCGCGCTTGGCATCATCGTGGCGAAGTCCGGCTTCGGCAAGACGCACGCCCTGAAGAAATATGCCACCATGCCCCGGGTTGCCTATATTGAGGGCAACGAGACCATGAACTGCAAGGACATCGTACGGCGGCTTGAGAACCGGATCGGGATGGCGCGCAGCTATGGGAGCATAGACGAGCGGATGGAGCGCATCATTGAATTCTTCAATGTCAACCGGGGCTACCTCATCATCATGGACGAGGCGGACAAGCTCATCAACAAGTACACGCAGAAAAAGATTGAGCTCCTGCGCAACATCACGGATGCGGCAGACGTGGGGCTCGTGGTTGCGGGGGAGCCGGCGCTTGAGGGCCTGCTCAAATGCTATGACGCAAGGTTCACGAACCGCATGGATTTCTATTACAGGCTGCGCGGGCTCACGGAGCAGGAAGTCCGCGGCTACTTATCCGGATATGACATAGAGGATGCAGCAATGGCTGAATTCATAAGCAGGGCGCGTAACACAAAGACCGGGTGCTTCCGGCTGCTGGCAAGGACGCTGGGCAACGTGCTGCGCATCATGGAGGACACCGGGCAGGGGAAGATCACCATGAAGGCTGTAGGGCAGGCATCGGACATGATGCTTTTGTAAAGGGGGGAAGCGCATGAGGAAGAAACTGGTAATTGAACTTGAGGAGGTGCAGGCACAGGGCTGCCTCATCCGGGAGATACTGGACATCGTTGCGGAACATGCCGACTGCGGCGCCGGGTTTTCCGTATGCCAGGAGGTGTTCCCGGACAGGCTCCAGGGGGCACTGCAGGTGCCCGTCTTACCGAAAGGGGGCGGGAGGGATGGCTGAACCTACTATCAGGATGCTCTTTGGGATTGCCAAAAGCAGGGAGCTGGCGCTGACGGATGAGGAGCTCCACATCATTGTGTCCGCCCATACCGGGAAGGACAGCATAAAGGAACTCAGCCGGAACGAGCTTGGCACAGTGATCGGCGTGCTCATAGACATGAAAAACTCCGCTTCCAGGAATGGGAGGGGGAGCAGGAAAGAGAGGGGCAATGCCGGGACAGCCAACCAGCGCAGGAAAATCTATAAGCTGGCACAAGCCCTTGGCTGGGAGAAGCCGTCAAGGGTAAACGGCATGTGCCGGCGGATGTTCGGGGTTGCATGCGTGGAGTGGCTGGACTACCGGCAGTGCTCCAAGCTGATAGAGGCGCTGAAAGCAATGGCAGAAAGGGAGGAGGCTGATAAAAGTGCAGGACTGCAGGCTGGAAATAGAAGTGAAGGATGGGGAAATCCTCATCCGCTCAGAGCACACGCGCCTGTTGGAGCTTGTCCAGCTGTGCGGGGCTTTTGAGCAGATTGTAGGGATGTCGGCTCTTGGGTATGGGATATCCTTAGAAGAAGTGAAGAACAACATGCTGGACATGCACCTTGCGGCAATGGAGGCATTGACGGAACAGGCGATACAGGGAAGGGGGCAGACGCATTGAACAAGATTTACATCTGCCGCCGGTGTGGTAGGGAATTTAAAACGGAAGGGACACGCATTATCCCATCCTTCTCCGGCATGGAAACCGGGGTGCTGCCCCGGGAGATAGAAGTGCCGGATAATGACAGCTGTTTATGCCTGGGCTGTACAACGGAAACAATCAAAGGGATATTGGAGGCGTCGGAAGTGGGGGATGGAAAACAGGAAAGAGGTGTGGGGCATGGCAGCGAAAAAAAAGCTGACGCAGAAGGAAAAGAAGCGGAATGCACAAATTAAAAAGGAGCTTCAGGAAAAAGGAGTGATACCCACAGACAAGCCTAGGCTCAACCGGAAGAAGTTTGTTGATGAGGCAATGGAGGAATGGAACAACAGGCCGCAGTGCTATATATGGGAAATTTATCTGATAGAAGCCTTCGGCTTCATTCTGGCAAAAACAGAAGGCAGGAATTTCCGGGTGTCGCAGGAGGCGGTTGGCGCCGCCAAAGCCCTGAAACTTGCAGTCAGGCTCTATCAGTTCCATATGAAACTGAAGGAGGAAGGACAGACAGAGTACAAGGCGTCCGAGGAGCTGGAATATATCCGGGACATCCTGGATGCGTAAGGAGGGAAAAGATGCGCAACAACTATAAGAAGCTGTCAAGCCATGGGTCCATCAACATACCGGTGGCAATGAGGAGGGAGATGGGGCTCTTAAAAGGGGACCCGATGGAAGTATCCCTTAACAATGGCGTGGTTACGGTTAAGCCTTACACGCCACGCTGTGTTTTCTGTGGCAGTACGGAGAATGTAAGGAAACTGTTTGGCAAAGGAATATGCCCTGAATGTGCTGCAAAGGCAGTTCAGGCAATTGAAGGAAGTGGGAAATGATGGCATTGGAAAAACTGAAGGCAATGGAGGAAAAGGAACTGGTCAGCGAAGCGGTCAGGCTGGATCAGGAACAGAAGAGAGGCAAAAGGGAACTGGATGCAGTCAAGGCGGAGATTCAGGCGAGGGGGCTCAGGGTGATTGAAGACCGCAATACAAAGTATGTCAAATACTATTCACCGGATGGGAGTGCTGCAGTGACAGACACGCAGAGTCTGGACATCCTGAATGTGGACAAACTGAAAGGATTGATTTCAGAGGGTGTCTGGAAGCAGAACGTGACAGAGACCACGAAAACAGACTATAAGTACAAGCCAATGCTTGAGCGTGTGCTGAAAGCAATTTTTACCGGTGACTACACATTCGAGTATTCTCTGGAAGAATTTCTTGAGGGAAATATGCCGGTCAAGCCGGATGAAAAGCAGAAAAAGCTGCTGCTGAAGAAATTGAAAGGCGATTATGCCAAAGACAAGGATACGCTTATCAGCGTGTTTGGCTATGAAAATGAAGGGGCTGCACCGGATTTTGACGTGGAACTTTGGTTCATTTATAAAATCAGGAACGGAGAGCTTATCCGGGCAGTGCTTCCGGAGGAATTTCTGGATCAGACAATTCAGGATATCAGGAAGTGTCTGATGGTGGATTCCAAAACAAGCATTACGATTGATTATGACAAGGAGGAAACGATATGATTTCAAACAGCGGACATGATGAAAATGGAAAGTACAGCGGAGGCAGGGCAGGAGACCAGACAGGAAAAGAATGGGCAATCATAGGATGGTATAACCGTCCTTGGAAATGCGTGATAAGGCATCCGGATGCGGAAGTCAGGGAAAGGATTGCAAGCCTTTCTGAGAAGGCTGCAAAGAATGACAATATCGGCTATGACCAAGGACAGAGGGTTTCTTATTGGAATGAGCTTGCAAAAGCAAAGTATAACCCTGCTGCAATTAAAACCAAGTGCGAGGCAGACTGTTCTTCCGGGGTAATGGCAAACGTGAAAGCTGCCGGGTATCTTCTGAAGAATGCCAAGCTGAAGGAAGTATCTATCACAAGTACACATTACATGAGGGAAATGCTCAGGAAGGCAGGGTTTGAAATCCTTACGGAAAGCAAATACCTGACCAGTGACAGATACCTTTTGAGAGGGGATATCCTGCTGAATGACGGACACCACACAGCAACGAACCTGACAAACGGTCGGTCGGCATCGGCTGCAGCATCTGGCAGTGCCAAGCCGGAGGGAAGCACCTCAAACAGCGGAAAGCCTTCAGGAGCGAAGGCTGAATCTGCAAAGTCTTTCAAAAAGAGCATTGCCGGTACATATATTGTAAATACGTCCACTGATCCGCTGATGCTGCGGAGTGGGGCTGGTAAAGACAAACCAATCATTGCTAAAATGAAAAAGGGTGCAAAGGTTCAATGCTATGGGTATTATACAACGGTAAACGGTGTGAAGTGGTATTATATCGTTTATGACGGAAAGACAGGCTTTGCTTCAAGCGAATACTTAAAAAAGAAATAGGAGGATGCATATGTTATATTATTACAACCGGGACGGGAAGTTCCAGAAAGAGTCAAGCAAGGAATACAAAACGGAAAAAGGTGCGGTGGAAAAGCTGCAGAAGGAAGGTGAGGGTGCAGTCTTTGACGAAACCGGGCAGATGGTGCTTTCACTTGCTGATAAAGGAGAGGTTCCTGAAGGGGCTCTTGATACAAATGAAGATGGTAGCGTCCCTGCATACAATGAGGAAAATGAGCAGGTCGGAATGGCAGATGCTGAAACTGTTGCAGAGGCAACAGGGGAGTCCGTAAGCGATGCAGAAGCGTTTGAAGGTGCAGCGGAAAGTCAGGAACAGCAGGACGGAGAGCCGGATGAGGAACGCCATGAGCCGGAAGAACCGGAAAGAGCTGAGCATCCGGGCAGAACTTTTGACGTGCAGACAACCTGTGATTCGCTCCGCATCCGGGCAGGAGCAGGGAAGTATTACCGGATTGTAGGGTACATCCGGGAAAAAGCCGGGAATAAGGATAACCATACTATTACGAAAGAAAAGGATGGATGGGGTAAACTGGCAAGCAGAGAAGGGTGGATAGAACTGGCATTCACCAAGAAGGTAAGTTAAGGAAAGGCTGATTGTGATGGATGAGGAACTGTTGAATGAATTGATTGAGGATACCACGATTGAAGATATTGGGGAACGGTACAGGGAGATTGTTGACCTGATTGGTATTAGAAAGTTTATATTGCTGAGCAACTATGCAAGAGGTGACGAACTGTATTTTCCAAAGGTTGAAAATGTGGTCAGCCCTGCGAGAAATCGGAGAATCAAGAAGGAATTCAACGGTTACAACAGCAAGGAACTGGCGGACAAATACAACCTGACAATTAAGCAGATACAGAACATAATGAAAGACGAACCGCCAGTCGGTCAGATGTCCATTGAAGAATGGATGGGTGGTGCCGGAGTCAGTTCCGGCACAACTGATCCAGAGTGACGTTTAATGCGTCAGCAAGTTTGATGAGCGTGGAGACCCTCCCATCTCCACGCTTTTCTAAATCTTCAATGGTTCGGATGGATACCCCGGAGAGCCGGGAGAGTTCCGGGACGCTCATTTTTTGGTTTTTCCGTATTTCTCTGAGTTTCATGTGTGCCTCCTAAAATAAAAACTGGTACAATGCAGCCAATAGGACGATTGGAAGCAAAAACAACAGGATGCGGATGATTAGGCGTGAGCCTTCTTTTAACAACTCTTTCATATTGAATTCTTGAGGAATCTGTGTTATTTTTATTATGAGTGAAGGTTCAGGGGCTTTCGCCCCCTTGCCTTACTTGGTAAGTGAGTAGATTATGAAGAGTATCACACCGGCTAAAGCTGATACCTTCCAAGCGAGCTTGATAAGCTGGTCGAACAGCTTATTGAGCTCCTTGACTACTTCGGTTAGTTCCTTGATTTTGTCCCTCAAGTCCTTCACCTCCTTACAAGTATATAATACCACGCATTTGCGTGGTTGTCAATGAAAATACTATATTTTTTCGTTGTTTTCGGGAAATATTTTCCCGAAACGCTTCCCCTAAAAAGTTCATAGGAAATGGCATAGAATAAGCATGTAACGAAGGTTACATGCTTATTTTTTGCACTTCTTTTTTGCCCGGAAGGAGGAATTTATATGGCAGAATTTATGGCACAGGTTGGGGTACAGAACATGACAGCAGCACTCGGAATCCTTATGGCGTTTATAGGTGTGTGTGCATTTCTTACTTCGATTGTCACAGAAGCTCTCAAAAGTATTGAAAAAGTCAACAGGCTTCCCACGAAGCTGCTCTGCTATATCGTGGCGTTGGTTCTTACAACCCCGGTATTCTGTGCAATGATGGCATACCTGAAGCAGCCGGTAGAGTGGTTCATGGTATTTGCATCATTCCTTGCTTCGTTTGTGGTTGCAAAGGTCAGCATGAATGGATGGGACGATGTGACAGAGCTTGCACAAAGGCTTATCCGGAAATAAGGGGTGGTTCTATGGATTATGTAATCACTTTTTCGGACATAATGGCTGCTGTTATTACACTTGGAATCAGCGTGATGGGGTTTTTCATAAAGCGGTGGTTTGATGGGATGGAGCAGCGTAACAAAGAAACACAGCAAAAAATTGAACAGGGCAACAAAGCAATCCAGGAACGGATTGAGAAGAATGATGCAAAAGTGAATGAGCGTATTGACAAACTGGAAGAAAAGACGGACAAAGACATCGAAAATATCAAGCAGGAAATCAATGATATTAAAGGTGACTTTGCCACAACCTTTGTACTCCGGGAGGATTTCTTCCGGGCAATGAACGGAGTGGAGGACAAGGTCAAGAGCATGGATGGAAAACTGGACAGGCTGCTCTTGATGAATACGGAAAACAAGTGAGGTGAACAGCGATGACAGACATGGAACAGGCAGAAGTAAATCAGAATAAGGCAATCAGGGGGTACATTATACGCTGTCTGGTTAAGGGGTTCAATAACACGTCCCTTACAAGGCAGATTTCCAATGCGATGATGGCAGCCGGCCTTATCATATCCCCGGATATCAGCAAACATCTCAGCTATCTTCAGGGAGCAGGATATATTGAGTTTACAGGTGAAAAGGTCACAGCCTACACAGCCTATGCAAAAGATGCGGTTATCCGCCTCACAAAATCAGGCGTAGACCTTGCTGAAGGAACCATTGATGATCCGGGAGTGGATATTTAATGGGAAAGCAGCGGACACGGACAAGAATATCCTCAAAAATTGACGAGCTCCCTGAAGAACTGAGATTGAAGGTGGATGTGATGCTTGCGGACACTTCCAACACATATGCCTATATCAGTGAATTTCTGAATAACGAAGGGTATAAAATATCCAAATCAAGTGTGGGGCGGTACGCCACCAGAACCAATACCGCCACACAGAGGCTGCTTGAAGCTCAGGCACAGACAGAAAAACTGATTCAGGTTGTAAAGGATAATCCGGAAGCAGATTATACAGAGGCTGCAATCATGATGATGATGAGCGGTCTTGTGGATAAGGTGGCAATGGCGGAGGAAGAATTCAGCGAGATGCCTCTGGATAAAGCAGGGAGGCTTATAGCATCCTTATCCCGGACAAAAGTATATAAAGACCGGGTAAGGCAGGACATGAAGAAAAAAGCGGACATTGCATTCAGGCAGATGGAAACGGAAATGATGGCGGTTATTAAGAAGGATGCGGAATCTGCAGAACAGCTTAGAAACATTCTGACCAAAGCAAAAGAGAGGATGATGGAGGATGATTGAAATTGATGAATGGCTCCGGGAACTGGATGAGGAACCAGATCAGGAAATCATTGACCATGCAGCCTATCAGAAACAGCTTTTTATAGATTATGTATCAAGAAATACTGATAACTGGCAGAAAAGGGAAGAGCTCCGGGAGCGTTTTGAAGCAGGGGAAAAGATAGAAGGCGAGAAAGGACTCCGGAAGGAACTGGCAGCATTTGACCTTGGATATTTTGGAAGGGCATACCTATCGCATTATTTCAGGAGAAAATCCCCGGCATTCCATGAGGAGCTGGATGGCATATGGTCGAAAGGGGTATTGAAATCCAGAAATCCAACAAAGGCTGCGAAAGAAATTTCAAGGCTGAAGGGTTCCAGACAGGTGATTGCTGCACCAAGAGGACACGCCAAGAGTACAAATTTCACCTTTAAGGATACGCTCCATGCGGTTCTGTACAGATACAAGCATTACTGCATCCTTATTTCAGATTCTTCCGAACAGGCAGAAGGTTTTCTGGAAGATATTAAAACAGAACTGGAGGAAAATGGGGACATCATTGAAGACTTTGGTTCTTTGAAGGGAGATAAGGCTTGGCGGTCAGGCGTTATTCTCACAAAATCTGACATAAAAGTGGAGGCAATCGGTTCAGGAAAAAAGATCAGAGGTCGTAAACACCGCAACTGGAGACCGGACTTGATTGTCCTTGATGATATAGAAAACGATGAGAACGTAAACACGCCGGAACAGAGGCGGAAGCTCAAGTCGTGGTTTGAGAAAGCAGTGTCAAAAGCCGGAGATACCTATACAGATATTATGTATATTGGGACAGTTCTGCATTATGATTCGCTCCTGAATAACGTGCTTCAGAACCCAAGGTATCATGCTAAGAAATACAGGGCGGTTATTTCATGGGCGGTCAATCAGGGACTTTGGGATGAGTGGGAGAGCATTTATACCAATTTATTCAATGAAAACCATGAGGATGATGCGAGAGCCTTCTATGAAGCGAACCAAGAAGCAATGCTTGAAGGGGTGGAAGTCCTGTGGGAGGATAAGCTCCCTTATTATGACCTGATAGAAATTAAGGTAACAGAGGGTGAGGCATCATTCAACAGTGAGCTGCAGAATGATCCGATTGATCCGGACAATGCAACCTTTAACACGGAGTGGTTTGATTATTATGAGCCGGAGCTGATGGACTGGAAAAGCCCGGAATACATCTTTATTGGCACGAATGACCCTTCCCTTGGCAAAAATAAAAGGTCAGATACAAGTTCCATAACCAATCTGGCATTGTCGATAAAGACAGGGTATATGTATGTGGCTGATTCTTCGATAGAGAAACGGAAACCAGATATCATCATCCAAGATGTCTTTGAAATGTCAAAGCGTCTGAAAAGGGACTATGGAAAAGGATTTTATAAGTTTGGGGTGGAAACGGTGCAATTCCAGTACTACTTCAAAGAGGTCATGGCACAGAAGTCAGCGGAGGAAGGGGAGTATATCCCAATCGAAGAGATACAGAGCACAGTCAATAAGGTGCTGCGCATCGAATCCCTCCAGCCGGTGATAAAAAATAAATACCTCAAATTCAACCGGGAGCATAAGACACTGCTGAAGCAGCTGGAAGAGTTCCCTATGGGGAAAAATGATGACGGCCCGGACGGACTACAGATGGCGGTGCAGCTTGCACAGACTGTCAAAGGAATTGTAAGCAGCACAAAGTATCAAAGCCTGATCAAGCGGAAGTTCCGTATGGGGAAAGGAGCCTACTAGGAGGTGGAAGGCGTTGGCAAAGAAGAAAAAGAAAAAAGGAAAACCATTCAATCCTGAAGTGGATACCGGGCAGGGGAAGCCCGTCCGGGCAAGGGTGGCTGTGGGGGATGTCAATGACAAATATTCCACCTACCCGTCCAACGGGCTGACACCACGGAGGCTTGCGAGAATATTCAGGGCAGCAGATGATGGGGATGTGTCAGAGCAGATGGAATTGTTTGAAGAGATGGAAGAGAAAGACCCCCATTTATTTTCGCAGCTGCAGACAAGGAAACTGGCTGTCACCGGTCTTGATTGGGAGGTGCAGTCATTCAGCGATGAAGAACTGGACAAAACGGTGGCTGACTTTATAGATGAACAGCTGAAAGGGATAGAGAACCTTGATGATATATTCATTGACATGCTGGATGCCATCGGCAAAGGCGTGAGCGTCATGGAAATTGAATGGGGAATTGACACAGACGGATCAAATATCATTGAAAACATTGAATATGTGCATCCGAAAAAACTTGTCTGGAACAGCCAGACAGATGAAATGGAAATCTGCACGAGGGAATTTCCTTCTGGCGTACCCCTTCCTGAAAATAAGTTTGTGGTGCATAAGTATAAAGCGAGGTCAGGACACACGAGCCGGAACGGAATACTCCGGGTGGTTTCATGGATGTATCTTTTCAAGAATTATGATGTAAAAGACTGGGTTGCCTTCTGCGAGGTGTTCGGGATGCCCCTCCGGTTGGGGAAATATAGTGCAGCAGCTTCTGACGATGATAAGAAAGCACTCATGGAAGCCATTTACAGTCTGGGCAGCGATGCAGCCGGGATTGTGCCGGATTCCACTTTGATTGAGTTTATCGAAAGCCAAAAGACCACAAGCGTTGAGATATATGAAAAACTTGCAAGATATTGTGACGAACAAATGAGCAAGGCAGTGTTAGGGCAGACGCTTTCCTCTGATTCAGGGGGAGGCTCCTATGCACAAGGAAAAGTCCATAACGAAGTAAGACATGACCTGACGGTTGCGGATGCAAAGGCACTTGCGGTCACCATCCGAAGGGATATCATCAGGCCTTTAGTGGAATATAACTTCGGTGTAAACGTAAATATACCGTTTTTCACGTTTGACTGTCAGGAAGCGGAAGACCAGAAGCAAACAGTGGACATATATAAAATCCTTGTATGTGATATGGGGCTGAAAATCCCGGAGAGCCACATTTATAAAAAGTTCAATATCCCAAAACCGGAAGATGGTGAAAAGGTGCTTGAACCAAAAGAGATGCCCCGGATGCAGCAGCCACATCCGGATAATGAATTGCTGACGCATAGTCTGAAACAGGTGGCAGGAGCGGAACAGGAACAGATAGACGCTATGGCAGCGGAGGCGATGAAGCGAGCGGAGAGTGCTTTTCAGGGGATGATGAAGCCAATTCTTAACATTGTTGACACAGCAGATGATTTGGAAACGCTCCGGGAAGCCTTGAAAGATGATAAGGCGGTAGGAAAGCTGTATGAAGAAATGGATTCCCCGGAACTGGAGGATGTGCTGCATCAGGCAATGTACTTGTCAGAACTGATAGGAAGGAGCATGGAATGAGTGAAGCTGCCTATGGGCTCACTGGTGATTTCATATTCAAAGAGGCTGCCCGGTTCCTGAAAAAAAAGAAACCGCTCACTGCAGCGGAATATAAGGCATTGGACAGTGAGTACCGGGCAAAAGCGTTTACAGTATCAGGATATACAAGCCTTGAGGTTCTCCAAAAATTCCTTGATGAACTGACGGATGCCTGTGAGAACGGTAAGACAAAGAAAGAGTTCATGGATACAATGAATGATTTTCTGGAACGCAACGGATATGAAGGATTAAACCCATTTAATGCAGATGTGATATTCCGCACTAATATGCAGACAGCATATAACGCAGGACATTATAAGAGCATGACAAACCCCACGACAAAAAAGCTACGTCCGTATTGGAAGTACGTTACTGCAGGGGATGGGGAAGTAAGGGAATCACATGCAATGATGGAAGGGAGGATATATGCAGCAGATGATCCCATTTGGAATATCTGGTATCCGCCAAACGGATACCGGTGCAGATGCTCAGTGGTAAGCTTTACCAAAAGACAGGTGGAACGTTCAGGGGAGCCGGTAAGCAGGGAACTTCCTTATGATGTGGATTATTCCACAGGAGAAGTCCTTTATAAGTATCCGGATAAAGGGTTTTCAAACAACCCGGCAAAGGATACATGGAAACCTGATTTGTCAGGTATTGATCCGAACCTGAAGAAAGCATTTAAGGAGAGAGAGGGCGGTAAATAATTCTGAACGCACAGAAACGCCTGTGTGCGGTTTTAACTGTATCAGGGTAAAATCCTTTGCAGTAAGACAGAAAGGGGCGTTATAACGCGTAATAACGCTGTCAGAAAGGGAAATAAAAAGGAGATGATGAAGTTGGAGGGAATTGTAATATGCTCCGGCGGCATGGTGGATGTGGAAGGCGTGCCGGAGGAAATAAAAATACTTCCCCTCGGGCATGTGCATTCACAGAAAGGGGATTTTCAAGTCGATGATGAGAGCGTTGAATTAATCCGGAAACAATTTAAGGAGCGTAAACTGGACCTTGTAATTGACTATGAACACCAGACGCTCAAAGATGTACAGGCCCCGGCAGGCGGATGGATTGAAGATATTTACAAAGGGGAGGATGCGGTTGTCGCAAAGGTAAAGTGGACAGACAAAGCAAAGGAATACATCAGGAATAGGGAATACCGGTATCTTTCGCCGGTAGTCATGGTAAGGAAAAAGGACAGGAAAGCAGCAGCCATCCACTCTGCTGCCCTGACAAACACACCGGCTATTGATGGGATGTTCGCAATCGTGAATTCCATTGATATATCAAATTATGAAGAGGAGGAAACACAAATGGATCTGAAAAAGTTGGCACAGCTGCTTGGGCTTCCGGACACAGCAACGGAAGAAGATGTAGAAAAGGCACTTGCAGCATTGGCGGAGGCATCAAAGGAAGCAAACAAAGGCGATGAGGGCAAGAAAGAGGGCGGAGATGCAGAAGAAGCCGTACCGGTTGCAAACTCTGTTGTATTATCGCTGCTTGGTTTGAAGGCTGATGCAAAGACAGAAGATGTGGCTACAGCTATTATGAAACTTTCGGCAGGGACGGGAAATGACGAGGTTCTTGCCCTGAAGGAAGAACTGAAGGAACGCAATGCAGAGGACATGGTGCAGATGGCTCTGAAAGAAGGGAAAATCACTGCAGCACAGAAGGAATGGGCGAAGTCCTATGCCCTGAGCGATAAGGAAGGGTTCAAGTCTTTTGTTGACAAAGCACCGGTAATTGTCCCACAGGGCAAAATGGAACTGAAGGATGCCCCGGCAGACAGCCATCAGGATTATGATATGGAAATCCTGAAAAACTGCGGTCTTTCAAAAGAAGATGTTGAAAAATATTACAAGGAGGATTAGTCATGGACAGAGTAGGAAACCAGAAACTTTCAGGAATGGATATCAATATCCCGGTAGCAGCTGGTGCAACGATTACTGAGGCAGTAATGGTTGCGGTAGGTGCAGACGGTTATGCGGTGGCAGCATCCAAGTCTGCCGGTCTTACCATTGCAGGATGTGCAATGAGGCATACGGACAATGCTTCCGGCAGCAATGGGGCTGTGTCAGTCCCGGTCAGAAGAGGGGCATTTGTGTGGGGCAATGATGGAAGCATAGAGGAAACGGATATCTTAAAGGATGCGTATGTGTCTGATGAGAAAACCGTCACAATCACAGAAGAGGGTTCAAGCAGGGCAGGGAAAATCCTTGCAGCTGATACCGATGGTGTGACAGTAGAAATGTTATAGGAGGTAGCAGAATGATTGTAAATCAGGCAAGTTTGAAGGGCTTGAATGTAGGCTATTCCGCAGCTTACAATAAATCTTTTGAGGGTGTGGAAAAGAGTTATGAAAAGATAGCCACGACAGTGCCCAGCACAACAGCCGAAACAAGGTATACATGGCTGGGGCAGTTCCCGCAGATGAGGGAATGGATTGGCGAAAGGGAGATCCAGAACATATCGGCTTACGATTACAGCATTAAGAACAAGAAGTTTGAGATGTCCGTGTCTGTGCCGAGGGATGCGATAGAAGACGACCAGTACGGCACATATACCCCGATGTTCTCCCACATGGGCGAGGCAGCGGCGCGCCACCCGAACACGCTGTGCTTCGGCGCGTTAAAAGCAGGGTTCCGGGAAAAATGCTATGATGGGAAACCGTTCTTTTCAGAGGGACATATGGCCGGGGAAGGGGGAAGGACAAAGTTCAGTAATTTTTCCCATGACAGGCTGGATGCATCCGCCTATATGGAGGCAAGGGCATCCATGATGTGCATTACCGGGGATAAAGGGCAGGCGCTGAACCTGGTGCCGAACCTCCTTGTGGTGTCGCCGGCAAATGAAATGGAAGGCCGGAAGATTTTGATGGCCGACACAATAGACGGCACTACGAATGTGCTGAAAGGCACAGCGGAGCTCCATGTGGAAACCGAACTTGCGGACATGCCGGCTGCATGGTTCCTGCTCTGCACGAACCGTTTCCTGAAGCCTATTATATTCCAGAAGCGGAAAGAAATAAAACTGACAGCCCTGACGAAGGATGATGATGCAAACGTATTTTTAAATGATGAGTACATCTGGGGCGCAGACGGGCGTTCCAATACCGGCTACGGGTTCTGGCAGATGGCTTACGGCTCGGACGGCACAGAAACGTCAAAAGGATAGGGGGGCGGGGCAGATGGCATATTGTACTGTAAATGAAGTGCTGGACATGCTGAAGGTGGACATGCTGAATGTGATTATCGGTGATGAATACATAGAGGATGAGGAAGAGCGAATCAAAGCAATTACGCCATATGCAGAACAGGCTGCCGACGATGCGCAGGCAGAGATTGACGGTTATCTTGGAAAACGGTACAACGTACCATTTTCCAAGACACCTAAAGTCATCAATAAATTTGCAAAAGACATCGCATTGTATAATCTGGTATCCCGTAAAGGCGTTGACGAGAGTGATCGTGAAAAGACATACCTCACAAGATATAATGCTGCTATTGCATTCCTGACCAAAGTTGCGGAAGGGAAGATAGACATAGGTGTGCCGGAGGGAAATTCCACAGAAGATGCAGCCAAGAACGGATTTTCCATGAAAAGCTCAAGGCGGACATTTACAAGGGACAGCATGAGAGGGTGGTGAGCAGATGTCTTCCATATCTGTAAGATTAGACGGAGAAGTGGATGAGCTGCTTGCCAGATTAAATCAGATGTCTGGCATTGACAAAGCCGGAGTGATGAATGCCATTGCCGAAGGACTGCGGACTTCCACAGTAGAGAGGTTCAGTTCGGAGGAGTCACCGGAAGGAAGCAAATGGAAGCCATCTATCCGGGCAACAAGGCAGGGTAAGACGCTTACAAAAACAGTGGGACTGAAGAATTCAATTAAGGCACAGGCAGACGGAACCGGTGCAGCGGTAGGAACCAATCTGATATACGCAGCAACGCATCAGTTTGGAGATGAGAGAACAATCAGGGCAAAGAAGGGCAGATACCTACGGTTCCAGATTGGGGACAGATGGGTGAGCATTCCTTCTGTCCGGGTAAATATCCCAGCCAGACCATTCCTCGGAATCAGCAAAGAGGATGAAGAGGAAATCAAGGCGATACTGGATGAAGTATTCGAGGAATAAAAAATGAAAGCAGAAAGAGATTTTTTGGTTCAAAAACTAAAAGATGCAGGCATTCATGGGAAGATACACGAATCCATGAAAAGCCTGAAAAACTGCAATGAGCTCCATGTGGGTGCGGTTCTTAGGACAGGGGAAGATTTCACTCGTTCAGGCTCAAAAAAGAAATATACAGACCAAGAGGGGCATCGGAAACAGAGGAATAAACTGTTTGAAAGGACTTCGGAGCTGCATATTGTCATAGCCGATACTGACGAAGCCAAGGTAGAGGAAATACTGACAAAATTCTTGAAAAGCATTTCTAAAGGTCTTGAGGTCAATGGAAACTGGGTTGATATTGAGATTGGCAAAGCAGACTGGGTTGAAGGGGACGACAGCATCCTAAAGAGTAAAATTGCAGTGGAATTTGATGTCATCCTGACAGGTGGCATCTATGTAGATACAGATGTTATAACAGCGAAAGTTGGCAGTGTTGAAGCCAACAAAGAATAGGAGGTAGCATAAATGGAAGGACAGAAAGAGGAATATGCAGCCATTGAAGAATTAAAGGGAAAAGAAGGAACGTCGGATGCAGTATTTGAAGGTGTCAAAGCAGCGAATGGCTGGAAAACCGGAAAGATGGTTAAGGAAAAAGACTATAAAGATGCAGTGGATGCTTTTGGGAAGGCACCGATGGATGGGAGGGAGGCAGGTAAGGATGTTCAGTGAAATCAATGTCATGGTAGAAGATGGAAAGCTCGGCCGCAATCTGGGCAATTCCATCAATGCCCAGGCTAAGATTGGCGTGTCTGATGCCAAAGCCGGGGCGCCAATCTTAATTACAGGGAGCATGAAACCGGATAATATCAAAGGATTGTTAGGATATACGCCTCTTGCAGATGCCTGCATTGACGCGGTGGAAAATGGGCTGGAAACGATTTACGCCATCCCCGTGGAAGGGGAAATTGTGGGCAGGATCGGGGAGGTAATGCACACTGGCACGGGGGAAGGCAGCCTCAGCGTCGAGGGAAGCCCGAACAATGCTTATGATATTGTGGTCCGGATTACAGGAAGCGGCGTGAACAATGAGGGCAGCTTCCGGTATTCCATTGACGGCGGGAATAATTTCTCAGATGAGCGGATTATCCCATCCGGGGGAACGTATGGAATGCCTGGGACCGGCCTAACATTGGTTTTCGCCGCAGGGGCGGAAGGGGAAAGTTTCCTTGAGGGGGATGCCTATGCATTTTCCACGGATGCCCCGGCCATGAGCAATGCAGGCGCGCTTAACGCAGTGGAGATACTGGCCGGGTTCAATAAGACGGTGGAAATATGCCATATTGTAGGGGCATCCGGCAAGGCATTATGGGCAGCCTTACAGAGCGAGGCGGAAGAGTTCATGGGCGTTTACAAAAAGCCGCTGATTTTCCTCTGTGAAGGCAGGCGGTGCGGGGATGCGGAGCCCCTGGGGGATTACCTGGCTGCGATGAAAGCCGAGAGGAAAGACATCAGCAGCAGGTATATCTGCGTATGCCTTTCCTATGCATCCTACCAGAGGAAGGATTTCCGCATACAGGACATCAATATGGCGGGCGTCATTTCCGGATTAATCGGGCAGGCGAAAGAAAGCCTTTCCATCGGGTGTGTGGAGGAATTCCCGATCAGCCCGGAAAAGCTGCTTAAGCTGCTGCCGGAAGGGGTTGAAAATTACAGCCGTGAGCTGGATGGGATTGGGTACACCGTATTCCGCCGGTACGATGGGCGGGAGGAGTTTTATGTTTCCAATGCGAACGTTATGTCGCCGGCTGGCAGCGATTTCCAGCATGTGGAGAGCGTCCGCGTGCTCAATAGGATTGTCAGGGAAATTATCCGGCAGGCGACGGATAAGGTCCAGACAGAAATTGACCCGGGAAGCGTTGAAGGGAGCCTGAAAGCCATTGAGGCGCACCTTAACATTGCGATGGAGGACTGCGAGAGGGATAAAATTATCAGTTCCGGAGAAGCTGTTATATCCACAGAAGGAATAGATATCTTTACGGAAGAGGCTTTGGATGTGGAAGCTACATGGGTGCCGATGGGATCGGTAAGGGGCTTCAATATCAAGTTTGCGGTAAGCAACCCGGTATTGTCCGGCAGGGAACAGGAGGAATAAGTTATGGCAAAACAGCTGATCAACGGTAAATGCTACGACTGGACCAGCATAACCATCCATGTATCAGGGATGGACAGCATTGAAATACAGGAGATTTCCTATGATGACGAGCAGGAAATGGAAATCATTTATGGCAAGGGCGGGAAAATCCGTGGACAAGGTTATGGGAATAAGAAGAATTCCGTCAAAATTTCCCTGCTGAGGGAAGACTTTAACGAGATGGTGCGGGTAATTAAGAAAAAGGGGTATAAAAGCTTTTACGCATATACAATCCCGAAAATCACCGTCAGCTTCGCAGACGACGGCGCCCAAACATCTACAGATGTGCTTACCGATGTGAAGTTCTCCAAACGTTCCATGAAGGCGGCACAGGGGGATAAGAGCATGAAAGTCGATTTAGACGGGACTGCGATCGGCGGAATTAAAATGAATGGGCTTGGCGCCTAGAAACTATTTATCGAAAAACAGGAGGATATATCATGGAAACAACGGAAAAGAACATGACGCAGGATGCGGCACAGGATGCAGAGAAAAAAATATGGCTGCCGCCCAACAAAAAAGAGAAAATGGAGCAACTCCGTAAGAAATACAAGGAGATGGATGGAAAGATATATGAAATCGAGACATCCATCCAGGAAGATGATGAAAACGAAACAGAATTTGATTTTATCTTCAGGAAGCCGGGTACGCCATCTTATGACCGGTATGTCAAAACTTCGGGGACTTCCGGCACGAAGGCATTAAAGACATTTGTGTTAGATAATATCTGTGATGAACAGCGGGACGAACTGAAGGATACCTTGGAGGAATACCCGGCAATGGCGATCAGCCTCGGGGAAAAACTCCTGAACATGCTTGGTTTGTCCAAGGACACTACAGTAAAAAAGTTATAGAAGGACATTCGGAACAGATTAAAAACAATATTGTGGATTACGGGAGGCTCCTGATATACCGCTATCTGCCAAGCAGTCTGGTCCCGGAAGATTTTGAAAATGTGGATTTTGATGAATTTTTCCGGTTCATGGCAATGGCCCAGGTGGCAAGGGAAATGGCGATAGAGGATATTGAGGTCGGCGTAAACAAGGGATATGTAGAAGCCCATTCGGATGCACAATAAGGGCTGTGCCGTGTAAAAGGCACAGCCCTTGCCATAACAGAGGAGGAAGGATTATGGGAATGGAATCTGTGTTCAGGCTTTCAGTGGTGATGGGCATGGTAGACAATTTAACATCCCCTCTTTCTAATATGGCCGGGGATGTGGATGGCGCAACCAAAAAGCTGGATAATGCTTTTGGGACAGTCCAGAAAGCAGGGGCAGCGCTGGCCGGCCTGGGGGCAGGCATCACAACGGCGTGCCTTGGGGCTGTGACATCAACATTTGATACGCAGGATGCACTTGGGGAACTTTCCTCTTTGGGGGTTAAAGATTTAAAAGCAGTTGAGGATGCGGCAAAGAGCTTCTCCGATACCTGGGCGGGTACGACAAAGAGTGATTTTATTACAGCATCGTATGACATCAAATCAGGCATCGCTTCCCTGACGGATGAGGGCATCGCCCAATTCACGGAGCTGGCGGCTTTAACCGGCAAAGCAACGAAATCGACAACGGAAGAAATGGGCTCGCTGTTTGCAACCGGGTATGGCATTTACAAAGACGCCTACGATGATATGTCGGATTTGGAATTTGGGGAGATGTTTTCTGCCGGCATATCCACAGCGGTTAAGAATTATAAGACTGCCGGTTCCGAGATGGCAAGCTCCATTTCCGCCCTGGGGGCAACCGCAACCAATAACAAGGTGCCGCTGGAAGAACAGCTTGCAATACTGGGGCAGCTGCAGACAACCATGAGCGGATCAGAGGCAGCGACAAAATATAAATCATTCCTAAACCAGGCGGCATCTGCCGGGGAAAAGCTGGAACTTTCTTTTGTCGACGCCAATAACCAGCTGTTGTCAACACCGGAGATCCTTGAAAAACTAAAAAGTAAATATGGCGATACTATTGATGCGGTGGAAAAACAGCAGATAAAGGAAGCCTTTGGGACGGATGAAGCTGTGGCGATGATTGACCTTTTGTATTCCGATATAGAGGGCCTGGCAGGCGGCATTGACTCGATGGCGGAGAGCATGAAGAAAGGCTCTGCTGTCACAACAGAAATGGCCGAGGCAATCAATAACACGCCTGCCCAGAAATTTGAAGTCATTAAGCAGCAGATACATAATAATGTGGAGGAGCTCGGGAATGCGCTCCTGCCGGTGGTAAATGAAACATTGGATAAAATCAGCGGGCTGATACAGAAAGGCTCCGCCTGGATCAGCAGCAACCGCCAGACGGTACAGGGCATCATGAATATTGCCTTAAAGCTCGGCGGGGTATTGACGGTGCTGGGAAGCGTTATCAGTATGGTCGGCACAGCCGGAAAAGCTGTGCTTGCAGTAAAAAATGCCCTGGCGGCTGCGAAAGCGGCATGGGCTGTTTTAAGCGGGGCGCTTGCCTCTACGCCGGTGGGGTGGATAATCCTGGCAGTGCTCGCCTTGGTTGCAGCGTTTGTTACCCTTTGGAATAAATCGGAAGCGTTCAGGAATTTCTGGATTGGGCTTTTTGGCAAGGTGAAAGGGGCCGTCCTGGATGCATGGGAAATGCTGCAGCCGGCGCTACAGGAACTTGGGCAGAATCTTTTGGAATTATATGAAGCTTCAAAGCCTATCCTGGCGGTAATTATGGATATTGCAGGGGTGATTGGGACTTACCTGTTAGGAACATTTGTGGGGGCAATCCAAGGAATACTTGCAGCACTGGCACCGCTTACAAGGGCGTTATCCAGTCTGGTGTCTTTTGTTACAAATGTAATTAATGCCATCGTTGCCCTGTTCCGGGGGGATTTCAGCGGAGCGTGCGACTTTCTGTGTGCTGCGGTTGATGACTTAAAGGATTTTTTCATTCATGGATTTGATGCAATTCTGTCGTTTATAAGTGGTTATGTAGATGGCTTCTTGAATGTTGTAGGCGGTGCGTTAGAAGCTGTCGGAATAGATGCGTCAGGCACCATTTCCAAGATAAAGGGCACTGTGTCCAATGGATTGGAAGAGGTAAAAGGTTTTTTTGGGAATATCATGGGGGCAGCTGCAGACACGGTAAAGCAGAAGCTAAATAATATTAAAAGCGCTTATGAATCCAATGGCGGGGGCGTCAAAGGCGTGGTTGCGGCGTCCCTGGAGACGGTAAAGGGTTACTATACTGCCGGGCTGACTTTCATAGACAACCTCACCGGAGGGAAGCTCTCAGAAATAAAGCAGAAGTTCACGGATGGGCTTCAGGCAGCGGCCGGGGTGGTAAATGACAGGCTGAACAGCATAAAGGATGGGTTCAATGAAAGAATGACCGCAGCCGGTAACCTGGTGAAGGGGGCGATTGACAGGATTAAAGGCTTTTTCCATATTACGTTCCCGACACCCAAGATTAAAATGCCGCATGTGAAAATATCCGGGGAATTCAGCATAGCCCCGCCAAGGGTCCCGACCTTCGGGGTTGACTGGTATGCCGAAGGGGGCATCATGACGCGCCCGACTATTTTCGGGGCAGCCGGCGGAAAGCTCCTTGGAGGCGGGGAGGCAGGGGATGAGGCGATCCTGCCCCTGTCAGCCCTTTGGGATAAGCTCAGGCAGTTCATCCATGATGAGACAGTGACAGATGAAGACAGTGACAGGGGTGACAGGGCGGCTTCTATTATAACGTCACTGACAAAAAAAGAAACCAGGACGGTTGATAGCAGGACTTCGGCAGTGGAACAAAGGGATATACAAAGCCGGGAATCCGGGGAAAGGAGCGGAAACACCATTATCCAGAAACTGGAAATCAAGGTAGATATTGAAAAGCTCAAAGACCTCCCAACATTATTCCGGCTGCTTGATGAAATTAAAGATGCGCAGAATTCCTCAGATGTCCAGGCCGCAACCTAGAAAGGGAAAATATATGTTAGTAGTGCAGGAACACCTCATAAAGCTCGGGGGCGTAAAATTATCCGGGCAGATGAAGAGCATTGATATATCAGAAACAGCAACGATTGAGAATATTGAAGATGATAAGGGGAAAACGAAAGCTAACCAGCCGACCGGCTATGAGGCAGCTAAAATCACTATTGAATTTATATTGGAAGATTCCCCGGGCAAAACGCAGGAGGAACAAATCAAGGCAATGCAGAGGCTTTTCAAGCCTCCTGGGCAGAAAAAGGCAAAACTGTTGAAGGTATCGAACAAAGACTGTGCTTATAGGGGGATATCAAAGGTATATTTCCAGAAACTGAGTACAAAAAATACCATAGCGCAAAGCAAGAGGACTGCAACGCTGGAACTTTTAGCCCCGGCAATTGCAGGGATCAGGGTAAAGAAAAAAGAGATTCTGTCTACAAAAGGAACTATTTCAAGAGATAAGAAGAGGGATGTGATTGATGGGAATAATAAATTTACATCAAAGAAAAAAAACAAGAGCCCTGCAAAGAAAGATAGGGCGGTGTCGGGGGCTAAAACAAAAGCCAGAATGATTACAGGCAGGAGGTAAAGGGTGGGATATAAAGAGTTAATAAGCCCGGAGTTTTGCGTTTCAATGGAAGGGTATGAGATAACCAGCGGCATAGAGGTAGAATTTTTCAGCAGCAAGGAAGCGAGGGCAGACTGGTGCCGGGTAGAGCTCACATCCCAGCTCCAAGGCATCATAACATATAAAGATATGGAAAGGGCTTCCGTAGAGCTTGGTTATGGCAATGATTATGATGTGCTCCTGAATGGATATTGCCGAAGGGCGGAAAGCGATTATTGGAAAGAAATCATAATCCGGGATGCCATGGTAAATCTGGAGCGTATAAGCATCAAAGGGACATTTGTTGATTGCACGCCGCAGGATATCATACACTATATACTGGTACAGGGCGGAATCGCAGAATACAAGCTGGACAGCCGCGAATATGGAAAAAAAGGCACATTCATTGCAGGGCAGCAGAATGGGATAGAGGCTATAGAGCAGGTAGGGGCTGCCTGGGACATAAACAATAATTTTTTTTTCCGGGACGGGATTTTCTACTGGGGATGCAGGCCAAAGCAGGAAACAATCTATACCCTTGAAGAAAATGAAAATATACTCTCCCTGAAAAAATATGGTAGGTTGTATGAGTTAGAGACTTTTGGCATCCCTTGGATACACCATAGCCAGGACGTGGAAATTTTACACTCGAGGTACTCCGGGATTGTAAACGTCGAGAAGATAATCATTAAGAGTGACGCAAGGGGATATACACGGATGTATATTTATTTTAAAGGAGGCTCATAAGATGGCAGATATGCTGCGTTCATTTATAAGAGGGGAAGTCCAAAGGCAGATCCGGGAGAAATACCCATATATACAGCATCCTTCTGGGATGTGTGCTAAGATCGTACAGGTAAAAGCCAACGATGGTAAATATACATATACTCTTAGGATGCTTGACGAATTCATGAATATTGATGATAATTTGCCAGAGATACCGGATGTGAATACGGAGCTTGAATTGAAAAAGGGGGATATTGTGGCAGTACTCCTCCTGTATGGGGGAAACATGCCCTTCATTTTGGGGAGGTGGAAGGGTTGACAATAGTAGGGGAAAACAATACGGATATTATGCTGGATGAGAATGGTCAGCCAGTGCCGGACAGCAATGGGGATTTTGCAACTGTGTCTGGTGATGGATGCTGGGAACAGGATTTGAGGCTTGAGGCAGCCACAGAGGAAGGCGAGCTTTTTTATGAGGATATATCCGGGGACGGGGCATATGGCTTCGGCATGCTGGATTTTGCCCATGCAGAGAATGATGGGTTTACCCAGGATGAAATCATGCAGCGTGTACGGTGCAAGCTGGAAAAACGAGCCTACCTGGATATGGCGAAAACGAGCCAGGTAATTACATTCCTAGAGGGCACCTTCTTTGATAAAATCCAAATATCAAAAAATGATTCTAACGATGAATATAATATGGAACTGTCAACAGAAGAAGTAGAGGTGGAGATGAAGGAGGTTGAGGCAGATGATAAGTAATGAAATACTGGACAAGGTATGCCCCTTACCTAATGAAGAACAGGAAATGGAAAAAATCCGTGCGGAGCTGGATGCGGAGGGATTCATCATCAATAATTTTAACAAGGGCGGCATCTTCTACCTGATTATCAGAATATTTGTCACAATTTATATAGAATTGAAGATGCTTGCAAGGACAATAATCAACAACCTTTTCATCCAACATGCAGATGAGGACTGGCTGGAGATTAAGGCTTCCGATTTTGGGAAAGCGAGAAAAGAGCCAGTAAAAGCCCAAGGATATGTGTCTGTATACCGGGAGGAATTTCAGAATGCCCTCCCAATAACGAAAGGGCATATGTTCAAAACACTTCCGGATGCAAATGGAAAGGAATTGAAATTCTATGCCGTAGACAATACCATTATCCATGCCGGGGAGGAAACAGGCAAAGTGCTTGTGGAAGCAGGGGAGGCCGGAGCCGGTTATAATATCCCGGCCGGGAAGATTACTGTCTCCATGATACACCTTGAAGGTGTTTCCCATATCAGGAATGAGGAAGGCTGGCTTTACCTGGAAGGGGCGGATATTGAAGATATAGAGGCGTTTCGGGAAAGGATAGGGGAAAGTTGGTCTGAACTTGCAGAGCGCACTACGGAAGACAAACTGAAAAATGTTGCAAGGAAAGTCCCAGGTGTCCTTGACATCAGGGTCGATGCACAGCATCCGAGGGGGCAGGGGACGACAGACATTATCATTACTGGTGCTGGCGGGACAGCGACAGATGAACTGCTGCGGAAAGTGGAAGAGGCAACCGCCTACCTCCGGGGCAACTATGATGATTTCCTTTATAAATCTTCAACTGCCATATCCCAGGATATTTCCGTTGAACTTTATATTGCGAAGGATGCTTCAACCGAAGGCATCAAAGAACAGGCAGAAAGCATTATAGGGATTATGATGCAGCTGGGAGCCCAAAATGAAGACGGGGAGGCATATAGGGATGAAATGAACTGCCTTTACCTTGATGAAGTGAGGCATGTATTGATGGAAAGGATTGAGGGGTATAAACGCGTGAAGTTCCTCGAACCGGAGGAAGATATTGAACTTGGCGGCGATGCTGTAGTAATGCCTGGGAAAGTGTCCGTAACCGTCAGAAATGTGGGAGGGTCGTATGGCATATGATAAATTCTGCGATTATATGTATTACCTTCTGACATCCCCATTTAAAAAGGTAAAGAAATCCATAAACCAGTGGCATATCCTTTTTAAGGTGTTAGGGGCGCGTTTTGATGATGCGATGGAAAGCCTGTATGCCGCCGGAGAGCAGACAATGGTTGCAACATGCGCCCCGGAAATGCTCCCGGTGCACGCCAGGGACAGGGGGATGGAAAGACATGATAGGGAAAGCATGGGGAATTTCCGTATAAGGATTGCCATGTACCTGGAAGTATGCAGGCTGGGCGGCACAAACCAAGGAATACTGCTGGCTGTAAGGACATTAGGGTATGATGCTGCGGATATAAAAACAGCAAAAGAATTTAAAGGTGATGAAGACAGGTGGGCGGAGTTTTATGTCTTAATCAGAATGGATATGGGGCAGGGATTCCCCATCCCTTTCCATATACTTAAAAAAGAGGTCAGGACATGGAAAGAAGTCGGGGCAAAGGACAATTACCAGTTCACTATAGGAAATACGGAACAGACAAATAGGATATGCGGCAGGTTCAGGGCGGTGCCAAGGATATCCGGCAGCATGCCGCAGGAAACAGGGATATGTACGGTATTCCGTATAGAAACCCTAAATAATATGAGCCCCAGCCTTACCGTAATCATAAAAAATAATCTGTGGTATCTGAACGGCGAATACAGGCTGGATGGGACACAGAGGCTGGATGCATATGAAAGAATGGAGGAGATGCCATGAAGACGTTGATTACGCTTAATGCAAAGAAAAAAATGATACAGGCAAGGAAGGGGGAAATAGCCCTGCCAGCAGTTGCAGGGATTGCGTTAGGCGACGGAGCCGCGGCGGGAGACGGCCGCCTCATTGAGCCGGGAGAGGCAGATAACCAGCTGAAACATGAACTGCTGCGCCGGGAGTACATACGGTGTGAAAAAGTAACAGATATCTGTTGCCGTTACCGGATGGAGCTCGGGGAAAATGAGCTTGCTGGAAAAGTAATAAATGAGGCAGCCTTGTATGATGCAGAAGGGGATTTATTGGCAATCCGTGTATTCGAGGGGTTGCCTAAAGATGAGGCAATGGAAATGGCATTTGAATTTGACGATAAGTTTTAGGAGGGATTCCATGGAAAAATTTGAGATACCGGAAAACCCGGAATATACAGAAGATATACGGAAATTTAAAATAACAGACCCGGGACACGCAGACCTGCTGAATGAAGTAGTGCAGGCATTGGTTAATAATGAAGCGTTCCTGAAAAAGATGGCGGAACAGCATATAAGGAATAAAGAGAATCCGCACGGCCTTACTCCGGAAAATATCGGCTCCCCATCCAATGAATATATGGCGGAGCATTTTGTGCCGGATTATGTTTCTCAATATAGCGGGGCAATTTCTTCAAAGGGATGGTACAGGATTGCGCAAAAGAAAGGATCAGGAGGATTCGGAGAATCATGCGTAGTAATCATAAAGAGATATTATAATTCACCTTCGCCTGAATACCAGAAAGTTCAATTAGTGGATTCGTATCGGAGTAATAAAATAATCCCAATAGTATCTTTCACAGGAAGTGATGGCACCCACATGTTTACAAAAATACGGAAGGTGAATGATCCGCAGAATCTTATATCCTATATCGAAATTTACCAGGATAGAGATACGAACCCTAATGGAATTCTGGTAGATATATTAGAGGCGAAAGATAGATACAATAAAAAATGGGAAGTGATCGATCCTACACCAACCCAGGAAACCGTAGAAGGCATAAATGTGCTGGCATCACTGGATTTGCCTGCTGATTTTGATGTATCCATGCTTTTGGGGAAATCAGGCGGGGCAATGGATGGCGTGATTAATTTTGTGAATAATGGAGGTATTAAATTTAATGCGCCAAATCAAGCGGAAACAGCACGGGGAATTGATATTGCTGATAAAAGCGGAAATAGGATAGGCGGAATAGTAATCCACGCGATAAACGGAATGCCGGATTATCTTTATGCATCGCTTGGAGGAAGTCGTCCGCATAATCCAGCTGCCGGGCTTGCCATATATGCTGATGAAATGAAGTGGAAAAATTCAAAAGTGATTACGGAATCATCCGGCGTGGCAAAAAAAGCCGAACAATCAACGAAGGATGGTAATGGCAGCATAATTGAAGATACTTATGCATTAAAAAATATTTATGGTGATGATGCTGTCAGCATGGGGAGGAAAAATGGGACGGAAATTGGAAACAAAAGTTTTGCGTTTGGATATAGTGTAGTTGCAAGTGAGAGCTTTACTCAAGCAGAAGGGATTCACACAACAGCAAGCAATTATGCCGCCCATGTATCGGGAAAGCGCAACAAACCTATGACAGATGGTGGAGAGTATACCAATCAAGTCGGGGATGCATTTGTCATCGGGAATGGAACAAACATTTCTCCTTCCAACGCCTTACGAATCACTTACCAAGGTGATGTCCTCGGCACCAAGGCCTTCCAGTCATCAGGAGCCGACTACGCCGAGTTCGTCAAGCCGTGGTCGGACGGCAATCTTCAAAACGAGGACAGGATCGGATACTTCGTCACGGTAAAAGACGGACTTCTATACAAGGCAGACGCGGGCGACTACATACTCGGCATCACGTCGGGAAACCCGTCCGTGGTCGGCAACGCGGACGAAGATTATTACTGGCGGTACGAGCGCGACGAATTCAACCGCATTGTACTGGAGGACGTGCCGGAGACGGTGCAGCAGGTGGATGAAGACGGGAACCCTGTATTCGACGAAGAAACTCACGAGCCTATCATGGCAGAAACTGGAAAAATTATTAAGGATGCGCGCATGAAATTGGCAGAGGATTATGATTCATCTTTGCAGGAATCCTATGTCCCAAGGGCAGAGCGCCAGGAATGGGACTATGTGGGCATGATTGGTGTGCTTCCAGTCCGAGACGATGGGTCGTGCGTCCCCGGTCAGTTCTGCAAGTGCGGGAACGGTGGCATTGCCACTTTTTCCGAGAAAAGAGGATTTGATACATTTTATGTAATTGAAAGAATTGCCGAGAATGTGGTAAGTGTGATTTTAAAATAGATACAATATTGCGATTTTGGAAAATACTTTCCTTCCAAAATGCAAAAATTTTGTGCAGTTACACTTTGATAATAATGCCCTACATTATTATTTGAAAGAAGGAATGCATTATGAAGAATAGTTTTATCAGTTGGATTGGTGGTAAAAAATTACTTAGAAGTAAGATTTTAGAAATTTTTCCTGAGCAGGGAACGTTTGGACGTTATATTGAAGTATTTGGTGGAGCCGGATGGGTGCTATTTTCGTCTGAAAGACATGCTAAGATGGAAGTTTACAATGATGTGAACGGAAACCTTGTCAACTTGTTCCGATGCACAAAGCATCACCCAGAAGCTCTCCAGAAGGAATTGGAATTTGTACTTATGTCAAGGGAACAGTTCTTTGATGCAAAAGAGCAGATGGAGGTCAAAGGTCTGACGGATATTCAGAGAGCAGCAAGGTTTTATATACTTATTAAAGAGAGCTTCGGTTCAGACATACGGACATTTGGAGTGCGTCCTAAGGATATGGCAAACGCAATAGAGTACATGTCAGAAGTCTCAGAAAGGCTCAGGATGGTAGTTATAGAGAATCAGGATTTTGAGCGTATTCTCAAAACATATGACAAAAAGGATGCATTGTTTTACCTTGATCCGCCATATTATGAAACGGAGAAATATTATCCTGATAGGTTTATGTTGGAGGATCATGTAAGACTGAAAGAGGCGTTAGGAAGGATAAAAGGAAAATTTCTTCTGTCTTATAACGATTGTGAGTATATACGGTGGCTTTATAACGGATACAACATTATGGAAGTGGAACGGACGCATAACTTGGTGCATGGAAAGGGAAAAGAGAAGCTAAGATACAAAGAGTTGCTCATCAAAAATTATTAATAACGAAAAACGTTATAAAATAACAAAATGCTAAATAATGCAACAGAATGTGATAGATTATATCGCAGGGGCATTATTATGGTAAGAATACACCTTTCAAGACTTCTCGGAGAAAAGCGAATGTCTCAGAAAAAATTGGCAGAACTTACTGGAATAAGACCTAGTACCATTAGTGAATGGTACAACGAAATCACTATTAGTTTGAAGGTAGAGCATATAGACCGGATTTGTGAGGTTTTAGGGTGCTCACTTGATGAATTGATAGAAGTAATTCCTAATAAGGTGCCAAGAACAGGCAAGTATCTGGTAATTGAAGAGCATGGAAACCGAAAGTTGAAGAGAAAAGGATGTGATGAGTAATCGCATCCTTTTCTCTTCCTAATTCGGAAAATATTTCCCGAAAATTTATGTCAAAAAAAATGAGAAGTTGTGACAAAAATTTTGCGCAGCTACAAGCAGACAGGCAGAATTTCCATAAAGGAAAAGTTGGCGGAGAAAAAGGCGGTCATCGAGCAGAGGGATAAAGCAGAGAAGGAAGCTCCGGAAAAGGGAACGGAGAAAAAATCAGAGAGGGAGATATAAGAGCATGGCACAGATACAATATAAGTTCAATAAAAATGATGAATATCTGACACCTCCCTATGCGGTATATCCGATTATAAAACGTTTGAAGGCAAATACAACAGTATGGTGTCCTTTTGATATGGAGAACAGTCAGTTTGTGAAAGTGCTGTCGGAGTATGGTTTTTTAGTCATTTATAGTCATATAAAAATGGGACAGGATTTCTTCTTAATGGAAGTGCCAGAATGTGACTACATTATCAGCAATCCTCCATACAGTCAAAAAGGCAGGGTATTGGAAAGGCTGTATGAGATTGGAAAACCGTTTGCAATGCTTATTAACTTTCAGGGCATATTTGACCATAAAGAAAGATTTCGACTGTTTAAGCAGAACCGGGTGGAAATGTTGTGGCTCAGCCCAAGAGTAAATTATATTGGCATGGAGAAAAAAGCAAACGAAAGAGTGCCATTTCAAAGCGGCTATATTTGTAGCGGAATATGCAGTAACCAACTGGAGTTTGATTATATGGAAATTCATAGAAAAGGAGAGGGAGCTAATGGATAAATTTACAGTGGAAGAAATCAATTTGATGTGTGTGTTTGAGGGGCAGGACAGGACGGGCATGATTGCCGACATACAGAACGTGATCCCCCACATACAGGACAGCGATATGGTGGAGCTTGCCGGACAGGTCTTGGGAAAACTGGAAGCCATGAGCGATGCGGAATTTGCAGAGGTGGCATTGGAAGCGGCGGAGTGATTAACGCAAATCTTTTATAGCATTATCCGACATAACGTGCTATAATTCTCTTAGTCAGATTAGAGCAGGTAGGGATAGTCTGCGGTTGTCCTTTCTGGAAACGGAAAGGAGGTCGGTATGAATACGTTAGAAGTGCTTACGTTGGTGCTGGTGATTTTTGCAGCCTTGACATACATAGACAATAAACACAACCGCAAGTAACGGAAAAGGCTATCTTCTACTGCCATAGAGGATAGCCTTGTAATCCGTAATTTTTTACGCTTTATAAGTTTCCGATTGAACAACCGTCGGACGTGCAATATCCTCCGGCTTCTAAGATGATTATAAACCAACACTGCGAATTTTGCAAGAGGGTTTAGGAAATGGGGGTGCTTCGGCACTCCTATTTTTTTGTGGATTTGCAGACTATATTACAGGAATATGGTCTTATCTGCAAGGATTTTTTGGGGTTTTAATAACAAGGGAGGAAGGAATGGGTGGGATTCCGCCGCCGTCGGCATTGTGCGTAATGTGTATAACTCCCCGTCTTATGGAGCTGTGGGCAACACTGTTTGCAGGATGTGGGAAAGCTGGCCTTTGCTTTTCCATATTCTG
>Ga0137308_100965_pt1 | contig 34775 bp, 31 predicted proteins | sample Inofrocosms_June_FD_97181 | JGI IMG/M metagenome (GOLD analysis project Ga0137308, IMG submission 97181) | Mouse cecal microbial communities from Vienna, Austria - N-Acetylneuraminic and N-Acetylglucosamine D2O microcosms_June | ecosystem: Host-associated > Mammals > Digestive system > Large...
AAAATCCGCTACGCGCTGAAACTGGTAAATCTGGACGGCTACGAAAACCGCATGCCCGATTCCCTGAGCGGCGGACAACAGCAGCGGATTGCCATTGCCCGCGCCATTGTCAACGAGCCCAAAGTCCTCCTTCTGGATGAGCCTCTGGGCGCTCTTGACTTAAAACTGCGGCAGGAAATGCAGTATGAGCTGATCCGCATGAAAAACGAACTTGGCATTACTTTTGTCTACGTCACCCATGACCAGGAAGAAGCGCTTACCATGTCTGACACCATCGTGGTTATGAATCAGGGCTATATTCAGCAGATCGGAAGTCCGGAGTCTATCTACAATGAGCCGGAAAACGCGTTTGTGGCGGATTTCATCGGGGAAAGCAATATTATCCCAGCTACAATGATTGAAGATAAGCTGGTAAACATTCTTGGAACCCGCTTTACCTGCGTAGATACGGGCTTTGGCCGCAACCGTCCCGTGGATGTGGTGATCCGCCCGGAGGATGTTATTCTGGTTGAGCCTTCGGAGGGGATCATCCAAGGAGTTGTCAGTCATCTGATCTTTAAAGGTGTCCACTATGAAATGGAAGTGCAGGCATGCGGCTTTGAATGGCTGGTGCACTCTACCACCCTGTCCCCGGTCGGAAAAGAAGTTGGCATTCGGGTAGACCCCTTTAATATTCAGATAATGAACAAACCGGAATCTGAAGATGAGGAGGCAGTCGGCATTGAAATCTAAAAATAAATGGCTTTCCGCTCCGTATATTCTCTGGTCTGCCGTGTTTATCATCGTGCCTCTCGGCATGATTCTTTACTACGGGCTGACCGATCAGACGGGTTCCTTTACTTTGGACAATATCACAGCGATAGCTTCTGCCGGACACGCGAAAGCGCTGCGGGTATCGCTTCTGCTCTCTCTGGTCAGCACACTGGTCTGTTTTTTGCTCGCCTATCCGCTGGCGATGATACTTGCCGGCGTGCAGGTGAAGCGGCACAACTTTATTATATTGGTTTTCATTCTGCCTATGTGGATGAATTTCCTGCTGCGCACGCTGGCCTGGCAGACTTTACTGGAGAAAAACGGCGTCATTAACCATGTGCTCTCCTTTTTGCATCTGCCCGCGCTAAGAATCATCAATACGCCTGCGGCTATTATCCTTGGCATGGTATATAATTTCCTGCCTTTTATGGTGCTTCCTCTGTATAACGCGCTGTCCAAAATAGATACCAATGTGATAAACGCCGCCCGCGATCTGGGTGCGAACCATGTGTACACCTTTATCCGCATTATTCTGCCGCTCTCCATTCCGGGCATTATCAGCGGCATTACTATGGTATTTATTCCGGCTCTGACCACCTTTGTGATCAGTTCGCTTCTTGGCGGCGGAAAACTGCTGTTGATCGGTGATGTCATTGAGCAGGAATTTACTCGCACATCCAACTGGCATCTGGGCAGCGGCCTGTCCATGATATTGATGGTATTTATTCTGATCAACATGGTTTTATCCGCTATTTTCGATAAGGACGGGGAGGGTTCCATGCTATGAAAACCATTGCAAAGAGAATATATGTAGCCCTGATTATCCTTTTTCTGTACGCTCCTATCGGCATTCTTATGGTACTGTCCTTTAACAGGAGCAAGACCCGTGCGAAGTGGGGCGGTTTTACCTTGCATTGGTATCGTGCCCTTTTTCAGAATGAGGAGATCCTGCGGGCTCTGCTTAACACCCTGCTCATCGCACTGCTTTCCTCCCTGATTGCCACGGTGATCGGTACCGTTGCCTGCATCGCCATGAATGGCATGAAACGCAGGGCAAAATCAGTCCTTATGGGAATTACAAATATTCCCATGCTGAATGCAGACATCGTTACCGGCATTTCCCTGATGCTGCTCTATATCAGTCTGGGAATCAAATTTGGCATGGGCACCATACTGCTGTCCCATATTACTTTTAATATTCCCTATGTGATTTTGAGTGTGATGCCACGCATGAAACAGCTAAACGTGAGCACTTACGAGGCGGCGCTGGATCTTGGCTCCTCTCCTCTGCATGCCTTTTTTAAAGTGGTGTTTCCCGATTTACTGCCGGGCATCCTGTCTGGATTCCTGATGGCGTTCACAATGTCCCTGGATGATTTCATTATCACACATTTTACCAAAGGCGTCGGCGTGGACACGCTTTCTACTAAGATTTACACGGAAATCAAGAAGGGAATCAAGCCGGAAATGTACGCCCTGTCATCACTTATATTTGTGACGGTTCTAACCCTGCTTGTTCTCGTTAATCTGTCGCCAACTGATAAAAAATCGAGCGTCGGCACGCTCGATTCAGAGAATGCTTCGCATTCTCCTTAAATGGTTTACACTGCCGCATTTTTCTCAAATGACTAAATTACCGTAATTGCTTACTATAGCGAAAAGAATGGGAGTTCACCATGAAAAAGCACCGAATGTATTATATCAGACAGTCCGCTGCCGCGCTGACCATTCTCCTTTCCGCCGCCCTGTGCGGCTGTTCCTCCGACAAAGGCGTAAACGGCCAGGTCATTGTCTACAATTGGGGGGAGTACATTGATCCCGAAACACTCCTCATGTTTGAGGAGGAGTACGGCATCAAGGTCATCTATGATGAGTTTGAGACAAACGAGAGTATGTATCCAAAGGTGGAATCCGGGGCTGTGGCTTACGATATCGCCTGCCCTTCCGACTATATGATAAGCCGCATGATTCAAAACGGGATGCTTTCGGAAATCAATTATGGGAACATCCCCAACGCGAAAAAAAATATCGGTGCTCAATACTTTGAGCAGTCCAGAGGGTTTGATCCCGAAAATAAGTACGCCATCCCTTACTGCTGGGGAACTGTGGGCATTCTCTATAACAGGACGATGGTGGAGGAACCGATCACCTGCTGGGAACAGCTTTGGGATGAAAAATACGCAGACAATATTCTGATGCAGGATTCTGTCCGCGATGCCTTTATGGTTGCTGAAAAGCTGAACGGACATTCCATGAACACATTGGATCCGGCAGAACTGGAGGCCGCCAAAAATCTTCTGATAGAACAGAAACCGCTGGTACAGGCCTATGTGGTCGACCAGGTGCGCGACAAAATGATCGGCGGTGAGGCCGCCATCGGTGTGATTTATTCCGGTGAGGCGATCTATACCCAGAAGGAAAATCCCGATCTGGTCTACGTCATTCCAGAGGAGGGGACAAACGTCTGGATTGATTCGTGGGTAATTTTAAAGAACGCTCCCAATAAGGAAAATGCGGAGAAATTCATAAATTTTATGTGCCGCGAAGATATTGCCCTGATGAACTTTGAGTACATTACCTACTCTACGCCGAATGTGGCCGCAAGAGAACTGATTGAAGAGGAAGAGATCAAAAATTCCGAAATCGCTTTTCCAGACCTGTCACAATACGGCAATCTGGAAACCTATGTGTATCTTGGTGAAGACGGCGATTATCTCTATAATGAATTGTGGAAAGAGGTGAAGGCATACTAGCCTTCACCTCCTAAAAATTGCAGGAGAATGCGAAGCGTTCTCTGAATCAAACGCTCAGGCGTTCGATTCGCTACAGCTTCTGGAACGCACTGCTCATCGCCTCCGCCGTGTTTTTGTCACACATAATGAAGAAGATCACATCCCCACGACTCTCAATCAGCATGGTTTCCGCGCTGACGCACACCCATTTATCCAGATCGGCATTATCCTTAAGCGCCTGCTTCGCGCTTTCAACGTCCTCCTCGTCCACCCGGAGCAATACGCACTGATAAGCCATAGAAGACATCATAGGCATGGAAACAACTCCCTCCGTATAGGTAATCTGGTCTGTCCCCAAAATGGTAATCTCCAGATCATCCGTCAGATCAACTGTCTCATAGCTGTCCAGCGTATCCCTGAAATCCTGCACCAGATCCGCATTCGCGTAGAGAGATGCCATCATATCCTGTAACGATCCTTCCAGCTTATCTGAACCAGATTTTTTACCTCCGCAGGCACTGCAGACCACCCCGGCAAATACAATCAGAAGTCCCGTCAAAAACATCGTTTTCTTTCTGCTTCTCATACTTTTCACTCTTCCTTTTCCTTTTTGCGATTGTCGTTTTCCCAAATACGCCCTGACCCACAATAAACTGTTCTTTCTTCATTCTACCGTCTTTTACCCGGTTTATCCACACTTCCCTCAGCTTCCCTTTTTATCCGAGAGAAGCGGTTTGATCGTCTTATAAATCTTGCTGGACTTTTTATTATCGGCGCTTGGATATTTCTTCATCAGCGCATTCATAATGCCCTGCTTCGTCTTATACTGCTGGACAATTTTTAAGATTTCCTCCACGGTCACTTCCTCGTCCTCTTTGATGACCGCCTGCAGTTTCTCCCGCAGCTCCTGTGTCTCATGGTCATGGCTTCGTCCCGTGATATCAGCAATCAGCGTCACCGAGACACCCCTGCTTTTCCAATAGCCGCTCAGAATTTCAAATCCCTTATCTTTGCTGACAATGTAATACATATTGGCAGCCTGATTCGCAATCAGATACCCAAGCTGCGTGGCAAGCTGAAAATCCAGCGCATTTTTACTTCCCACATCCACCTTGCAAAACTCAATAGTTGCCTGGGATTCCGTAATCCTCCTATGCTGGTCAAAGGTGATGCTGTCCGCATTTTTACTATAAAAAATACATACCTTGTCCTCTTTTCCCAGCTTGTGTATGCCGTCCAGCCCGTCCTTCTTTACATTCTCAAAATCAACTAAATAGTAACTCATTATTTCCCCTTCTCACTCTTCTTATACAGGTTCCGCCGCTCCCAGCTTCTCCCGGAAAAAGCTGACTATCCGATCCCAGAGCTCTTTCTGGAAAAACGGCATATCGGCATGATCCGCCCCCTCCAACACAAGAAGCTTTACATCTGCGCCTGCCTCCTCCAGCTTATCGTGCAGGATTTCTCCCTGCTCAAAAGGAACGGTATGGTCGTCGTCACCATGTATGATGAAGAACGGTGGCGCATCCTTCGTCACATAAGAAACCGGGCAGATCTTTAATGCCTCTTCCTTATACAGCGCCACATTTTTTCCGAGCAGCAAAGATTCCATAGATGCGGCCGCTTCCACAGGCGAAGGATAAGGAAATGACGTCACATCTGCCGGCGGATACCATGGGCAGGCCGCCTGCACTTTGCTGGAATACTCCGTAAACGCGCCCACATCATAAGCCTTATCATCTGCCAGCGCCGCCATTGCCGCCAGATAACCGCCCGCCGACTCTCCCATTACGCCAAACCGCTCCACATCAACGTGATAACGCCTGCTCATCGCTCTCAGATAGCGGATGCCTGCCTTTACATCTGTAAGCTGATCCGGGAAATTCCCCTCGTTGGATGTGCGGTATTCCACACTTGCCACCACGAAACCGCTTCTCGCAAGTTCTGACAAATACGCCAGATGAGCGGAACGGTCCATGCGCAGCCACGCGCCACCGCAGATCCATACCACACACGGATATTTCCTTGTCCCATCCTCCGGGTAAATAATATCCATTTTCAAATCTCTTCTTGTATGCCCGAACCAGGCATCCACCTGCGCAAATGTTACTCCTGAAACTACCGTATACTGCGGCGCCGTCACCTTGACTTTCAAGTTTTCTCTCATGGCAGTTATTCCTTCTTTCTCTCTTTCTTTCCTTTTCACTTGAGAGAATGCCTCTTTTAGGCATTCTCTCAAGTGAAACTTAGAACTTCTTAGCGAAGCAGCCTCTGCTGCTGAACTTTAGAAATTCTTTTCACTTTATGTATTGCTGTGAATCTTCTCCTGCGGCATCCAGTGCATCACAAGCCGCTCCAGTTTCGTCTGGTCGATAGGTTTTGCAAGAAAATCATCAAAACCGGCTTCCAGATACTGCTCCTTTGCTCCCACAATCGCATTTGCCGTCAGCATAATCACCGGTGTATTCTGGCAGAGATTATCGCCCATCTCCTTCATCTTCTGTATGGTCTCCATACCGTCCATCTCAGGCATCATATGATCCAGGAAAATCAGGTCATAGTGTTTCTGCCTGATATGGTCGAGGCACTCCCTGCCGCTCCCCACATCCGTAATTTTAACCTGCGTCTGTTTCAGAAGGCCGCAGAACACCCTTCTGTTCACACGGTTATCATCCACAAGAAGGATTTCCCCCTCAGGCGACGTAAAACCGGCATGATAGCTGTGCTCCCTGGCCGCTTTTCTGGCGCGCTCCTGAAAATCCCCGACCGGCTCTACATCCACAACGCCCTGCCGAAGTGAAAAGAAGAACCGTGTGCCTTCCCCGTAAACGCTCTCCACATGCAGATCGGTATTCATCAGCTTTAAGAGCTGAAGGGAAATGTTCATGCCTAGTCCCGTACCCTCTATATTTCGATTTTTTTCCTCATCAATACGCTCAAAAGCTGAAAACAGCTTCGGAATATCTTCCTGTCTGATGCCAATGCCTGTATCACGCACCGTATAGCGTAAAATCACGTCTGCGCCTTCCCGTTCTCCCGTCACTTCAAAGCTGACGGTTCCCTTGCCGGTGTATTTGACCGCATTAGTCAGTAGATTTACGAGTACCTGACGGATACGCAGATCATCTCCGTAAAGTTTTGAGGGCAGTGACGGATCCACGGACACGTCGAACCGAAGTCCCTTTTCCTGTGCGCGCAGAGAAAAAATATTATACAGGTCATTCAGCATGCTGTTAAACTCATACTCTGCAGGGACAATCTCCATTTTACCCGACTCTATTTTAGAAAAGTCCAGAATATCATTGATGATGCCCAGCAGTGCCTGCGCCGATGTCTTGATATCCATCGAATATTTTTTGATGTCCTCTTCGGTGGACTCCCTGAGCACCATCTCATTCATACCCAGCACGGCGTTGATCGGTGTTCTGATTTCATGGGACATTCTGGCAAGAAACTCCGATTTGGCACGATTGGCCTCCTCCGCGTGCGCCTTCAGAATCTTCATCTGCTCAAGCTGTCTCCTGCTCTGGGTCATATCCACAAACACAATAGAATATCCCACAAGCACACGGTTATTCCAGATTTTGTTCGCATGTACCTCAAAGATATGATTGCCGCTTGTATGCTCAAAATATGTATTGGCGGCAAAAATCTCCCTCAAATTCTCCTTACAGACCTGCTCTCCCGTCTTAAATCCGGCCAGGCTCTGAAACAGTTCTTTCGCCTTGTCATTCGCCTCAAGAAATCCGCCGTCCACATTCACAATTAGGACAGCCTCATCCATAGATTTGATAATATCCTCATGGGCAGTAATGGTAATATCAAATATATGATAAAAAACTACTACAATTCCAAAAGCCAGAATACCAAGCCCTTCACATACAGGCACCGCGTCATATCCCTCAATCCAGGTCAGTTCATTACATATGAATCCCAGAATAGGGAAAATGCTGCAGGCGCCCAGAGCTATCAGATTGACATTTTTCTTTCCGCTCCCAACCCTTCTGTTCGCCTGTACCGTGAGGAAAAAACTTCCCACCATCTGGAACATCATCTGTGCCAGAAACACATAATAAAGAGGTCCCTTTTCCAGTATCAGATGCGGAAAAAGACCATCTGTCACAAAGGAAACCCTTGAATAGTAGATCGGTGTATAGCGGTATCCCCAAATGCACAAAAGCACCACGCCGTCCAGGCAGAACATAAAGGCTTCCAGCCTTGCATAGAGACGGTATCCACAATACTTTGCCGTGAATACAAAGAGAAACGTGGTAATAAAGGCGCCGCCCATAAACTCAACGCGCACGGCGGTCATCGCCTCCCCGATATTCCGGGAGAGCAGTTCCAGCAGATACCCTGCGTTTTGGATTGCGCCAAGGAAACCGATGCAGAGCATCAACTTAGAGAGCGCACTTTCACGCTGCCTCGTCATAAGTATTACAAAACCAAAGCATCCCAGAACCGTCAGGATCTGTAACCCCACCAAAAAACTAAACATACCATCCTCACATCCAAAACCGTTGAGTAGGAGAAATTTCTCTTGTCGGGTATTTCTCCTACTCACGTCCGATCCCGGCCATCAACTTCTACGACATCGCGTTTACCTGCTTATATTTATAAAGCATCTCCGCATGGTTCTGCTCCTCAACCTGTATGTCAGCAAGAAGTTTTCTTAAGCCCGAATTGTCGCAGGAGAACACATTGGTATTGTACTCTCCCGATACCAGCTTCTCTGTCCCAATACAATCCGTGGCAAGAAAGCAGTCGTGCTCCTTGTCCGCAGCGTTCGCGCCGTCCTTGTATGTGCCCTTCGGCGCATAATTTTTGCCCTGCGAATCATTGCAGTCACAGTCCGGCACATTGCCGTGAAGCGCCTGCCCGATGGACTGGTAATGTTTCTGCTCATCCTGCTGCAGCGTCCGAAACAGGCTCTGCAGTTCCGTGTCCTTCGCCTGGGCGGCATATTTCTCATACTTTGTGATGCAGGACTTCTCCTGTGTCTGCAGATCCCGCAGCGCTATTGTCTCTTTCTCCGTCAATATCATGGTCAACACTCCTTTCTTTCGGACGTTACAGCAGTATGCACCCATACACTCTCTGTCGTCCTCTGATACCAAGTATTGCCATTGTGCCGGAAATCCATTCACAAATACTATGGCATTTATTATACACGGTTACACAGGGGAACACAAGAAAATCCCTGCTTCTGTTCAAAAAACTCCCGTTCTTACAGACATCTTATCATATACTTGATATCGCATCACCCCATTGTGTAGTCAACCTCTAAAATATAGGCTCTCACCCCACAATACAAAGAAATAAAAGACACAACAAAACACTGCTGTAAAAGCCCGTTTCCTTTCCATACCCGCTTCCTTCCCCTGACTATTTTGATCTGTAAGAAACATACATAGAAAACAGCAGGTCAAAATCGCTGTCTGTGCGCTCCGAATACTTCCTCAAATTCCTTTGCCGGTACTGCATGATCCACGGCTTCCATAAAAAGTCCGATCACTTCCCGGTAACGCTCCTCGCCAACCTGAACGATGCCCAGCTCCTCATCCAGATAAACCCGGTACGCGGTATCCCACCAATGATCCGCATTTTCCTTATATGGCTTATAATCCGCATCCTCCATAAAGAAAGCAATATTGTATTTGTCAATATCCCATGACTTTCTTGACTTCAAAAGCTTTTTCTTGCGATGTAAGCATTTCTAATAAGCGAAACGCCACATCCGGAGCCGTTTTCGGGCATGAAGATGTTATGATATTATCATCAGCTACGATCCATTCCTCTCCGAGTACAACTCCAAAATTTTTCAATTCCTCTCTCTTATATCCACCTTGCAAATGATATGTTGTGGCTTTTCTATTTTTTAATATACCACTTTTAGCTAATGGAAAAGCAGCAACACAGACTGCCGCAATGGGCTTATGATGTGAATGAAAAGAGCGAATTAAGTTTAGTGTTTTTTCATGGTACGCCTCCTTATAAAATCCATATTCTTCAAATCCTCCAGGTATCGCCAACGCATCATATTGGTCTGCGTCAACATCATCTATTAGAATATCTGCTGTTATGGACACTCCAAATGTACTTACGATCGTACGGTTGAATCCACATATATCAATCCCTATATCACAATTAAAGTCATCATGCGCCCATCCAAAAACATCCACAAAGGGACTAAATTCCATTGTCTCAAAAGCATTTAAGCACAATAGTAATATTTTCGTTTCCTTTCTCATATCACTTCCTCCAAATAAGTCTCTGTACATAGCATACCATATTTTGCAGTCAAACACTATGCTTACGGCCCGCCTTCCCTAGAAGCAAAAAAAGACGGTACAGCCCTTGTAATCGGGGCTATACCGCCTAATCTGAAATTACTTCCCTCTAACCGCAAACATTTGAATTTACGGGCTTTTAACACTTTCTTTTATTCTAAACTTTAGAATTTCCCAGCCTTAGCCGCTTCCTCAATCGAAACAGCCACAGCCACGGTAGCGCCAACCATCGGGTTGTTGCCCATACCGATCAGACCCATCATCTCCACATGCGCAGGCACGGAAGAAGAACCCGCAAACTGTGCATCAGAGTGCATACGGCCAAGTGTATCCGTAAAGCCATAGGATGCAGGACCTGCAGCCATGTTGTCGGGATGCAGGGTACGGCCTGTGCCGCCGCCGGATGCAACAGAGAAGTACTTCTTATCCGCCTCTGTTCTCTCCTTCTTATATGTACCTGCCACAGGATGCTGGAATCTGGTCGGGTTGGTGGAGTTGCCAGTGATAGATACGTCCACATTCTCCTTCCACATGATAGCCACACCCTCGGGTACGGAGTTTGCACCGTAGCAGTTTACTTTGGAGCGAAGACCTTCGGAATAAGGGGTTCTGCTCACTTCCTTCACCTCGTTGGTATAAGGATCATACTCGGTCTCCACAAAGGTGAAACCGTTGATTCTGGAAATGATCTTAGCCGCATCTTTTCCAAGACCGTTAAGAATAACACGAAGGGGTTTCTGACGAACCTTGTTCGCCTTCTCAGCAATACCGATCGCACCCTCAGCCGCTGCAAAGGACTCGTGGCCTGCCAGGAATGCGAAGCAGTCTGTCTCCTCCTCAAGGAGCATCTTGCCGAGATTGCCGTGGCCCAGACCTACCTTACGGGTATCAGCCACGGAGCCGGGAATACAAAATGCCTGCAGACCCTCGCCGATTGCTGCAGCAGCGTCAGCCGCCTTCTTGCAGCCCTTTTTGATTGCGATAGCCGCGCCTACGGTATAAGCCCAGCATGCGTTCTCAAAACAGATGGGCTGGATCTTCTTCACCTGCTCGTATACATCCAAGCCGGCATCTTTTGTAATTTTATCAGCTTCTTCAATAGAAGAAATGCCATAGCTGTTCAATACGGAATTGATTTTATCAATTCTTCTTTCATATGATTCAAATAAAGCCATCTTATTTTTGTCCTCCTATTATCTCTATGTTCCGAGCCTGCGAAGCAGCGCTCGCGAGGTTAATTCCGAAGGAATTTACCTCTGTTATTCGCATCTGGGATCAATGATCTTCACAGCATCGTCCACGCGGCCGTACTGACCACATGCCTTCTCATATGCTGTATTCGGGTCATCGCCCTTCTTGATGAAGTCTGTCATCTTGCCGAGACTTACGAACTTATAGCCGATAATCTCATCGTTTGCATCCAAAGCGATCCCTGTCACATAACCCTCAGCCATCTCGAGATAACGGGGGCCTTTCTTGAGCGTACCGTACATCGTACCCACCTGGCTTCTCAAGCCCTTGCCCAGATCCTCAAGACCTGCGCCTACCGGGAGACCGTCCTCGGAAAATGCAGACTGTGTACGGCCGTACACGATCTGTAAGAACAGCTCTCTCATAGCAGTGTTGATGGCGTCACACACCAGATCCGTGTTGAGCGCTTCCATAACCGTAAGACCCGGTAAAATCTCGGAAGCCATAGCTGCGGAGTGTGTCATACCTGAACATCCGATGGTCTCAACAAGAGCCTCCTGGATGATACCCTCCTTCACATTCAGGGTCAGCTTACAAGCGCCCTGCTGAGGAGCACACCAGCCTACGCCGTGTGTCAAGCCGGAAATATCCTTCACTTCCTTCGCCTGCACCCACTTTGCTTCCTCGGGGATCGGCGCACAGCCATGATGAACACCCTGTGCCACTGTACACATTTCTTCCACTTCTTTTGAATAGATCATGTGATAACTCCTTTCGATTATGTATTAATTATTTGATAACAGGCCGGATCGCCTGTCATAACCGCCAGTCCCATTGTCTCATATCAGAGGAAAAAAATCCAGATGTTTGTCAATTTTTTCTTATGGCTGAACTGTTACCCCATAAAATACTCTGATATGTCAAAGCTGTTTATGAGGGCAAGGCCGTTCTCTTCCCTGCACTCCAGCCAGCTCGCACTGCTTCTCGTCCAGCTGCGCAAGGAATAATTGAACATCTCCTCCGTACAGCGGCAGTGCGGATCTTTTTTATCCAGATTGCGCAAAATGCAGTTTTCGCAAGGTGTATCCCTGTTCTGCAGCGCCTTATAGCAGATATCACCGATCTTCACATTCGGCGAATCTGAAAGCACTTTTTTGTTGATAAAGCTGATCTCGTAGTTATCTGGATTTATCACATAGACAAAACTGTCCATATTGTCGAAGATGGCGACCTGCGCCACAAAATTCTGCAGCCGGTCCATCAGCCCGATCTGGAGAATATGCGCCTCCATCAGACGGAACAGGGAGCGGACTTCCTCCATCTCACTCTTTGACAACTCCATCTGCACATCCTCGTGGTTCTCAAACACGATGGCGCCCTGAAACTCGCCCTGCGAGGTCAGCGGATAGTAAAGCATGCTCTTAATGCCCTCCGCCCGGAAATACTCCCGCATCTCCTCCGCCGTCAGGTCATAATCATGGATCATGGCCACACCCGGGAAGAAGGAATAAAGAATCTCATTCACCATCCGTTTCAGCTCATAATGCTCCTCTGCCTCTTTTCCCGTAGCATACTTCTTCACCGTAAACTGTATGGTACGGGAGATCGGCAGCGAATCGTTTCCGCAGATATAACCTCTGTGGAACTGATATTTCGCAGTCATCAGCTCCAGAGACGAACGCAGGGCAGACTCCAGCATCTTATCCTCAAACAGAATCTGCATCACCTGATCTTCGATATGCCTGTCATAATCTATCGTCTTTGTCATATCATAGCCGACTTTTCTATTGGCGTGATACACTGTCGTGCTTGCGGCATGGTAGACACGATAACCGTCTTTACCGTTGGCCTTAACGGTGTACACCGCCCTGTCAGCTTTCTCAAAAAGTTCCTCATAATTTTTGCCGTGATAAGGATATACAGCCACACCTACACTGCAGGTCACATGAATCGGCTGTCCCTCGAAGTCAAGATCGTACCTCACCTGCTTTACGATATTGCCCGCCATCTCATCCGCATCGGAAATGGATTCCAGATTTCTCATATAAACGAGGAACTCATCGCCGCCGATACGGCCGATCACGTCTCCGCCCTTGAACATTTCCTTCAGAATCCCGGCAGTTTTCTCCAGAAGCTGGTCTCCGTTGGCATGCCCCAGAAGATCGTTGGCCTCCTTAAAATTATCCAGATCGATAATCATCATCGCGCTCAGCGAGTTCTCATTTCCGTCCTCAATAGCGTTATGAATCAGCTGCTCGGTGGCTCCCTGATTATAAATGCCCGTCAGCGCGTCTTTCTCCGCCCGCAGAAGGAGCTCCATTTCTTTTTTCTTTCTGTCATCAATGTTGATCATACGACCCACGATACGGGTCACATATCCCTCTGCACCCAGAAGGGACGTCAAGTTGGCCTGATACCATGTATAGTCTTCATCGAACCGCTTAATCCGAAATTCAATGGTGTCATGCTTGGGAGACTTGAGCAGACTCTCCAGAACAGCCTTGTAATAGGCAACGTCTTCCTTGTAGATCATTGCCGCATTAAATCTCTGCATATATCTGCTGTGGATTTCATCCTGCGCCATGCCGTACTCATCGTTCGTCCTGATAATCATAACGTCCGTCTTGGCATTGTAATCAATAATCTTTTCGCCCTCAGCCTGGGACAGAATGTGCAGACGCTCCGCCTGTCTTTGCAGCTCTTCCTCCACACTCTTTCTCTCTGTGATATCCTCGATCACAGATACAATCGTATATTTTCTTCCCTCTCTGGCATAAAGATTTCCCCGGACATGCAGCCAGCGCAGATTACCGCTGCCGGTTACCGTACGAAACTCAGTATCTACCACACCGTCATCCTTAAGCACATCCCTGATAGCCTGCCTGTAAGTCGGAAGGTCATCAGGAATAATACTCAGCTCCACTCTCTCCAGATACTTCATGCCCTCTACCCGGGAATAGCCAAGCATGCGGAAAAATCCTTCGTTGACAAAGATGGGCTTCATCTCCCCATCCTCATACTCGAAGAAACAGATTCCTGCTATGATATTGTCGATCATCGAGCCAAAGTTTTCAATACTTAAATCAATCGCCATACGCTCATCCCCAACACACACTTTCTCTGACTGTTCTGCCGCTTCTTCCGGCCCGGCTTACAGCCGTTTCTCCACTGTTTCACCCTGACGCTTATAAATGCTGTCTACCGGAATCAGTCCTCTCACCATAGAGGTCGGATAAATATTGGTGTTTTTGCCGATCACTGTACCCGGATTCAAGACGGAATTACATCCCACTTCCACCTGGTCTCCCAGCATAGCACCAAATTTTTTCAACCCTGTCTCTAACGTCTCCTCCCCGGCTTTCACCACCACAAGCGTTTTATCACTCTTCACATTGGAGGTGATAGAACCGGCTCCCATGTGCGCTTTAAACCCGAGAATGCTGTCACCCACATAATTATAATGGGGCACCTGCACCTTATTAAAGAGGATCACGTTCTTAAGCTCGGTGGAATTGCCGACAACCGCGCCTTTTCCCACAATCGCACTGCCTCTGATAAACGCACAGTGCCGAATCTCCGCCTCCTCATCAATGATGGCAGGGCCGCCGATATAGGCACTTGGAAACACCTTCGCCGACCTTGCAATCCATATATTGCCTTCTCTTCTCTCGTACTTTTCCTCCGGGAGCGTCTCCCCCAGGGAAATGATGAAATCTTTAATCTTCGGGAGCGCTTCCCACGGATAAGTAAGTCCCGTGAACACTTCCTTTGCGATTGTCTCCTCCAGTGTGTAGAGGGCCTCAATCGTGGCATTCTGCAATCCGATCATCTTTTTTACCCCTTTTCCTTTTTTGCCTCTTTATAAAACTGGGACGCATATTGAAATCTATGGTAGAGGGCGCCCTGATTGGCCATCTGCTTGACGAAATTCGTCCGTCTTGTCACGAAATCGTTAAGCTTCACCATATACTCTTCCTCTGTAATTTCCCCGGAAGCCACAAGAGTCAGTCCTTTCTCCCAGCTTGCCGTCAGTCTTGGATCCAGGAGCGGCTTTACCGAACCTGCTACCACCTCATAAATCATCTCTCCCAAAAGTGTGGGCGTGATAATCTGCGTCTTTTTATTTAAATCCAGATATTTGATATGTACCAGCTTCTTTAATATTTCCGCCCTTGTGGCAGACGTGCCGATTCCGCTACCTTTGATCTGTGCCCGCAGTTCCTCATCCTCGATAAACTGTCCGGCATTTTCCATCGTCAGAATCATGGTTCCCGAATTGTAACGCTTGGGCGGGGAAGTCTCCCCCTCCTTCTTTTCCAGCGTTTTTTTGTCAAGCGGCGCACCCTTTTTCAGAGCGCCGAGCGCTTCCATGAACGATATATCGCAGGAAGTCTCCTGTTCCTCATCGACAGTCTCTCTTTCAGTATACTCCTCTACCTTCTTTCTTGCAAAAGAATTTTGCGAAACTTCGAGATAACCCTGTTCCGCCTGTACTTTAAAGCTGGAAACAAAGGTCTCTCCCTTGCATTTTGCCGTCAAAGTAATCTTCTGGTAGACCGCCGCCGGATAAAAAATGCTTAAGAACCGCCTGACTATGATCTCGTACACCTTCGCCGAGGTCGGATGCAGACCATTCAGCGCGGAAAGACCCTGTCCTGTGGGAATAACCGCATAGTGATCCGTAATCTGTTTATCATTCACATATCTTGTCTTCGCAATCCCCTGAAACCGTTCTTCCCTCAGAATTTTCTCCGCAAATGCCGCCACAGGCTGGTAATTTAGCAGCCCTTTTATGTTTTTACCAATCTCCTTTGCAACCGCCGTGGAGAGAACCCTGGCGTCCGTTCTGGGATACGTGGTCAGTTTTTTCTCATAAAGCTCCTGCGCAATCCTGAGCGTCTCATCGGGACTGATTTTAAAGAGCTTGGAGCAGTCGTTTTGCAGCTCCGCCAGATTGTACAAAAGAGGCGGATTCTTCGTCTCTTTCTTCCGCTCGATCTTTTCCACCAGCGGCGTTTCCCCCGGCTGTTCCTGCAAAAAGGCAAGAAACGCATCCGCGTCCTTTTCCTCCAGAAAGCCGTTGTCCTTATAAATTTTCGGGGACTGGTAAAACCGGGATCCCTCAACGGCCTTCCACTCCAGACTACACTCATGGCCTGCGATATCCGCCTTCATCAGAATGCGGTAAAAGGGGATTTTCACAAACTCCCTGATCTCCCGCTCCCTGTTCACCACCATGCCGAGCACACAGGTCATCACCCGGCCGACAGAAACCACCGCCTTGTCAGCATTTAAGTAATTTTTAATAGAATAGCTGTATTTCAACGTGAGGGCACGGGAAAAATTAATTCCCATCAGATAATCCTCTTTTGCCCGCAGATACGCCGCGTGGGAAAGATTATCGTAAGCTGAAAGATCCTTCGCCTCTCTAATGCCCCGCAGGATCTCCTCCTCGGTCTGGGAATCGATCCACACCCGCCTTCTGACCTTCCCTGAGACACCGGCCTGCTGTTCCACGAGACGGTAAATATATTCGCCCTCCCGCCCGGAGTCGGTGCAGACATAGATCGTCTCCACATCCTTCCTGTTCAAAAGTCCGCTCACAATGCCAAACTGCTTTTTCACACTGTCGATGACTTCGTACTTAAATTCCTGCGGAATAAAGGGAATCGTCTCCAAAGACCATCTCTTATATTTCTCATCGTAGACTTCCGGGTAACTCATGGTTACCAGATGTCCCACACACCAGGTCACAACCGCCTCCTCGGACTCCATATAGCCGTCGCGGTTTTTCATATTATATTTCAAAGCCTTGGCAAATTCCTTCGCCACGCTGGGTTTCTCCGCAATAAACAAACTTTTTCCCATAAAACTCCTGCCGTCACTTTACGATCTGACTGAACGGTTCTCACAGATCCGAAATCTGCACAAGCTTCAGGTTCGATTTGACCTTCGCCTCCAGATTCAGCTTCTCGTCAAATCGGAAAGCCGTGTACATATAAATATAGTCCGCACTGATCTTTGCTTTTTTCGCATAGAGCAGGAGCTTCTCGTAATCCTCATAAGTCATGGGTTTTTCCCAGTTACAAAGCCCGATCAGCGTGCGTCCTTCCTCATCCTGGGCAATGATATCCAGAGCGCCCACCTTGCCAATCCACTCCCCGATGGCTCCGCATTGGATAGGAAGCCTGTGACGTTCTCCAAGCCGCGCCAGGTGCTGCCTGCAAACTTGTTTGAAGTAGCCGGACACATAGCGTCTGAAGTCCCGCATGATATAGTGATTATAGAACTCACCCACCGAGAGCATCTGCAGATCACTCAGGTGCGGATACATATAGGTATAATAAAAATCAACGAACGGATGGCTGATTCGATAAATTCCCTTCTGCACATTCTCCTTTCCCGCTGTATCATAGGAAAACACCTTCTCCACCAGCTCCAGCTCAATCAGATTTTTCAGATAAACACTGATCTTCGCCCGTGAAAATTCGGTGTGCAGATGGAGATCGTTCAGCTTGTGATCTCCTGCGGCGATAGATGCCATAATCGTGTTATAGACTCCCGGTTCTCTGAGTTGTTCCGTGAGAATGCGCTCCCCCTCCTCAAAGAGAAAGCTGTTGCAGTCAAGAATGTTGCGGCAGATGTTCTGCTGGATCGTCAATCTGTCATCAAACTGATTCCACAGCCCGGGAATCCCTCCCAAAATGGCATAGGCTTCCACGCACTCTTCAATGCGGAAATTCGGAAACCGTTCCACCAGATCTGCAAAAGGCATCTCCTTAATCTTAAGAAGGCCTGAAAGCTCATAAGCTGCCTCCCCTATCCGGGTTATCATGCTGTTTTCAATCCACCCGATCGAGGAACTCACCAGAATTACCATCACATCGTCCCGGTTCCACTGACTGTGCACAAAAGCCACCAGATCCTTCATAAAGGCATCACTGGCGCGCACAATATTCTGAAATTCGTCAATCACCAGCACCTTTTTCCCTGTCACGCGATGGGCCAGTTTTTCAAATATTTCCTGAAAGGTCGGAAATTTATCTACCACATAGCCGTCATGGGTAAGCTGTCTGCCCCACAGGTATGCCTGTTCTCTCTCCGAGCAGGCGCTGGCAAGGTAATAGTACCCCGGACGGTCCTTCATAAACTCCTTTACAAGCGCGGTCTTACCGATATGTTTCTGTCCGTAAACAATCAGAATCTGACTGCCGTCTCTGTCATAATAATTATTTAGATAACCAAGTTCTGTTGTTCTTCCCAGTAACATAGTCCTGTCCGCCTTATCCTACCTTCGCTGTCAATTTCTCAAGTATATCCGCTATGCCTTGCGCCGGCATCGGTCTGCCCATATAATATCCCTGAATCATATCGCATTCCAGCTCTTTCAGATACTGAAACTGCTCCCTGGTCTCCACACCTTCCGCAATCGTTTCATATCCCAGACGTTTCACCATATAAATGATGGATTCCGTAATAATCTTTGTATTCCTGTCCGTAAGAAGGGTATCCACGAAAGTTTTATCAATTTTCAGCGTGTTGATCGGCAGCCCTTTTAAATAGGCCAGAGAAGAAAATCCTGTACCGAAGTCATCCAGCGAAATTTTCACCCCTGCATTTTTCAACTCGCCCAGCCGTTCACTTATCTCATCAAAATCTTCTATCAAAATGGTTTCCGTCACTTCAATTTCTATCTCACCCGGAGAAACATCGTATCTTTCCAGAATCTGCATCAGACAGTCTGTAAAGTCATGCTTCTTGCACTGTACCGCCGAGACATTCAAGGATAGGATCAGCGGATAATGATATTTATCGCGCCACTGGGCATAAGTCTGCACACTCTTTTCTATCACCCAGTTCCCAATCGGCACGATGGTTCCGTTCTTTTCCGCGATCGGAATAAAAACTGCGGGACTTATCATATCCCCTTTGTTGTCCCTCCAGCGGATCAGCGCCTCCACACCGCGGAATTTTCCATTTTCGGCATAATACTGAGGCTGAAAATACATGGTAAAGTTCTGCTCAAACACAACCTCTTTCAGTTTGTTCTGAATGGCCACAGTCTGCAGAAATTTTTCCAGAATCGCACCCTCAAAATACTGGATTTTATCCTTTCCGCCGCTCTTCGCCTTAAACATGACAATCTCTGCGCAATTGATCAATTCCAATGTCCCAAGCGCCGCCTCCGGGTATTCGGACACCCCCACGCTCACCGTCATGGTGACCTCCTGTCCGTCCATCATTTTAAACGGTTTTTTCAGTCGCTCCCTGATGACACGGTAAATCGTGTCCACGCTTCTTGCCCCACAGGGATCATAGATCCCGATACAGTAAATATCCGTACTGAAATGGGAAACGATCACATTGCTGTTCATCAGACCAGTCAGATATTGACCAAAAAGCTGCACCAGTTCGTCCCCGGCTATAATGCCCATGCCGTCATTGACTCTGCGGAAATCATCAAAATCCATGAACATCACCGCTACTTTTTTCGTTTCCTTTTCCGCGCGGCGCAGAAGCTCTCCCAAAAGCCTTACAAAATAGTTTCGGTTATAAAGTCCCGTCAGAACATCGTAATAGGCCATGTAGATAAGCTCATCCTTCTGGGCCGCTAATTTGGTCACATCCTTAAACCGTATGATTTTATCCGCCGGGTTCCCCTCAGAATCATAGACAACGTTTACCTCCACCTCGATACAGAGACGGCTCTCTTTCACCTTTATCTCAAAGTTTTCTCTGTCCCTCTTCTGTTTTTCAATAAACAGCCCTTCCTTGAGCGGAATTTCATACTGTTCCTCCACTCTGTCATAGAGTTTTGTCAAATCATTCATATCAGAGACAGAAAAATCAAAGAAATAATCCCAGCTTCCTAACGTCTCAACCCGGTCTTCCTTATAATTGTAATAAATAAACGCGCTGCTTGACGTCTCACACAACAGCCGGAGCATTTTCTCGTCCTGACGAAGTTTTTCATACTCCTGCGCAAACTGCTGTGTCCCGTTTCCCCTCTCATTGTTCTCCGTGCTTATCACCGTGTACGCGCGCCGTTCTCCCCAGACGGCGCCCCTCCCCTCATATCATCATCTGTGTTTACAGTTCCCTTATCAAACACCCTTATTTTTTTGAAATATACCCTTTCGCCTTCAATGTCTCTGCGCAGAGTACAGCTCCCCCAGCCGCGCCGCGCACGGTATTGTGGGAAAGTCCCACGAACTTCCAGTCATACACGCTGTCCTCACGGATACGTCCCACACTGATTCCCATACCGTTCTCATAATCCACATCCAGCTTCACCTGCGGGCGGTTGTCCTCCTCCATCACCCGGATAAACTGCTTCGGCGCACTTGGAAGCTCCAATTCCTGAGGCAGCCCCTTAAACTGCACCAGCTTCTCCACAAGCTGCTCTTTCGTAGGCTTTTTCCTGAATTTCACAAATACCGCCGCTGTATGGCCGTTTAACACAGGCACACGGATGCACTGACAGGTAATTACCGGACTTGCCGCCGGTACAATCTCGCCGTCCACAATCTGTCCCCAGATCCGAAGCGGCTCCTTCTCACTCTTCTCCTCCTCGCCGCCGATGTATGGAATCACGTTCTCCACCATCTCCGGCCAGTCCTTAAAGGTCTTGCCCGCGCCGGAAATTGCCTGATAGGTAGTCGCCACCACCTCGTAAGGCTCAAACTCCTTCCACGCGGTGAGCACCGGCGCATAACTCTGAATCGAGCAGTTCGGCTTCACAGCAATAAATCCCCGTTTCGTGCCAAGTCTCTTTTTCTGAAACTCGATCACGTCAAAATGTTCCGGGTTGATCTCCGGCACTACCATAGGTACATCGGGTGTCCAGCGGTGTGCGCTGTTGTTGGAAACCACAGGCGTCTCTGTCTTCGCGTACTCTTCCTCGATCTTTTTGATCTCGTCCTTGGTCATATCCACCGCAGAAAAGACGAAATCCACCTCCGCCGCGACTTCCGCAACCTCATTCACGTTCTTGACCACAATCTTCTTTACCGCCTCGGGCATGGGCGTATCCATCTTCCATCTGTCTCCCACTGCCTCCTCGTAAGGCTTGCCGGCAGACCGGGGACTCGCCGCGATCGTAGTCACCTCAAACCAGGGATGGTTCTCCAAAAGGGCGATAAAACGCTGCCCTACCATACCCGTGCCACCTAAAATTCCTACCTTCAACTTCTCACTCATAATAGCTCACTCCTCCTTAATCCGTGTGATTTTTCTATCTTTCCTTATCCATTGTTTCGCCAAGCATCCCGCCAAACATGTCATCCTCATCCTGCCAGTCCTTCGTCAGATACTCCCTGTGCATCCGTATCACTTCCCGCATGGCCTCCGGCCCCGGCGCACCGATCGTCAGCCTCTTTTCCACGCACGTCTTCAAGCTGATGGCCTGATAGACATCCTCCTCAAAAACAGGGCTGATATCCTTTAGCTCTTCTATGGAAAGCTCATCAATGCTGCTGTTCTTTTCAATACAGAAAAGCACCAGCCTGCCGATGATGCCGTGGGCATCTCTAAAGGGCACGCCCTTTCCTACCAGATAATCTGCAGCGTCTGTGGCGTTGGTGAAGCCCATCGCCGCGCTCTTCTCCATCACGTCCTTATTGAACTTCATGGTGCGGATCATACCCTCAAACAATGCCAGACAGCCCTTCACCGTGTCAATGGCATCAAAGGTCAGTTCCTTATCCTCCTGCATATCTTTATTATATGCAAGGGGAATCCCCTTCATGGTTGTCAGAATAGAAATCAGCGCCCCATAGACACGTCCCGTCTTTCCCCGCACCAGTTCCGCGATGTCCGGGTTTTTCTTCTGGGGCATAATGCTGCTTCCCGTGGAATAGGCATCGTCGATCTCCACAAAACGGTATTCATTGGAATTCCATATTATGATCTCTTCACAGAAACGGCTCAGATGCATCATAATCGTGGAAAGAGCCGACAAAAATTCAATCAGATAGTCCCTGTCGGACACCGAATCCATGCTGTTTAAGGTTGGCCCCTCAAAACCGAGAAGCGATGCCGTGTACGCCCTGTCCAGAGGATAAGTTGTCCCCGCTAACGCCCCCGCTCCCAGCGGACAGTAATTCATGCGGTAAAAAATATCCTTCAGCCTCGATCTGTCCCGCTTAAACATCTCAAAGTAAGCACCGACATGGTGCGCAAGCGTCACCGGCTGCGCTTTCTGCAGATGGGTAAAACCTGGCATGTAAGTCTGTGTATGTTCCTCCATGATCCCCAGAAGCGTCTGCAAAAGTTCCTTCAATAAAGTATCTGTGTTCAGCACTTCCAGTCTCGTATACAGCCTCATGTCGAGCGCCACCTGATCGTTCCGGCTCCTGCCCGTGTGCAGCTTTTTCCCCACATCACCGATCCGCCCGATCAGATTGGCCTCCACAAAGCTGTGGATATCCTCGTACTCCTCCGTGATCGTAAGCTTTCCGTCCTCCACATCCTGCCTGATCCCGGTAAGTCCTTTTAAGATTTCGTCTTTCTCCTCTTTCGTCAAAATTCCCTGTTTGGCAAGCATAATCGTATGTACAATACTGCCCTCAATATCCTGCCGGAAAAATTTCTGGTCAAAGGAGACCGACGCGTTAAAATTATATACAAGCTGATCCGTCTCCTTCGTGAAACGTCCGCCCCACAACTGCGCCATGCTCATAACCTCCATTTTAATTAAATCTAAATTTGATGATATCATAAATCTGTTTTGTTTTCAATCAGAACACATATTTTCTTACCCGTCATACAATATTCTATACTCGTAGTAAACGGCCCATAAGATTTCGGTTCTCGAAAAACAGGATGTCGTTAACTACATAAGGAGGCATTTTCTATGCAGCCAATACTTTCTCTGCGGGATGTTTCCTACTCCTATCACAATCTGAAGGCAGAAACCCCCGCACTTTCGCACATCAATCTGCAGATTTCCGAAGGGAGCTTCGCAGCTGTCGTAGGCCCGAGCGGCTGTGGCAATGCGATGGTTCCAGATTGGAAACTTTGGATACCATGGCCGTAAGACTTCTTCCTTCAGACGGGCAAAAATATCCCGGTGCCTGCCTGGCACCGGGTTCCTGATATAAATATGGGCGATTTCGCCATCCCAGACGACCTTTTCAATGATCGTCTTCAAAAAATCTCTTTTCTGCATCACTGAAAGCTCCTCAAAGATCTGCGGGAAGTGCTTCATCTTTCCAAGCCAATCCTTCACATAGTCCGTGACATTCAGATTTACCTCCTTGTCGCTCTCCATGGCGGCAATTTTCATCTGCAGCTCCCTACATATGCCGTCCGTCCGCTTGATCTCCTCATTGATATACTGCACCGACACACTGTCCACGTCCAGATTTTTGATGGATGCAATGAGTTTCTGTATCTCCTCTTTCTTCTTATTATATTCCTGCTGCAGCAGATCCTTTTCCGACACCACCTCCATATCCGTGTCCCGGATCTTCTTTAACAGCGCTTCCAGCATGGGGATGATGCCCGCATCGGGGTTCGTCATCCCGATCAGCTCCTCACATACCCTTGCATCCAGCGTATTGCCGTGGACATTTTTCACATCACATTTTTCCCGGTGCGTGGCATCCTTGTACGGACAGCGGTAAGAGAATGTGCGTTCCCCCTTTTCCGTCAGCCGGGACGCCGGATAATTCTTCGGGCGCATCAAGTGTCCACAGGAACAGTAAAGCAGCCCCGACAAAAGCGCCACACTGTTTTTCGTGTTCTTGAATGCCGCTCCCTTTTCCTTGTTGCCCGCCAGCAATTTTTGTACCCGGACAAACTCTTTGCCGCTTACTATGCCCTGATGCCGCCCTTTTGATATGATCCACGACTCACAGGGCTGGCTCTGGTTCTTATAGTGTGTGGAGGTTGTTTTGGCATACCCCATCAGCCCGGATTCCCCGTCCAGCTCCTCCTCGTCGATACACACCTGACAGCCCAGATCATAAAAATACTGATAGGCGTCCCGATCCGCCTTGCAGTATACCGGGTTCACCAGAATATCCCGGATGCCCGATATGACAAATTCGTTTCCCTGTCTCGTTCTGATATCATTGGTGATGAGACTTTTATACACCTTGGTCAGCGATCTGCATTCTGTAAAATATGAAAATATGTACCGGGCAATCCCGATCTCCTCCGGGTTCTGCGTAAGGCAGTACATGGACTTTTTCTTGAGGGCACTGACCTCCTTCTCCAATTTCATGGAAGAATATCCGAGCGGCGTATTGCCGCCAAGCCACCGCCCGCTCCTTGCAAGCATGATCATGTTATCTTTCACGCGCTCCGCGATCTGCTCCCGCTCCATCTGGGCAAGCACGCCTGAGAAGTACAGCATCGCCTTGCCGATCGGTGTGGTCGTGTCGAACTTTTCCTTGATGCTGATGAAGGATGTGCCCTTTCGCTCTAAGTCTTCCATCAGATTTGCCAGATCCGCAAGGTTCCTGCCCAGACGGTCAAGCTTGTAGCAGACTAAATAGTCAAAATGCTGCTCTTTCATGTCGCGCATCATTTTCTGGAACTGGGGGCGCCTGGTATTCTTGCCGGAGAAACCTTCGTCCTCGTATACAATGATCTGTACCTGCTCTCCCCCTTCTATAAACATTTCGATATATTCCCGGCACATAACAATCTGGTTTTCTACACTGTCGCCTTTGCCGGTCCATTTGGATTTTCTGCTGTAGATGGCGATTTGCATAGGGTGTTTTCCCCCTTTCTTGTTTTTGAATCTGCCATCTCGTCATGGATAATGAGATGGCAGACAAACGTTTTTTGTACATTTAGTGTTTATCTTTTAGATTGCTTATCAGCCCTTCCAGCACGCATATCTGTTCCTGTCTGGACAAACCGCTTTCATGTATGCATTTTTCTATGTGCATTACCGTGAATGTATTGATTGTATCTTGTATATATTGTAGATATTGAGATTCCTTTTCTCCTGTAACAGTGCAGACTATCTCGTGCTGCCGCATTCAGAACTCCGATTTATTTTTTCCATAATTATATGCTCCTTTCCATTCTCGCATGTTCAAATGTTCCATCACAGATCGACCAAATATCATTTTTCCAATTTGTAAGAATCAACATTCATTTTCCTCCTCTCCTCCTTGCTGCATTTCCCTTATTATGTATTTACTCCTTCGGTCTTTAGTATCCTTAAGGCTTTCAAGCTTCAGACCGAATCTGCCACATATTTCTTCCAATTTTTCATTTGATAACGTGCCATTTTTTGACAGAATATCGGGGAAAAATTCTTTTCGGAATTCCTTTACCAGCATATTCTTGAACTGCTTCATATCATCGACGTCATAGTCCTTAACTGATACCAGAAAATCCACAAATTCCTGCTCCCGCATTTTTTGATATGCTGAATCCAACACTTGAAGTTCATCAGGCTCTTTTCCGATCCAGCGCATCTGCTCATAAATGACCTTCACTGGATCTTCCAGTGCTAATGCATAGAAACGGCTTTCAATCATGTACATATCTTCGGTTTTCCGTTTGGCAAATTCATTGACATAAAAGTTTGCTTCACCGAATTGTATGCGCAGTCTGTTTTTGGAACCAGAAAAAAACTGATCCTCATGCCTCATCCATACGAGCGCTTTTCGGTAAAAATCTGCCATCACTTCGTCCCGCCTGTCCCAGACAGCGTACAGATATTTTTCCCATCTTCTGGTCTGTTCAACAGAATCTAGCTTTTTGAAGTTCGCCAGTTCCCATTCGTATCTCGCCTTTCGTTTAGAAAATTCCTTTTCCTCTCTCCTGACAAAATAAAGGTTACAGTCATCGACATCTTCAGCTCTCACCCGCCCAAGCATCTGCAAAAAGCTGCATTTGGATTCTGTCATGATCAACACATTCCCCACATCTGCGTCGTGGATGGATACGCCATTATCAAGAACCGACGTCGTGATCAATATCTTGGGTACCAGCTTGTGACTTATCGCCAAATTGCTGATCAAAATTTTGTTACTTTCATGATCAATATTGTCAGCATTCAAGAATGCAATTTGCTGTCGTTCGACATTTTTTGTTTTAACGAACTGTTCTAGCAACTCTGCTCCCCTCTCCTTATTGTCCATAAAAATGACTGATTTTTTAGGGGATTCTGCCAACAAACCGCATGCTGTTTCCAAGTCTGGTACGCAGGTGCAGTGAAATCTCTCATAGTCAACTAAGCCGGAATAATCATAGAACAAAATCTCTTCGTTTGTATCCGTGATTTGGGGATTTCGACCAGTTCGCCGCAAAATAGTCATACAATTTTTCAATGTTTGCTCAATCAAAGGTTTTACCTCGTCCATGGTCGCAGACAAGAAAATCATTGTTTTTGTGGCGCCAGCACGGGCAATAGCCTGTAGCAGAACAAATGTTCCAAAATTATTAAAATCAGCATCAGCGTAGAAAAAATGACATTCGTCGCAGACAATCGCAGCATACTCATTGAACACCCCTTCTATCGCTCCACTTTTTACCTTTTCCTCTAGCTGCTGATAAGTCATAACCGTAACGCTCTCTTCTATATCACGATACTCAACGAACTGCTCAAGCAAGCTGCTCCAGTACTGCGTTCTAAGGAGCACCCGATTGCTCAGAATTAACACCTTCTTACGCTTTCTTTTAAAATAACGCAAAAAAACTTGAAGAATAAATGTCGTTTTCCCCATTCCAGTAGGAGCACTAATTAAAATTTTCCTCCCTTCCCACTCCATATAATCATCCCCAATCAGTTCCGTTAGATATTGCTGCCATTTCTTTACATACCGCGTTTGCATTTTGACTCTTATGTTGACCACCTCCATGAATTTGTTTTTTGTAAAAAGAAGAGCCAGAGCTTTTTCCTGCCCTGGCTCGATTATTTCATATACCATTCAAATCGGAAAGAGCCTCAGAAATTTCTGGGGGTCTCTGTGCTCTGCTACTTTATTCATTCAGCAGGCGTACAATATTTGCATGCATTAGAGCATATATATGTAGTGGTTTCACCTTCTCTGTACTTGCTTTGATATTTTTCCCACTCCATATTCCGTGTTCTTTCGCCTTTAATTTTTCAAATAAATCTTTTCTTATTTTCACTTAAATCTAGCAGTTCTTTATTATTCTCATCAAACCGCTTATACATTTCCTGTAAGTCGTGCCCCACTATATTCTCCTCTTTCGGAGCTTTATAATGCGTTATCTCTTTATTAAGATATATATTGGAACGCATTTTGTCTTGGATTTCATCGCAAAATTGTATTTCTTCATTAAGCCGCCATACTGTCATCTCTAATATATCTTTTCCTAATTCATTTATTGGAGCCTGCACTACCAGACAATATCCTTCATTATCATCCACCATAACCGGAATATATTCAATTTTGTCATCACACACATTGATCTTACCAATACTATATCCATCCTCGCCCAGATAAAAGCAATCTCCAACTTCCTCTATGCCGCGCCAATCGTGTATATTCTCATTTTTTATAACACTATTGTACACCTCTTCTTCATCAAAATATTGCTTCCTATAACTCTCCAGATTTAAAAGGATATTATTCCCCAAACAGTTATTCCAATATGTAAAATAATAAGCGTACCAATATAGTCCTAAAACCGCTTCATAAGCTTCATCTATCAAGCTTGCAAATAAATAACCAGCCTCCTCTGCACACTGTATGCTAAGGTCACTGTACTCGAGCACATTCAAATATGTCCAGATTTTACTTGTAATATATTTTCTGGCAAACATGGGTATACCCACGCATGACTTAATCACTTCTTCCAAGCGCCTTAGTTGACTTTTGGTCTTAAAATCTTTTGCATAGTAAAAAAGTTGGTTTGCATATCCTACCCCCAATGTCTTTTCAAATAATAAAAGATTTTCAATAGGTGCATTTTGAAGTTTCTCATAAATATCATATGACTTCGGAAAACCATATTTTTTTACATCAGCGTTCTTGTTCCCTTTACTTACGTCAATATCAAAAATACTGATATATTCCGAACTAATCATCACTTTGTGATATTCCTTACATCCACCTGGAATCTTCTTAGTCTTCAAAAAATTATCATTCTCTTTTGCATAAGGATAATATTTTTTTGCACCTTCTACATTTTCTGCATTCCAAGTCTGCGTCATTTTATCATCCATCTCAACTTTACAATTCTCATCTGAATATAGCAGACCCATGAGACAATCTGCCCATAAATCCAAAATAAAAAAATCAACTTTGCTTATTCTCTCAATTATATTTGATATTAAGCAGCTCAGATATTGAATTTCCTTGGTCTTTTCACATTCATTACCACCAATTTTATACAACTCATCTATATACTTTCTATTTAACGCCTTATCCAATTCTTGCTGTGCTTGCTTATAAATCATATCTTCGGATAAACTCTTTGAATTGATTTCTATACCGTACCGTCTCTTGACATATGTTGGTATGTCTATCTTTTCCATAACTTTTTGCCTCATAAAGCTATATCTATGCATAAGCAACACCTCCGTTATTATATCCTGTCCAATTGTAACAGAAAAGCGGGAATGCGGGAAGTACAATATATACCCCAGCCCATATTCCCGCTTTTTTGCAACATGCCCCTTTCTCTACGCTGCCTTCACACTCTTCGTCTTCCCCAGCGCCTCCATCACCCGCTTATACACCGCCTCGCTCATCGTCTCCGGCTTCCCGATCTTGTACCTCTCCTGCACCGTCTCCATCGCTACCCCTGTCCTGTCAAGCTCCGCCTGCAGGTCACTCATCTGGCTGTCAGTAAGGACTGCCTCCGGCGCTTTCTTCCTTGCCGCCTTTTTCTTTCCCGTCCCGGATGCCGCCGCTCCCTGCATCGCATAGACGCAGTCGCCTTTCGTGTTGACGACCACAAGGGACACGATCTCCCGGCTGTCATTGTATCCGATGGATGCCACCTTAAAACGGTCGTTACAGTAAAGCTTGTCGCCTTTTTTCTGGATATCTGCCAGATCGCCCTGAATCCAGATGAACGGGGCAGTATAGAGCTCCCGCCCGATGCCCCAGTTGAAGCACGCCCTCTTGAAGCTGTCCGATGCCTGCCCTTTCTCCTTCTCCGAATAACTGGCCGCTCCCACATCCTGTTTCGCCACCCATTCCTTTTTTATTTCATCATAAATCTCCACCGTGCAGTAAAGGTTCCCCTCAATGCTCTGGTGGCTCCGCTTCCACCCGAAAGCCCCGAAAGTCTCGTCAAGGATGCGCTGGTCAACCCTCGCGTCCTTATAGAGCAGGAGGCTTAACCCGTTTTCTTTTATCACCGATACCCTGCACTCGATCTCCTCCGCTTTTAGAAGCCTGATCTTTTCGCTTCATCCTTCTGTCCTGTTCCTACATCCATTTTCTCCTCCCCTTCCTGACTGCCGGAAATCCCTTTACAAAGACCCCGGCAGTCCTGTTTTCCTGTTTCTGTAACCGCGATTCTTCTATAAATATATTACAGACACCGCTTTACGCCGCTTTTACCTCAAACCGCCTGCAGTGGGACACGGTGGCATAATCCGCATAGATCTCCGGCCGCTCCGCTTTGATCCGTTTCGTGTCGAGCCTCGTGGAATCCACATTGCCCCATGAGACACGGTAGTTTCCGCTCACCGCCAGTTCATGCTCACCCATCGCCAGCTTCACTTCCTGCTCGATCTGTTTCTTCTCCGTTTCCAGTTCCGCGATCTCCTTAAGGATCGTCCTGCGCCGTTCCAGTTTCCCGTCAAACCCGGCAAGGGACATTGTCCCGCCGGGCTTTGCGCTGCCAAAATACTTCTCTATCACCTCGTCGCAGGCTCTGCTCCCATCCGGCGGCGGCATGATCCCTTTCACCACATGGTTATTCCAGAAATCTTTTTCCACATCTATGAGCCGTTCAATCAGATCATCATCCCATTCCAGTTTTCTGTAGACAAATCCCTGCCCCAGTATCAGTGCCGCTATATACCATACCCTCTTTCCCGTGACCGCCATGTAATGGTAACACTGCATCACATAATGGAGAGGAATGTCCCCGTCAGACCACTTGTCCGCATTGTAGGCGCTGGCTGTCTTGCATTCCAGCCCGGCGTCTTCCCCGATGACCAGCCTGTCCACATCCGCGATCATAAATGGGTGCTCCATGCTGCGGTACATAAAGTTGGAGCGGCGGACTCTTAAGCCCGTCGCCTCCGTGAACCGCTCTGCCACATACTGTTCGAGGTCATGCCCGATACGGACTGCCTCGGTATCGATTCCCTCCGCCTCGTCATTGGTCTTGTCCCGGAATACCTTCATGGCGCTGCTGTAGGGATTTACCCCACAGATCGCCCCCGCATCAGAACCGCCAATCCCCGATTTCCTTAAATGGAGCCATTCCGCATTGCTGACTCCTGCCAGTGATATTTTCTCAAACATGCTGTCCCTCCTCTGTCTTTCGTCATTCAGATGTCCTGTAAAAACATCCCCTGATGCAATGGTTCCGGGAATGCTGCGCGTCTTCCCATACATACCCGGATGTTTTTCGCTGCTGCCGTTTTTCATCAAACAGCGGGTAAGGGCAGCCAGACATAACGCCCGGCCACCCCTTGGTTATTCTTTATCTTTCCCGTGATATACTGTTTCCCCTGAGACCAAAAGATCAAATGTCCCTTCCTGTTTATGCCGCCTTTATAAGCTGGTACGCTTTATCGATCAGCGGGTTGCCGTCCACCGTGCGGGCAAACAGGTTCTCATTATAGTTTGCCGTCCTGCGCAGCGGTTCGCTGTGTGTTGCGAAATCGGATACCGCATTGATAAAGCGGTACGCATTGCTCCCGACTTTCTGCAGATCGGGGGCGTCATAATACCGCCGCTCCATATCCCGGCGCAGTTTCAGGATATTTTTGCTCTGGATGGATGACGGTTCCCCTTCCATCGGCAAGAGCACTTCGATATATTCCTTTACCTGCGCATCCGTCATCTTCTGCCTGCGTAACTGCTCAAACTCAACGCCGAGGCTGTCCATGTATTTCTCCGCCATGAAGAGCGTGTCCCTTGCCTCCTGTATCTTGTCATGGATATTGCCTGTGTGGATCATGCTGAAACTCCGTTTTGCGGCATCCAGTGCAAGGTTCAGCGTATTGTTGCACACCACCCTGACAGGGGTGACTGCCACTTTCACGGAGCCGGAACCGTCATGGGTGTTGCTGAACACCAGATAGGGGCTGATCCGCTCCCCGGCAATGATATATTCCTGTGGGAGCCTTGCCAGGAGCCAGACCTTCTTCCCCTCCTGCAGTGACCCGGCAGTCTCATAGCGGACGCCCTTCCCCAGCAGCTCATCGGTAAAGCTGAATGCGTCCACGTTCTGTACCACCTTATAGCGGTCAGACACCACGCCCAGCACCTTCCTGTCAGAACTTCTCACATTTGCCTTATACCCTTTCACCATTTCATTATAGCCCGTATACACAGGCTCCTGCACCACCTTCCAGTCAAGTCCCGCAAGCCGCAGCGCCTCCGCTGAGTCAGGAGCCACCATGACGACCGTGCCCAGCCCGTGCCACGGTTTCTCCCTTACATAAAACATGGTTTCTACATCTGCTGACATTTCACATATCCTCCTTTATGTTTTTATTTTTACGTTTTACTCTCCATGGTTCCATCCTGCGGAATCTTAATGCCATCCGGGAATGCCTTTTTCTAGCAGCCCCTGTCCATAAGCCCGCTCCTCGCACTATGTATCCTTCCCCATCTCCTGCAGTACGCCCGCAATGATGAGGACAAGGCATCTCAATACGATCTCCATGTGCACACACCTCCCTTCACGCCGCCCCTAAAAGTTCCACCGCGTCCTTCTCCCTGCTGTAGCGATAAATGTTATCGGAGAGCACTTCCTCCGGCTCCAGCACAGTCCTGTTCACACCGCCCACCGTCTCCCTGTATGTCTGCCGTTTTTCCTCCAGATCCGGCACAAGCAGCACCTCATGCAGCGACGAGGGCAGGATCACAAGGTCGGTGCCGGTGCTGTCCGCCAGTTCCCTGATCTTCCCGGTATACAGCATGGCCGCCGCCCCGTACCTCCCCGTGCTGTTCGTCAGCACATGGATGGGCGGCGCCTCCCCCATCCAGAACGGTACATTCCTCCTGATCAGGTCACTTAACGGGAACATTTCATCCGGCACGCTGTTTTTCATGTTTTCCATGGCATCCCGGTGCAGTATTTCCGCCGTCTTCCCCCACAGGACAAGGTGCCTGTTACTGATCTGTATCTGTGCCTGCCCGTCCCCGATCTCATAATAGAAAATGACCGCAAGGTCATTCCACCTGGCATAAGGCATATCCCGGAGAAGTTCCGTGTTTTTCCCGTAGTTTACCAGCCTGAGCCGCAGATATTCCTTCACATAACTGTAATCCGCAAACTGTTCCGGCTGGAAATCCCAAGCCGTCTCCATCTCCCGGATCTGGCTGTCATTATGCTCCATCAGCCCCTCAAATATCTCCCCTGCCGTTTCGCCCGCCAGATATCTTTCATAAGCCGTATCCAGATACAGTACCGGGGTAAAACGTTCCTCTTCTGTTACTACCCGGATGCCCCTCCTTGTGACCCCGTTATTTTTCAGAATATCCTGCACGCTGATCTGTGCCGTTTCCCCGAACCTTTCCCGTAACAGTCCTGCCATCTTTTCCTCAAACTCTTTAGACTCCATGACTTCCTCCTCTCTTCCCGGTTCTCCCGGTCTTTCTCCTGCCGTCATCCAGTCTTCCTCCTTCCTTTCATCCATCCGGCTGTCACCCTAACTACTGTAATCTGCCTATTTTACAACCCCTGTCTCCTTGAGCAGCGAAGCGCAGTCCTTGAATCCCTGTAAGTATGCTGCCGCACTGTAATAAGCGCTGCTCTCCGCATTGGCGGACAGGAGCATGTCCACTGTCCGCCGCTCCTTTTTTGACAGTCCGAGCCTGCTGAACGCCCCCATTTCTTTTCCGATCTTACATTCCAGTTTCTGGAACTCCGGGTCGCGGAATAAGATAGCATCCAGCCTTTCATTTGCTCCATGCTCCGCGATGATATCCAGAATGCTTTTTTCTCCTTTCTCCTCCAAAATCTTCACCTCCTTCTTTTCTGTCGTCCGCATGACGCACAGAATAGGGCGGCAGGATATGCCCCTGCCGCCCGGTTCTATAGTCAGCCTGTGTGATTCATAGCTATTATTTATTATTTCACTCTCCTTATTTTACGCTGTCCATTCTTATCTCCCTGAATGTTTACATTCTCTTTTATGCGTCTACGCTTACTTTACTTTCATTCAAGAATATAAGCGGTTCTATTGCTCCTGTCGCCATGATCTGACATCTGCACAATATCTCATTAAAGACTGCCTCCCGCCCTTTGATCTCCGGCATTGATGTATGCCATTTACGCCCATCAATAAAATTAATACTGTTCACGGCAAAATGAATATGGCATCGTTTCTCAGGTTCCCAGTGGACGCCAAACACTGCCTGATGCCCCATCTGATAATATACCTGACTGCATCCCATCCCAACATTCCAGAGCCACTCCGGGCTGTTGGCTAATCTTTCCACCTCCCAGTCCAGCAGATTAAGGACTTCATGGTACATCCTCCTGCCGCCTCTGCTGTTTATCCCATTGACATTCTGCACATAAAGAAACTGCTGTATCATGTCATCCACAGTATGAAAATAATCTGCGCCCACGGCTCCATAGGCAATCAGATCGCCAGCCCTGTCTTCGTTCTTCCTTGTCCTCGTGACATAGTGGATCAGGTTCTCCACCGCATCCAGATTCGTATAATTCTTCTTTTTATAATGTACCGCATTTTCCACGATCTGTTCTTTCGTTTCTTTATTTCTGCTGGGCATCCCTAAAATTGCCATAATCCCGCCATCCTCTCCATTAAATCTAATAACTGTTCCCGGTATCCGCTCTGGTCATTCCCCAGCTCTCTTACCATGTGGTTCATAGCCTCCTGTGTCTCTACCAGCGTTCGTGCCTTACCCTTGTCATATCTTGACCGCCTTCTCAGGATCACGTCAACAGCCTCTTCAAGCAGCCTGCTCTCGCTGGTTTCCATCCGTTCTGCCTTCGCCGCAATCTTCCTCTTTGTCTCTTCCGTACAACGGATGGATATCTTTGCTGTTTTTCTTTCCATTTTCAGGAGTTTAACTCCTGTCCTCTGGTCCATATTTCTCCCTCCAGTGTATAAAAATCGCGCTATTTCATTTCATCAGGGAATCAAATTATATATGTATATATGCTAGATCTAATTTTTACGGATAACTTTCTTAAATAAGAAAATTACTTTTATGATATAAAGATATATGTGTATAGAATAACAGCATATAGAATTATCAATAGAAATAATGATATAGTTTTCTTAATATTGTATCAATAGTTCATTTATTCTCTTCATTTCATTCCGTTCATAAATGAACTATTGATACAATAAATACGCAAAATGTATGACATTTGTCTTTCCCTCCATAAAACACCACCGCCTCTGGTTTCAGCCTTAATATTTTTTTCTTTACCTCTATGTTAGGAACTCTGGTATTTTCTTACACTGTCTGCCTCACTTCCGCTGACATTCCTCGCATCTGTTATTCTCTATCTATAAGTAGTTACACTTATAACAATTAAATAAAATCACTCTGAGGGAGGTATTTGAAATGCTAAATGATTATTCGGATATCCTGACTGTTGCTGAAATAGCAGAAACCTTATACATCGGGAAAAACCGGGTATATGAACTTTTAGAAAACGGGTCTATAAAAGGGTTCCGGATCGGCCGGGTGTG
>Ga0137308_100966_pt1 | contig 34748 bp, 26 predicted proteins | sample Inofrocosms_June_FD_97181 | JGI IMG/M metagenome (GOLD analysis project Ga0137308, IMG submission 97181) | Mouse cecal microbial communities from Vienna, Austria - N-Acetylneuraminic and N-Acetylglucosamine D2O microcosms_June | ecosystem: Host-associated > Mammals > Digestive system > Large...
GGTGGGCATTCTCAGACTGGCCGGACTGGTTCTCATTCACGTCCACATCCGCAATCCCCCGATTCAAAAACGCATCCGGCAGGTTCGAACTGGTATCCTGGAAATCCTTTTTCCACTCGGACTGAATCTTCTGATCCCGGATAATATCTGCCTTCCGAAGATTATACGTAGGTACAAGCTTCTTCACAATCTTCTTCATATGATCTGTCTCTGCATAGGCAGACTGATACAGTTCCTCCAGGTCTTTGAGAAATTCCTCCTCGTTCATTTCAATCGGACGCCCGATATGGATCCGTTCATTCTCCGTACTGCGCAGCCCCTCTTCTTCCATAAGCAACTCTTCATACAGCTTTTCGCCCGGCCGAAGACCAGTATATTTGATCTCGATATCCACCCCTGCTTCGAAACCGGACAGTTGGATCAGATTCTTTGCCAGGTCCGCAATCTTCACAGGCTGTCCCATATCCAGTACAAAAATCTCACCGCCCTCCGCACTGGCGCCGGCCTGGAGTACGAGAGAAACCGCCTCTGGGATCGTCATGAAATACCGGACAATATCCGGATGTGTCACAGTAACCGGACCGCCTGCCGCGATCTGCTTCTTGAAAAGCGGGATCACACTTCCGTTGCTCCCCAGCACATTTCCAAAACGGACCGCAACATATTCCGTATCGGAGCGGTTGTTGAATACCTGAATGATCATCTCGCAGATCCGCTTGGAAGCACCCATGATATTGGTCGGATTGACCGCCTTATCTGTGGAGATCAGCACAAACTTCTTCGTATTATATCGATCTGCGGCAAGTGCAACCTTGTATGTACCGAATACATTGTTCTTGATTGCTTCATTGGGGCTGTCCTCCATCAGAGGCACATGCTTATGCGCCGCCGCATGGTATACAATATCCGGCCTGTATCTTGAAAACACGCTGTTCACCTTACGCCCATTGCGCACGGAACCGATCAGCACCACCAGATCCAGATAGGGATATTTCCTTTTGAGCTCCTGCTGGATGTCGTATGCATTATTCTCATAGATGTCAAATATAATCAGCTGTCGCGGGCCGTTTGCCGCAATCTGACGGCAGAGCTCGCTTCCGATACTGCCGCCTCCCCCGGTCACCAGCACCACCTTGTCCGATACATAGCGGCCGATCTTTTTCGTCATGACCCGGATAGGCTCCCGGCCCAGCAGGTCTTCAATCTCTACATTGCGCAGCTTGGATACGCTCACCTCGCCCTTCACAAGCTGATATACTCCGGGCAGGATCTTAAATTCACAGTTCGGCACGTTCTGGCAGATGGATAGAATCTTCCTCTGCTCCTTCTTGCTTGCACTGGGGATTGCCATGATGATCTCGTTGATTGCGTATTTTTGAGCATAGTCAAGAATACGGTCCCGGCCTCCCACGACCCGGATGCCGTGAATATAGGTCCCTTGCTTTCTGGGATCATCATCAATGATGCAGCAAATATTCGCATCCAATTCCTCGCTCATCTCCAGCTCACGCATGACTACGTTACATGCCTCCCCGGCACCGATGATCATCGTATTGCGCATGTGGCTCCCATGGACCTGCCCCCGATACAAAAGCTTGATCAGCCGGTAGGAAAAACGGGTGGCGCAGATCAGGAGGAACAATGCGGTCCCATACAGCAGGAAATAGCTCCTGAAAATCTTCTTATAGGTAAAAAAGTAGTAAAGCGCGTTAAATGTCGTGGAAGCCAGACAGCCCTCCAGCACATACACCAGCTCCTTCATGCTGGCAAACCTCCACAAGCTCGAATAGAGACGAACCCCCGCAAAGATCACTACAGTGACCACGGTATTGAGCGGAATCATATCCACTATGGAATTCAAATATGGAAAATCTACATTTGACAGATCATTAAACCTGAGCCAGAGCGCAATATAAGAACTCAGATTAATACACGCAATATCCAGCGCCACGAAAAACAGCTTGGATAAAAAGGAAAACAGCTGTTTCTCCTTCACCTCTTCTACTATACGCTTCATGAGCATGTACCTCCCTTATGCCTTTTTAAAAATGATCCATTTGCTGAACAGATAGTTCACAATGATCACTAAAATTCCGGCAATAATCTTAATGATTGAGTCCGGATATCCCATCATGTCCACCACCACAAGAAGCATGAGCGTCTCTCCAGCGCCGGAAAAGACCCGCGCAGCCACAAACTGCGAGATTTCCTTCCAGAGCTTCTCCCTGCTCCAGTCCAGAGAGACAAACACAAAAATCTTATTCACCAGATATGCAAACATCACTGAGATGACCCATGCTATAACATTGCTGACCAGATAGTGGATGGAAAACAATTTCGTACAGGCGAAATAGACGGCATAATTTACCACCGTTGTCAATACGCCGCAGAATCCATATATAATCAACTCTTTGTACTGCACCAGCAAATGTTCCAAAAGCTTTTTCATCATGATCACCCGATTTCCCTGACTGCCTGGAGGGCTGCCTCTACAACCTTGTCCATGTCATAATACCGGTAGCTTCCGAGCCTTCCGCCGAAGATCACATTATTCTCCGCATCTGCCAGCTTCCTGTACTCTGCGTATAACCGGCTGTTCCTCTCATCATTGACCGGATAATAGGGCTCCATCCCCACCTTCCACTCAGAAGAATATTCTCTGGAAATGACCGTCTTTTCCTGGGTCCCAAATTCAAAATGTTTATGCTCAATGATCCGGGTATATGGAATTTCCTTTTCCGTATAATTCACTACCGCATTGCCCTGGTAATTGTCGCAGTCCAGTACCTCTGTCTCGAACCGGACCGAGCGGTACTCCAGAGCACCCAGCCGATAGCCGTAATATTCATCAATCATCCCTGTAAAGATCGTCTGATCCGCAATGTCCGGGGTCTCCTTCCGAAATGTAAAATAATCTGTATTCGTCCGAACTTCCGTACCTTCCAGCATCCGCTCTGCGATCGCTGTATATCCGCCGATGGGGATTCCCTGGTATCGGTCGTTGAAATAATTATTATCATACGTGAACCGGACCGGCAGACGGCGGATGATAAAGGCAGGCAGCTCCCTGCAGTCTCTGCCCCACTGCTTCTCCGTGTAGCCCTTTACCAGCTTCTCGAATACATCCCTGCCCACCAGGGACAGGCACTGCTCCTCCAGATTCTTCGGATCCGTAATACCCGCCTCCTGAACCTGCTTCGCAATCATTTCCTTCGCCTCCTGTGGGGTACGAATCCCCCACATCTTGCTGAAGGTATTCATATTGAACGGCAGGTTATACAACTCGTCCTTATACACCGCAACGGGTGAATTCACATAATGGTTGAACTCCGCGAACTGGTTCATGTACTCCCAGATCTGCCTGTTGGAGGTATGGAAAATGTGCGCGCCGTATTTGTGCACATGGATTCCCTCTATCTCCTCACAATAAATATTTCCCGCAATATGATCCCGCCGGTCAATGACCAGGCAGCGCTTCCCCCGCTTATGCAGCTCATGTGCCATGACTGCGCCATACAGTCCGGCACCCACGATCAGATAATCATACTTCATAATCAGTCTCCATATTTTGTAAATTTCAAATGCATAGATGCATCCTGTACTCAATATATTGTATTGTCGCTAAAAACCATTTTAACCTTTATGCAATAGTTTTGTCAATATTTGTTCACATTTTAACAAAACTTACTATATTCACTGGGTCTCGAATTGACCGGGTTGCATTTGATCAGTCCCTATCTGACCGGGTTCCATTTGATTATTGTCTATCTGGCCTGTTTCCATTTGATCATTTTCCATTTGATCATTTTCCATCTGGCCGGGTTCCGTTTGCTCCATTCCCATTTGACCGATTTCCGTTGGATTCGCATGTATCTGCTTAATTTTCGTAGTAGTGCCGGTCAGGAACTCTGTACTGCCGTTTTCCAGGACAGTATATACATGAATATTGTAATTTTCCATTCTGTTGCCAAAGCTGGAGATGTTAATATCCATCGTATAATCACCATCCGGGTTCTGTACAGCCTGCATCCACTGAAGATCTGTCTGACCATCCAGTGTCCATACGGCAACATTCAGGGCCCTGATGTTTCCCCGGACATTTTTGATATCTGTAATCACGATTGGCTGTATACCTGTAACCGGATCATAATCCTGCAGAATGATTTCTGCTTCCGGAAGGTCCAGATTGATATAAGAGGTAAGTTCCTCCATAAACTTGGACTTTCTGTTAAGCTCCAGCGCCATTCGGTCTCGCTGATACTTTTCTGTCAATGTCCATTCACTGGAAAACAGATTGGTACCCAGACCAAGTCGGTTACCTTCAATCTCTGCTCCTAAGCTGGCCAAGGTAGTCGGAAAATGGTCAAAGGTCGTATAATCCCTGTAAAGCTCCGGTTTTTCCGGTTCCACGGCAGAGTTGATATAGGCAGTATACACCTTCCGGGTATAATCCAAGGGCACATCCCTGCAGAAGTCGCTGTCCATCGTCGGATGATCTCCTGCAATGACAATCGTTGTATTTTCATAAAAATCCTGCCTCTGGACCCATCGAGTGAACTCCGCAACCTTCCGGCTGGAGCAGGCAATCACATTGCCATATTGATCGTCCCCGAACTCGTTCCCGCAATCTTCACAGACATACCCGTCCTCCTTATGGGTATCCACTGTGAGAAGCGTAAGGTTAAAAGGTTCATCCTGCTGAGACAGGCTGCGCAGCTCCCTTTTTGCAAACTGAAACAGCCGCTTATCCTCATAGCCCCACCAGACCCTGTATCCTTCCGGAATCATTCCTTCTTTGGCTGCATAATTATAATCATGGATCGTAAAGTCACCATGGCCGGAAAACAAGAGCCTGCGGCCTCCAAAGGTAGCATCCGACCCGATCAGCAATGTCTGTGAGTATCCGGCCTGCTGCAGAATATCCCCCAACGCGTTCGTTCCTTCAAAGAAAGCATCCTGGGTATTCATCTGATTGTTCTCCAGCGGAATTGACAGAGGCAGTCCTGCTGACTGTGCAAACATTGCCGCGACCGTCCAGGTTGTCTGGGGCATGGAATATCCGCCGTTCAGCGCAGTCCCCGATCCGGAAAAATCTTCATTTTGCTGGGCAATCTCTGTCAATTCCGGAATATAGCTGATGTCAAAAGCACCACCGTTCTCCACATCCGCATAGGTCGTCTCCATAGATTCAAGAAAAATATAGATCAGATTCCTCTTTTGTTCCGGGAAACGGATCGACACATCATCCGCATTCACATAATTATCTTCAATAAATGTGGAATATGTGCTCTTATTTTTCGAATAATTTGCAATGTCCAGTCGAACCCATGCCATATTCAGATAATAGCCTGCAAGTGCTACGGAACATACCAGGATCCCTGCCATAGCCGTATGATACATCCATCTTCTTTTCCACAGAACGATCATCAAAATAAAAATAAGCAGCAGAGCCAAAATCGATGCTGGAACACAGTATCCCACATATTCCATAATAATCTCTTCGCTGGTCCCTTCCATCGGAGAATTCAGAAGGTATGCCACCTCATCCATGGTCAGGTAGCTCCATGTCTCGAACATCCACCGAATGCTGTTGCTCAGTAAAACAGAAACAAATCCCAGCACAATGACAATCACGGCTTCTAAAACAAGTAAGATCCCTTTTATCGTTTTCACAAACACACTTTTCGCATTCATCTTTTCTCTCAATTTCTGTTCATTTGTATTGCCTGATGATACAGAAAGTCTTCCTCCTGCAGCTTTTCTGTAATAAATTTGATTCACAAACAGCAGACGTATATGCAGTCTGCTGTCCTCATTCCTAAATGCTTACTCCACCGTTACGGATTTGGCCAGATTCCTCGGCTTATCCACATCGCATCCCTTCCCTACGGATATATAATACCCAAACAACTGCAATGGTATGATAGCAAGTGAATTGGTAAAATATTGATTCGTTTCCGGAATATAGATCACATAATCCGCCGCCCGCTTTACATCTCCGTTGCCCTCATTGGTCACTGCCAGCACAAATGCTCCTCTTGTCCTGACCTCTACCATATTGCTGATCATCTTCTTATACAACTTTTCCTGAGTCAGGACCGCCGCTACAAGGGTTCCCTCCTCGATCAGAGAGATCGTACCATGCTTCAGCTCTCCTGCGGCATAAGCCTCAGAATGAATATAGGAAATCTCCTTGAGCTTTAAGGATCCCTCCAGAGAAATGGCGTAATCAATCCCACGGCCGATGAAAAATACGTCCCTGGCAGCCAGATATCGGTTCGCAAACTTCTGGATGCGGTTCTTGTTATTCAGCAGCATCTCCACCTGATCCGGAATCCGTTTCAGGTCCTCTATGTACTGTTCCAGTTCCCCGTCTGTAATTGTCCCCCGCACCTGCGCAAACTTCATAGCCAGCAGGTACAGCGCGATCAGCTGGCAGGAATATGCTTTGGTCGTTGCCACGGCAATCTCCGGTCCTGCCCAGGTATACATCACATTATCCGCTTCTCTTGCGATCGAGCTTCCTACGACATTCACAATCCCCAGCACCTTCGCGCCTCTGCTTCTTGAATCCCGCAGGGCAGCGAGGGAATCAGCGGTTTCCCCGGACTGACTGATGATGATAATGAGTGTTCCTTCCTCAATTAATGGATCCCGATACCGGTATTCTGAGGCCAGATCCACCTCCACAGGAATCCGGGCCATTCCTTCCAGAACATATTTCCCTGTTACTCCTGCGTGGTAGGCCGAACCGCAGGCCACGATCATCATCTTCTTCACGCTGAGTATATCCTCATCCGACATCCCTAGCTCTTCGATGACGATCTCCTTTCCTTTTAAGCGGGGGGAAAAGGTGTCTGAGATTGCTTTGGGCTGCTCATACATTTCTTTGAGCATGAAATGCTCATAGCCACCTTTTTCCGCCGCATCCACATCCCAGTCGATATGTGTGGATTCCTTTTCCATGGACTCCTCATCTACGTTGAAGAACTCCATGGAATCCTGCTTCATCCGTACAATCTCTTCATTTTCAATGAAATAGACATCCCTGGTATACTTCAAAACAGCAGGCACATCCGACGCAATGATACATCCGTCCTTTGTATGGCCTACGATCAACGGACTGTCCTTACGTACCGCATAGAGTTCCTCCGGATGATCCCTGAACATGATCCCAAGGGCATAGGAGCCTTCCATGCGGTGCATGATCTTGATGATCGCCTGGAGAGGGTTCCCCCGATAATAGTGATCCAGGAGATGTGCAATGACCTCCGTGTCCGTATCCGACACAAACTCATATCCCTTCTCTGTCAGCTTTTTCTTCAGCTTCAGATAATTTTCAATGATCCCGTTGTGTACCACGACAATACTGTTATCCGCATTGAAATGAGGATGCGCATTCACATCCGAAGGCTCTCCATGTGTCGCCCAGCGGGTATGGCCAATCCCCGTTTGCCCGGGAAAGATCTCCCCGTCATGGGTCAGTTCACTGAGCACCTTGAGCCGCCCCTTTGCCTTTTTCATCCTGATCTTTTCTCCGTCATATACCGCAATCCCGGCGGAATCATATCCCCGGTACTCCAACTTCCCCAATCCGTCCAGCAAGATCGGTGCTGCCTGTCTCTCCCCTACATATCCAACTATTCCGCACATAAAACTTCTCCTTTTACCAAAAAAAGCCCGGACAGCAAAGTCATTACTCTCTGCTGCCCCGGTATAAAAATTGTCTGTTATACGTCTATAAAGTCAATATCCTCGTAGGATTCCTTCTTCCCGGCTGAGTCCCCTTTCCCGGGAGTATACTCCTTAACGTCCTCTTCATCCTCGTAGTCATCATCATAGTACTCATCGTCATCGTCGAACTCATCGTCATAATTGTCCTCCGAATCCGTAAATTCATCGTCATAATCGGAGTCGTCGAAGTCATCCTCCAGATAATCCTCCTCTTCGTCGTCCTCGTCATCGTATCCCACAAATTGCTGCCGAGATTTCTTTTTCACATTGGGTTTGTTCTCCTCCTCATCTCCCACATACATATCCTCCAGCTCCGCGTTGCGCCGCCCGAGCTTGATGGACAGAACAAGAATAATAATGAACAGGATCACTACGATGACCGCAACCGCAAGGGCAAGGATCAGCAGATTATCGGTGATGATCTTCTCCACCTTACCCAGCGCGGAATCATCCTCTTCCTCCTCCGGTTCGCTGCTGACAGGCGTCTGGGCTACATATCTCTGATAGGTCCCGTCAATGGAATCATACTGATAAAAGCCTTCCACTCCAGAACTGCTCAGCGCATACATCAGATAAAACTCCATGGAGTCCATATTCTGCCATGCCGGAAAGCTCATATCATGCAGAGACAGTGAGGTCTCCACAAATGCCTCCGGAAGCGTACTTCCGTCTCCTGACGCCAGGATCAGAATATAAAAGGACTCCGATACATCTACCCGTTCGGCCAATACAAACGTGCTGTCGCTCTCATTGTACAGCACCATAATGGGATCCCCGTCTCCGGATATCATGAACAGGAATACCTTTCCGGAGGTATCCTGCCGAATTGCGGCATGCTCCGCGCCTGCATACTGTACTGTACTTCTGCTGAAGCCTGCCGGGATCAGTGCATCCGAAAAGTTTTCATAGATGTTATAATACATGCCGCCGATCTCAATACTCTCTGTTCCAAGTACACGCTCTGTTGACTCGGATGCAGCCGCAGTACCGTCCCCGGGTCCGATCGTTACAGCCGCTTCTCCCGCTGTCAGATTCAGTGTCTCATCCGAAAACAGGTATGCCGTAGATTCTGTCACCTGAATTGCCGCTGTTCCCTCTGCCACGCCTTTGAAGGTCAGCTCAAATGCCAGCTCCGTCTCGGTCCCCGTACCGGAGGCTGCCAGCGTAACCGTCCCTTCGCCTCCCTGGGCGTTGGTCCCGCTGACAAATTCCAGCATGGCCGGATCATAGGACAGGGTTACATTGGCATCTCCGATCGGCTGGCCGCCTGCATCAATCCGGACAGTCACCGGGATCTCAGCTCCCACACTTCCCGTAGGATCTGAAAGCATCAGTGTTCCATCCGCAGCATATCCAGTAAGCGCCGGAAACAGCATCAAGCTGCATACCGCAGCAATCATTACGACCCATCTGGTCACTCGTTTCTTCATATTCTTACCCTCTTCTCCTGTATTTGTACATACATTTTTTGCCGACCCGGATCATGCGGGACAAGCACATGCAATATTCATACTTAATAATAGGTATCCTGATAGTCCCCGGAGGTATTCGTTCCATCTCCTCCGACGGTACCATAATCTCCCGTGCCGGAATCTTCATAACCGGGATCATAGATTCCATCCCCGGTTCCATAATCTTCGCTGCCGTAATTTCCATTGCCGTAATTGTAGCTTCCGTCTTCATAGCCATTACTGCCAGGATCGCCGGAAGAAACGCTGCCGTCTCCGTTGCCTGTACCATCCCCGTAGCCGTTGTCCCCGCTATAGCCGCTGTCCTGGCCTCCATAGCTGTTGGTAACATCTCCGCTGTCATAAGAACCGTTCCCTACCACACCGGTCAAAAACGTGATCTCATCACTGATATCACATACTTTTTTAGAAGGCGTAAATCCATTCTCGCCAAACAGGAAGTTGTGCAGTTCCTTTACATTCTCCTCCAGGTTGGCAGGAATGACGGAGTCTCCCACATTCAGCACCATGGTCTCCAGATTAAACGGAAATCCTTTGGATTCACCGATCTGATACTTTTTCACATCCTTTGCATAGGCCAGAATCTCCGGAAGCGTAAAGTTGGTCCGTACCTTCGGCAGAACACGGTCAATGATATTATTGAGCGTCCCCAGGCTTGCCGCCTGCGCCTTCTCCGCAATCTTTTCGATCACCAGCCTCTGCCGCTCCGTGCGCCGGAAGTCGTCTCCCTCTGTATAACGGATCCGCGCATACGCAGTAGCCTGTACCCCGGTCAGATGCTGATATCCCGGTTCGGTCACCGCCCAGGTATCTACACCGGTATTCTTGATGATCTCGACAGAATAGTTATTCAAATATGGAATCTCTTCTTCCGTGACCTCCACATCAATTCCGTCCAGCGCATCAATCACATCCACCAACGCCGAAAAGTCAACTGTAATGTAGTGATCGATATCCATATCCAGATTCCGGTTCAGCATGGCGACTGCTTCTTCCTCTTCACCGAATGAATAGGCCGCGTTCGCCTTATTATAACTCCTGTCATCCATCTGCAGGTAGGTATCCCTATATACAGAAGACATCTTCACCTCTTTTGTCTCCCGATTCAGGCTGGCGATGATGATCGTATCGCTCCTGCTTCCCATCTCTTCGTCATTCTCACGGGTATCCAGGCCGAACAGGGCTACATTCAGATATCCCGTCTCATCATATTCATATCCGTCATTAATGCTGAGTTTATCCGGATCCAGCGGAACAAAGTCCAGCTTGTTCATCTTCGCATATACAACCGCGATAGCCGCGAAAACAATCAGAAGAAGGAACACACACAGAGCAATCGCGATCTTCCCCAGTAAGGACATGCCGCTCTTCTTCTTTTTTCTCGCCCTGGCAGGCCCCTTTCCAGAGGGCGGCCGCTTCCCCGCGCTCCTGTTCCTCTTTACATTGCCGCCGGAGGAAGCCCTCATCGCCGGCTGCCTCTGTGCCCTGCCCATTGTAGCGGTTCGTGGTGCTTTATTTGCCATATTCTATCCTTTCCTTGTATCTTATCCACTGTATCTTAGAATCAAAACTTAGAATCAAAATAAATCTCTAATTTAACCGCTATTACTTATAGTACAATATTTTAAACAAAACATCAATCTATTTTTTCTTTTTTGCCTGACCAGTAGCCCGGATTCAGCGTACACCGCATGATCACACATCTGGGAAGCCGCCGGTAATTCCTTCCCAGCCGGTATCCGGCATACTTAAATCCGCTCTGCAGCAGCAATATCACGATCTCCCATGGCCTGCCCGACTTCAAGAGATACCGTGCCGTCTGCTTCACCAGCCGGAGGCCCTCCGACTCTGAACGGATGCCCTCAAAGATCTCCGGATGCTCTACCTGAGATACTGCCAGATCAAAATTCCGCTTAAACAGCCGCAGGCACTTATCATGGTGAGAATGGATGACCTGCGCAGCGGCAATATACGCAACCTTATAACCCGATTGTATGATCCGTCCTGCCATGATCATATCCTCGTTGAAGATCACTTTGGATTCAAAGCCGCCCAGCGACATATACACGGACTTGCGGTAGGCCGCGCATACATTGGAACAAAAATACGTTTTAATTCCCAGGCCGAGAAGGTCTGCCTCTGACTTCACCCGGCTCTCAGGCGGATAGTTGAAGGTCCTGGTAAAACGTTCGATATTGCTGCTGTCCGCTGACGGAAGCTGTCTTGCATAAGCGGCTCCTACCTTCTCATCCTCAAATGCCGTCATCAGGTTTTCTACAAGCTTCTCCCCTACAGGAAGCGCATCCTGCGTCATATAGAGCAGAAAATCCGCATGGGACATCATGGCGCCCTGATGCCTGGTGCCTCCATGATCGAACTGCTCCGGCCGAATATGCGTGATGTGGATCTTATCTGATAATGTCTCCAATTCTTTTGGAAACATACCCTTCTCCGTATGGATCAGATAAATGCGATTCAACGGATACGTCTGCTTCAAAAGACGCTTCACAGACTGAACAGTCCTTTCATCCGGCATGCACACCGGAATGATCACGTCAACGATTTTAAATTCTGCCATAGATCCAACTCCCACTTCATTCATCATTCCATTACGCTTTTTTGTTCTAATATCATACAATATCTTACCGAAAAGAACAAGCAAAAACATAAACTTTACACAATTTTATTAAATTTAATTCATATTTTCGTGATTCTTTCGTAACAATACAACGCTTCTCACGAACGGCTTCCCATCCACACCTTCCAGAGGATCCATTTCCCGTTTCCACAGATCTTTTTCGCAAGCTGCACCGCGCCGAAGCAGACAGCCGGAAGGAACAAAAATAGAACAAAACCGACCCCCATGGACTGGGAGAGATATCTGCCGGCGAGTGCGTTGACCCCCTGCACGATCATAAAATGGGTCATGTATACCGCAAATGTATTCTTCTGCCAGTCACGCGCATGCGGCATAGTCTCTTCCCCGCCCCCCTCTTTTTCCCATGAGAGCAGGCACCACAGGGCCAGTGAAAAGGAAAACGAATAAAACAGGACGCCAAATACCGATGGATGTGCTTTATAGATCCAGAATGCACCTGCCGCCAGAAGCAGTGTCCCTGCCAGCATCCTGAAGCTGGTTTTTCCGGCCTCGACCGCGCCTTTCAGATGAATGCCGATATAGCCGCCCAGCATATACAATACCAGCCAGTTTGTCACTGCCGCCGCCTGTTCATTTTTTATTATATTCGTACAGGCTGTAAAAAATACCAGCAGAATGGCGGCCGCCCCTGAATACCGATTGCGGATCAGAAAATAGATGGCAGGCGAGCCCGCCGCGTACAGAATCAAAAACTGCAGAAACCATAAAAAGGCGCAGTAGCGGTAATTGAGCACCGCATCCAGCATCGTCCTCCAGGTAATCTCGATCTCAGGCTCCTGAAACATGGCTGCCAAAGCCGAGATACGCGAAATAGCCGCATGGATAAAAAAATAAAGCAATGTCCACAATATGTAAGGGATCACCAGGCTTTGCATGCGGCTTTTATATTTGGAAAATACCCGCTTCCATGAGTAGCTGCGAAAAAAAAGATATCCGGAACTCAGATAAAAGCCTCCTACAGCCGCTCCTGCAACGTCCGATGCCAGAAAGGCTTCCAGTTCATTGAAAACAGGGATGCCCGATATCCACACCGGAACCGTAAAGATACCGTCATTGCGGGCATGAATGAAAATCACCAGAATGCACAATATATAATTATACCAGATCACATTGTTAGAAAAATTGTCTTCCTGCTTCGTCCGGTTCATCACGCTGCTTCCTGCCTCCCTTAAGACTTCCTGATATCAAAAATGGTATAAAAATACTTTTACAGTTTAGCATAAGGGCACAGCCATTGCAAGATAAACAGATAAAGGGTAGAAAGTCCTTTTTTAATCTGGTATAATAGGAATTGCGCTGAGGCGCAAGCAGGTCATCCATTTTCTGGTGAAAGTTGGTCACATATTATAATGGCTGTATCAGTAAAAGAATCGAGGACATTTATGAAAGTTACGATCATTATTCCTAATTATAACGGAAAACATTTTCTTGGCCCTTGCCTGGACTCTCTCTCGGAACAGAGCTGCCAGAATTTTGAGATCCTGGTAGCAGACAACCATTCTTCGGACGGCAGCGTCGAATTTCTGGCCGAACAGTATCCTGATGTCAGGATCATCGCCCTGGATAAAAACCGGGGCTTCAGCGCAGCGGTAAACGCGGGGATCCGCGCATCCGCCTCGCCTTATGTCATCCTGCTCAACAATGACACCATTGCAGACCCTCATTTTGTGGAAGAGCTGCTGGGCGCGGTCCGCCGTTCGCCGAAGATTTTTTCTGTCAGCAGCAAGATGGTCCAGATGCATCATCCCGATCTCATAGACAGCGCGGGGGATCTGTATACCCTGGCCGGATGGGGGATCTGCCGCGGTACCGGGCGGCCTGTTCGCAATTATACAAAGCCCGATGAGATTTTTTCTGCCTGTGCGGGAGCCGCGATCTACCGCCGGAGCGTATTCCAGAGGATCGGATATTTTGACGAATCCCATTTTGCCTATCTAGAAGACATGGATATCGGCTACCGGTCCAGAATCTACGGTTATCAGAACTGGTACTGTCCTTCGGCCATTGTCCGCCATGTCGGCAGCGGGACAAGCGGCTCCAAGTATAACAGCTTCAAGGTCAGCCTGTCGGCCCGGAACAGTATATGGCTGGTCTGGAAAAATATGCCGCTGCCGCAGATTGTTCTAAACTGCCTTCCCCTGGCAGCCGGTTATGCATTAAAGACGATGTTTTTCTGTAAGATCGGTTTTGGAAAGGATTATCTCCGCGGCCTGCGTGAGGGCTTCCAGGGCCTGAAATACTGCCGCAGGGTTCCGTTCCGGTTCCGGCATCTCTTTTCTTATCTAAAGATAGAAGCGGATCTGATCCGCTATACGGCCGACTATGCAGGAGACTGGTTCAACCGGAAGCTGTGGAAGCGTTAAGGCACAGAGGGGGCCGCAATGCGGAAAAACGCATTGCGGCCCCCTCTTTTAGCACTCTATTCATAGTAGCCGTTATATCCCGTATATTCCTTATGCCCTGTCGCAAGTACTCCGCCTTCTACTGTGATCTTTACCCTTTCACAGCCATAGGCATTTAAAAATGTATTGCAGACACTTCCCATGATCATATACTCTCCTGCCGTACCCATGCTTCCTACATAATTTCCGAATTCCTGCGAAAAGTCAATGTTCAGAACTTTCTTACCGTTATCCTCCGCCTGTTCCAGGCTCAGGATCCTGATATCCGCCTGTAAACCTCCACGCTCGATCAATACCGCCAGCACATTCTCCGGTGTCAGCTGATCCACCTGGACCGTCTCCTGCACCAGCGCCGTGGCATCATCGTTGCTTTTGTAAAGCGTAATTTCAACCGCCCCGCTTTCCTCCTGCTGTGCCGCGGCATCCTGTGATCCGGTCTCTGCCGTGACCTGCCCCGGTTCCTCCTTCTGCTCTGCTTCCGTCGTCACCGTAGTGGTTCCCTCAGCCTCAGCCGGAGGCGGAACCTCTTCCTTCGAGCAGGCAGAGATTCCTGCCAGCATTGCCATAAGGGCCACTCCTGCAATGATCTTCTTCGTATTCTTCATACTCCATCTCCTCCAATCTATTCTGAGCAAATTATACTCACGGCCGATGAAATCTGCCGTGAGTATTGCGCCAGCCGCAGCCGCGAAGCGGTATAATTCCCCATGCGGCTGTGCGCATCATGTTATGCTGCGCGGCAGATTTATCTGGTGCGCAGTATAACGCGTCCGCTGACACAGATACTGCCCCTGCGGCAGCAGACAGTTCCAGGTCACAGGCTCCCCAATCCGACTATGACCTGATAATCTCCAGATACCGTTTCAGCGCGTCCTGCCAGGGCGGCAGCGGCCGGAACCCATTCCGCACAAGCTTCCTCTTATCCATCCGGCTGTTGTGCGGTCGCTTTGCCTTCGCCGGAAACTCATCGCTGGATACCGGATTCACCCTGATATCCACCTCCGCCTGCCGAAAGATCTCCTTCGCAAATTCATACCAGGTACACAGACCCTCATTGGTCGCATGGTACCTTCCGTATTTTTCTGTCTCCACCATATCTACCAGCAGGACCGCCAGATCGTACGTGTAGGTCGGAGAGCCGATCTGGTCATTTACCACATTGATCTCCTTCTGGCTTTCCGCAAGCCGGAGCATGGTCTTGATAAAGTTTTTGCCGTTTACACCGAATACCCATGCGATCCTCACGGTGAAATACTTTTCCAGATATTCCTCTACCGCAAGCTCTCCCTGGTATTTGCTCTCCCCGTAGACATTCAGCGGATCCCTCGGATCGTCCGGCTCCCAGGGTCTCTCCCCTTCTCCGTCAAACACATAATCCGTACTGATATAGACCATCTTCAGGTCCAGCTCTCTGCAGACACGGGCAATATTTCTCGTTCCTTCCGCATTCACCCGCATACAGATCTCCCGGTTGTCTTCCGCGGCATCCACTGCCGTATAGGCGGCACAGTGGATGACCGCATCCAGCGGCTCCTTCTTCATCTCCTTTTCCACTGCGGAGGCATCTGTGATATCCATCTCCTCCACATCCACACCAATGGGAGTATGGCCCCGCTTCGCCAGTTCATTGACCACATCGTGGCCAAGCTGGCCTTTTACTCCCGTTACCAATATGCGCATAGTATCTCCTCCCTTCCTGTCTGGCGCTCAGTACAGCTGCTTTGAACCGCCCTCCATATCCAAACCAAAATTCGCTTCCTTCAACGTCAGGTTCGGATTATAGTTTGGATCTCCATCACGAAGTATTTTCTCCCATCTTTTCCGGAAGATTTCTCTCTCTGCATGGAAACGATCTTCTTTTTCTTTTGTATCTTCGTATCCCCTTGATTTTGATTCGTAATGATAAAGCTCTGCATAAGGATTGTAAACGATCCGATAGCCTGTTTCCCCTGCTTTCAGACAGAGATCAACGTCATTATAAGCAACTGCAAGCTGCTCGTCAAATCCTCCCACCTGTTGGAAAACAGACCTTTTCATCATCATACATGCCGCAGTGACTGCGCTGTAATCCTGCGCGATCACAACTCTTCCAAAATATCCCACGTCTTCAGACGGGAACCCATAAAACGGATGCCCTGCGATTCCGCCCAGTCCAATCACGACTCCAGCATGCTGAAGAGTGCCGTCTCCGTAATACAATCTGGCACCTACTGCCCCTACATCACTACGCTGACATGGTCCCAGCAATTCCTCAATGCAGTCTTTGGTGATGAACTCGATATCGTTGTTCAAAAACAGCAGATAATCTCCTGATGCATGCTTTACTCCAAAATTATTGATCGCGGAATAGTTAAATACTTTTTCTTTCCAGTATACGACCTTCACCCTGGAATGATTCTCTTCCAATTCCTTATAATATGCAAATGTCTCCTCTTCTTCGCTGTTGTTCTCGACAATGATGATCTCCAGATTTTCATATGCATTTTTTTTCTCTAAGGAGGAAAGACAAGTTTTCAGTTCCTTCACATGATCTTTGTTCGGAATAATGACCGACACTTTTGGGTTGCCCTGAATCGTGTATTTTGAGCGGTACAGTCCCGTATGCTCTGTCATTCCGACTTTTGCCTGAATTCCAAGTCTGTCATAATGAGCCTGAATTGCCCTTGTAGCCGCGTCATAGGCGTAAGTCTTACAGCCTGAATTGCCGGCCGTAGAATTCTTATGAGCACGCCAATGATACAATATTTTCGGAATGTGTCGGATATTGGAGCACTTTTCCACACAGCGCAGTATAAAATCATAATCCTGGGAACCGTCAAATTCCGAATTCAGCATACCGACTTCTTCATAAATCTTTCGTTTCACTACGAATAAATGACAGATATAGTTGTCACTGTACAGCATGTCGGGATTAAAATCCGGCTTAAAATGCGGTGCAAAATATTCTCTGCCGCTCATATTCACCTTATCTTCATCCGTATACAGAATCTCCGTTGACGGTTCTTCATTCAACAGATTGACGCATTCATACAATGCATTTGGCGCAAGCATATCATCATGGTCAGTAAAGGCGATATAATCTCCTGTTGAGATCTTCAGCGCCTCATTGGTATTATCAGAAATCTGAAGCTGATTTCTGTTGTATACTACTTTAATCCTTGCGTCTTTTTTTTCATACTTTTTCAATATACTCTCAATCGGAGAACCCTCACCGCTTCCATCCGACAGGCAAAGCTCCCAGTTCTCATAGGACTGTTTCCTGACGGATTCAATCATTTCGATCAGATACTTTTTGGGTGTCTTATAGAGAGGCACAACAATTGAAATTTTAGGAGTAAATTCAAACTTATGGTTCCTCTGTTCTTCCAATTCGGCTGAGGATGGGCTATGCTCTTCCAACCAGGTATTGTATACGGATTCCTCATGGCCTGTCAGCTTCTCCACCGCCCGTACGGCCGTTGCGCTGATGCCAAACTGCTGATAATATACCCGTACCTTCTTACAGGTTGTCCCCACAAATGAAATTCCCTTCCCGATCGGGGTACGCAGCAGAGTTGCCGTGTCCTCCGCATGCCTGTCCGGTCCTTCGAAACAAATCTTAATCTTCTTGGGCACATCGCCGGTATAACAGGCCGTAAATCCAATCACCTCTTCCGGCGCATTTTCCGGATATTGCTTTCTCACATCGCTTCTGGACTTCCGGAGAATATCAACAGGGTATTCCTTTCCTGAATCATCGAAAAATCGAAGTTCTATCCCTCCCTGGTCGATATACCAGCCTGATATCTGAAAGCTATCTTTCTCGGCCTCCACACTGTCAATATATTTTTGTACATAAAACTCATATTTCTTTAAAGTTGATACTGAGATAGAAAATGCCGTATTCCCGACTCCATTATAAAAATTCTTGACTTCCAGACATTTACACTCTCTCCAGCTTCTGGGCAAATCAACCCACAGATAATACTGTCTGGTGACCAAACCGCCTTTCCGTGTCCTCAGACTGGTTCCCCCAATCTTAATCTCTTCCATGGAAAAGGGCAGTTTCTTTTTATCCAGGCATACAAGCAATTGATTATTCCCGATTTCATTTTGTTGAAACCAGCCGATGATCAGCAGCTTATTTTTTACTTTTGTATGAAACCTGCATATTGTCACATTAAATTGATTCTCCATGATAACTTCTTTTCCTCCTTTATCGGAACATTCTATAAAGAACATTCATAAATCCGGCGATAAATGCCAGAATTCCTGCTAAAACGACAAATGTCTCTAAATCAAACCGATGGGTCAGTGTACGGACCGCAAGATTTCCCTTTATCTCCTGTCCTTTCACTTCCAGCTTCCCCTGCACGCTTTCTCTTTCACTCAGATAAAAACTGATCCCGGCATTCTCACCAGTCCCGGATTCGGACAGTTTCAATATATATTTCTTTCCTTTCGTACCACTCAGTGTCTGAAATCTCAGTACATTGAATTTATTATTTTTTATCTCTGCTCCCAATACAGTCTCTGTCCGGACCACCTCACCGCTCTTTTCATCAATCAGAGAATATTCCAGTCCTACATTCTCTGCTTCACCGATGACCGTGGCTTTCAGATTAATTCCATCTATAGAATCCTCAACACTTATAAAGGACTGTGTGATCTCTTCTCCCTCATCCGGAATCCCGGTTCCGATCAATTCGGCAGAATCCGTATTCCGGTCGTACAGATACGTATTTTTATCAATATGAGCATAAAAATATGCAAAAATCAGCATTCCAACGCCCAATATAATTATACCCAATCTCTTTTTCATATCCTGTGAACCCTCTGTCCTGATCAATTCCTGCCCTTATTATACTATAAAAGCAAACGAAACTGCTAAGATTCCGCATAAATTTTACAAATGCTTTTTGCATCGCCAAACATTTTTAAGTGTCCTTTTTCCAGCCAGACAATTTTATTGCAGATCTTTTCGACCTGTTCCAGGCTATGAGACACGAAAAGTATGGTCGTTCCTTTCTCCTGCATATTCCCGATCCGTTCCTCACACTTTTCCTGAAACCGAAAATCCCCTACTGACAAGACCTCATCACAAATTAAGATATCCGGTACTCCAATCGTAGCAATCGCAAAAGCTAATCTGGAAACCATACCGGAAGAAAAATTCTTGACCGGAACATTCATAAATTCTCCCAGCTCTGAAAAATTCACAATATCCTCATATTGCGCTTCCATCTGAGAACGATTATATCCTAAGAGCGCACCATTTAAATATACATTTTCCCTGGCTGTCAGATCCATGTCAAATCCGGCTCCCAGCTCAATCAAAGGCGCCATATTTCCCCTCACCGATACCGTTCCTTTTGTGGGCTTTAACACGCCTGCTATAATCTTTAACATGGTGCTCTTTCCACTTCCGTTGAGCCCGATCAGCCCCAGAGACTCTCCCCGTCTGACTTCAAAAGAAATATTCTGCAACGCCCAGAACTCATCATAAGAAACCTGTCTTTTTATGCTTTTTATGACATATTCCTTAAAGCTGTCGAACTTTTCCGAAGACAGATTGAATTTCATGGACACCTGATCAACCGCTACGATCACTTCATTTTCCATCTGCTAACTGCTCCTATATATTTAAAATAAACTCATCCTGATTCTTATAAAATACATAAATCCCCAGAACTACTGCAGCCGCTCCTTCCATAATCCCGATCGCCAAGGCTCCCAGGGACGGCAAGGTATTATAAAAAGCCAGATCCCGAAACATCTCCAGATAATTCGTCAAGGGATTCATCAGCACGATCACCCGAATCCTGTCCGGAAGCATGGACATCGGGTAAATAACCGGCGTCAGATACATCAGCCCTGTTGTAAACACAGAATACAGATGCATGATATCTCTGAACCGTACAGTCAGTGCCGCCAGAAGCATCCCGACTCCCAAGGAAAATACGACCACCATTAGGAGCGGAAACCAAGACAGAAACAGAGTCCAGTGCAGCTCGGCCCTGACCGCGATCATCACAAGCAGCAATGCCGTAAAGGATGCCATCAGGTTGATAAAGCTGGAAAATATTCTTGCAAGTACAAACAGATACTTTGGAACATAAATTTTTTTAAGCAGAGCCGCATTATTGATAATGGCAGTCATAGAGCTTGTAGTCGCGTCATTAAAAAAATTAAATATGACCTGGCCGCTTAAAACATACAGCGGAAAATTTTCGATATCAAATTTAAATATATTCGAAAACACCACGGAAAGAATAATCATCATACAGAGGGGATTCAATAACGTCCATAAAACCCCCAGTACAGATCTTCTGTATTTAATCTTTACATCCCGGGCAACCAGCTCAGATAATAACGGTTGAAATTTCAAAAAATTTTTTATATAAGTTGACACAATTGCCTCCGAAAATTTTTATAAATCCTTTATTCCGCCCCAATGCTGGTCTTTTTCTGAAATTGTCAGTTCCATCCCCTCCTGGATCGGCCATTTAACGCCTATGTCCGGATCATTCCAGAACAATCCGCCCTCATCATTCGGATGATAAAAATCCGTACATTTATAAGCAAACTCTGCGAAATCAGACAACACCAAAAAGCCATGCGCAAAATTCTTTGGAATAAAAAACTGCTTTTTATTCTCAGCAGACAAAATCACTCCGTGCCATTGCCCATAGGTTGGAGAGCCCTTCCTGAGATCGACTGCCACATCAAATACCTCGCCATTGATCACGCGCACCAGCTTATCCTGAGGATAATGAATCTGAAAATGCAGTCCCCGCAGTACTCCTTTTTTGGAGCCGGACTGGTTATCCTGTACGAACTCCATATCAATACCAGCAGCCTGATAATCTTTATAGTTGTAGGTCTCCGTAAAGTATCCCCTCTCATCTCCGAAAACCGCTGGTGTAATAACCTTTAACCCTTCTATATTACATGTTTCTACTAAGATTTTTCCCATAATGTAATCCTCTCTGTTTCCTGGAAAATGATGCATAAATCAAACCATGATACCTCATTTTTTCAGATCATACCTGGTCGATATATTTACCGTCTAGTACATCCTTGAGATATCTGCCATACTGGTTTTTCTGATACAGCTCACATGCCTCTCCCAGCTTTTTCTCATCAATCCACCCATTATTATACGCAATCTCTTCCAGACAGGCAATCTTTCGATTCTGATGTGTCTCCACCGTCTTCACGAAATTTGTGGCATCCACCAACGACTCATGAGTTCCGGTATCCAGCCATGTAAAGCCCTGTCCAAGAAGAGTGACATCCAGATTTCCTTTATCAAGATAGATGCGGTTCAAGTCCGTGATCTCCAATTCTCCTCTGGCACTTGGGCGGATCTGCTTTGCGTACTCTACAACCCGTTTATCATAAAAATATAACCCGGTAACAGCATAGTTTGATTTGGGAGCTGTTGGCTTTTCTTCCAGAGAAATTGCTTTGCCTTCCGAGTCAAACTCCACCACGCCAAAGCGTTCCGGATCATCCACGTAATAGCCGAAGATCGTAGCGCCTTCTTCTTTTCCTGCCGCTGCTTTCAGACGTTTACGCAATCCATGTCCATGGAAGATATTGTCACCAAGGATCATGGCACAGCTATCCCCTGCGATAAACTCTTCCCCAAGAAGAAATGCCTGTGCCAGTCCATCCGGAGATAGCTGTATTTTATAATTCAAATGGATCCCAAACTGGTTTCCATCACCTAAAAGCTCTTCAAAACGCGGGGTATCCTCAGGTGTTGAAATAATAAGTATCTCTCGTATACCTGCCTCCATAAGGATACTGAGAGGATAATAAACCATCGGCTTGTCATAAATCGGCAGCAGCTGCTTACTGGTTACCTGCGTCAATGGATACAGCCTTGTCCCGGATCCTCCTGCCAATATAATTCCTTTCATAAGAACCTCCTAATGTCTTTTTCTGCCGGCAAATCTCTTTGCCGCTCTCAATGGCCGTGTGATCTTCCATGAAATAGTCTGACTCATTCCCTGTATTTCCCTGATCAGCCTTCTAATCTCCTTCTGATAGCCTTCGTTCTCCTGAACCAGGGCCCTGTTCACGCTTTCCGTACTGGCCTGCTTCTCCGCCATTTCCCGGTAGTCCTCATAAAAATCTAAAGGATACAGCTGCCATGCTTCTTCCATCTCTTTATAATAATCCTGCCAGGAATAATGGTATTCCTGCTGCAACGTATTGATTACATTCTCATCCATAAAGTCATGGAAAAAGCGAAGCGCAACCTGACGGTTATTCACTGTTCCAAGCATCGTCCAGTGAAGCAGTACAAAATACTTTTCACAGAGCAGCTCTGTATCATTGGTAACTTCCTTTTTCAGCAAGTCTCCAAAAGCCTCACAGAAAATCTGCGGATCCATTTCTTTAATCATCGTATAAACGATCATTTGATGCTCATTCAGGACTCTGGTCACATTCTTCCTGTTTACAGCGCTGAGGCTGTTATTATCAACGCTGACACGCCGATACCATAAAAGCGGCTTTTGAAAGAGATAGACCGGATGCTTTTGAATCATCCTTCCCCAATACTCATAATCATGCAAAACTCTAAATCTCGGGTCAAATCCGCCAATCTCATCCACCACCGCAGAACGCATTACAACACTGGAGCGGCACAAATAATTATCATTATCAAAAAAATAGCGCAGGCACTGCGCTTGTGTCCGATTTTTATGCATAAAGATACGAATATCACAATCGCATTCCTTGTTTGTTGAGGAATATAATGCGCCTTCCTCGTCTATGAATTCCGCCCATGAAAAACACGCAGCGATTTCCCTGTGCTGTTCCAGATACGCAATCTGCTCTTCCAGCTTATTGTCATACCAGACATCATCGGAATCTAAAGACGCGATATATTCTCCCGCAGCTTTTTTCAACAGTTCATTAAACGTCAGGATTGCCCCTTTGTTTTCTTCCGAACGGTAAAATTGTATCCTCTCATCCTGATACTGCCTGGCCACATCGGGAGAACGGTCCTGGGAACAGTCATCAATGATGATAAGTTCCCAGTCCTGAAAGGTCTGTCTGAGCACGCTTTCAATCGCCTGCCCTACGTAGTTTTCATGATTATGAACAGATAAAAGCACCGATACCTTCGGCCTGTTTTTATTCATGATACATCTCCTCATAGTACTTTTGATAGTCTCCGCTTGTAACGTTCTTCATCCATTCTTCATGCTCAAAAAACCACTTGATCGTAAGCCGGATCCCGTCTTCAAACCGTGTCTCCGGGTACCAGCCAATCTCTTCCTTGATCTTATCCGGCGCAATCGCATAACGCCGGTCATGGCCCTTCCGGTCTTCCACATAAGTAATCAGGTTCTCACTCACCAGCTCTCGTCTCGGATCTCCCTCTGGAAGCATCTCCTGCAGAGTATCCAAAATAATATGGACGATCTGGATATTCTGCTTTTCATTATGTCCGCCGATATTGTAGGTTTCAAAAAGCCGGCCTTTTTCCTGCACCATGTCAATGCCCTTCGCATGGTCTTCCACATACAGCCAGTCCCGGACATTTTTTCCGTCGCCGTATACAGGCAGCTTCCTGCCCAGCAGCGCATTGTTGATGATCAGCGGAATCAGCTTTTCCGGGAACTGGTATGGTCCATAATTGTTGCTGCAGTTCGTGATGTTGGCAGGGAATCTGTAGGTATCCATATAGGACTTCACCAGCATATCCGAAGACGCCTTACTTGCGGAATAAGGGCTGTGGGGATCATAGGGTGTCGTCTCATAAAAATATGCGTTCTCCTCCTCCAGTGAGCCGTATACTTCATCCGTGGATACGTGCAGGAACTTCCTGCCTTCCCGGAATGTCCCGTCCGGCAGCTCCCACGCTTCCTTCGCCGCGTTGAGCATGACCAGAGTCCCCAGTACATTCGTCCTCACAAATATCTCCGGATCCTTGATGCTTCTGTCCACATGGCTCTCCGCAGCGAAATGTACGACACGGTCAATGTCGTTCTCCTGAAAGATCCGGCGAATTGCTGCGGAATCACAGATATCCGCCTTGATAAATGTGTAATTGCGGCGGTTCTCGATGCTCTTCAGATTCTCCAGATTGCCGGCGTAGGTCAGCTTGTCCACATTGATGATTCGAATCTCGTCCCCATATTTCTGAAACATATAATGTATATAATTAGAACCGATAAAACCAGCCCCGCCGGTTACAAGGTATGTGCGCATGATTATTCCTCCATCCGTATGTTTTTCCTGTGACTATTTTCCAATTATAGCATTAGTGTTCCACAAAATCAACCGTTGTAGTCCTTTTAAAAGCATTTATAAAAATCAATGCCGTTGCTTTCTGACAGGTCTTCTTTTTGAAAAGTAAAACAAAATGTATTTCCGTCGCATTTCGCATAATATGATTTTTCATTTACAACGGCCTTCAGCATCATTTCCTGATCGCAATCGTCAATGCTGCCATATATCGAAATAAATTCCTCCCCTTTCGTATTGTATGACTCAATCTGGATGCCCTGCTCTATTTTCTCTTCATGCACGCCTGCGGGAAATCGTTTTGCAATCCGTTCATTGTCTATGGCGTTCGGTACCTGCAAAACCCGCTCCACAAATTCTGCGATCACGATATCCGGCTGGAATAATGAAATATAATACTCCGCGTTTTTCATATTGTCACTGTGAAGAAGCAGCAGTTCCGAACTGTGGTTTACATAAAATTTAGATACATATTCAAAGTAAGAATCCCCAAAGATCAGTATCCGCGGCAGTTCCTGATTTTCCGTGTTTCTATAGTATTGATGATGCAGTTGGGGCGCTGTCAGGTCAATTTGAGAAAATGTATCTGGTTCTTCAATGGAATCTGCCTTTTTCAAAGTATAATCCGGAACCTTTTCGTCAATTCTGAAATAGGAGTTCTTTAAATATTTCTGGACGACTTCATTGATCTGAAACTCATCTTTTCTCAATTCCCCCATCGTTGGAAAACTTTTATTGAAATAATTTATGATTTCCCGATTTCCATAGAAGCATCCCGTATCATTCCAATGAGCGGCGTCATATTTACGGTTATAAAGCAATTCCTCATGTTTCAACTCTATGAAAAGCTCTCTTGGGAAAATAAAGGGTACCTTCTTCTCTGTCAAAGCTTCCACAATACGATCAGAGCGGTTCGGCTGATCCTTGACAAGATACCCATCCGGAAAATATTCCGAATATATGCTCTCCTTGTTGGGGCATAGAAAAAACAAAAACTCACTTCCCATGTTCCCGCAAAAGTCCTCTAGACTTTTCAGGTACTCCCCCAGATTCTCCACATAATCCTGGTCAACATCGGCATGCTGATAAGTGGTAAGATCATAGTTCATCATAACATGTCCGTCTTTTCCATATTCATATAACGGGTATACTAATTTAGAAAATACCTTGTCGCAGAGTATTTGATACAATGTAATCAGATTTTCCCGAAATCCAACCCTGTCAGACAAATAAAGTTCCACATCTTTTTGAAATTCTTCGCTTTCTGAACCCGGAAATTCCTGCAGCATCCGATTATCCATTTGTGAAGTCTGATTCGGTTGTGTATTCGTAAAAACCCCAGGAATTGATATCACGATCAAAACTACAGCGATAAATATAATGGATTCATTTTTTTTCACCCCTGCAACCTCCTGCTAAAATCTGAAATAAATAAACGGACTGTAATTTCCATTTACGATCATAGCTATACAGCACAAGAGAAGGAACCAGTATACAAACATCTTGATGTGCTCCCACATATGCTCCCACTTCTTTTTCTGCAGACAGCTCATGATTTTTCCCGGAATGCCGACGCTGACTATCAATGCGGCAGCCAATGTAAAAATAATCTGATTGTCCAGATAATAGGCCAGGCTGAAAAATTTAAAATCCGGCGAGCAAATGCCGCACATTGTACGAAGAAATCCTGCTGCGTACGCAAGATCACTGCTTCTGAACAGCACCCATCCTATGATCACAACAAATGCGGTATAGCCCCAGCGCACACATCGAGGAAATGGCGCTGTATATCCTTTCAGCCTTCCTACACGTTCCAGTACAAGAAACATGCCATGCCACAGTCCCCATACGATAAATGTCAACGCAGCACCGTGCCATAACCCTGTGCAAAAGAATACGACCAGAAGATGGATATACACATTACCCTTTCGGTTCCCACCCATGGGAATATAGAGATAATCCCGAAACCATGTGCTCAGCGAAATATGCCATCTGCGCCAGAATTCCGACACAGAGCAGGAGATATACGGCAGATTAAAATTTTCTATAAATCGGAATCCAAAGATGCGGCCCAGTCCAATTGCCATATCTGAGTAACCTGAAAAATCAAAAAATATCTGAAACGTATAGCAAATAATTCCCAGCCACGCCACCGACGTCGTTAATTGCTCCAAAGGCTTACTAAATATCTGATCTGAGACAGAGGCTAAAATATCTGCGATTATCACCTTTTTGGATAAGCCGATAATGAAACGTTGGAATCCTATGGATAAATCCTCTAATTTTGATGTACGTGAAGCAATCTCCGGCGCTATATCGCTATAACGGACAATAGGTCCGGCTACAAGCTGAGGGAACATCGAAATATAGAGTGCTATATGCAATGGATTCTTTTGAACTGGGACCGTATTTCTATATACATCAATGACATAAGAAAGTCCCTGAAACGTAAAAAAGGACAGGCCAATCGGCAAAGCAATCCCCAACGGGCTCCTTGCCGGATAACCCGGAATTATTTTTGCAGATAACTGATTCAGTATTTGAATTGTAAAATCAATATATTTATAGAAAAAGAGTATGGATAAATTAGCAAAAACCCCAAAGGCCATAATCCATTTTGCGTTCCCGCTCTCTCGAAATACATGAATGCCAATTCCGGCCAGGTAATTTATAAAAATAGATAAAAGCAGGATAACTACAAATTCCGGCTCCCCCCAGGCATAGAAAAAGAGGCTCGCCAGCAGCAGGACTGCATTGCGAAGTTCTTTTTTTACTATGAAATAAACTCCAAGAGTAGCCGGTAAAAAATAGAATAAAAATATTACACTTGAAAAAACCACCGTTAAATCCCCTTTATAATATCTGCAAAAACGGTCTCTGCAGTCTTCAATTTCAGATAAGAATGTACTCGTATTTTATGAGGGTAAATAACTATTAATAAATACAAATATAGTTATTGCTATAAATGCACAAGAAACTATCATTGATAAAATCGTGGAATACAACGATCTAATTTTAGAAAAATACCACTCTATTCCTGTGCCAAACATTACAGCCAAGGCTATGACCATTGGATAGCAATATCTCCCTTGCGGCTGGTAATCAACAGCAAAACTATAGTATAGACTCAAACCAATCGGAATGCAAAAAGAAACAGCTATTGCACCGTAAAAGAGAGCAGTCTTTTGACCATTTTCAAAATAAAAATTTTTTCTTTTTATGATCCACATAATAATCTGTCCAAAAAAACCGATTGAGCAAACAATAAACAGAACATGATAAACGGTATATACCCAATCTGGAGGATACACTATCATATACCCAAATACACCTATAAAGCTTTTTAGAGTTAAGTATCCCCAAGTGACCCCAGTCCATTCTTTTGAATGTATCATCTCAGATAAGGACATTCCTTTATTAGCTGCAATATTCCTATTCGAGGGTTTTAACCATTCGACCGCATATTTTTCGGAAGACATATTTAATGATTTCATACCTAAAAAATCGCCTTGATACAAAATAGCGTTTCTGATAAAAAATCCTGCACATACAGCAATAACAAGTATTGCAATAAAGCACCCTATTTTAAACATTGTTTTATAATCCTTTTTCCCTTTTTGCAGCATATAACTAAGGATAAAGAGAAACATGCTGCAAAGTATCCATCCATAAGAATTATAATAAGAAAGTGTAGCGATTATAATGCCAATAGACAGGATGGATGCATTCTTATAATTCCATCCATCCTGCAGCCCGCATACCCATGCATAGCAGATCATTCCTGAACCACAGATGCAGATGATATCATTATTGACATAACTTGTCAAAAAAACGAACTGCGGAATCATTGAAATCAGTATGGTAACCAACCATTTTGTCTCAACAGAAAAAAGTCTTTGACAGATTTTCAAAAGAAAAAATACGGTAAATGCACCGCTGAGTACACTTGTAAATCTTGCGGCAACAAGGAGCGCAAACTCATCCATTGTGAACAGACTGACTATTTTCATAAATACGGTACTTAAAATCGGACCTATAAAATTAGGATAATATGCATAACTGAATCCCCATGTTTCATTCCTTAGTTCTATCGCATTTCCATTCGGCAATGATCCATTTTTAAAAATATACTCCGGTATTTGGTAACGCATTAATTCATCTGGTCCATAATTTAACTCTTTTGCAATACTCCATATAAAGAAAAAACAACCGCATAAAATAACATAGCCTATTTCAAAATATTGTTGATATTTACTCAAAGAATCTTGCTTCTCACAAACTGCTTTTATCATTTCTTTCTACCAATGCCTTTTCTTCATTTAATATACTTTCAATGATATATCTTGGTCTATGCTTTGTCTCTCCGTATATCTTACCAATATATTCACCAATCACACCAAGACAGGTTAACTGGACACCCCCCAAAAACCAGATTGATACCATAATGGATGACCAGCCTACAATTGTTTTCCCCGCAAAATGCTGAAATATACACCATATAAACATAACAATACTTATAAAGCACACCGTACCGCCTAACTGTGCAATCAATCTCAATGGTCTTACACTGAAAGATGTAATTCCATCTATTGCAAATGACAACATTTTCTTTAGAGGATATTTACTATGGCCTGCAAATCGCTCAGCCCTCTCATAGGAAACTGTTGTCCAGCAGTATCCAACTTGAGGTACAATCCCTCTCAAAAACAGATTTATCTCCTCAAATTCCAATAACCCTTCAACTGCTCTACGGCTCATGAGACGATAATCCGCATGATTGAATATGATATCTACTCCTAAAAACTTCAAAACTCTATAGTACATTTCCGCCGTAAATCGTTTAAAAAATGTATCTCTTTTTCTTGAAGAACGGACACCATATACTATTTCATATCCCTCATGATAACAATCGATCATTTGATCCACTGCATCCACATCATCCTGCAAATCTGCATCCATTGAAATTATAATATCCGCATAATTTACCGCTACAGCCAGACCAGCCACCAATGCATTTTGATGCCCCCGATTTCTTGAAAGATTCACCCCTGAAAAAGATCTGTCTTTTGCATGAAGGTTACTGATCATTTCCCATGTTTTATCTATAGAACCATCATTAACAAATAAAATCTTACTTCTTTGGCTGATTTTTTCTGCTTTAATCAACGTCAGCAATTTTTTTTTCAGACGTTTTGATGTTTCCGGCAATACATCCTCTTCATTGTAACACGGTACAACAACATATAATGTATCCATCTTTTCATTCCTCAATTAAATATAATTTGTATTATTCTGTAATCTCTCCTTCTACTGCCCCTTTTATTATTTGGGTTCCATCCGTTTTGACCTCATAGACATGCACAGGATAAATCCCTGGGATATAAGCAAAATCAATAGCATATATCCTTGCAATATACTCGCCGTCATTGATCCATTCTGCAGGATACCATTTACACATGCTTTGGTCATCTGCAGGCCATACGGCACACATATAAGAAGACCCTTCCTCTTTATCAGGGAGCGCCGGGATATGCACTTCAAAATACCCCGTTTCATAATCATATGGTGACACAGTTATAGATAACATTTCGGACTCATTTGATTTGTCCAATTCGTTTTGTTTCCGAAGCATTTTTTCCTGTTCACTTAATCTGGTAGGGTGCGGATTTACTTCCGCTGCCAGTTGATCCATCAATTCTGATTTTCCCAGTATTTCCAGATTTTCTATGTCCCTGCCGTAGATTTCTGTTAATGTCCTTTTCTCTGAAAAAAGATTCGTCCCCAGCCCCAAACGATCTCCATCAATTGCAGCCCCTAATGCTGCAAGTGTAGTCGGGAACAAATCGAATGTTGCATATTCCCTATATTCGTGGATTTGCGGATCCTGAGGAGCATTGATATATGTTGTATATACTTTTCGAACATATTCAGAATCAACTGAATCACAAAAATCGGCATCCATCGTAGGATGATCTCCGGTAATTACAATCGTAGTATTATCATAAAAATCTTGTCTCTGAATCCAACGTACAAAATTTACAACCTGTCTATCCGAACATGCAATTACATTTGCATATTGATTGTCGTCATAAATGTCTCTACATTCTGTACAATAATATCCATCAGGAAAGTGCGTATCTACTGTTAACATGGTTAAATTAAATGGCTGGTCTGATTTATTTAATTCCGTAAGATGTTTTTTAGCATTTTTAAATAAAATATGATCTTCATATCCCCACCACACATAATAATCCTTTGGGATTTCTCCATATCTGTTTGAATACTCCCAGTCAAAAATTTGATAATTTCCATGCTCCTCATAGAACAATTTTCTTCCTCCAAAAACAGCTTTGGATCCAATTAGAAGCGAATTTTGATAACCTGCGTCCTCTAATATATCTCCGATTGCTATGATTCCCGGAAAAAAACTATCCTGACTGTCCATATTGCTGCCATCAATCGGGATTGTCAATGGAAGACCTGTGCTATGACCAAACATAGCTCCCATCGTCCAGGTTGTGTTGCTCATAGCATAACCACCGTTTAATCTGTTTTCATCTCCCGAAAAGCTTTCATATGTTTCAGCCAAGTCCGTCAAGCCTGGAATATAATTCGTTTCAAAAGCACCTCCATTTTCAAAATCTGAATATGTTGTTTCCATGGACTCCAAATATATATATATCAGGTTTCTCCTTTGTTCTGGAAAGGCGATTTCCACATTTTGCGGATCCACGTAATTATCATCAATAAAAGAAGAAGCCGTACCTCGGTTTTTCAAATAACGGCCTATCCCCAGTTCTCCCCATGTATAAGTCACAACTCCAAGTAATACGCTTACTGAGACAGCACTGATCATGCAGAGGATCGCACTATAAATTCTTTTTTTTCGATAATATATCAGTAAACTAATCATAAAAAAACTGAGCAATATCGTAGGAACAGCACATGATGATAAATAATCTTCTATCATTCCTCCATTTGTCCCACTCATTGGAGCATTCAAATGATAGATCAGCTCTTCCATTCGCAGATGCTGCCATGTATCGAACATCCAATCCACGCTAAAGAACAATAATGAAGCAAATGTAAAAAATAAAACGGACAATACTGTCCCTGTATAAATTAATATTTTTTTTATTTTTCTCATTCCTGTTAATTTTCCATCCTCAATACTTATATTATTATTTAAAATTTATACACTTTTTTATGCTACTAAATAATTATACCTTCAATTTTCTGGCATTATGCACACTTTTCCAAGTCAACTCTGCTCAGTGATATTCATTTTAATAGAACATATCCACAAGACAATTCATTTTACATTATAATTATAATTATGTCAATGCTGTTGAAAGTCTGGCTCATCAACTTTCTTTCCGTTCATATCCAAGAAACAGATACATTGCAAATGTCAAAGCAAACCAAAACCAGGTCGTTGGATTGCTGAACCAGGTTGTAAAAAAGGAGAGTCCCATATAGATTGCAAACTGCCCATAAAATAAACAGGAAACCGGGTTCTTCCCCCTTTCCGTCCAGCCGGCCAGCCATGCCGCCGCACTACCCAGAATCAACGCCAGCAGAACAACCCCAAGGATTCCAAAATCATAATATGAATCATAAAATAAAGTCAATGTAGTCAATTCTTCCTTCGTAATAAATAAAGGATACGCTGCCACTTCAGGAAATACAAATTTTAATCCAGTAAGCGCAAAAAACGGAAACAGCATCCGGATTCCCATCGTAAATTCTGGAAGTTCACAGACCATACAGTTAAAGTTCTCATAATTATTCGCTACATACATATAAGGCTGTGTAATAAAGATCGGCATTTTGCTGTATTTCATCTCAAAAATACCGTTTAAGTATGGTATATCGTGTCTCCGGGCAACTGTCAGAAGCACATATACCGGAATCAGGATCACGATAGCTGTTACCACCATCTTCCAGGTAATATGCCGGTAGAGCATCAGATACACGACTGCCGCAAATCCTACTGCAAATAAAAGCTGAAATCTGGACACGCATAAAACAGGAATTGCCACCGCCAGCAGATTTCCCACTACCAGCGCCGCGATCCGCACTGCTGTCCACTTTTCTGTCAGCCTGACATACAGCACGGACATGGCCGGAATCAGGATACAGCTCACCGTAAAATAGTGCACCCCTGAAATGTGAAAATAGGAATAAGCATGAGGCTCCGGAGAAAATAGTGGAATATATCCAAGCACCAGCGCCTCTGTCAGGAAACAGCCTGCAGAGGCGGCTCCTAAAATGACAATGCAAAGCATGATTCTCCGGGCCTGAACCGCATTTTTTATTTCCTTCATGTGATCCGAAGCATGGTCCGAAACATGGCTTACTTTTTTTGTCCAAAAGTCATATCCAAGCATAAAGCAAAAATACGCTAGAAAAAAGCAGATCCATGTAACCGTTTCCCATGGACTGGATAGCCGGCTCAGCTTCAAGCAGGCGATCCCCTCCCCTCCAATCCAGGATAAAGAAAAAATGCCTCTCAAATCCACCAGATTCCCGCTTCTTCTGAAATTCAATATATACAAAAGCAATGCCTCCAGCAGGAATACGATTCCTGCCAGATATACAGCGCCAATACTGGAAAAAATAAAGGCCAGCATAGAGCTGGCACAGTAGGATATATACTCTGCTCTTTTGTCTGCCTGCAGCATAACGCCTTTCCTTCCCGGCCCTGTCAAGCCAGAGCCTGTCTTATCTCAATATGCGTTCTTATTAATAAATCCTTTGAAAAATGTCAGAATGATGATCTTGAGATCCAATCCCAGCGTCCAGTTTTCTATATAGTACAGGTCACATTCAATCCGCTTTCTGATAGAAGTATCCCCTCGGAATCCGTTGATCTGCGCCCATCCGGTCAATCCCGGACGAACCTGGTGCTTGATCATGTATCGGGGAATCTCCTCCTTAAACTTCTCCACAAACTGCGGCCGCTCCGGCCTTGGGCCTACCAGACTCATATCCCCCCTCAGTATATTAAACAGCTGGGGAAGCTCATCAATGCTGGTTCTCCGGATAAAATGTCCGATTGGTGTAACACGGGGATCATCCTTCCTTGTCCATCCCTTCTCCTCGTCCGATTCCTTTTGCATGATCATAGAGCGAAACTTATACATATAAAAAGGCTTGTTCTTCAACCCAATCCGTTCCTGCTTAAAAATAAGAGGACCAGGATCCGTAATCTTGATGATAACCACAACTCCCAGCATAATCGGTGAAAACAACACGATTGCAAATAACGAGCCAAAAATATCCATCGTTCTTTTTATAATGCGGTTCAGCATATTATTCAGCGGAACATGACGAATATTGATTACTGGCAAGCCCTGGATATCCTCCGTGTATGGCTTCGTAGGTATAATATTATTATAATCCGGAATAAACTTTGTATGCACACCCGACTTTTCACACATCCCTACAATCCGTTCCAGCTTGTTATATTCACTCAATCCAAGTGTAATCACAATCTCATCCAGCCTGTTCTGAGGGAGGATAATGGTCAGGTTATCGATAGTGCCAAGAACCTTGATTCCTCTATATTCTGCGCCGTGAGGCATAGTATCGTCCAAAATGCCTCTGACATAATATCCCCATTCAGGATTCACAAGGATCCGGTCAATATACTGTTCTGCGGCACGGCTGTATCCTACCAGGATAATATGCTTCAGATTATGCCCGTTCTTCCTGATACGCCGGAGGATATAACGGACGATATTGCGCTCCAGCACTTCATTAAAGATATCAACACTGGCAAACACAAACAGCATTGTCCTGGAAATATCAAACTGTCTGACCAGATACAACAGAAGGATCAGAGCCATGACTCCAAGTGCATTGGCCTGTATAATGCGCCAGGCTTCCAGCCTTCTTCCCAGAACTCTTTTCGGCGCATATAAGTGAAATACATAATATAAGAGCAAAAAACCCGGAACAATCCCGATCAGGAGCTGCATATAGTATCCCAGCGAAAGGGCCCATGGATCCTGTTCAAAAATACCGGTTTTAAAACGAATATACCAAGCCAGTACATAGGATGCTATAATCACAAGTCCGTCCAGTACCACCTGCAGCCGATTCAACAGTTTTTGATTTTCTTTTATCACTGCTTATTTTCCTTCTTCCAAATATCTCTGACAAATTATTTCCAATCCGTGTAATATCATATAATATTTTCCAGAAAAGAACAAGCCTAAACATGAATTTAAT
>Ga0137308_100967_pt1 | contig 34717 bp, 29 predicted proteins | sample Inofrocosms_June_FD_97181 | JGI IMG/M metagenome (GOLD analysis project Ga0137308, IMG submission 97181) | Mouse cecal microbial communities from Vienna, Austria - N-Acetylneuraminic and N-Acetylglucosamine D2O microcosms_June | ecosystem: Host-associated > Mammals > Digestive system > Large...
TAGCTATCAGGAAATTGAAGTGCTGATGGATTTTGAAACAGAGGAAATAGTTACTCTTGGTGAACTTACTCCTAAGTGGTGGATATAAACAGCTTCAAGTTTATCAACACCCCCAAAAAGGCAGCCGCCCTGTCAAAGCGTCTGCCTTTTTTTTCTCTGTCCCCTTATCCACATCTGAAAACTTCTGCCATTATCTTTACGCAGTCCCGGCATCTCACCCCTTCATCTTCGGCTTAAACACCAGGCTGGCCAGATACCCGAACACCAGCGCCGCGCAGCATCCCACTGCGCCGGTCTTGAAGCCGCCCTGAAACAGACCGATAAAGCCTTTCTCGTCCACCGCCTCCTTGACGCCTTTCATCAGGATATTGCCATAGCCAAGCAACGGCACGCTCACACCGGCGCCCGCATATTCCATAAGGGGTTCATACCAGCCGAAGAAACTGATCATCGCTCCCAGACATACAAGCAGCACCATCACGCGCCCCGGCAGCATCTTCGTCTTTTCCAGCAGGATCTGTACCAGCGCACAGATCAGGCCTCCCACCCAGAATGCATTCAAATAATCCATCATACCGATACCACACCTTTCTTGTATTATAGTAAACGACATAACAAATTTCTGTTTCCGGCTCTTGCAGGAGCCATATACAGTAGCTCCTGCAAAGCCGAAAACGAAATTTCTAATGTCGTTAACTATAGGATTATTCTCTGCAATTTAAGGGCAAACTATACAACAGCTCTTTATTTTCCTGCTCCTGTCAGCGCCGCAGCCGACTCATAAGCATGATCATTTTCCTGATATCCACCGGTTTCGCCAGATGTTCATTCATACCGGCGGCCTTTGTCATTGCAACATCTTCTTCAAATGCATTGGCCGAAAGCGCTATTATGGGAACTTCCTCCGCATCCGGTCTGTTCAGGCCGCGGATCACACGGGTCGCCTCGTAGCCGCTCATAATCGGCATCATCAGATCCATGAGCACGCAGTCAAAGGTGCCCGGAGCAGCTGCCGTAAACGCGTCCACGGCGGCTTTGCCGTCATTGGCAGTCACGACCTCCGCACCTGCTTCTTTCAGCATAAACTCCACAGTCTCACAGTTGATCTCATTATCTTCTACCAGAAGGACACGCATTCCGGCAATATCGGCCTGCATATGCTGCTCTTCCTCCGCAGGCTGCTCACTCCACGACTCGTCGATCCGCAAAGGCAGGATAATCTGAAATACGGTCCCTTTGCCGACCTGACTGTCTACCTCAATGGTCCCTTTCATCTGTTCCACCAGTTCCTTCACGATGGACATACCAAGCCCGGTGCCGTTATAATGGGTCCTCGCGCCCTGATGCTGCTGCGTAAACGGTTCAAAAATATGTTCTTTGAATTCCTCTCCGATCCCGATCCCGGTGTCCTCGATCATAAACCGGTAGTATGCAGTCCCACCCTGACAGGCAGTCTCTTTTACCTGAACAAATACGGAACCATGGGGCCTGTTATATTTGAGGGCATTGTCGATGATATTCAAAAGGATCTGCTTTAAGCGCATGGAATCTCCGATCAGCCTGCCGTGCTGCAGACCGGCTTCCCTGAGCACCAGCCGGATGCCCCGTTCCTCCGCCCTTGCGGACATAAGCGTGATACAGTTTTCCAATGTATCGTGAAGGTCAAAGGGTTCCTCCGCCACCGTCACTCCTGCGCTGTCCAGCTTGCTGAACTGAAGAACGTCGTTGACCAGAGACAACAGGTGTTCCGTGGAGACACGGATCTTCTTCCGGCACTCGCTCTGCCGCTCCGGATCTTCCTGCCTCTGCTCCATGATGGCCAGCATACCCAGAATGCCGTTGATGGGCGTGCGCAGATCGTGGGACATATAAGAAAGAAATTCGCTCTTCGCCGAATTCGCCCGTCTGACCTTCTCCAGCAGCTCCATGATGGCCTGTTCCTGTTTCCGCTTCGCCACCATGGTCTCCGTGATATCCTGATGATATCCGTTCAGGCAGACGCCCGGTTTTTCAAAGGTTCTGTCCGGCACACCGCCGCAGCGGACATAGATTTTGCCCAGCTGAGGATGATTCCAGGGATAGATGACCTCGGAACGTCCGGTTTCCAGGATTTCCTGCACCGCTTCCTGCACCATCTCCACATAATCCGGCTCAATGTTTTTAAACCAGTGCCGATAGCATTCCTCCGGCTCGATCTCATCTGATACTCCCAGCAGGATGCGCATGGTCCGGTCTGCATACATCCGCGGCTGACAGCCATCCTCCAGTTCGATCGTCCAGATACCGGTCCTGGCTCCTTCCAGAATATCCTCCAGGCTGCGTCTCGCCTCCAGCTTGTACTTCTCTTCCTGTTCCACCACGGCATTGACATCCCGCAGAGCCAGAATCACACAGTTCTCTTCTCCCGCCCCCTCCGTCGCGGAAAAATGGATCTCCATGTGCTTCAATCCATAAGAACTGTCTTTCACCTCAAACCGGACATAGAATTTCTTCTTCGTTCCAAGCTGCGCCAGTATATGCTCCTTCTTCGTCACGGCACGAAGCCTTTCCTGATCTCTGGGAACCACATACCGGGAAATATAGCGCTCTATAGCTGTCTGATAACCATCCTCCAAATTGACGGCCAGGCCCATGCCCCTCTGTTCACCGTCACGGTATACCTCATATTCTCCCGTATCGAAATTCACCTGGTAAATCCCCAGATAGTCCACACTGAGCGCCTGGAGCACGTTGTAACTCCGTTTTTGAAGCTCCCGGACCAGATTACGCCGTTTTAAAGACGATACGATAAAATATGCCGCCGTCTGGAGCATGTTCGATGCATATTCCAGTGTCTTCACCGGCGGATTATCCACACCGTAAAAGCCAATGACCTTTTTTCCATTATAAAGAGGAACCACCACCAGCGAATGGATGCTCTGCCGCTTCAAATTCTTATATTGAAGCGGATCCGTCTCCCGGATCTCCTCCAGATCCCCGATCACGATATGTTTGCCTATGCGGAACTTCTGATACCAGCTCGCACACACCTCCGCGGGAACATTCTGAAGATTTCCCTTTTCCGGCTCCGCTCCTTCGGCCACCCATTCATAAGTATTGTCGTCGCCGCCTGCCTCGTTCTGCTCGAAGATATAAGTCCGCTCCCCATGCAGCGCTTTTCCCAGATGCTCAAGCAGCACTTCCAGCGACTGATCCGGCGTCTCCTCCAGCAGAGCAACGCGGAGTCCCTCATTGATCACGGTCTCCAGATTCTGCACGCTCTGCATCCCGCTGTGCTGCTCACGGCCTCCGACGCCCGGTTCATATCCGCCGGCCCGTTCGTAAAGCTGCCTTGTATAATCCATATGTCTGCCTCCATATATACCGCTTTCCGGCCATAATCGCCAGGCTCACAAACCCTCTCCTTAAGAGACCGGTTTCCGAAAAGCTCTGTCTCGGAATATTGGCACAGTTCCCCTTTATTTCACACAATTCAAACGGATTCACCGCAGAAAGCGGCAACGCCTGTGTCATAATAACACGTACCCCCAGCCACGTCAATATGAGACATCCATCTATACTCTGCGGTCGATCTCTTCTACGATCTCCCGGATTGTCAGTTTCTCGCACGTCACGGTAATATCCGCATACTTCTCATAAAGCGGAATGCGCTCCTCGTAAAGCATCTGCAGATTCTGGCCCTTTCGCAGCGTCACGCCCCGCTCGTTTAAATCCCCCAGCCGGCGGGCGATCTCTTCGCAGGACAGCTTCAGATAAACGATAACGCCTCTCTGCCCCAAATGTTCCATGGCCCTGCTGCCATAGATCACGCTGCCGCCGGTGGCGATCACGGTGCGCACGGTATTAATGGAAAGATTCGCCTCCTCCTCAATGGACCAGAATTTCTCCACACCGTGCTCCTCGATGATCTCATGCAGCAGTTTTCCTTCCCTGCTCTGGATGACCAGATCGGAATCCAGAAAAGCATACCCCAGCTTTTTTGCCAGCACGACACCCACCGTGCTTTTTCCGGCACCGGGCATGCCGATGAGAACGATATTTTTTTGCTTCATGTTATGTAAACCTCTACTGCTTTTTTCATTTTATAAAAAGATTATTTCAGATAAGCCACCACTTCTACTTCGCACAGCACACTCTTTGGCAGCTCTTTTACGGCCACACAGCTTCTGGCCGGCTTCTCACTGAAATACTGCTCATACACTGCGTTAAATGCCGCAAAATCTGCCATGTCCGCCAGAAAGCATGTAGTCTTGACAACCCTGGCATAGTCTGTTCCCGCTTCAGCCAGAATCGCTCCAACGTTCTTCATGACCTGTTCCGCCTGCTGTGTGATATCACTGCCCTTGATCTCGCCGTTAGCCGGATCAATGGGTATCTGTCCCGACGCAAAAAGAAAATCGCCTGCAATGATCCCCTGGGAATACGGCCCGATCGCTGCCGGCGCCTTGTCTGTCGCTACTTTAGTTAACATACCATATACCTTCCTTTCCATATCTCAATCTGCTCTTCTTGAGTATCCTCATTCTCCGAATCTTGCCCGCACATAGAATCCTCTGGCATTCTCGATTACTTCCGTCACTACACCCTCCCGCTCCAGCATACGCTCTCTGAACGGAAAATTTCCCGACATGGCAAGAGACGGATCGATCGTATAATAATAGTTACTGGGAAGGACTCCTTCCGTCACGGTGACCTTATCCCCTTCCTTCAACAGGCCGGGACGTTCCATCTTAAACTCCATCTCCCTCATTATCACACCTCAAGCAGCCCCTTTAGCGCCGCTTCCTGCGCCGCCACCACGCTGTCACACCAACGGTCGAATTCCGGATCCTCCTTCTGGCATTCCGGATGCGCCTTGATATATGCAAGCGCCAGCCTCACGCCCTGGTCAAACCTCACCGTCGCCGTGAAATCCGGCACCAGCCGTTTCAGCTTCGTATTGTCAAAGACAACGCTGTTTGCCTTGTCCCCCAGCAAAGCGCCACGAAGATCCCACGCAGCCGGGCTTGCAGAAGCGATAAACGTACTGGAGACATAGCAGGGCTTCCACTCCACGTCAAGCGCCTGTGCCACAATGGTATAGATCTGATTCCAGGTCAGCGACTCGTCGCCCGTGATCTGCACCGCCTCGCCGATGGCATGGATATTGCCCATAAGTCCGATAAAGGCTTTGGCAAAATCCGTATTAAAAGTCAGCGTCCAGAGAGAAGTCCCGTCGCCGTGCACGATCACCTTCTTTCCTTCCAGCATCCGCCTGATCACCTGATAGCTGCCCTGCGGCCCATGCACGCCTAACGGCACGGAGCGCTCGCTGTAAGTGTGGCTGGGCCGCACGATCGTCACCGGAAATCCTTCTTCCCGGTACAGCTTCATCAGCAGCTCCTCACCGGCAATCTTGTTCCGGGAATACTGCCAGTAGGGATTGGCCAGCGGCGTCCCCTCATCTATCCGGTAATCAGACAGCGGTTTCTGGTAGGCAGAAGCCGAACTGATATAGATAAACTGTCTCGTCTTCTCCCGGAAAAGCCTGTAATCCCGCTCAAGCTGTTCCGGCACAAAGGCGATAAAATCCGCCACCACATCGAACGTATGTCCTTCCAGTTTCCGTGCCACCGTCTCCTCATCGTTGATATCCGCCGTGATGATGTGTGCCCCCGGCGGCAGTACATCGTTGCGCGTACCCCGGTTGATCAGCCACAGCTCGTGCCCTTCCTCCAAAAGCCTGGTGGAGATTGCCGTGCTGATGGTGCCGGTTCCTCCGATAAATAATGCTTTCATTTGTTTTTCCTTCCTCTCATCCTGTTTTTGTATGTTTCCTGCCTGCTTTATCTCCGTCTTTCCTGACTACCTGCTTTCCTGTCCAAGCTGAAACAGATTCCTGATCGGGTTGATCCCTTTTGCCTGTCTGAGGAGCATATCTTTCTCCCCGGCCAGATACGCCTCCAGCTTCCCGATCTCTTCTTCTGTAAAGCCTTCCGCCTTCTCGATCACGCCGTCCGGAAGGATTCCTTCTGCCCAGTCTCTGCCCCGCAGAAAGGAAACCCGCACAAACGTCCTGTCCTCCCGGTGAAGCACCCCGGAAACAAGAATGTTCATGGCCTCCTCCTGCACCGCCTCAGCCGGACTTTTTTTCACGATCACTTTTCCGTCTTCCATCTAACCTCCATCGGCCTGCTTCGCAGGCACTTCCGTTTATAACAGTATAAACCAAATTCCGGTTTTCATAAAGTCTGTTATGAAATCTGCTGCTAAGAACTCCTTTTTTGCTCCATCTTTTTAAACATCCTGAAGAGCACCAGCACAGCCGCCACGCAGAGGATACACTCCGTAACGGGCTGGGCAAAGGGAAGTCCGTACAGCGGAAACAGCCTGTTTAACAGATACAGCGCCGGAATCTCCAGCACGATCTTCCTGAGCAGGGCAAAAACAAGCGATTTCTCTCCCATACCGCAGGACTGAAAGACACCCACTGCGATAAAGTCCATACACATAAAGGGCAGCTCCAGGCAAAAAGCCCGCAGGAATCTTTCTCCATAGGAAATGATCGCCTCATTGCGCATGAACAGCGCCGTGATGCTCCCCGCGCCAACATAGTAGCCGACCGCCACCACCGTCAGGAAAGAGACTGCGATCTTCACCGTAAAAAGCAGTGTCTTCTTCATGCGCTTTACATTGCCGCTGGCAAAATTGTAGCTGATCAGCGGCATGATACCCTGCGACAGTCCGAAGGCAATCTGCATGGGCACCATGTTTACCTTCTGCACGATCCCCATCGCCGCCACCGCGTCGGAACCATAAGACGCCGTAAAATTGTTCAGCACCGTCATTCCCGTCACGTTCAGCAGATTCTGTATGGCGGCCGGGATACCCACCCAGCACACACCCGTCACCACCTGCCTGTCCGGTCGGAACATAGAGGGCCGGACACAGACATAAGTGTCTTCTCTCTTTTTCCAAAGAAGGAAGAAAAAGTAGGTACACGCCACACAGTTGGAGAGCATCGTCGCCAGCCCTGCGCCCGCTGCTCCCATATTCAGCCCCATCGGCAAGACAAAAAAAGGATCCAGAAGAATGTTCAGCAGACACCCGCTCATGGTGCCGATGCTGGCGTGCAGGGAGGCCCCTTCTGCCCGTACCATGTAAGCCATCACCACATTTAAGATCGCGGGAACTGCACCAAACGACACCGTCCATTTCAGATACTGTGCCGTGGCCTCCATGGTCTCCGCATCCGCTCCCAGAAGATGCAGCAATGGGTTATGTAAGATCGTAAAGAAAAGCGAAAACAGTACTCCGGCGATCAGGGTACAGTAGAAACCAAATGCGGAGCTTCTGCGCACCAACCCGTAATCCTTACTGCCAAGCGCCCGGCTCATCATACTCGAAGTGCCGACGCCGAACAGATTGTTCACCGCATTAAATGCCAGAAGCACCGGTGCTGCAAGCGTTACTGCCGCATTCTGCACCGGATCGTTCAGCATTCCTACAAAGTAAGTGTCCGCCAGGTTATAGATCACCATCACCAGAGAGCTTAAGACAGTCGGTATGGACAGCGTCATGACCGCCTTATGCACCGGCATCTCCTCAAACAGGGCAGTTTTCCCGGTATCTTCCATCTATCTATCCCGTTCCTTTCGTCAACAACCATTTTTCATGTACCAGACCATTGTAACACTATCCGGGTGCCCACGGCCATACTTTTTTACCCGACAACATAATAAATGACGTTAACGTCAGTATCCTGCCCTTCTGATATCTTCTGATTTCTTCTGATTGCCTCTGATTTCGACTAATTGTTTCTGATTTCGACTGCTTTCTACTGCTTCCTTCTTATCCCTCGTAATGCTCCAGCACAACCCCGTGCGCGATTCCCGGAATGCTCTGCCCCTCGTTAAAGCTGGTCTTGCTCAAAAGCGCCCCGGTCGGCATAAAGAGAACCCGCTTCCAGACACCCTCCTCCAGTTTCTTGAGAATATAGGCCGACAGCACGACCGCACTGCAGCCGCAGCCGGATCCGCCGGCGTTAGTGGCCTGCTTCTCACTGTCGTAGATTTCTATGCCGCAGTCCATATGCTGCCTCGTAATGTCGATCCCCGCCTCCGAGAGAAGGTCAAAAAGAAGCTGCTGTCCCACCGTACCCAGATCGCCGGTGATGATCTTGTCGTAGTGATCCGGTTTCCTGCCGAAATCCGCCAGATGCTGCCTGATCGTATCGGCCGCCGCCGGCGCCATACAGGCCCCCATATTCATGGAATCCTTCAATCCATAATCCACGATCTTACCGATGGTGGCGCCTTCGACCACCGCCCGCACCCGGCTGCCCGGCTGCGCCGAAAGGAGGAATGCGCCGCTGCCCGTCACCGTCCAGGTAGCCGATTTCGGCCGCTGGTTGCCGTAGGCCAGCGGAAACCGGAACTCCTTCTCCGCACTGGCAAAATGACTGGATGTGATGCACCCAGCCTTCTCCACAAATCCGCCGGCCACTGCCATACTCCCCATAGTAAGCGACAGGCCGCAGGTAGAACAGGCTCCGTACAGCCCCACATGGGGGAGCTGGTAGCCGGACAGGCCGAAACTGCTGGCGATGGACTGTCCCAGCAGATCCCCCGCAAAGACAAGCTGCAGATCCGCTTTCTTTAAGCCGGCCTTACCAAGCGCAATCTCCAGCGCCTCCTTCTGCAGGCTGCTCTCCGCATCCTCCCAGGTATCGGCCCCGAATTTGTCATCATAACCGATCTTATCAAAAAGCTGTCCCATCGGCCCCGCCGCCTCCTTGCTTCCCACAATGGAACCGCTGCCGATGATGTACGGTTTATTCATAAACTGCAGACTCTGTTTTCCCAGCATTTTAATATCTCCTTTGAAATTTGGTCGATTTTTATAGATATCGTAAACGAAATTTCTAATGTCGTTACCTATAGTATGGATATTTTTCTGTGGGATTATACCTTGTCTGCAGTCGATCATATTTCTTTACGGGCACTGATCACCATGCCGGAAACAGAAGCAACCGCCGGCACAAATGCAGCAAGCCAGGGCTTTCACCCTGACTTGCTGCACGACTCATATACACTTTACAACGATCTGATCCAGAATCAGTCTCCCGCTGATCCCGCTGATCTTCAACCTTTCCTGTCCGTCTGTATCTTTGCAGCCTGCTTCCAGTATCACCGGCATCTGCGTTTCCTGCGAAATATGCACCCGGCTTCCGTCAGACAACGCCGCCTGCACTTCTCCGTCGCTCCTGTCCGCAAAGGTTATGCTGACCGCCACCTTAGCATTTCTTCTTTCATGAAAAAAGGAATACACCGCAAACTCTCCCGGCCCAAGTGCCAGTCCATAGCGGTCCCAGCCACAGTCAAAGGCAAATGCTCTCTCTCCGGCAGGATGCATCTCCACAATCTCCATGGAAGTATTTTTGCGATAGATTTTTTCTCCCTGATGGCTGCCGTGAAAAGAGCTGCCCTCCCCGGGTAGTTCATCAAAATCCACTGCCTGCAGCGTAAACGTCCGCCGCCGAAAAACATGGTCTGCAGTCTCCGGGTGCAGCGTACAGTTCTCAAATCTGATATTCTCTAAATAAGCATCAAAGACAGCCCGCGCCCTCTCATACCCCGGATGTTCTCCCGTTTCCAGATAAGTCAGGATTTCCCCGTATCCTTCCGGGATCTTGATGGAACAGAAAGAATTGGTGCAATCCATCTTCTTCCACGGCCACAGGTTAAATCCGATCCGCAGCGACTGTGCCAGCGGATAGAGCGCTGCATACCACGTATTCCTGTTTTCTCCCGTCTCACCCATCCAGATGGGAAGATCCAGTCTCTCCCCGGCTTCAAGATACTGTTTCAGGCAGTCCAGATCCGGCGGTTCGGCATAGCGATGGAAATGCAGCACCATATTGTCATCCCACTTTCTGTCAAAGGCGTCAAACCCTGTAGCCCAGTGATACCCTTCCACACAGATCATATGATCCGGATCCCTGCTACGGATGGACGCAATGGCTTCTTCGTAAAAAGCAAGCAGTTTCGGGATCAAAGCATCATGATCCCCGTTTCCGGCATCCGGCGGCATGATCGGTTCATTCAACAGATCATACATGGCAACCGTTTCATTGCCGCAGTAATGCTCCGCCAGTTTCTCCCACAGTGCGATCGCCTTCTCCTGGTTCTCCCGCTCCAGAAAGAGCCGCGGCACATTGTCCACCGAATCATCTATATTGGAGCCCGTCTGCCCTCCCGGCGCCCCGTGAAGATCCAGAATGACATACAGTCCAAGCTCCCGGCACCAGTCAATACATCTGTCCAGCAGTTCAAATCCCCGGCTCTTCCAGTGGATCCCCGGTCCCTCTTCCATAAAATATCCGTAGATAAAAGGAATCCTCACAGAGTTAAAGCCGGCATCCTTTAGTGCTTCCAGATCAGCCCTTCTAAGATAGTTATCCTCAAAAGTCTTCCAGAAATATGCCGCATACTCCTTCCCTGTCAGCTCTTCTATCTTCTGCCGTATCCGTCTCGGCCGGTCAAAGTCTGCACCGTATGCCTTCCACATATAGCCTTCCGGGCATAACCAGTTCCCGATTCCCCACCCATTCAGGAGAATCTTCTCTCCTCTGTCGTCAACAATCTCTCTTCCTTCCACATGTAACATTTGTTCACCCCTTTCCATCAATGCCGCTTCAATGGCACGCCTGATCAGCCTTTTACCGCTCCGATCGTAATCCCCTGCACCAGATATTTCTGCAAAAAAGGATACACTACGAGTACCGGCAGAATCCCCATGACGGCAATCGCCATCTTGATTCCTGTAGATGGCAGCTGACTTGTGTCCACGCTCAGTTTCTGAGCTGCAGAACTCATCAAAAACTGGGTATCCATCAGCATCCTGTTAAGCAGCACCTGTATGCTGTACAGACGGTCCTGATTGATATAGTACAGGCCGTTTAACCAGTCATTCCAGTAGCCCAGTCCCACCAGCAGCGCCAGCGTTGACAGAATGGGTTTTGCCATCGGAAGAATGATCCGCACCAGAATACCGTACTCCCCGGATCCGTCAATCTTGGCTGCATCGATCAACTCCATGGGAATATTGCTGGTGAAGTAAGTCCGCATCATGATGACATTAAAGGCGTTCATCATCAGATTCGGCACCAGCAGCGCCCAGAATGTATTTTTAATATGAAACATCTGCGTCCACATAATATAAGAAGGCACCAGCCCGCCGTTAAAAAGCATGGTAAAAAACAGAATAAATGCGATCAGCGTTTTGCCGGGCAGATCCCTGCGGGACAATGGATAGGCAAACAGGGTCGTCAACGTGAGATTGCAGACGGTCCCAAGCAATGTAACTGCCGCGGAAATGCCGTATCCTCTGACGATCTGCACCGAATCAATAAGAATATATTTATACGCCGACCAGTCAATCGCAGACGGCACAAAAGAATAACCGTCCACGATCAGCGCCTGTTCCTCCGTGATCGAGGAAGAAAACAGCAAAAGCAATGGCAGCATACAATACAGCACCAGCACAGCCATAATGCAGTTTGCCAGAATTTGAAATACTTTATCTCGTCCGACCATAATATCTCCTTCCGTAAGATCCTCTAAAACAGAGCATTCTCAGCATCCTGTCTGCGCACGATCCAGTTCGCCAGAACCACCAGCATAAAACCGACCACAGACTGATAGACGCCTGCCGCCGCCGACATGCCGATATTGTTTGTTTCCATCAGGCCTCTGTACACATAAGTGTCAATCGTGTTCGTCACGTCGATCAAGGGGCCGCTGTTCATGGGAATCTGATAAAACAGCCCGAAATCCGAATAGAAGATCTTTCCTACCGCCATCAGGATCATGATACTCACGGTAGGTCTGATTGCCGGGAGCGTAATAAAGCGTATCCGCTGCCAACGGCCTGCACCGTCAATTTCGGCAGCTTCATAATAAGAAGAATCGATTCCCATCAATGCGGCATAATAGAGCACACAATTATAGCCTATGTTCTTCCATGTATGCACCATCACAATGATAAACGGCCACCAGGTCGGATCGGAATACCAGGACACCTTATTTTTTCCTGCATCTGAAAGTGCATGATTGATCAGCCCGGATTCTGTGCTCAGAAATCCATAGACGATATAACTGACGACCACGATCGACACCAGAAACGGCAGCAGAATCAGGGTCTGGTACATTTTACGCATACGCACCGCCCTGATTTCCGAAAGCAGGATCGCCACAGCCACTGCCGCAGCCGTCCCCGCAAAAATAAAGACAAGGTTATAGCAGACCGTATTTCTCGTGATCGTAAAAGCGTCCTTTGTCTTAAACAAAAAGATGAAATTTTTGAAACCGTTCCAGTCACTGCCCAGAATCCCCCGGGAATAATTATACTTCTTGAAAGCGACCATAATACCTGCCATGGGAATATAATTGTTGATGATCAGATAGACTATCCCCGGTATCAGCATGGAATACAGCGGAAGATATTTTTTCCATCTGACTTGTTTTTTCTTATTCAAGATAACCTCCATCCGTCTGCTTTGCAGACGCTAAAGTTTCCGGCTTTTGAACCGGGAGGCCTGCTGATGCACTCCTCCCGGACTTCACCACGTTTCCTGTATGGGATGTCTTATTTCTGTGCGGCCCAGTTATCCAGCTGTGCCTGCTTTTCTGCGATAATCGTATCGATTCCCGCATCTTTCAACTCCTGAATCATCTTCGGAACCGCTTCCTCCGGGTTCAGGGAACCGCAGTCGAGCGCATCCTTATATTTCGCTGTAACATTATTGCAGGCAGTGATCTCGTTAAGTACTTCCGCATTGTTCCATATAAAGCCGAAAGCAGTACTCAGTCTGGCAGCCTGATTAAACTCATCGGTCTCTTTCCAGATGTCCGGACCGTCAGCCTCCCACGGATAACTGATCAGCTCATTGGGCCAGATCCAGGCCACGGAACTGTAAGTTGTATTGGAAGCATCTACGCCCTCGGGATATCCGATCGTACCGTCATCTTTTTTCACATAATGTTCCCCTTCAATGCCGTTGATCAGGAGGTTGCTGATCTCCGGATTGCTGCGCATCTCATTTAAGATCTGCATCGCCCGCTCCGGCTTTTCGCTGTTGTGAGCAATAAACCATGTATTCATACCGGAGGCGGAAGTTCTATAACCGTCAACCAGCTCGATCACCGTGATCGGAACGCCGCACTTTCTGTACCACTCATTTTCAATGCCCGGCTTCGTATTACAGAAATAGCCAAATCCCTTTCCTGCTGCCATCAGCTCATAGGCATTCTGTGTATTGGTAGCGGCATCGGGCATGATATAGCCCTTCTGTGCCCAGTCATACCTGCGGCTTGTCATTTCATAATATTCGTCGCTCTCGTACCAGTCAACAACCGTCAGATCATCCGAGTTGATGCAGTCCAACAGCCATCCAAAATCCCCGCCAAGGTCATCTCGTGGTATGTTGTAATAACCGATCTGACCGTTATCGGATACAAGCGGATAACACTCCGGATATGCCTCCTTCACAGCTGCAAACAGTCCCTCCAGATCTGCTTCGGACTTGATTGACGTTACATCATACCCGGTAGCTTCCAGCATATCGGTTCTGACAGCAATACCGAATCCCTCTGCCTTATCCTTGCTGTTTGGCACGCCATAGATCTGGCCGTCCAATGTCATAACACCCCACTCTGCTTCCGGAACATCCTGAAGGATATCCTGTCCGTATTCCTGCAGCAGGTCATCCAACGGTACGATCTGACCGTTATTGGCTGCAGAGAGCAGCGAGATCACGAAATTTGGAAACAAATCCAGCTTCTCGCCGGAAGAGAGCATCAAGTTGACCTCATCCGCAAAACTGCCGTAACTAAGGCGGGTTATGTCCACTGTCGTATTATACTTCTCCACGGTAATCTCCGAGATTGCGTCCGCAACCTTCTGTGTCGCCTCCGTGGTCGCATCTCCTACACAGACGATCTTGACCGTGTAGGGTTCCTGCGCAGAGACATCGGCCTCCTCGGTTTTCTGCGTATCTTCTTCGGTCTGTTCGGGAGCCTCCTCAGTTTGTTCCGCTGACGGTGTCGTTGTACTTTCATCCGCAGTCGGTGCACCGCCACCACATCCAGACAGGATTGAAGCCGTCATCGCAGCAGTCAGTACACATGCCAACCATTTCCTTCTCATAACAAAAACCTCCTTTTCTTTGATGAAATTAGCATATCACCAAAAAAGGAGGTTATCCGCCCGAACCGTGACCTAAAATTATCAAAAATGTTACTTTTTTCGTTCTTCCGTAGGACTGACGCCGTACATTTTCTTATATACCTGTGAAAAATGCGAGAAATTGCTGTAACCGGCCTTCAAGGCGACCAGACTGACAGGCAGCGCCGAACTCTGGAGCAGTGTTCTGGCAAAAGCCATCTTTTCCTGCACGATATAGTCCTTGAGGGATATCCCCTCTGCCTTTTTGAACATTCTGGAGACATAGCTTGGGTTCATAAAAACGCTGGACGCCACGTCTTCCCGCTTAATATCCTTATCCAGATTATAGTGAATGTATTCCTTGATCTTATTGACAGTCTCCTGTACCCGCCCGATATCCCTGATCTCCTCTGAAAAGAAAGACGTAACGGCTTTCAGGAAGGCTTCCATCTCTGTCAATGACTGGTCAGCACGGGCAAACCGCTGTCTGAGCGCTCTGTCGGGAACGATCTCTTCCCAGGAGACGGCATTTCTTCTCTCCACGATCGTCAGGCTTCTCTCAAAAGATCTGTAAAATTTTTCCAGTGCCGCTCTGTCCAGACACCGTTCCTTCTCCAACAGCCTCAAATACGCCATGGCCTCCTCATACACGATCATGCCCATACCCTGACCAAGAAGATTTTCCCAACAGGCATAATCAGGTTCTTCCACCTGCGCATTCTGTATCGTTTCCCCACAGGAACACATAACACCCGCTTTCGCGCTGACATTGTTGTCCTTCTGCCGCCTGACCGCCAGAAGTTTTTTGTACAACGGCTGTCCTTTTCTACTGTCCCAATAAACCGCCGCCTCCACACCATAGAAATTGGACACAAACCTCCAGAAATCAGTCAGCCCGGGCTCCAGCTCCGCTTCTTCTCCTGCCACCTCCCGTCCATACAGGATCATAAGCCAGACATTCTTCTCCACTCTACAGGTGAACACCTTCTGCCACCGGTCTGCCAGCAGTTCTTCCAGAATATTGGAACAGGAATCGCAGATCAGGTCGTTCTTCCATGGGCTGTCCTTCCACCACAGAATATGAAAAAGCATCAGATCCACATATACATCCTTCTCCGTAAAGACCCGGAGCTTCACGAAATCTTCAAACAGCCTGTCCTGTCGTTCTCTGCCAGGATCCGCATACCACTCCTGCACCCTGCTCTCCAGAATTCTGTGACGCTCCTCATACATCTGCACCCCATAATCATAGAAGTGCTTTTCTTTGCGCCGCTCATAAATCTGCCCCTTTGCCCGCAGAATACTGTTCTCGATCTCTTCATATCTGGCCGGCTGCAGAATATAATCAAAGCTCCCCAGCGTCAACGCCGTCTGGGCATACCCGAAATCCGCATGGGCAGTCAGAAAGATACATGCCGTGTCAAATCCCTGCCCGTTTACCCAGGCAAAAAGATCCAGACCGCTTTCCCCCGGCATTTCTATATCACATAACATAATATCGATCCGGTGTTGTTCGAAGACCATTCTGGCTTCCTGCGCACTGTAGGCAGTGAAAACTTCCTGAATGCCCAGCTTCTCCCAGCAGATCTCTTTCCGAATACCGGCCACTACATAGATCTGATCGTCAACTATTAGAATATTCATCCGCTATCCAACCTTTATGCCCTGTCAGCTTCTGCCTGCTTCACTGTAAGGAAGGAATATCTCCACACAGGCGCCGTCTATATTGCGATAAAAAAAGCTGCAGTTATTCTGAAACAGCAGCGAAAATCTCTGCTCAATATTATGAATGCCCAGCCGTTCCGCCGGCAGACGTCTCTCCGGGTCGTTCAGGATATCCAATATTTCCTGTGGAAATCCTGACCCGTTATCCATGACCGTGATATTGACCATCTGCTCCTCTTCATTTTCCAGAAGTCGTGCCCTGATCAGTATTTTCAACGGTGTATCGTCATTTCTTTTATAGCGCAGAGAATTCTCCACATAGGACAAAATAGAGATCGGCGGAATACCATATTCCCGCAGGCTCTCCTCAATATCCTCATACAGCTCCGGCGGCCTCGCATTACTCAGCTGCTGCAGCCTGATAAAAGCCCGGATGCTCTCCATCTCTTTAGAAAGCGGTGTACTTACGTCATGATCTTTCATCACCAGCCGCAGATATTCCGACATCGTCAGAATCATTTCCCGAAGCTGACCGTAACTGCCGGCTGCTGCCATTCCGTACAGCGTTTTCAGACAGTTCAGGTAGAAATGGGGCCGGATCTGAATCTGATAATACTGGAGCTGTGTCTGCTGCATCTGAATCAGACGGTCATAAGCTAACAGCTTCAGTTTCTGGATCCGGTCCATCATGGAATTAAACGCAGAATTTATCCTGCAAAATTCCTGTACTTCACTGACAATATGCAGCCGCGACTCTGCCTCCACATCACGGATCTGCTCCATCGTCTCAACCATATCCTCCAGCGGTGACAGGAATCCTTTCTTCAAAAGCCGGTAACACAGGACAATCAAGGCAGCAAAAAACAGAGAGATAACGACCATGATCAGCGGTATCGACTGCAGACTCCAGATGCCGTGATACTCTTCCACAAGCAGAATATTGGCGTTCAGCAGATCCGAATATCCCTGTACCACAAACTGATTGCCCGCGCTTCCGCTGCGGTAACTGCCCTTATTCTCCCTGATCTTCACGCCCAGTTTCTCCATTGTATCTGTATAAGAAAGAAATGCGCCGCCGTTTTCAAACAGCAGATAGCTGTCGTCCTGCTGTCTGGACAGATTGCCGACCGCGATCAGACAGCCGCAGTAGGCGTGTCCCTGTCCCATGATCTTGATAAAATAGTACTCGTCGCCAATTTTCTGAATCCGCCAGTCGGTGACCATATCATCTTCCTCGGATACCAGCTTCTGAAGATATGCCTGAATATTCTCCTTCTCAACATAGGTATTCTCACGAGCATAGGCGCCACTGAAAAAATCTGTCTCGGAACTGAGCACGCAAAATGCAGAAATGCCGTCGATCGACTTCATAAAGGACTCGAACTTTTCCCGCAGGATCTGTCCCTGCAGATAACTGTTCACATCACTCAGAGGATACCGTATCGAAGCAAAATTCACGTCATTGGCGATCATATCCGACATAAAATACTGCACATGTGCCAGATCCTCTTCGATAAAAGACTCATACATGGCAAGACGGGTTTGATTATTCTGCGTCAGACGCTGTGTATACACCGTATTACAATATACGTTCAGAAGAATCAGAAACAACAAAAAAGGTACGAGAAATATGCATAAAATCTTGATCAGCACCATTCTTGCGGAAGTCTTCTTCCCCGTCACGCTCCTGTCCTCCAGTTCCTTTTGTCTCTTTTCCTTCTTCCTTCCTGTTACAGGATATGGCCACCTTCGCCGGCATCACACCTTCACCGGCTGCATACCTTCTTCGATCTCTTCCCCTGCCGGACAGCACACCGCCGCCCGATATCCTGCGATATCTCCATACTCTTTCATCTGATAAGTCACATCATCAAAGCACTGCTGCACACAAACCGCCTGCCTCTCTTCCTCCACCACGACAGAGAAATCATTAAGCGGCAGCGACATCCCCCTGCCTGTCACTTTCAGGAAGCTCTCCTTCATCGTCCAGATCCGGAACAGCCGCTGCGTGGTCTCTTCCGCCTCATACCATAGCTCCCCGTCGTCCTCGTCGCGACCGCTCTGTGGCTGGCGGACACTGCCGTCAGTGCGGATACTCTGCCTGCCCTTATCCTGACCTCTATTCAAAAACGCCAGCTCCTGCGCCGTAAAAAAGCGCTCAGCCACCTTAAGCCGTCCCGGCCTGATCCACTCAATATCATTGCCTACCGGGCTGCCTCCTATACTGCACATAGCATACGCGCCCGAATGGGACAGGGAAAAATGAATCTCCGGATAATTCCGCAAAGAGGGCTTACCCCATTCACCAAACACATACTCCATGTCCCGCTCCCTGAGTCCGTTCCCATAAATCCCCAGCGCATGATCCAGTGCAAGACCCGCGCCCAGACTCCTGTGCCTGTCCTTTTCCTGTTTCAGCTGCGCGATCTTACGCTGTCTGCAGGGTGACAGAAGATTCAGTTTTTCCCTGAAAAGTGTCTCGTTTTCAAACTGTGTCACATCAATATAACAGGTGTAGATCATACTTCATCGTCGCTCTCTTTATGTCTGTACTCTTTGAGGCAAACTTCCAGTCAATACATGGTATTATTTATTTCTTGCCTCTTCATCTATTGACTTCACTATTTTTTCAATATCACACACAAAATTTTGCACAATCTCTTTTGTAATAATATTGACCTGTGCATCTGTATGGGCTCTGTCCGACTGATGTGCAATAATATTTCTCCTGCTAAACAACTCATTCAGACGTCTTTTCAATTTAACTTTTGTATTTTCAGTTCCTCCTCTTTGGTAAAAAGCTCCCTCTGCAACAAGTGCCGAATTGATTCCCAATAAATTAAGTTGTTCTCTTACCGACTCATAGGAAACCATTGTGATTGCTCGATAATAACCGTTTATATATTCAAGAAACCAGTCTATATCCTCACCAGATTTTAGTGCCACCTCTATAACGTTCATATTTACTTGAAGATTCTCATACTTGTCTGTCCGCTCCCAATTTTCATCATAAATTTCGCATAAACCATATTTTGTCAATTCGTGCATATAAAAGTCAAAACCGCTTGCCAGAAATATAATCTGTGCACGCCAGATATTTTCCCCTTCTATAACTTTTCCAGATGCAAACAATTCATCCGCCACATCAAATTGTGCATTTATTGCTTGTATAGTTTCTGCAAAATGTTGCAGTATTTGGTCTAACTCAAACCTGATAACCTCCGTATGAAATTTATCTCGTGTGTCTTCATTTCTTGCCACCAGGTCAAGATTTCTTTCCTCCATACAGTACCCCCTGCCCTAAATACTGTCTTCTAATTCATGAAAGAATTTTTTATTAAGCACAGGTATCGCACCATATTTTCCTGAAACATATCCTTTTTCCAAATTTTCAAATTTACGTACGTTTTTAATTTCAACAAGAGAATACAAATCTGTTGCACGCTCCTTATTTAATTGTGTAAACCATACCTGATCTCTCCTGAATAAATCTGTATCTAACAAACTTGTATCATGTGTTGAAAAAATTAATTGCGCAAATTTATCTTTCTGATAATGTTGAAATAATTGTACAATTTGGAAAATGACTGCCTCATGCAAACTGGCTTCTAATTCATCACAAATAAGTATTTTTCCCTTATTCAAAATATCAATGATCGGGCAAATCATTTGAAATAAGCGCTTTACTCCGGCCGACTCTTCAGTCATCAAATCAACTTCAAATTGATCATATACTATTTTGGCTTCTATTCTGTTACCTTCCTGCGTCCCCAGCAAGCCTTTCAAAGCGTCTGGTAATTGTAACTCCTGCGGCAAATCCGCCAATTTTATTTTTTCAAGTTTCACTTTTACATCCTTCGCTCCGGTTCCTAATGCCCGCAGAACATCCACAAACACTTTTTTAATCATGTCGTTATTCTGCATTAACTCAATCGAATATTCCGTCCAGTTATTAATTTCCGGATTATATATCACCAAATCTATGTTAAAAAACATAAAAGCTTCTTCAATTTCTTTTATATTACTATAATTAGCGGCACAAGATAAAAACAACCTGTTATCTTTCAATATGCTGATACTTACATCAAACGCTCCCTTGTATCTGTCTCCGGGTCTAACCCCCATTCCATCACGCTCAAAGATTTTTACCTGTCTTCCTTTTGGGAAATAATACAGATATTCATCTTGTATCAAATTTTGTTTCACAGAAAAGCCATATGCATATCTTATATCATTTCTTACAAATTGAATACTATATTCACTCGGAGTCTCTTCTGCACTCAATTTATGACACACCTGAAATACTCTTTGTCCCGGCTGATGATTAATACTATTGCTGACCAAATCACGCATGAACGACAAAGCACTTATAAAATTACTTTTTCCAGATCCATTTGCACCATATATAACTGCTGAGCGCAAAACTCTGTAATTACCAAATTCTTTTAAAAGCTCCTCAGATGTATTATCACTTCCTGCGATCAAAGAAAAATTCACCTTTTCTTTGATTGATCTATGATTTGAACATTTAAACTCCAATAACATCTTTGACACCTCTTCCGCTTTATATATCCTCATATTAATTCCCCTCTTAACGTTTTGTCAATCCATTTTGCTGGTTTTATGCAAATTTACCATTCAAATCATCGACTTTATGGATTTTAATATAAGTATATGAATAATATTTCATTTCAAACTGTTTTTCAGCGCAAAAAGAATCTTTGCAGCAGGCAATCTCATAGACTACCTGCCATACCTTCTTAATCTGTCAGCCCCATTCAAAATATGCCCTATGCTCTACCTTCTGCTCCTGTCATGCGGATACCTGTGCATGGAGCGCCGTACCCTGTCATCTTTGACGCCGCTGTGATAACATTCCTGACAGATCGGGTAATCATAATCCCATGGCAGCACAACGCCGCAGCCGCGGCACTTCTTCTCGAACTGTCCTTTATCATCTTCCAGCATTTCTCCGATCACGGACTGCGCCCACTCTCTGTTGACCGCCACTTCTTCCCTGTCAATTTCCCAGTTCATCCTGCCGGAAAACTGCGTATACAGATCCAGCTGCTTATAGTAAGACTCCAGGCCTTCCAGCGTGAAATCCTGTGGCAGCATCGGACAGTTATGATCTTCCGTCGGCTTCTCGCAGTACCAGAGCCACAGGCGCAGCACCTCCCTGTCCTTTACGTCGAAGGGACAGGTGATCAGGGACAGTACGAACTTCCTGTCTTCCATATAGGAAAGCTTCCTGCGGTAGTTCTTGAGATACCGGTATTTCTTGACGCTCTCCGTCATGGAGATCTTGTCGTAGAACGCCAGATTCTTCGTTCCTTCCCAGGCTTCTATGATCTCATCAAGCTCCATGTCAATGTCCAGAAGCACTTCCGGGAATCCTGTTCTCGCCTTTGTCAATGGCTGCAGCGGTTCCTCCAGTTTCTTACCGATATATTCCACATCCAGCGCCGACTGCACATAGCCCACATCATAGTAACCATACCGTCCCGCGCGCCCGGCGATCTGCCGGATCTCTTCCGCCTCCAGACGCCGCTTGTCCGTGCCGTCAAACTTCGACGTATTCATAAAGACCACCCGGCGGATCGGCAGGTTGATGCCCATACCGATGGCGTCCGTGGCCACCACCACCTGATTGATGCCTTCTGTAAAAAGGCGTACCTGCTCCCGTCTCGTCTGCGGCGGCAGGTTGCCGTAAATGACGCTGGCCTTAATCCCCCGTCCTTCCAGCGTAGCCGCGATCGCCAGCACATTTTTCTTGGAAAAAGCGATCAGAGCGTCCCCCGGCTCCACATCCTTACTCATATCGAAACGCTTCGGTATAAATTCCAGTCTGGTATTGCGCTCATGATAGACAGTCTCATAAGTATCGCCGCACCGTTTGATCATCTTTACAAGGATCTGTTCTGCCGTGCCGGAGCAGCACACGTGAATCTCCTCCGCACGGATACCGAGGATCGCTCTCGTCCAGAAGCTGCCCCGGTTCTCGTCCGCCATCATCTGCGCCTCGTCTATCACGGCGATATCGTAAATCTCCCGGATATCCATGATCTCCACCGTGGATGCCTGCACGAAACTGCCCGGTGTCCGGATCACCTCCTCACCGGTGATCATGCTGCAGGGAATCCCCGCCGCCGTCATCCTGTCGTAGACCTCCAGCGCCAGCAGACGCAGCGGCCCCAGGTAAATGCCGTGATAAGCCTGTTTTAACCGCTGCAGCGCCTGATGGGTCTTACCGCTGTTTGTGGGGCCGATATGCAGGATAAAATGACGCGTCATACCCCTCGCCTCCGGATACTGCTTCTCCGGCTCCGCCTCCATCAGTTCCTCAATCCGCTGGCCCACCAGGTACTGCATATATTCTTCTTTATAAATCTCGTAGAGCGATCTGGAACGCAGCAGCTGTGCCGCCTTCGGCATATGCACGATATCCTCCGGATTGGCGCCCGCCGCCATCCTGTGCAAAAAGGTAATATCCAGTCTGGCCAGCATCCGCAGAGCGTGTTTGTACTTCTTTAACAGCCTGGTCTCCCTGACTGCCACCGTGTAACCGATCGCTGCCGCCTTCTTGTGCAGCTCCTTCATATCGGCCAGCACCTGATGATTCTCCTGGCTTTTCTTGCGGGCGATGCGCCGCTCCAGCTGTCCGATCTGCTTCTCGCAGCCTTTTACGATCCGCCTTTGTTCCTTTTCGTCAAACTCCAGAAAGGTCTGCTGATAGACCGCCCAGACAGTCTCCGGAATGTCCATCGGCCTTAAATCTTTTTCTTCTGCTGCCTGCGCCGCCGTTTCACTTTGGGCGCCGTGCCCGTTCTGCTCATGATAATTGCTCTGATCATTCTGTTTCGTTCGTCTTGCGTGTCTTCTTCCCATAGTATCGTATTTTTCCATTCTGTAATCAATCTGCCATGGAGGGAACCTCCCGTCCGTCAGCTGTCAAACCGCCGCCGGCTGTCCTTACCTGAAAACAGCCTTCCGCCGCACAGTTTCATTCAGGTTAAAAATTTGTGCGGATGCGTTCAGCGCAGCCCGTCACATTGCGGCGGTGCAAAGCCACTGTCCAAAGCTGCATTATGTAACGAAAATAATCGTATCATAAACCATACCAAAATACCAGCGCTCCTTTTCCCGGCCGGACGGCTTTTGGCAGGATGCAGGTCAATGTGCAGCGTTATCCCGCATCTGTTCAAGATAAGCCGTCACCTCCTCGGAAGCGCCTTCCAACAGATAGTTCTTCCCTCCTGACATCTGTACCTGCGGACTGATGAACATCTGCCGCAGCTCTTCTCCCGCTTCCATCACTTCTTCCTGCAGCTCTCTGGCAGAGACGCGGACTGCCCCGGCGCCCATAATGATCAACTGCTCAAGTCCGTCGGATGTGGCTACCCTTACATGATGTCTGTGGCCGATTTCGTGTGTCACTTTTTCAATATACTGATCGGCAGTCTCCGCTTCTTTCGTATAGACCACATCAATATTGTGATAGCGGACCGTACTGCCCGGATTTCCTTTTACCTTATAAGCGTCGAATACCAGGATCAGATGCATCCTGCGGTAACCCTGATAGTTGCTCAGAATATCCATCAGCCTGCCTCTGGCGCTGTCCAGATTGACCTGCGCCAGCTCTTTTAAGGAATCCCATGCAAAAATAATATTATACCCGTCCACCAGAAGGTATTCTTCCTGGGACCGGGTGTCTGCCCTGCCGCCACTCCTGTCCTTTCCCGCAGTCCCGGAAGGCCGTATGGTCCTTGCCCAGCCCTGTTTCTTCCGCTCTTTCGTCCCATAGGTGCGGGTCATGATCTCGTCGATCTCATCCTGCCCGATCACATCCGACGCCGGACCGGCTTCACTGCCGGCTTTCCTGCTGCCATACCGCACCGCGTATCCGGCAGCCGGCATCACTGCCTCCCCGTCACCCGTTCCGGCGCCACCGCTGCTGCCTGTCAGCGCGCTTTCCAGATGCATATACGTTTCCACCTGATCCCAGGGCACCACAAAACCCGCCCCATGCGCACAGAAGACAGATCCGCATGGATTCTCCACGTCATGTTCCGCCTCGTAGCCAATGGCTTCGATCACTTCTTCCGTGTTATGGCAGGGCGCATATCCTTTTAATGCCGTATAGAGTCTGCCTTTTCCGCCGGAATAGGCGCGCACCTGCGCCTGATAGCCCGTCATCTCCGACACCGGCACCGTTCCCCGCAGGATGGCATACTCTCCCTCTGTCTCCGGCACCTCGAACTTCCCTGCCCGGCTCTGCAGATCGGTCATACCTCTTCCGATCAGGGCAAGCGGCAGTTCCAGCCGAAACGAATAAACAGGTTCCAATAAGACACTCTGCGCCCGGCAAAGCCCCTGCCTGACTGCCCGGTAGGTTGCCTGCCTGAAATCGCCGCCCTCGGTATGCTTCTTGTGCGCCCGCCCGGCGGCCAGCGTGATCCGCATGTCCGTGATCGGCGCGCCCGTCAGTACCCCCGGATGCTCCCTTTCCTCCAGATGGGTCAGCACAAGCCGCTGCCAGTTCCGGTCCAGATCGTCCTCGCTGACGGCCGAAGCAAACTGCAGCCCGCTGCCCGGCTCTCCCGGTTCCAGGATCAGATGCACCTCCGCATAATGCCTGAGCGGCTCGAAGTGCCCCACACCTTCCACCCGGTCGAGGATGGTTTCCTTATAGACGATACTGCCCTCTTCAAAAGAGGCTTCCACGCCGAACCTTTCCCGGATCAGATTACGCAGCACCTCGATCTGTACCTCACCCATCAGCTGGGCATGAATCTCGTTCAACTGCTCTCTCCAGACCAGATGAAGCTGCGGTTCCTCTTCTTCAAGTTGACATAACTTCTCATACATTCGATGCACATCACAGTCCTCCGGCAATGCGATCCGGTAAGTCATGACCGGCTCCACTACCGGCAGCACCGCTCCGCGCTCCGCTCCAAGACCCTGGCCGCAAAAAGTCGACACAAGCCCCGTCAGCGCACAGACCGTCCCCGCAGCCGCTTCCTGCTCGATCGCATATTTACTGCCGGAATACACCCGGATCTGGTCTACTTTCTCCTCCCGCACTTCGCCTGTGCCGCCAGCGTTCTTGTTTCCGCTGTCATCGCCGCTTCCGGATACACTGCCGACAGAACTTTCACGGCTGTCGCAGACAGAGATCATCTGCTTTACGCGCAGCGTACCGCCCGTCACCTTCACATAAGTCAGCCGGTTTCCCTGTCCATCCCTGGCAATCTTGTAGACCCGCGCGCCAAACGCCTGCCCGTACTCCGGCATTCTCGTATAAGTATACAGACCGTCCAGCAGACTGTCGATTCCCTCCACCCGCAGCGCCGAACCCATGTAACACGGAAAAAGCCTGCGCTCCCTGACCAGCCCGGCGGTCACGGAATCATCGACGGGCACTTCCGTCTCCAGATACTGCTCCAGCAGCGCTTCGTCACAGACCGCAACTTCCTCATAGAACGCCTCATCCTTTCGCCCAAACCTCACGATCCTTCCGTCCAGCTTATCTTTTAACTCTGTCAGGAGACTGTCCCCGTCGGCGCCCGGCTGATCCATCTTATTGAGAAAAAGAAATACCGGCACCCGGTAGCGCTCCAGAAGCCGCCACAACGTGAGCACATGCCCCTGCAAACCGTCTGCCGCACTTATGACCAGCACCGCATAGTCCAGCACCTGCAGCGTCCTCTCCATTTCCGCGGAGAAATCTACATGTCCCGGCGTATCCAACAGCGTGATATCCATCCCCTCCCACTGCACCTGCGCCTGTTTGGAAAAGATGGTAATGCCCCGGTCACGCTCCTGCACGTCGGTGTCCAGAAAGGCATCTCTGTGATCCACCCGCCCCAGCCTGCGGATCTGCCCGCATGTATACAGAATACTCTCCGCCAGCGTCGTTTTCCCGGCATCTACATGGGCCAGGAGACCTACACATATATGCTTATGCTTTGCCGGTTTTTGGGACTTCTTTTCCTCCGCCTGTTCGCCCATAAAATTGCGCCTCCTTTTGTGACCTGTTCTATTTAGTATATCATACCGCAGACTACGTCCACAACCTGACAAAAATCAAAATCACCCTTAAAGTGCACACACTCTAAGTCTGCTCATATGTCTCTTTCTCATACCAACTGCGGGCAGCAGAATCAGTTCTTCTTTTTGGTTTGCGTTGATTGCCGCCAACGCCCAATTCCAAATATAGAATGTCTAATCCTTTATGACGGCGTACAAAGTCTTGATACCGCTTAGCCGCTGTATGCCAGCCATTATCTTCAACAAAGGTACTATCTGCTCTTAAATTCATTGACATAGGCGCACCACATACAGGGCAATGAGGGATTAGCCCGGACGGAATACGCATATTTTCCTGTTCGGAAACCATTTTCTTAATAATGGTTTCATTATCGTAAGTCGTATCGTGACCAGGCTCCCCGCATTGCCACAATCCATAATCGCCCTGTGTATAAAACAGTCTGTGTTTATCAAAACCAGCCTGTGGAATGCCTGCCCAGTACTGACCAGCGTCAGGATACAGAAAGGATATCGCAGGCAACCGGCGTGTAAAACAGTCTGGCCACCTCCTCCCGCCCGGTTGTCTGGCTCAGGATCCACATCAGTTTTGCCGTCACCGCTTCGGTTGTCATGTCATAAGCCTCCAGTATCGGCAGATTCTGCTTGATACTGTTGCCAACGTGATAAACAGACAGATCGCTGCCCTCGTTTTCCACCTGCGTAGTCAAGACTACCGTCCTGCCGTCATCCAGTCCCTTTTTGATCGTATCATAAAAGCTGCCCGTCTCATAAACCGGCAGGCCACCCACGCCAAAACTCTCAATGATCACCGCACTGCTGCGCTCTAAAAGGTACTCCAAAACTCCGCACTCAATCCCCGGCGTCAGCTTTAACAAGGCCACTCTGGCATCCAGCTCATGATAAAATCTGGTCGGTGCGCTGTTCTCCGGCCTGATATACTGAATCAACCGGCCATCCTGCACCATCCCTACGATCGGATAGTTGATACTGGAAAAAGCCTCAAAACTTTTGCTGCGGGTCTTTCTGGCTCTGGTTCCCATGATTATTTTACCGTTAAAAACCAGCAGTACACCAGACATACCGGATGCAGCCACCGTAAAAGCATCCCGCAGATTCTGCTTACTGTCCGTCGTGTCATATCCGATCGGCTTCTGGGCGCCCGTAAGCACGATCGGTTTCCGGCTGTTCTGGATCAGATAACTGAGTCCGGCCGCCGTATAAGCCATCGTATCCGTACCATGACTGATCACGAAGCCGTCATATTTCTCATAGCACTGCTGGATCGATCCTGCTATGCGCAGCCAGTGCTCCGGACGGATATTGGTACTGTCCAGACTGAAAAGCTGTGTACAGTCCACCTCACAGATGCCGGAAATATCCGGAACATATCGAAGCAGCTGCCTGCTTGTCAGTTCCGGCTCCAGCCCGTTATCCCCCATTTCCGAAGCGATCGTCCCGCCTGTGCCGATAAGAAGTATCCGTTTTTTCTCCATTGTTCAAATAATTCCTTTCCTGATCACGGCATATTTCCTGTCAGTCCTGCATGAGATCACCGCAATTTCTTTTCTGCCCGTATTTCTATACCTGCCAGCTGACAAAGCCTCTTCCATTCTCCATATGCCCATTTATATTTCTGATGTGTATGCAAAAAGACCTCACTCCCGAAACGTTCCCAGTGGCGTATACATTTCCTCTGTGAGCATGTCCTCGTAGTCCACTTCCTCCTCCATCATACTCACTTCCGCCAGTCTGGGGATGACCCTGTTCACCACATGATCACCCAACGTATTTAAGATCTTCTCCAATTCCTCATCATTTCTATAAAAGTGATAGTCAAGATCCCCGAACCCATGCAAATGCAGATTGCGGTCAGTATCTGCATTGATCTCCAGCTCAAAGCTGTGACCGCCCGGGTCATTCTGGATCACAAGTGTCTGCTCTGTTCCATCCACTTTCCTGCTGAATGTGTACCTGCGGTGTTTATATCCGGCTAATTCAAAGCCATAGGGTTTTATCTTTTCTCCAAATATATCTAATAACAGTTTTTTCGAAAGCATGAAAATATTCCCCCTGTCATTCGTCCTTCTACAGTTCTCCCTTATACCTCATCCTGTGCCCAAAGTATCTGCTGCGTAAATCACACGGCCTGTCACCTATAATAATACCTGTCACGACCACAGCCGTAAAATGTCCACTTACACGGTTCTGCCCGACGCTGTTTTAAGGCCGGCTGCTCACACTGATCTTCAAAATCCTGTCATAGATCATCTCCTGCTTAACGATATAATACAAAAATGATATCGGCCAGATACAACAGAAGAGCGTCTTCAATACAGAATGCTTTATAGCCGTACTGACAGTAAACTTCTGGCCGTTGCTTAACAACTCAATCTTCACCAGCCTTTTGCCAGGATCCAGATTTCCGAAGATGTCCAGGATAAAAAACCAGATTCCCATTAAAAGAACACAGTATAAAAACATACCAGGCATCATCCACTGAAAATTCTCTGCCAGCTCCTGCACCCCACGGCTCGCCACCACAAAAACGCCGAGCACGCCTGTCAAACAGGCCACCCAGCATAGGATCATGTAATCTATAATAAATGCTGCTATTCTTTTTCCCGCTGTTTCACTCAAATTGATGTCCTCCTTTGATTCTTTTCGCTTGTACTCCGGGCTTATTCTGAGTCTTATACCATAAGTATACTCTTTTCTGCTGCCAAACGCATCCACAATTTTCCCACAAAAAACTGCGCCCGTCTATAAAAGGCAGCCTGGCGCAGTCATCATCTTTCAAAAGGATTATTTTAATCCACCTCCGTATTCCCATTAAAAAAAGGAAGACGGAGGCTTTCGTTTTACAAATATGAGCTTCTAAAACTTTGGGATTCTAAAATCTTGAGATTCTATCAATGGAGCCTGTTTTCTCACTCCGCAAACAGCACGATCTTCTGTGCCGTCCTTCTCTCATCGCTCCAGATCAGGCAGCTTCCACCTGCCTGCACATCCTGCAGCGTCACCACGTTCCGCGTCAGAAAAGGCAGGATCTCGCAGTCCGCCGGTACCAGATACTGTATGCCGTTATCGCCGGATAACAGATAACTGCCGTCCGACTGTTCTTCCATGGCCGTTACATGCACATAATCAGGAACCCGCAGATCACTCGGAATCTTACACAGGATCAAAGAGGCATTCACCATCGGCGGTTCACTCATCGTTGCCGCCGAACCGATATAGACGAATACTGCTTCTCCCTCGTTAAGCTCCGACACCTCCACAGGATAACCGTTTTCCCCGTCCAAAATTCTGGTATGTTCCGGATCCACCGTTACGACCATCTCTCCGCGGAATGAAACCTCCGAACGGTTATCAATCACCACATTGCCATCCTCGACCCGCAGGATCGGTCCCCAAATCCTGACAGAAGTATTTTCACCCGCCTGCCCAATGTCTCCCGGCAGCTGTTCCGTGTCCTCCGCGGACGCCTGTGTCTCCTGTCCCTGTGAATCTGCCGGCTGCTGCTCCTCCGACTGTTGGCTTTCCTGCCCCTGCCCGTCTCCCGGCTGCTGGCTTTCCTGCCCCTGCCCGTCTCCTGGCTGCTGTCCTGCCTGTCCCTGCTCATCTCCTGGCTGCTGGTCTTCCTGCTGACTGTCCTGCGGCTGTGTCCTCTCTGTCGTGCCGCATCCCGCAAGTGCCACGATCAGCAGGCTGCTGCCCAGCAGACACATTATTTTTCTACTCATTTTCATTGGCTCTCTTTCCTTTCCGTTTTCTTAAATACACTTTTGCTTTTAATCTGCAAATCCGTCAACATGACAGTAATATTATAGAATAAAAAGTGTATTTAATTCTGAATTATTTCTGAATATTTCTTAATTTTTCCAGCAAAATCCCGGTTCCCGGAAGACTCATGCCACATCCATGCTTCCCCGTTTACCCAATCTCCTGACAGGATCATCCTGTCAATAGTGAACCGGCAAACGCGAAAAACGCTCATTGGGATGGCTGTTTTCAAACCATCCCAATGAGCGTTCCGATCCAGTACACCACCCCCAGCACCCAGCTCGTAAAAATCCCATACAGGATCACCGGACCCGCGATGGTAAAGATCTTACACCCGATCCCGAATACCTGACCTTCCTTCTGGTACTCGATCGCCGCCGAAGCCACCGAATTGGCGAATCCCGTGATGGGCACCAGCGCACCGCCGCCGCCCCACTCCACCAGCTTCGGATAAATGTTCCATCCGGTCAGCAATACACTGAGAAGCACCAGCAGCATGGAACACCAGGAACCCGCCGTCTCCTTGTCCAGCCCCATCGTATTTGTCGCATAATTCAAAATAAACTGCCCCAGCAGACAGATGATACCGCCTGTCACAAATGCCTTGACCATACGTACCGGCAGGCTGTATTTGGGCGTCACCTGCTCTACATGCTGTCTGTACTCCTGTTCCTTCTGCTGCTGTGCTGTTTTTGGTCTGTCCTGATTCTGTGCCATACTATCCATTCCTTTCTCATTTCGTCGTCCTGCCGGCCACAGGACACTGTTTTAAATCTGCCGCATCATCCCCCGTACAGAAATACCCGCTGCGTAAAATAGATCAAACTGCCGACAAACTTCCCCAGCGCCACCGCCAGAATCGCGATACCCAGTCCATGCCGGAACCCGATGCGCCGCGCAAAGATCGGTATGGTGTTTAACATCTCCGCAATGGCAAGTGCCAGGCATCCTACGAAGATACCGGCAAACACCCCAAACACAAGCAAAAAGACTGTCCCGATCAGATGCCATGCGCCCGCCGCACTACTGTCAGGCTGCACATGTTTCCTCACAAACGCGCCGACCATTCCCCACTCACTGAATACGCTGAGAAATCCACCGAACAGCGTTCCAAACACTACCATCTCTTCCAGTACAAAAATCTTCCGTGCCACATGCATTTTACCCGCAAAACGCGGAATCAGCCCGACCGAGATCAACACCGTAAATACCCCGGCCGACACGATCAAACCGCTGCTTATACCGATAACCCCTAATAAAATCTGCTGAAGCAGCATCTGTCTGCACCTCCCTTCCACTGTCCTGCTCACTGCACGTCGATTGTTTTACCCTCTCTGTCAGCTGTCGCGATCAGCGCCTTATTCACATCCTCTTCGTAAATGCGCATCTCCACCTCGATGGGTGTCGGATCCTTGGTGATCCGCCTGCCGCCGATATGGTTGAAGAATACAATGATACCAATCGCCAGCCCGGCCGAATACGCCAGTTCCAGAATCCCGTATCCGTCTCCCGGCTGTCCCATTACCATTTCGTACACCTTGGAGAAAACATCGTTGATACCGATATCATTGTGAAAGGCCATGATCGTAAATGCCGTGCCAAAGAAGCTGACCATCGCCACAAAAAGCAGCTTGATCCACTGAGCAAAGCCTTTATGTTTGTTGACACTGATATATTCCACCAGCGTTTCCGGCTCACCTATGCTCTGAACACTGACATTAGGGTAGACTTTTTCAATCTCTTCTATGACCTTCAACAGACTGATTACCTGTCGCTTTTGCTCGTCCCTTTTAAAATGATGCAGTTTGATGGCTTTTACCTTAGCCAGCACATGCGCGTCACTGCATGTCAGGCTGCCGATGTCTTTCACGTACACATCCTCTGACTGCAGCTCTACATTCTGTTCCGCATTGATATAGATCGTCGCACTTATAGTTGACATAACTTGTTTTCCTCTGTCCGAATCCTTTTCATGCCGTTATCGTAAATGACACAGCAAATGGCTGCTGCCGGTTCCTGCCGGAACCATATGCAAAATCTGCAATGTCGTTGCCTATAGTATAGCGACTGTGAACCCATTTTATACATACAGCCTTACCAAACCCACATTCGAAAAAAACAAACTGAAAACCACACAATGTCATTTAGTTAAGAGTTTTATGTGTTAAGTTAAGCCGTCCATTTCATGAATGGACGGCTACTTTTTTGATACATATATGCTAATAACCGGAAACTTATTGTTGGTGGTTCTATATAATAATTCTATTTTCTTTCTAATGTATACCAAACATCTATTTCATCTTTAGAAGGTGTTTCCCACATGGACAATAATTTTCCTATAAGACCTTCATCCAGATAATAATCTGAACCACCTTCGCCATTTAATACCCTGCAGTTTCGTTCTTCAATGTTTTTATTCCATGTCTGGTCATTAACATCAATGTAATGCCATTCACAATGAACATTCTGAGAGTGACAAAACTCGGTTAAGCTTCTTCTGTTTTCTAAGCTCCAAAAACCCCAATCTAAAATCACAGTACAACCTGTATTTACCAATTCCACCGATTTCCTCTTAAAATAGTTCCAAATTCTTAACGCCATTTCGTCGTGTTTCTCACCCAAATCATTATCAAACAAATCCTTTGTTAATTCATCGCATGATAAAATAACTGCGTTCTCTTTTTCTTTTATTTGATTGGCGTAATAGGTTTTTCCGCAACATATTTTCCCACAGATTGCTATTATCTTTGCCATAAACATTTCTCCTTGTCTTATATAAATTCAAATTTTTTTGAGCTGTTCTTCAAGGTTTATTTACACCTTTCATTGATAATAAATACTCATCAATCCAATTATACCTCCTATTCATACACCTTGAATTGCTAATCTATAAATGCTTATCAGTTCGACTTATTCAAATTTTACCAGCTCCACAACTTGGAACCTGTTTATTTCTGTTTATAATATAAGTTTGCCAATTCCGTTAATTCTTCAACGAAATTTGTTCTCCAAACAACCTTTTGAATAATCCATTCATACGGAAATACCTCACATAATCCGCAGACAGTAATTGTTGCAAAATCTATATTATTTTTCACTTTATATTCCTCATCAACTTAAAGTTTACCAATCTATGCCTTATATTGTATATCGGCATATTCTCAAATTAAATAGTATTGCATAATTTATTCTTTATTATTTTGACATTTTTGTGCTTGTATTTGCCTCTTTGCACGAATATAGCGCCCGGACGGGGCAAGCCCGTGTACGGCTACCTCATGGACGAGGACGAAAATTTCATCATTGATGAGGATGCCGCCCCGTGGTGAAGCAGATTTACAGCCTTTGCCTTGCCGGGAACGGCAAAATTTTTTACACTTCTTTTACTTCTTTATCTCACATGAGCAAAAAGCCAGGACATGAAGCATGTAATGGCGAATTAAATGTAAAAAACGGAAAGGAAAAGCACAGTCCAGACGGAAACAGCTAAGTCAAGAAATATTTGTGAAATGACAAGAAAGAGGTTATAATAAAAGCCGAGCTATAAGGCTTATTTAAAAATATTCCCGACAGTGGAGAAAGGCAGGAAACAAATATGCACATCAGCTACAAACCGCTCTGGCATACACTGGTGGAGCGTGACATGAGAAAAGAGGATTTAAGGCTTGCCGCTGGTCTGACTACAAACATGATTGCCAACATGAGTAAAGAAGGGAAAAATATCAGCATGGATACATTAGTCCGCATTTGTGAAACGCTGGACTGTGGCATTCTGGATGTGATTGAATTAGCCAATGACGAGCCTTCAGTCACAGAAAAGAGAAAACAACAGAAAGAATAATTAAGAAGCGGGAATAAGCAGATACCTGAATGGGATAATCAACAGATATTGATATTTTATGGAAAATTTTTGTGAAAACTTATTCCATCTGGAAAGACAATGCAGTGTAATAGAACCAACGAAAAATCGAAATTATGCGAGGTGAATGAATGGAACATATAGCAGAGTTGGGTGCAATTGTAACAGGTTTTAATATTACAGAGCAGTGTATCAACTGTATGTGAGGAAAAGAATTAATTAAAATTGATAAACACTCTCGTGACATCCTCTATAAACAGACAGTTTTTGAAAAAGAAGGCTTATCAAGAAAATTGATTTCAGACGATAAACAGATTTTTGTATAAAATTTATGGTGAATTTAGATTATCTCTTTAGAAGTTCTTATATGTCGGTATAGCCCGTATTTCCGGGCTTTCCCGGCATTTTAGATATGGGGAGAAGTTCTTATATACCCTCATAACCTTTTAGGTTTTCCCTTTGGGTGGTAGTAAAAGAAGTAGTAAATCCGTCTGCGGCTATGCTGCAATCAGCCTTTCCATTTCAGCCCTTGCGGAAGCGAATGTTGCGTGTGCGTAATAATTCAGCGTCATGGTAATGTTGGAATGTCCCATGATATACTGTAACGCTTTCGGGTTCATGCCCGCATTGGCTAAGTTGGTGCAGAATGTATGGCGCAGGGTGTGGGGTGTCATTACTTTGGGTAAGGCTTCCTCATGGCACTTGTTGTACTTCTTCGCAAGCCCCCGGAACATGGTCGCATAGTTCACATTCGTTTTCGGGCAGCCGTCCCGGTTGAGGAAAAGGAAATTGCTGTACCCGTCAATGGTGATCTGCTTCGCTCCCTTGCGGTTCTCCAACACGCGCCCCAACGCTTCATACACTTTTTCACTCATTGGAATTTGTCTGATACCGCTTTGTGTTTTGGGATTCTCTATGTAGTAGCCTGTTTCCGCGCTCCGTAAAAGCTGGTGGCCTACATTGATTACCCGGTTTTCAAAGTCAAGGCCGGTTTCAGTCAGCCCGCAGAGTTTGGAAATCCTAAGCCCCGTCCCCAGCAGTATGATAACCTCGTCACGGTATTTCTGATAGACGCTATCACTTTGCTTAAAGGATAAAAGGCTTTCTTCCTGTTCTCCTGTGAGGGGTACTTTCGGCTCCGTGTCGTCCTCGATC
>Ga0137308_100968_pt1 | contig 34673 bp, 28 predicted proteins | sample Inofrocosms_June_FD_97181 | JGI IMG/M metagenome (GOLD analysis project Ga0137308, IMG submission 97181) | Mouse cecal microbial communities from Vienna, Austria - N-Acetylneuraminic and N-Acetylglucosamine D2O microcosms_June | ecosystem: Host-associated > Mammals > Digestive system > Large...
TCCTTTGTCCCCAGGGCCGGGACATGGTTTTGGTGGTTATGCTCCATGATATCCAGAAGATACTGCCGTTTATCCATATGCTTTTTGATCTGGTTTTTGAGGTGGGTCTTCATCTCCTCCCGGCTCATGAAATCAGAGAAATACATCCGCAGCCGGAATACATCCTTAGGAGTAGGGCCCAAAGGATCCTCCTGGAGAAGCCACTCCTTCAGTTCCTGGCGGCCTGCTTCGGTGATGGTATACAGCTTCTTCTCCATCTTTTCCCCCTGTATGACCACCTGGCAGGTGAGCAGTCCCTCATCCGCCAGCCGCCCAAGCTCCGGGTAGACCTGGCTGTGTTTGGCATACCAGAAGTTGGCCAGGTGATTGTTGTTGAATTCGCCAGTGATATCATAGCCAGTCATGGGCATCCGGTTGACTAGACCAAGAATCGCGTATTTTAGTGTTCTCATTGGGGCGCCCTCCTTTCAGGGTCAGCCTGCAGGGCGGAGTAAAGAGGCGATGCGGTGGCATCGAGGACTTACGGCAACACGGCAGATGCCGCATAACCGTTCAGAATCCGCCATGGACAGAATAAAGTGACATATCCAACATGTCTAAAGTGTAATATTGATTTTATCATAAAAACATTTATAAAACAACCGGCAGTTCACCTCTTGTGAAAAATCCACAAAATTTCATCATGCAAATCATTTAAATCGCTGAAAATGAAAAAACAAACATGTCAATATTTACATGTATATATAGATGTGCTATAATACAGATGTAGGCGTTAAAAAAATAACAAGGCAGCGCTGCGGGCATCCGGCCTATGGCTACAGGCGATTGTAATGGGCATATACCGCAACCGCCCAGGGGGATATCTGAGGGATTGCCCAGGATATGAACAGCACCAGAGATGTAACCGTTCAGGGGATGTCTGACGGTCATACCCGGAGGAACAGGATGAGACTTCTGATGAAAACCATCGGCCAGTGTCTGGCCAGGAGAGCCAGTGAGACTCCCCGGAATACGGCAATTGAATACCGGGACCAAAGCTATACCTGGGAGGAGATCCACCGGCTGTCAGATTACCTTGCTATCCGTATGATGACCATGGGGATCGAGAAGGGCGACCACGTAGGGCTCTGGAGTGTGAACACGCCCAACTGGATCATCACTTTTCTTGCCCTGGAGAAGACCGGAGCGGTTCCGGTGCTGATTGATACCTGCTGTCGGGAACAGGAGCTGCGCTATGTGATCCCTTGTGCAGACATCCGGTTCATGTATTATGGTGACGGATGCGGATCCGTGATGTATGAGTCCATGGCAGACCAGCTCAGGAAACAGGACTGGTGCCAGGTGGAACGCTGGGTTCCCATGGGCCGGGACAGCATGGGAAGATGGATGTCTGATGCCAGCTTTGTCTCCTCGGAGAAGAGCCAGGTGGGACATAAGCGGCTGAACCGGAGGAAGAACCAGGTGAAGCCCCAGGACACGGCAGCGATTTTTTTCACCTCCGGCACTACCGGCAGAGCGAAAGGCGTGATGCTAAGCCATTACAATCTGGTCAATAGCGCCCTGGGCATTCTGGAATTTATGCAATGGACAGGCACGGACAAGATTCTTCTGGCAGTTCCGCTGTATCATTGCTTTGGAATTACATCAGGGTTGTTGACTAGTATCCATGTAGGGTGTACAATACATCTAATGAAGTATTTCAAAGCCGGCAATGTTTTGGAGCATATTGACAAATACCACTGCACAGTATTCAACGGCACGCCCGCCATGTTCCAGGCTGTGGTTGGCAGCCCAGACCTTTGGAAGTATTCTCAGGACAGTCTGGGATCTGGTATTCTGACAGGTTCCTTTGTGACAGAAGAGGAGTATCAGGAGATTCAGGCGGTTTTTCCCCACATGGATATTCTCCCGTCCTATGGCCAGACAGAGACTTCCCATTGTGTCACTTTGATGGGCAGAAAGGACCCGGTGGAGAAACGCGGCTCCAGCGTGGGACGGCCGGTCAGTCATGAGGAGATACGGATTGTGGAGCCGGAGACCGGCAGGATCCTGGACACCGGAAAGACCGGAGAGATCCAGGTTCGCGGTTACAATGTTATGCAGGGCTATTCCAGCCAGCCGGAGGCCGCGGCGGCCATGTTGCAGGAAGACGGATGGCTGTGTACAGGGGATCTGGGGTATCTGGATCCGGAAAGATATTTACATATGGTAAGGTATTGATATCTGTGCTGTAAGAACAGGTTATCGATAGAACAGAGAGTGTTTGAAGATGATCACAAAGAGAAGGACGGGTACGGCCTTCGGTTTTATGGGAATGGTCATAGGGTTCAGGCAGGCTCTGGCACACGTAAACATTACGGAGAAGCAACTTTCCGTATAATTTAAAGGAGGTTAAACAATGATTCTTTCTGCTAAGTATGAGTTAATGAGAAAGAACTTCCGCAACTTTGCGGAAACCGAATTCACAACCGAGATCCAGGAAGAGCTGGATCAGAAGGGTGGATTCAACTGGGACATCTGGAATAAGATGGCGAAGTACGGCTTCACTGGATGTAAGCTTCCGGTAGAGTACGGCGGACAGGGCGGAGACAGTCTGGCTTATGTGCTGATGAACGAGGAGTTCTCACGGGTATGCCCGGTGCTTGCGATCTACGCCAACACTCCCAACTCCCTGGGCGGCGGCCCTCTGCTTGCCTGCGGCACCAAGGAGCAGCTGGAGAAGTACATCACCCCGGTGGCAAAGGGCGAGAAGCAGATCGTATTCGCGCTGACTGAGCCGGGTGCAGGCTCTGATGCAGGAAGCATGACCACTCGTGCCGTGGCAGACGGTGATTACTATGTGCTCAACGGACGGAAATGCTTTATTTCCGGAGCGCCCATCGCAGACTACGCTGTGGTCTATGCCAGAACCAATCCTAACCTCAAGGGTGCCAGAGGCATTTCCATGTTCATCGTGGACATGAAGCTGCCAGGTGTTTCCTGCGGAAAGCCGGAGCCGAAGATGGGTATTTCCGGTTATCCCACCAGTGATATTGTATTTGAGAATGTACGTGTACATAAGAGCGACCTCCTTGGACCGCTGGATAAAGGCTATGCAGTGGCTATGAAGACCCTGGACGGCGGGCGTCTGGGCGTAGCTGCCCAGTCCCTTGGTCTTGCCCAGGGCTGCCTGGAAGAGGCGATCAGGTACTCCAAAGAGAGAAAGCAGTTCGGCAAACCGATTTCTTACAATCAGGGCATCAGCTTCATGCTGGCTGATATGGCTACCGAGATCGAAGCGGCACGCTGCCTGATCTACAACACCGCTATGGCTAAGGATGCAGGCGACAAGAATGCCTCCATGATGTGCTCCATGGCGAAATACTATGCTTCTGAGATGGCAAACCGCGTAGCGGGCAAGGCGATCCAGATTCATGGCGGATACGGCTTCATCAAGGATTATAAGGTTGAGCGTCTGTACCGTGATGCAAGAGTCATGACTCTGTATGAGGGAACCAGTCAGGTACAGCAGATCGTAATTTCCAGAAATCTGTTAAAGTAGGAAGGGGCGCCAAAGGCATGTCATGATGCCAGCAAAGACATATTCTGAAATACAGATATGGCCTGGGGCATGTCATGATGTGCAAAGAGTGCGGACTAAAAGGAGGAAATTAGAATGAGAATTTATGTATGTGTAAAACAGGTTCCGGATACGTCTGGAAAAGTCGCTGTGAAAGAGGATGGTACCCTGGACCGTGCATCCATGGAGACCATTATCAACCCCGATGACATGGCTGCCATGGAGGCTGCCTTACAGCTTAAAGATGCTACCGGCTGCCAGGTGACGGCTGTAACCATGGGCCCGCCGCCGGCAGAGGGAATGTTAAGAGAACTGATTGCCATGGGCGCAGATGACGCGGTTCTGATCTCCGGACGGGAGTTCGGCGGTTCCGATACCTTCGCCACCTCCCAGATCATTGCCGGCGCCCTGCACAACTTAGGGATAGGTGAAGAGGACGTGATCTTCTGCGGACGTCAGGCCATTGACGGCGATACCGCCCAGGTAGGCCCCCAGATCGCGGAGAAGCTGCAGATCCCCCAGGTCACCTATGCTGCCGACATCCAGAAGGAAGGCAATGTCTTAAAGATCAAACGCCTCCTGGAGGACGGTTACATGAACATCGAGGTTCAGACTCCCTGCCTGATTACCTGCGTGAAAGAATTAAATGATGCCCGTTACATGACTATCAGGGGAATCCTTGAATGCTACGACAAGCCTCTGACGGTTCTGGATTACAATGCCTTAAAGGATGAGCCCCTGATCGATCCGGCCACCATCGGACTGAAAGGCTCTCCCACCAATATCTTCCGTTCCTTCACCCCGCCCCAGAAAGGCGCAGGCCAGATGCTGGGCGGAACAGCAGAAGAGGCGGTAGCAGAGCTGGTGGGCCAGCTTGCCAGGAAGCACGTGATCTGAACAGATAGCGGAACAGAATATTTCCCGGCAGGCAGCGGTTTCAGGTATTTAACAGCAATTATCTATCCGGATGGAAAGCCGCCATGGGAGATATTTCCAAAATCGAGAATTATAGAAATAAGAGAGGAAAAGAATATGGCTTTTAATAGTGCTGAGATAAATGAATTCAGTGATATCTGGGTATTCTGTGAGCAGCGGGAAGGCAAACTGATGAATACCGATTTCGAGCTGATCAGCGAGGGCAGAAAGCTGGCCGACGAGAGAGGCTCTAAGCTGGTTGGTATCCTTCTTGGCGGTGAGGGGATTGAGGCTGCCGCCAGAGAGCTTGGAGGCTACGGCGCGGACAGGGTGATCGTGTGTGAGGATCCGGCTCTGGCCGTGTACACCACCGACGCCTACTGCGATGTGATCTGTGACGTGGTTATGGAGAAGAAACCAGAGGTACTGCTGATCGGCGCTTCCAATATCGGACGCGACTTAGGCCCCCGTGTGGCAGCAAGACTCCATACCGGCCTGACCGCCGACTGTACCCACCTGGACATTGACATGAACAAGTATGTCCAGTTCCTGCGAGAGTCCTCCACCATTGACGTGGATTCCGTAAAATTCAAGATGGAAGACACCAACTTGAAGATGACCCGTCCGGCATTCGGCGGCCACCTGATGGCAACCATCATCTGCCCCCGGTTCCGCCCCTGCATGTCCACGGTGCGCCCGGGCGTTATGAAGAAAGCAGAATTTGACCAGGCCAAAGCAGATGTCTGCCAGATCGAGAAAGCAGCCGTGAAGGTGGATGCAGCCGCCTTAAAGACCAGGGTTCTGGAAGTAGTCAAAGAGACCAGGAGGCTGGCTGACTTAATCGGCGCCGATATCGTGGTATCCGTAGGCAGGGGCATCAGCAAGGATCCTGAAAAGGGCATCAGGCTGGCCGAGGATCTGGCCGAGGCCCTGGGCGGCGGCGTGGTAGGCGCGTCCCGTGCCGTGGTAGACGCAGGCTGGATCACCTCCGACCATCAGGTAGGCCAGACCGGAAAGACCGTCCATCCCAGGATCTATGTGGCTCTTGGCATCTCCGGCGCGATCCAGCACAAGGCCGGGATGCAGGATTCCGAGCTGATCATCGCTGTGGACAACAATGAGACCGCCCCGATTTTCGAATGTGCGGATTATGGTATCGTGGGGGATCTGTTTACGGTGGTTCCTTTGATGGTGGAGGCGGTGAAGACGGTAAAGGAAGGGAACCGTTCAGATAGGTCTGCGCACTCGCTGCGCTGACCGTGGGAATACATAGTGGCCGAAGGGCATCTGCCTCATCGCGAAGGGATTTTCATAGGCAGGTGCCATAACAGCTCAGGGGGTGTCTGAACTGTTACAAGGAAAGAAAAACAAGAACCGGAAATGGAGCATAAAAGAGCCCCGGAGACGATCCGTAAGGAGCGTCTCCGGGGCTCTTTTATGCGCTGATTTCTGAAATATATAAAAATTCTGGCCAGATAAAAGTAGTTAAAAAACTCATAGATTTTTTGATTATTATATGTGTCAGAAAAGTACCATAATCTTTTATCTATATCGTCATTTTATTGAAAAACTTAATCTTATTTTCATGTCAATTTTCACAATTTTTTCAAGACAAAAATTGAATAAAAAAACCTATGACATTTTTAACAAATCAGAAGAGGGGGAGGAAGCCATGGGCACGATGTATGCCTACAGCCGGATCACGCCAGGGGACCGTGAGGAGGAAATCCGGTCTGTCATGAAGGAAATGCAGGTGGCGGACGGGAATATCTATGCTGACCATGTGACCAAAAAGCACAGGGCACTCCCGGAGTATGGGAAACTGCTGAAAAAGCTGGAGAAAGGGGATCTGCTCTATATCAGCGGCTTGTCCTGCCTGGGGGACAGCTACGCGGAAGTAAAGGAACAGTGGCGGCTTCTCACCAGAGAGAAAAAGGTGGATGTGATTGTGCTGGATATGCCCACCGTAGATACAAGAAAAGGAAAAGCCCAGTACGGTCTTCTGGTAGCAGACCTGGTCTACTCCCTGCTGGATTACATCACGGAAAATGACAACAATGTCCGTAAGAGCCGTCAGCGGGAAGGGATCGCGCAGGCAAAGCAGATGGGGATCAAATTCGGCAGGCCCCCGAAGCCCATGCCCGACAACTTTTTCCAGATCTACAACCGGTGGGTGTCCAGGGAGATCACGGCGGCGGAGGCGGCAAAGCTGTGTAAGGTCAGCAGGACGGTATTTTACAGGAAGGTGAAGGAAGTGAGAGGAAGTATGAAAGATGATGGTTAGTGTTATCGTACCGGTTTACAACATATCCGGGTATTTGGAAAGATGCTTACAGAGCATTTTATCTCAAACCTATGTGGATCTGGAAATTATTCTGGTAGATGACGGATCGGAAGATTCATCAGGACAGATATGTGACCAGTATGCAGAAATTGATAATAGAATACGGGTTATACATAAAAAGAACGGAGGACTTGTGTCAGCCAGAAAGGCAGGAGTCAGCGCAGCATCGGGGGATTATGTTGTCTGGGTGGATGGAGATGACTGGATAGAGCCTGACTGGATTGGCGGTTTGGTCAAAGTACAAGAAAATTCAGGGGCAGATTTAGTTGCAGCAAATTTGTATTTTGATATAGGGGAAGATTCCAGAATTATTCACAATGGATTTGATCCTGGTATTTATGAAACGAGAGAGATACTGCATGGCTTATTATATTCTGGTGTGTTTTATGAGTATGGAATTAATCCGCATATGGTGACGAAAATCTGGAAAAGAGAACGGTTGTCTGAAATTCAAGGCCAAGTGGATGAACGGATTATGGCTGGAGAGGATGCTGCTGTGACATATCCATATATTCTGGGGACTGACAGCATTTTTGTTACAGACTTATGCGGATATCATTATGTGCAGCATCCAGGAGCCATGACAAAGACAGTTACGAAAGATGAGGATTTTCGGGAAAAGCTTCTCCTTATGTATTTGGAGAATTGTTTCAGGCATTTTGGAGTGGAATCTCTGTTTCGGAACCAGCTTAGGCAGTATGGAAAATATCTGGCAATACTACGGCAAATAGAGATTTTTGATTGTGGAAATAAAGATACCTTTCTGCAGCCGTTTGGAGGAATTGCGAAAGACAGCAGAGTTGTGATTTATGGAGCAGGAGGAGTTGGACAGAGTGTGTACCGGTATCTGCAGACATTGGACGGAATGTCGGTAGTAGGCTGGGCAGACAGGAATTATAAACTGTATCGTGAGTTTGGATTTTCTGTAGATTCGCCGGAATTTTTGATGAGCATGGAGGGATTATTCGACTTTGTGATTATCGCAAACATAAATAGGAACACTGCGTTGAATATAACGGGTTATCTGGTCAGGATGGGAATTGATAGAGGGAAAATATGCTGGTTTTCGGAAAAATTCCTGACAGAATGAGGGGGCTGTATCCTGCTTTATCTATAGCCTGCAGATAATAATGTTGTTCATGGAGAAAGAAATGTAAGATGGAATTAATAATTTATGGAGCTCAGGGGATTGCCCTGGGTGCATATGAAGCAATACATAATTTATGTCCGGCAAGAAAAATCCGCTGCTTTCTGGTTACAGAGCGCGGAATAAATGCTGAATATCTGGCCGGACTTCCGGTTGTGGAGCTGGATACACTTGCCCATGATCTTTCAGAGGAGGAAAAAGTTAATCTGGAGATTCTTATTGCAACGCCAGAAAATGTCATGGAGGAAATAGAGAAAACTCTGGATTCGCATGGTTTTTACTGCCATGTTCGTCTGACATCTAGACGCTGGGCAGAGCTGGCAGGATACAACTATGCTGAGAATAAAAAATTCATGCCTCTTTCGGCCCTTCCGGTTGGCTGCCATAAGGCAGATGTGCATGTTTTCATGGCCAAATTTTATAAAGATAAACCATTGGCTGGTACATACCATATACCAGAGTGGGTGGAGCCAATACAGGTCGGAGCAGAACTTTGCGAAGAGAGAGTGGCCAGTATTCTGGATTGTGAAGGAGAAAATATTTCCAGAAAAAATGGGAATTATTCTGAATTGACAGCCCTTTACTGGATCTGGAAAAACTGCCTGATCCAGAAGTCTGTAAAGGATAATCATGAATACTATGGTCTGGTCCATTACCGGCGGGTTCTTGAGCTTTCGGAGGATGATGTGCTAAGACTGGTAAATAATGACGTGGATGTGGTCTTGCCATATCCGATGCCTTATGAGCCAGATATAGAAGCGCACCACAGGCGATATCTCAAAAAAACAGATTGGGATGCAGTTGTGACAGCGGTAGCAAAACTTCATCCGGAATATGTAAATGTTTTTGCATCAGTTCTGCAGCAGAAATATCTGTATAACTACAATATCTTACTGGCGCAAAAGAAAGTTCTGGAGAACTACTGTCAATGGCTGTTCCCGGTTCTGGAGCTGGTGGAGGAGCTGAGTGTACCGAGAGGAAAAGACCGGTCAGACCGTTATATAGGTTATATAGGTGAGACGCTGGCTACTTTATATTTTATGGCAAATAGGGACAGGCTTAATATTACACATATAGGGTGCAGATTTTTGATGTAGTCATAAAAATATTCCTTTTTATACTGGCTGTAAATAGGGGAAGAAAGGCGTATATGGTCATTATATTATGAAAAATTCCAAAGTATCAGTTATCATTCCTGTATATAATGTGGCGGATTATGTGGCAGAATGTCTGGAGAGTATCATAAACCAAAGCTATAAAAATATAGAAATCATATGCGTTGAAGACAAATCAACAGATAATTCGCCGGATATTCTGAACCAATACGCAAAGAAGGATACGCGTATCCGGCTATATTACAACAGAGAGAATAGAGGTTTGGCATACAGCCGGAACATTGGCCTGGATGCCGCCGAGGGTGATTATATACTTTTTGTGGATTCGGATGATTATATTGAAGCAGATTTAATAGCTGTATGCATGGAAAAATCAGCTGACAATGATTTAATATGTTTTGATTATACACAGTTTGACAACATACATGGACCGATGAAATCACATACTTATTTGATAAATGACGGGGAATACAGGGGGGAAAACTATTTTGCAGAGGCTGTAAAAAACAATAGTATTATTTTTTCAGCATGGTCAAAATTATATAGGAAAGCTTTTCTGGACAAACATCGGATCAGATTCTGTGACGGGCTTTTATATGAGGATATATTATTTAGTTTTTTCTGTTTTTTAAAGGCATCAAAAATATACAGCCTTCACAATAGATTTTATTGGTACCGGATCCGAAAGGATTCCATCATGATGAAAAAAGTATCTGCCCAGAGTTTGGAAAGTTATTTTTTTATTATTTGCGAGATGGCCCGGGATTATGTGAATAATCATTATAAACAGGAGCTCTGTGATGCAATTCAAGGCTATATTCGGAAAGCAAGCCGGGATTTTATACAAGCTTACCGGAAAAGTGATGAAAAAGCCGCAAAAGCACAGTTTTTAAAAAACAAGAATATTAAGTATTTGAAATTGTATGATACATTTGCAGAGCTGTGTGTGAAATCTGGACTTTTGGAAGATATATCCAATGAACATCTGGAATACATAAAAAGCTTCCGGTATGTGATTCTGTATGGGGCGGGGGATATCGGCAGAAGTGTTCTTGGGATTCTGGACTTTTATGATATTCCGATTTGCGGAATTGCAGTTACAACGGCGTGGGGAAACAGAAAGAGCCTGATGGGAAACAGGATCAGGCCAATAGAAGAGTATGAATATATTAATAAAGAAGAATGTCTGATTATAATTGGTGTTACAGAAAAGTATTATTTGGATATTCGAAACAAACTGAACAAATTTGGTTTTAAGCATTATCTGAAAATTCAGGATTGGTAAATATTTAGTTGAAAAATAATTGTAATGGAGCATTTATGAAGAAAAAAATATTGTTTATTATATGGTCTTATACGTATGGAGGGGGAGCAGAAGCTCTTCTGACTTCCATTGTTAATCATTTAAACCCGGAAAAATATGATATCAGTATCATAGAATATGAGCATGCAGATTATAAAGTGGAACCAGTAAACGAGAATATCCATATACTTCCACCAATTGAAGCAGTTGAAACGCCGGACCGTCAAAAAAAGGGCTATCAGGTATACCATACGCCAGAAGTTTTAATTGAGAAGTACATTAAAGGTGACTACGATTTATATGTTTCATTTAATTACCAGATTCCCACTTTTTTGCTTCCTTGCGGAACTAAAAACATTGCATGGATTCATACAGATGTTTATGATCTTGGAAATGAGAAAGTGAAAAGAGAGAAGGAACTTCAGGATAAAGCTTTTGACAAAGCCAGGAAAATTGTTGCGATTACAGATCGAACATTACAATCTCTTGTGGACTTATTTCCAAGACATAAGGAAAAGTATGTGAAGTTATACAATGGCATAGACATTCAAAGAATTGAATTAAGATCCAAAGAGAAGATAGAATGGGATATACAAAGGCCAGCGGTGATATTTTTGGGACGGTTGGATGCAAATAAAAATCCTGAAAGATTGTTAGATATTTTCTCTATTATACATGAAAAGCAGCCGGATGCTCATTTATACTATGTTGGAGAAGGAGAGCGGAAAGGGTTATTATCTTTAAGAATCAGCGAATTGAAATTAGAGGAATATGTGCATTTGCTGGGCTATCAGGAAAATCCATTTCCTATATTGAAAGAAGCCGATGTGCTGGGACTATTTTCATATGCAGAAGGATTTAACTTATGTATGCTTGAGGCTCTTGCATTGGGTGTTCCCATAGTTGCGCCAGATATTGGAACTGCCAGACTTCTGACAAACAATGGAAAATGCGGGAAAATAGTTGATAAAAATGAGGATGCTGCGAATGCAATGATAGGATTTATGAATGCAGACAAAAGAGAAGTCAGTTTGGAATGCCGAAACTTTGTTCAGAGATTTGCACTGGACACTTATATAAAAAAGATTGAGGAACTTTTTGACTCCGTAATTGATGAAAAATAAAAATATTGTTGCAACTGGCAGACAGGTTTGTTTGGCAGGAGAAAACGTTGCTATGGGAGACAGGGCAAATGAAGGAGTATCTGGAAATTCAGTATAAAAAGCTGCTTGGCTTATGCAATTTGGATTCTGGTGTAATTGGCAGGCAAAGCAATATTAACCAGATTATCAAGGAATCTGTACAAGGCTTCATAGAAACTTGTTCTGTTCCGGCAGTTTGGTGTTATGGTAAGCATACGAAGATGATGATGACGGACTTCATGTATGAGATGAAACGGATTCATTATATTGTTGATACTAATTTTGCCGGTCAGGAGAAATCGGGCTTTTGCATTATTCGTGAAGGGCAGATTCAGGATTATAAGATTGATGGGATTATTATTTCATCATACAAATATAAAGATGAAATCAAGAAAAATTTGAAGGAACATTATCCAGAGGTCCGGTATCTGGATATCTATGAAGAGCTTGAAAAAAGAGGTGTTGTACTTTCGTATGAGTACTTTTCCCAACAGCACCCCTATGGACATTATTCCAATATTAATACATGGAAAAGAAAATTTTTGGAAGCTAAGGACATTGCAGAAAATGAATACTTGTATAGAAATCTTGTCACAGAATATATTCTGATCAAGGATTTCCGGTCAGCGCTCTGCTGCATGGAACAGGCCAGAAAGGAGCTTGGCGAGAATGCATTTCAAGAGTTATTGGCACTGACAAAGCATATATATGCAACTGAGCTGGAGGCCGCTTCAAAACTATCGGAAAATAATGTGGTTATGCTCTGCATGGATGGGCTTCGGGAAAAGGATTTTTCTGGATCGTTGTTGCCCCAAATGAAATCCTGGGTTGATCAGACATGTTATATTTATAAAAATGCATATTCTGTTTCAACTTCGACAATGGAAAGTCTGATCCCCGCCTATAGCGAAAATGACGATTTGCGTACACACTATTATGAAACCATGAAGATTGCCGAGGAGGATTGCAGGTTTGTCTGTGAGGCAATTAGACAGAAACGGAATATATACTTTTACACGGATGCAACATATTATATTGATTCGGTACATATAAAAGTTACAGATAAAATGCAGACTGCCACGGAAAAAATGTGGAATTTTATTTTGGATGCACTGGACGAGAACAATGGATTATTTTATATTCATGAATTGTATGAAAGTCATTTTTCGTACCCTAATCCATACACAGAAGAATTGCTGGTAGCGGACGGAACAAATATTATGTTTGACTATTTGGCGGTGAACGGTCAAAGATTAAGAACTGATTATGATAAGCAGCATAAGGATGCTTTAAGATATCTGGACGATGTTCTTACACCATTGCTTGAAAGATTGAAGTGTAGAATGGTCATATATGCTGATCATGGGAATATTTTGTTATCTCTGGCTGAAAATATCTGGCAAGTAGAGAGAACGAAATTTTCTTTCCATAGAGATCTGGTACATGTACCTTTGATTGTAAAATCTCCGGAAACCGGTATAGGATATACAGAAAAACTCGAATCCATTATGAGTTTGAATGCAATTTTGATTAGTCTTATGTGCCATAGGCCAGTTGATTTATCAAAGAAGGAATATGTGAAGCTTGTCAGGTCAGAAATATATAATCCCGATTTTCGGTATTTATATCATAAATGCGGATTTGATCAGGAACTTCTGGCATTAGAAGTATTTATTTTTACTGATGGAATGAAGCTGGCCATCTATTCAAATGGAAAAAGCGAGTTGTTTCTTGCAGAGAATGATCAGGAGGTCATGGATGATGAGAAAAAGAAAGCATTAATTAGAAGGGTGAAAAGCAGGATTACAGTATGTGATTTTCTTTAGCTGAATCTTCACGTGTGAACAGTAGCTATATTGTAACAGTTCAAGGGGTATCTGAGCTGTTACAATATATTTGTTATAACAACACGAAATTTCCCAAAATCATTTGACACTCCCCTAAATTTATGTTAGTTTAAAAGTAAAGAGCAATTCTATACAAGTCTGCTAATTTAACTTTGGAAAGCGAGGTGTATTTATGGACGGCAGTGATAGTTGCAAGCGATGCTTCAGGTGCGGTAAACCAGTGCTCTGGGGATGTGCGCGGCCTGCATGTCCATAGATCACGTGGAAGTTGATGGCGGCAGAGGGTTCTTTCGTGTTTCTGTTTTCCTTGGCAGACCATGGGGGATTCAGGATTCTGTTGCTGTGCTCATTTTCTGTTTACCATTGCCTGATCCGGAACAAAAGCTGCGGCCCAAATGACGGATTCTGACCGGCAGTGGTATTTTTGTACCCTTTTTCGGTCATTTTCCAGATCTGTTACCACCACACACATGTAAAGTCAAAGACGGCTGCCATGGTCCATATTGGCCTGGGGCAGGGGGATGTGCTTGTGGTGTCTGGAGATTTTCATCTTTGAGAGACAGAAAGGAGCAACCCCAATGGAGACCATGAAGAATTACCAGAATGAACTGACCGGCATCGTCCGGAGCAATATTTCCCCCAGGGCATTAAAGGAGCAGCTTCTCAACTACCATGAGAATGATATCGCTGCTGCCATGGAGACCCTGGCTCCGGAGGACCGGGGAAAGATTTACCGGGTGCTGGATGCCCAGACATTGTCGGATACCTTCGAGTACCTGGAGGACAGCTCCATCTACTTTCACGAGCTGGGGATCAAGAAGAAGGTGGATGTACTGTCCTGTATGAATGCCGACGAGGCGGTGGCTCTTTTGCGGCGCCTGGGCAAGGAGGAGCGCAACCAGCTCATTGATCTGGTGGACTATGAATCCCGCCAGGATATCAATCTGATTGCGTCCTTTGACGAGGACGAGATCGGCAGCCGCATGACCACCAATTATATCCTTATCCAGTCCAGCCTGACCGTGCCCCAGGCCATGAAGGAGCTGGTGCGGCAGGCGGCGGAGAATGATAATATCTCTACCATCTATGTCATTGATGAAGACAAGACCTTCTATGGGGCCATTGACCTGAAAGACCTGATTATTGCCCGGGAGGGCAGTGCCCTGGAGGATATTATCACTACCTCCTATCCCTATGTCTATGGCAGGGAGCTGGTGGGGAAATGTGTGGAGCGGCTGACGGATTACTCCGAGGACTCCATTCCGGTGCTGGATGACCGCAACCATCTGCTGGGGGTTATTACCTCCCAGGATCTGGTGGAGGTGATCGAGGATGAACTGGGGGAGGACTACGCCAGACTGGCCGGTCTGACCGCAGAGGAGGAGCTCAATGAGCCGGTCCGGGAGAGCATCCGCAAGCGGCTTCCCTGGCTGGTGATCCTGCTGGCTCTGGGACTTTTCGTGTCCAGCGTGGTAGGAATCTTCGAGGGTGTGGTGGCCCAGCTGACCATTGTCATGTGCTTCCAGTCCCTGATCCTTGACATGTCCGGTAATGTGGGAACCCAGTCCCTGGCTGTCACCATCCGGGTCCTGATGGATGAGAACCTGGACCGGAAGCAGAAGCTGGGGTTCATCTTCAAGGAAGCCCGGATCGGTATGAGTAATGGCTTTATGCTGGGGATGGTTTCCTTCGTGGCTATTGGCGCTTATCTGTTCCTGTTCAAAAGTTACCCGGTGTTTTTTTCCTTTGCGGTGTCTGGCTGTATTGGACTCTCTCTGCTGGTTGCTATGCTGATCTCCAGCATGTCGGGGACTGTGATTCCTATGTTCTTCAAGAAAATCCATGTGGACCCGGCGGTGGCCTCCGGTCCCCTGATCACCACGGTCAATGACCTGGTGGCAGTGGTTTCCTACTATGGGCTGGTGTGGCTGTTCCTGATCCAGCTGCTGGGAGTGGCGTAGCCGGAAAGAAGACAAGGGCTGTCGGGAAATGGCTTCCTGCCCACGATATATCAAGTGATCCATTTGGATATCACTGCAATATATTGTGCCCAGGAGGCATTTTCCGACAGCCTCTTTTTGATGTTCTGGTATTTCCGGTTTCGATCCGAACGGTTACTGCATATCCGTATCCAGCTCATATGGCGTAGTCTGGTACACATAATAATTCAGCCAGTTGGCATACAGAGTATTGGCCAGATTGCGCCAGCTTAAGACAGGACGGCTGCAGGGATCATCGTTCTCATAATAATTGCAGGGCAGCTCCGGGTTCAGCCCTTTTTGGAGATCCCGCTGGTACTCGTTGTTTAAGGTCATACGGTCATATTCCGGGTGGCCCTGGAGGAAGATCTGGCGGCCGTTATTTTGCATGACAAGAAATACTCCCGCTTCCTCGGAATCGATGAGAATATTCAGATCCGGGTGCTTCTCAATATCCTCCCGGCGTACCTCCGTATAGCGGGAGTGGGGCGCCATCACATAGTCGTCCAGCCCACGTACCAGCGGAAGCCGGTGGTGAAGCACCTTGTGTCTATAGATGCCGGACAGCTTCTTGTCCCTCTGGTATTTGGGAATTCCATAGTGGTAATACAGGGCCGCCTGGGCACCCCAGCAGATGTGCAGGGTGGAGTGGACGTGGGTTTTGGACCATTCCATGATGGTGGTAAGTTCCTGCCAGTAATTGACCTCCTCGTACTTCAGATTCTCTACCGGCGCCCCTGTGATGATCATCCCGTCGAACCGCTGCTGCCGGATCTCCGAAAAAGGCACATAAAACTTGTTGATATGGCTGGCAGAGGTATTCTTGGAAATGTGGGTGGACAGCATCAGGAAGGAGCAGTCCACCTGCAGCGGCGTGTTGGACAGTGCCCGCAGAAGCTGGGTCTCCGTCTCCTCCTTCACAGGCATCAGATTCAGAATCAGGATCTGTAAGGGACGGATGTCCTGGCTGATGGCACGTTTTTCATCCATTACGAAGATATTCTCCGATTCCAGGATTGCCCTGGCCGGAAGGTCATTTTGTACTTTGATTGGCATGGTCTACTCCTCCAGCATGGCCAGGAAATCTTTTTCGGATATGATAGGAACTCCCAGCTCTTTTGCTTTTTTATTTTTTGATGAATTGGATGTTACGTCATTGTTGATCAGGTAGGTGGTTTTGGAGGTAACAGACCCTGTAGCCTTGCCTCCCCTGACTTCGATGGCCGCCTGCAGCTCCTTGCGGTTGGCGAAATGTTCCACGGAGCCGGTGATAACAAAGGTCATCCCGGCAAAGACGGCGGCCGTCTGGCTTTCCTCCTCCTGCTCAATGGTCAGCTCGGCCAGGAGCCGGTCTACCTGCTCATTGTTCTTCTCCAAGGAGAAATAGCTTACCCAGGCATCGGCCAGTACCTGGCCGATCCCATCCACCAGCACCAGCTCTTCCTGCTGTGCATGGCGCAGCCGGTCAAAATCAGAATGGAATTCCCGGCACAGCATCCGGGCGTTGGCGGTTCCGATCCCGGGAATCCCCAGCCCATAGATCATCCGGGGTAAGGTGGTGTGGGATGCGGTTTTCACAGCAGCCACCAGATTGTCGTAGGACTTCTGGCCGAAGCCTTCCATGGTTATGATAGACTCCTCATGCCGGTCCAGATGGAAGATATCAGCGAACTCGTGGATGAATCCGGCGGCGATGAATTTCTCCAGGGTGGCTTCGGACATGCCGTCGATATTTAAGGCATCCCGGCTGACGAAGAGGGCGAAGCTCTTGATCTTCTTGGCCTGACAGTCCGGATTGGTACAGTACAGAGAGCGGACTTCCCCTACCTGGCGGATCTGGGTCTGGCCGCCGCACACGGGGCAGTGGTCCGGTATCCGGATGGTCCCGCTCCGGGTCAGATTCTCGGCGATCTGGGGGATGATCATATTGGCCTTGTAGACCGTGATGGTATCCCCCTCCCCCAGCTTCAGGGCCTCCATGATGCTGATGTTGTGGACGCTGGCCCGACTGACTGTGGTGCCTTCCAGCTCCACCGGCTCAAAGATGGCCACCGGATTGATCAGCCCGGTCCGGGAGGCGCTCCATTCGATCTCACAAATCCTTGTCTCCCGGATCTCATCCGCCCATTTGAAGGCAATGGAATTCCGGGGGAACTTGGCCGTGCGTCCCAGGGAGTCCCCATAAGCGATGTCATCCATCAGAAGTACCAGACCGTCGGAAGGGATATCATAGCTTTGTATTTTTTCGGCAAATTGCCGGACAGCTTCCGGCAGAGTCTCCCGGTCAGTCTCCTGGTAATCCACCACATCAAAGCCCTGGCTTTTCAGCCATTCAAACTGCTTTTGTCTGGAATTTGCGAAATCCACCCCGTCTGCACGCACCAGGGAAAATGCCTGGAAATGGACATTTCTCTGGGCGGTGATCTCATTGTTCAGCTGGCGGACAGAACCGCTGCACAAGTTCCGGGGATTCTTGTATCTGGCGTCTGCGTCCCCGATCTCTTCATTGATACGGTTGAAATCTGAATACCGGATCACCGCCTCGCCCCGCAGGATAAGCTGGCCCTGGTAGGCGATCCGGAGGGGCACATTGGCGAAGACACGGGCGTTGTTGGTGATGACCTCGCCGATCTCGCCGTTTCCACGGGTGACCGCTTTGACCAGGCTCCCGCCTTCGTAGGTCAGCACAATGGTCAGCCCGTCCAGCTTCCAGGACAGAAGTCCCTTCTGGCTGCCCAGCCATTCCTGCAAGGCTTCTACGTCCTTGGTCTTGTCCAGGGACAGCATGGGGGATTCGTGGGCTTCCTTGGGAAGCTCGCTTAAGGATTCGTAGCCGACCTTCTGGCTGGGGCTGCCTGCCAGCACGATGCCGGTCTCGTCCTCCAGTTTCAAAAGTTCATCATATAGTTTATCATATTCGAAGTTGCTCATCATCTCGCGGCTTTCCTGGTAATAGGCCCTGGAAGCCTGTAAAAGGATCGCGGAAAGCTCTTTCATCCGCTGCAGCTTCTCTTCCTGGTTCATGGTTTCCTCCATTCTATACATGCATAGCAGTTCAGATACCTTCCTGAATTGTTATACTGCGCACCGGTTGAATTTACAGTACAACCCGACTGCAGACCGCCAGCCAGGTACTTTCCTGGAGACATTACTGTAAATCCTGGCGGTCTGTAGTATACGTACACACAGATTCTGGCTATTCTGCAAAATCACTGTCATATTGGGCTGCATCATCCTTTGCCAGCCCAAGGTGCCGCTCCAGTTCCTCCAGCTCCCTGGGGGTGGCCCGACGGAAATCTCCTGTATTCAGTCTGCCCAGATGGATGTTCATGATACGGGTGCGCTTTAAGGTCACCACACGGTAGCCCAGTTCCCCGCACATCCGGCGGATCTGCCGGTTCAGTCCCTGGGTCAGGATGATCTTAAATGTTTTGGGCCCCACAGCTTCGATCTGGCAGGGACGGGTCTTCTCCCCCAGCTCCTTTAACTCCACCCCTTCCCGCATCTTCCGCAGGAAGGCGGCATTAAAAGGCTGGTCCACGGTGACCAGATATTCCTTTTCATGGAGACTTCCCGCATGCATGATCCGGTTGGCCAGCTCCCCCTGGTTGGTCATTAAAAGCAGCCCTTCCGAATCTTTGTCCAGACGGCCCACGGGATATACACGGGCAGGATACTGGATCAGATCCAGGACATTGGGGGCATGATCCTTGTCCGAGGTGGTACAGACGATTCCCCGGGGCTTGTTGACCACCAGAAGCACCGGGCGGACCTTCTGGCCGCCAGAGGCCCTGCCTGCGGGTTTGCCCTTACAGAGGATGGTTTCCTGGCCGGTAACCTTTTCCCCTATGACGGCTTTGCGGCCGTCGATGGTTACCTGGCCGGCCTCGATGAGACGGTCTGCCTCCCGGCGGGAGCAGATGCCCTGTTCACTTAAATATTTATTCAGACGGGTTGGTTCCATGTGTGTTCTCCTTTTCTATATGGCCTTTACATTCGCAGAGTATGCGTCATGCGCGGCGGCTTCACGTATTTTCTTCAAATTATGTTGACAAAGGGGCAGTGTGGGTGCATATGAAATCCTCGCTTCTGCCATTTCCCGCATTCACTAAGTATACCACGTCCGCAATTTTCGTGCATCTGATTTTTTACATTATTCTGACGAAAACCATGCGCTTTTCAAGGTTTTTTGCATCAAACTTACGATGATTTACGGATTCGTGACTTCCCTTGACCCTGGAATCGTTCCAGGGTGTAGAGTCATGATGCAGGCGGGAGAGAACAGCACTTCCGCCGATAGGATAGAAAAAGATGTAATGCAGAAAGCGACAAGAAGAAAGGGGAACAAAGAATAATGAAGAAGAAAAATTTGTTAATTCCATGTGCAGTAGCAGTCATGACACTGGGAACCGCGATGACGGCCTGGGCAGCATCCGGCTGGCAGGAGGAAGGAGGCACCTGGTGCTTCTACAATTCCGACGGATCCCGGGCAGAGGAACAGTGGAAGAAGTCAGGAAACAACTGGTTCTGGCTGGATGACAGCGGGGAAATGCTGACTGACTCCCTGGTGGAGGATGATGACAATTACTACTATGTCAACGAGGCCGGCGCCATGGTCAAGAACGAGTGGCGGGAGCTGGAAAATACCGATGACAGCGACGATGCATCCGATACGGCCTGGTACTATCTCGGGGCCAACGGAAAGGCCTACAAAGCCGCAAGCTCCGGCAAGACGACTTTCAAGACCATCGGACGGGCCGACGGCACCTCAGCCAAATATGCTTTTGACGAGGAAGGCAGGATGCTGTACGGCTGGGTCAATGAGGAATCAGGCCGGGAGACCGGTGAGGATGCCTGGAAGACCGGTACCTACTATCTGGGAGAACCTGGAGACGGTGTCCTGCGCACGGCCCAGTGGGAGCGCCTGGAGGTGGAAGACGACGACATGGACGAGGAGGAAGAGGAGTACTTTGACGGAACCTACTGGTTCTACTTCAACACCAACGGCAAGAAGCTGGCGGACACCACCAAAAAGATCAACGGAAGAAACTACCGGTTCCGGGAAGACGGAAATACAGTATTCAAATGGTACAACACTGCCAGCAGCTCCACCGCAACCTCCAGCAACCTGTACTACAGCGATCCGGAGCAGTGCTGGCGCGCCGCAGGCTGGTTCAAGACTATTCCCGGGGCCAATGTAGACACAGAAGCCTATGACAATGGAGACGAGTACTGGTTCTATGCCCAGAAGGACGGGGAACTGGTCAAGAGCAAGATCAAGAAGATCAATGGCTACTACTATGCCTTCAACGAGTGGGGCGGTATGCTTCACGGACTTTACAAGATGTCGGTCAACGGAAGCGATATCCAGAGCTATGAGGAAATCGAGTCTGAGAACGACCTGCCGGAGGCTGACGAGGCCTGGGAGGTGTACTACTTTGGCGACAGCCCCAAGGAAGGTGTCATGAAGACTGGCAAGACCAGCCTGGATATCGACGGTGAGACCTATACTTACAATTTCCGCAAGTCCGGCTCTGACCGGGGCGCAGGTTACGACGGCATTTCCGAGGACATACTCTACTGCAAGGGCCGGGTCATGAAAGCCGATAAGGACGAGAAGCTGGCTGTCTACACCTACGAGGACGAGGAGTATCTGGTCAACACCAGCGGCAAGATCCAGAAAAAGAAAACCAATGTCAAGGATGCCGACGACAACTTCTACTGCACCGACAGCAAGGGCGTCGTGACTTATAAGGGAACCGAGAAATACACAGAAGACTGAATTCTCATAAGCAATAGAAAGCTTTAACAATTACTATAATATAGCCATCACACAATGTACTCTCTTTAATATATAATGGAACCCCCTGCTTTCGGCTGAAGCTGGAAGCGGGGGTTTTATTGCTATCTTACAGATTCATTCAGAAAACTCCAGGTTGCACAATCCCGCAAATCCTGATACAATAAAAAATACCCCGCCCGCCACACCGAATGTAACGAGCAGGGTATCAAAAAGGGGAGGATAAGTATTTCTTTCTTATCATTGGTACTAATCTCATTATTTCCTCTTTCAGGAAGTTTATACATGGATGATAAAAAAATTTTAAGGAGAGCTTATGAAGAATGTAATTGTAGGCCAGTCAGGCGGTCCCACTGCGGTGATTAACGGAAGTCTTTATGGAGTAGTCTGGGAGACGTTGGCGCATCCGGAGGAGATTGGACATGTCTATGGGATGATTCACGGAATTGAAGGTTTTTTGCAGGACAGTATCATGGATCTGGGAGAGGAGCTTTCCGGGGAGGAGCTGGAGCTTATGAAGGTGACACCGGCTGCCTATCTTGGTTCCTGCCGGTACAAGCTTCCGGAGGATATTTCATCAGAGGTTTATCCGGAGGTATTTGAGAAGCTGGAGGCTCTGGACGTGGGATATTTCCTGTATATCGGGGGAAATGATTCCATGGATACTGTAAGTAAGCTTTCCCGCTATGCAGCCCGGACCGGAAGTGATATCCGCTTTATCGGAGTGCCCAAGACCATTGACAATGATCTGGTGGGGACAGATCATACTCCCGGATATGGCAGCGCCGCCAAATATGTGGCAGGGACGGTCCGGGAGATCGTTCTGGATTCTTCCGTATATTTCCAGAAATCCGTGACCATCGTGGAACTCATGGGGCGCCATGCAGGCTGGGTGACAGCGGCCAGTGTCCTGGCAAGGAAATATAAGGGAGACAATCCTTTACTGGTCTATCTGCCGGAGTCGGTTTTTGATCTGGAGAGGTTTGCCAGGGATATTGAGTCGGCATTCGAGAAGAGTGCCTGCATCATTGTGTGTGTATCGGAGGGAATCCACGATGCTTCCGGAAGGTTTATCTGCGAGTATGGGGATGAGGCCCAGACCGATAATTTCGGACACAAGATGCTCACGGGATGCGGCAAGATCCTGGAGAATTTTGTCCGCCGCCGCTTTGGCGTCAAGGTGCGGTCTGTGGAGCTGAATGTAAGCCAGCGCTGCAGCGGTGCCCTGATCTCTGCCGCAGATCTGGAGGAAGCGTCTATGGCCGGACGCGAAGGAGTGAAAGCCGCCCTGGCAGGAGAGACCGGTGTGATGGTGGCATTCCGGCGGGCGGATGATACACCTTACTATATAGAATACATTACGACAGACGTGAATGCAGTGTGCAATCAGGAGAAATCCTTTCCGGCAGAATGGATCACCGGCGCAGGCAATGATATCAGCAGGGAGTTTGTGGAATATGCAAGGCCGCTGATCGCCGGAGAGGTGACCCGGCCGGTGGAAGACGGGGTGGCGGTGTACTTGTATAGAGGAGAAAGCAGGGAAAACACAGAGAGTCCAGAAGTCATTGGGACTGTTGGAAAAACAAAAACAGAAAATAGATAAGAAATATAACAACCATAAGGGATACCTTTTCTATGGCCTGGAAAGCCGCAGAAAAGGTACCCTTTATGCTTTGCTGCTGTGAAAGTGTGAAATGTCTCAAGGCGGACATGAAGGCTTACATAGTTATAAAGGCTTCAGATGATTCTTATAGGTAGCAGGCGGCGTAGCGCTATATGCTTCCATGGTATAAAAGTAATCCAGGGCGGCCCGCCGGCAGGTCTCTACATGGGTGCGCATCAGGGCAGCGGCCTTCTCGAAATCCTTCTCGATCAAAGTATTAATAATATCCAGATGTTCCAGTCGGGCGTCATGGATCTGAACCAGATTCTGTTTGCTGGCGATGACTACCTTGGTATTGTTGTCAAAAAGATTGTGCATCATATCTATGATATACCGGTTACCACAGTATTCAATAATAAATAAATGCATTGCAGTGTCCAGACGGAATCCGTTCTTCACATCCGGGAAATCCTGGGTGAAGGTTTCGCGGAATCTTAACAGTTCGTCCACGGGAAGATGGGGGGCAGCCATACGCAGCGCCACCGGTTCGATCTCGATTCTCGCCTGAAAGATCTGAAGAATGTCACTGAGCTGGATATCAGTGACATAGATGCCCTTCTTGGGCATGATCTTCACAAAGCCTTCTGATTCCAGACGGTTGATGGCTTCCCGGATAGGGGTACGGCTCAGCCCCAGATCAGCGGCAAGCTGCGCCTCATTCAGAAAAGACCCTGGCTCATAGATACAGTTGATCAGACGTTCCTTCAAAATATGATATGCGTGATTCTTCAAATCCCGGTTTGCTTTTACTGGCATAGTCTGCCTCCATTCTTAGGGTATAGCTTATCGGAACATGCTTTTGATTCCGATAAAAGGCGCGTGCTTTTGCGCTGTTTTTCTGTGGTTTTTGAGACACATTGTCTGAATAATTCTGAATAGCTCCCAAAACAAAAAACATAAAGTATACAACCAGATTATTATAATGAATAATAATAAAAATAGCAAGATGGAAAATAACCAGAATTTTCTGATGGAATTGTGAAGATTGCTGTATTTTCTTTTATTAGCGCAGAGGTAGAAATGAGCAAAACGGCAGAATCGGCCATAAAATAGGATGATATTTGTATAAAATGACAAAAATATAACTGAAAAAATGTTACATATTTATATTGAACAAGATAAGATGATGTTGTATACTATAAGCACAAAACAAGAATTTAAGATATTCTGACGGAAAAGAGAACTGCACATTCAATATTCTGAAAAGGAATCTCACGCAGGAATCTTCTGTCAGAAGGATGGAAAGGGAGGTGGGAATCTTTGATTCGGAAACAAGAGAATATAAGGACAACAACAAAGACCAGTCCGTTCAGCGGAACGGGGAATATAACCGTCCGTGATATTCTGGAAAGCCCGGAGGAAATGTACCAGAAAGGCAGAGTATTCTGTCACACCACTGTTTATGCAGGATCTGGAATCGGATATCATGTACACCAGGGGGAGTCAGAAACCTATTATATCCTCAGCGGGCATGGCACATTCAATGACAATGGAGTTATGTCAGAGATTGGGCCAGGTGATGTCCTGTTTACAGGAGATCAGGCCGGCCATAGTATCGAAGCCACAAAAGGTGAGGATATTGAGATGATCGCATTGATCCTGTATAAGTAGCTGGAGAATCGGAAGGAATATGAGACTAAAAGAATTAATAGAAAAAGGCCAGATTGTAGTCCCTGGAATCTATGACTGTATTTCTGCGCGGGCGGTGGAGCTGACCGGGTTTCAGGCATGTTTTCTGAGTGATACAGGTGTTTCTTACAGTTGGTGTGGGGTACCAGACCTGGGATTGGTCAATGCAGAGGAGATGCTCTGGTTTGTATCACGTATCACAGATTATGTGGATCTTCCGGTGGTGGTTTCAGCGGGACATGGGTATGACGGGACAGGCAGTGCAGTATACCGGACAGTAAAGCGTATGGCAAAAGCAGGAGCTGCTGCTGTCCTGATTGATGATGGCGGAAGCTGTCACGGAAGTGACCGGACAGGCAGTCAGGAAGTGGTTTCACAAACAGCATGGAAAAATAAGATCCTGGCAGCTAAGATGGCGGCGGAAGGTACAGACTGTCTGGTCATTGCCCTCAGTATGGCGAAAGACATTCTGGGATTTGATGAGGCAATCAGACGTAGCCAGATGGCATATGATCTGGGAGTGGATATGGTTTCTATATCTGGCTTAAGGACGCTTGAAGATGCAAAATTCATGACCCATTCAGTCCCGGGAAGAAAGCTGTGGATGGACTGGGATACGGATAGCGGAGCCTTTTCTCCGGATCTGGAAGAACTGGGCAGGCAAGGATTCTGTATGGTGACGATTTTCTATACAGAGGAAGCGTCCATGTATGGTATGTTGGACTTTGCAAAACAAAATCTCAAAAACGGCAATACGGTTTATCATGACCAGCATGATTTTGATGGTCTCTTAAAACCAGGGGAGGACTATCACAAATTCTTTTCTTTTCATAAGAAATGGCTGCCTATGGAGGAACGCTTTCTGGATGTAAAGGAGCTGAGCAGGCTGCCGGATTTTGTGAAGGAATAGGAGAAGAAAAGAATGCAAACATTAAAGCAGATGTTGGAATCCGGACAGTTGTTCGTGCCTTGTGTATACGACTGTATGTCTGCCAAAGCAGCGGAGCGCTCTGGCTACAAGGCTGTTTTTTTAAGCGGCGGAGCTATTGCCTATAGCCAGAATGGGCTCCCTGACATGGGATTTTCCACAGCAGATGAGATGATTGCCGTATCGGATCGTATCGTGGACTGTATAGACATACCGCTTATTGTAGATGCAGATGATGGCTATGGCGAAAGCCCGATTGTGGTTTATCATACTGTGAAGCGGCTGCTTAAGGCTGGTGTTCAGGGCTTTTGTCTGGATGATGCCAGCGGCTGCAGGGGCTTTGAACGAAAGATCGCGGCGGTAGAAAACGGCACTGGATATTCACAGAAATGCATTTCAAGAGAGGCCTGGCTGGCCAAAATCAAAGCATGTGTGGAGGCTTGTAAGGGTACTGGATGTATAGTGATTGCCCGGACGGAAGTATCGGATCTGAATGAGGCAATCGAGCGGTGTCTGAGGGCCAGAATGCTGGGGGCAGATATGACTCTGGTCTGTCGGGCCATGCGGACACTGGAGGATGGAAAGAAGGTCGCAGAATATGATAAAGGCTGGAAAATGTGGCCGGATGTCTATTCTGTTAATGGGGTTCCCAATGTAGAACTGGAAGATGTAAAGGAGCTGGGATTCAATCTGGTCACATTCCATGTATTTGAAAAAGCAGCTTTATATGGAATGCTGCATTGTGGAATGGAGATCCGGAAAAGACTGGATCAAGAGAAAACCGGACCTTTCATTTTGGATGATGTGGCAGTGAAAACAGAAGTGAGAGAAGCTCTCAGCTTTTCTCGTGACAAATGGCTGTCAACAGAGTCTGTAACAGATACGCAGAAAAAAATGGAAATGCTAAAGAGCATACCATGACGTCCAGAAACCATGGACAAGAAGGAGGAACGCCTAAAGGCATACCATGATATCCAAAAATCATGGACAAGAAGGAGGAAATATGAGAAAAAGTAAGAAGTGGTTATCAGTATTGACGGCAGTGGTGCTGGCAGGCAGCGCACTGGCAGGCTGCTCCGGTGGTGGTTCATCACAGCCGGCCCAGTCTTCTCCGGCAGCGGAAGACGCAGCAGAAAAAACAGAAGAGGCAGAGGCCCCAAGGGATATTCTGGAGACTCAGGCGGCTGCGACAAAAGGGCAGGAGATCATGGAAGGAGGAAGCGTCACCATCGCATGCAGCACAGACTGCTCCAATGTTGCAGCCTGGAGAGTGAGAAGCCCTTATGAGAGACTGAACTGGTCCGGAATCTATGAACCCTTGTTCCGAATGAATGATGACGGAACCGTAAAGGGGCATCTGGCAACATCCCTGGATGCAGATTATGACAATCTGACCTATACGATCCACCTGAGAGAGGATGTGAATTTCTCCGACAATTCTCCTCTTGACGCAGATGTAGTCGTGTGGAATCTTGAGAATTTTAAGGAGAATTCCCAGAGCTCTGCCACCCATTTTTCCAAGGTAGAGTCCTTTGAAAAGGTGGATGATTATACAGTGGCTATCCATCTTGCAGAGTGGACTTCCCAGATGCCTTTCAGTCTGGCAGATGTTGCAGGTCTGATGTATTCCAAGAAGGCATTCGATGAGAATGGCTATGACTGGTGTATGGAGAATCCGGTGGGAACCGGCCCTTATGTGCTGGACCAGTGGGTAAAGGATGAATACAAGACCCTGGTGCGCAATGAGAATTACTGGAACAGGGATGCTATGGGACATCTGGACTCCTATACGATCCGTGTAGTAGCAGACCAGACGGCAGCCGAGAATGCATTGAAGGCAGGGGAAATCGACGGATATTACAATGGAAATACCATGTTTGAGAATACTATGCTGGCACAGGGATACCAGGAATTCTCCAACACAGCCAGATATAACGCGTACTTTATTGTCTTTGCCAGCGGTGTAGAGAGTTCTCCGCTGAACGATGCAAAGGTACGTCAGGCTATAGCCTACGCCATCGACGCCCAGGCGATCTGTGATTCACTGGGATTTGGAATTGACACATTCAGCGGCCAGTATGCGGCACTGGGCAGTCCCTTCTATGTGGATGGGATCAACAACTATGAATACAATGTGGAAAAAGCGAAGGAACTGCTGGCAGAGGCTGGCTATCCGGATGGATTCTCCACCACGATCTATACTGGTAATGAGATGCATGTGAATGATTATATGGTAGTTTTACAGAGCTATCTGAAGGATATTGGAATTGATGTCAAGCTGGAATATGCGGATAATGCAGAATGGTCCGGCACCATTATGTATGAGATTCCGGAGGGCATGATCTTCATGAGCCATGGATTTGACAACAATATTATCAACCAGGCCTACAGCAATTTTGCATTGCAGAATGAAGGAAATGGTATGCTCAATAAGTGCAAGATCGTTCCGGATGATATGAAAGCTGCGCTGGATGGTGCCATGAGCGCCCCGGATACAGATACGATGATGGCGGAATGGAGAACCGCCGCCAGACTGTTATTTGATGATTACTGCCTTGCATATACCATCGCCCACACCAAAGGTTCAAGAGTTTTGTGCAATGACCGGATCGTGGATGAAGGATGGATAACTACTCCTTGTAACTACATGAACTTTTCAAATATCGGAGTATGTAAATAGTCTCTGAAAAGTCCAGGAGGAAACCTGAATGAACTCACTGACAAGATACATTATAAAACGGATTTTGATTTCATTACTGGTCATTGTTCTTGCTGGGGTGTTTGCATTCTGTGTGATCCGGTTTGTGCCGGGGGATCCTATCCGTGCCATGATCGGTTCTGATGCCGACGAAGCAGCCGTTGAGGCTGCTCGTCGTTCATTGAATCTGGACAAGCCGATCCTCACACAGATGCAGTTATGGTTTGGCAACCTGTTAAAAGGGAATCTGGGAAGATCGCTGGTGTTGAACGACAGCATCAATAACATTTTCGCTGCGCGGATACCCACAACCCTTAGCCTGTCAATACCAGCTTTTACAATCGCCATCATATTTGGCATCTTTTTTGGAACCGTCTGTGCAACTCACAGAGGTTCAATGATTGATCAGATCCTTACGGTTTATATTGCCGGGACCAATGGGGTTCCGATCTTCTGGCTGGCCATACTGATGATGAATTTCTTTGGTACAAGGCTGGGCTGGCTTCCCGTCCTTGGTTATGTGAAGCCGTCTGAGGACTTGGGGCAGTGGTTTCTGCATGCGGTCATGCCAGTGGCCCTGATCAGCCTTCAGCCTCTGGCGGCGGTTGCAAGGCAGGTACGGACCAATATGCTTGAGGTGATTGGTCAGGATTATATCCGGACAGCACGTGCCTATGGCGTGTCAGAGACCCGGATAAAATACGAATATGCATTAAGGAATGCCCTGATTCCGGTCATCACGGTAGTCGCGCTGCAGGTTCCGACCATCATTGGCGGCTCCATGCTGATCGAGGTGTGCTTTTCCATTGCAGGAATGGGACGTCTGATCATGACCTCCGTGTCCAACACGGACTATCTGGTTATCCAGGCCCTGGTACTGTTCATTTCTGTGGTGGTAGTGCTCTGTAATCTTTTGCTGGATATTGTGTATGGACTGATCGATCCACGTATCCGTTTATCGTCGGGAGGAAAGTGATATGACCGGAAAAAGGACAAAAGAACAATCAGCGGCAGTACAATTTATCCGGCGTTTTTTCAGTCGGGGCATCATTGTAAAGGCTGCGACAGCTATCGTACTGCTGTTTATCATTGGAATGATTCTGGGACCTGTTATCACACCATACGATCCCAATGCAATTAATCTGCGGGAATTCTTAAGTGAGCCATCCTGGAAACACTGGCTTGGGACAGATGTTCAGGGGCGGGATGTGATGACCAGGATTATGTATGGCGCCAGAGTCTCTATGGTAGCATGTTTTTTCGCCTGCCTGGGTTCTGCGGTGGTGGGAATTGCTCTGGGGCTGATCGCGGCATACTGGCAGGGAAGCATATGGGAAACCCTGATTATGCGGTATGTTGATTTCCAGATGTCACTTCCTGCTATGCTGATTACCATCATCGCAGGCTTGTTTCTGGGATATGGACTGGTAGCCCTGATTATCGCGATGGGAATCGGATATATACCATCCTATATCCGCCTGATCTACAGTGTTGTGATCCAGTTAAAAGAAAGTGATTATGTGGTAGCGTTGCGGCTGGCAAATGTGAAAAGCTTCCAGATCATTTTCAGACATTTGCTGCTTAATAGTATTCCCAGTGCCATTGTGATGTTTGCCATGAATCTGGGAAAAGCAGTTATGCTGGAGTCCACACTGAGCTTTCTGGGAATCGGTATCCAGGCGCCTCAGGCCTCCTGGGGTACTATGGTTTCAGATGGGTACGAATACATTTTCAGACGGCCAGTTCTGTGTCTGGCTCCTGGTATCTGTATCACCCTGCTGGTGATTTCCTTTAATATTATCGGAGACTCGTTGAGAGATACCCTTGATCCGAGGCTGAGAGGGAGGATTTAAGTATGCCAGTAGAAAGAACATCAGGAGAGAAAGAACGGCTGCTGGAGGTTAAAGATCTGCATGTATCTTTTTTCACTCCGGCAGGAGAAGTCCATGCAGTGAATGGGGTCTCTTATCACGTGGATAAGGAGGAAGTGGTTGCCATAGTAGGCGAAAGCGGCTGTGGAAAATCGGTCACACAGATGTCTGTAATCCAGCTGATCCAGACGCCTCCGGGGAAAATTATGAGTGGGGAAGTTCTGTTTGAAGGGAAAGATCTGCTGAAATTAGACCGCAATTCAAAGGAAATGCGGGGGTACCGGGGATCAGAGATTTCCATGATTTTCCAGGAACCTATGACATCCCTAAATCCTATTTTCACCATTGGGAAACAGATGACAGATATTATACGGACCCACCAGAATGTAAGCAAAAAAGAGGCGGTTGAAATTGCTGTTAAAGCGTTGGCAGCAGGTGGGGTATCGGGACCGCCAGCGCCGGTGAAAAATTATCCGTTTGAGCTGAGCGGAGGTATGCGCCAGAGGGTTCTGATCGCGTTTTCAGTGGCTTGTCACGCCAGACTGATTATTGCAGATGAACCTACGACAGCACTGGATGTGACCACCCAGGCTCAGGTCATGGAGGTACTGTTGGGGATCGTGCGGACTTACAAAAGTTCTCTGGTTGTGGTCACCCACAATCTGGGGCTGGTTTCCAGATATGCTGACAGAATATATGTCATGTATGCCGGAAGAGTGATCGAATCGGGAACCACAGAGGAGCTGCTGGTACATCCGCAGCATCCATATACAAAGGGACTGCTGAATTCGGTGCCTAAGCTGGATGATGATAAAAACAGTGAACTGGAACCCATTGACGGGACTCCACCAAACCTTCTGGAGTATCCGGAGCATTGTGCATTTGCACCCCGTTGCCCTATGGTATGTGAACAATGCAGAACCCAGGGGCAGCCGGAATTGAGACATGTGGCCGGCCATTATGTGGCATGCCATGTAATAGGTGAGGAGGTGCAAAAATGACAGATCAAATGCCATTACTTGAAGTGAAGAATTTGAAAATGTTTTTTCCGGTTAACAAACATAGCAGGAATTTTGTCAAAGCTGTGGACAATGTGTCCTTCTCTATTATGAAAGGAAAGACACTGGGGCTGGTGGGCGAAAGCGGATGTGGAAAAACCACAACCGGAAAATGCATTTTGAGAATCCACAAGGCAACAGATGGATCTGTAGTGTTCAGGGGGAAAGAGATTCTTACAATGTCAGACCGGGAATTTGCTCCCTTACGCCGCAGGATGGGGATGATTTTCCAGGATCCTTATGGCTCGCTGGATCCCAGGCAGACGGCGTTCTCGGCAGTGCGGGAGGTCTATGTGGAGGATCGGGAGAATGTAAGCCAGAAAGAGGCAGATGCCCGTGTGGGGGAACTTCTGGTAAAGGTAGGCTTATCTGAGGAGCTGGGGAAGCGCTACCCCCACGAAATGAGTGGTGGACAGCGGCAGCGTCTGGGAATCGCCCGTGCACTGGCTACAGATCCGGAACTGATCATTTGCGATGAACCAGTTTCTGCACTGGATGTGTCCATTCAGGCCCAGATCATCAATCTCTTTATGAAATTACAGAAAGAGGAGAATCTCACCTATGTTTTTGTGGCTCATGATCTGGCGGTTGTCCGTCATATTGCGGATGTTGTAGCTGTGATGTACCTGGGGCAGATTATGGAGATGATGGAGTCAGTGGAGTTGTACCGCCACCCCATGCATCCCTATACAATCGCCCTTCTGTCCGCGATACCGATCGTGGATTATTATGAGGAACAGAAGCGGGAGCGGATCGTGCTGGAGGGCGAGGTGCCAAGTCCGATCCATAAGCCATCGGGATGTCCCTTCCACCCAAGATGCAGTCGGGCCACGGAGCAGTGCCGCCAGTTGGTTCCGGAACTGAGGGATGTGGGAAAGGGACACTTCGTGGCATGCCATGAGGTATTGAGATATTGATCTTTATTACATTTGTGGGCTGGCTGTGAAAAGAACAGATAGGATGTAGTGGCAGGAAGCATAACATATTCCCGGAACTGAACTGCTGTAAAGAATGGTCAGCTACCTGAAATAAATACAGCATTGTCTGGAAAATGACAGAAAGGCGGAAACTATGGGACCAAAGACAACCATAAGAGAAATGCTGGAACGGGGGGAGTTCATATGGGCACCATGTATTTACGACTGTCTATCTGCGCGTTGCGCGGAGCTGACAGGCTATAATGCAATCCTCCTAAGCAGTTGTGAACTGGAATACGGTATGAACGGAACACCGGCTTCCCTGGCCAACTGGGAAGAATTCATCATGAAAAGTGAACGCATTGCAAGATCAAGTTTCCTTCCTTTGATTGTAGACGCAGACAATGCAGGCGGAAATCCCATGCAGGTATACCGGAACTGCAAACGCCTTGCGGAAGCCGGTGCTATGGCGATCACCGTGGAGGACAGTGAATCAGGAGGCTTGTCCTGCGGATATCACTATCGCACCACCACAAGCTGTATGGACCGGAATCTCTTTGCCACCAATATTCATGCGGCTGTTGATGCAGTAAAGGGGACAAACTGTATGATTATTGCCCGCACCAATTCCAAGGGGGGAGGTTCTGACCGGACGGGAGCCTTTGGCCAGATGGGCGGCCTTGGTCTGGAGGAGGCGATTCTGAGGATGCAGATGGCCTGGGAGGCTGGAGCAGAGATCACCATGGTCCAGAATATCTGTCACGCAGACTGTGAGGCAGAATGCCGTGCCATTGCTGAGCAGGTACCAGGATGGAGATTCTATCCGGATATCCACTGCACAGACGGGAAGGCAGACTGTACCTTTGACGAACTGAAAGAATGGGGCTTCCATCTGGTGTCCAACCATGTGGCCATGAAGGCGGCAGCCCTGGGAATGCTTCATTGTATGGAACAGAATTTCCGGAATAAGAGCTCTGTGTATTCAGAAGATCTGGAATTCCCGTCCCGGTACCAGCTGCCGTCCCACAATTTCTCCCCTTATATTTTTGAAGAGTGGATAGAGTTGGATAAAAAATATCATGCTTATAAAAAGAAGCTGGATGAAGGTAGGGGAGAGTGATTCTCCTCTACCCATTCATTATATTCTCCATTGAAACCAGTATTAGATGCGGGTCTTTTAGGGATGCATCAAGGAGAGCATCTGAAAAGCCGGATTTTGAGAACAGTACATACCAGATTTCCCTGGGCTTTCTGCCAAATACAGCAGCCTTATTCTGAAGCTCCTGAAGGATTTTATATCCCGGCTTTTCATTTCTCCATTTACATTCCCCGAATATATAGGAAGTTCCATCCTGGGCCACCAAATCGATCTCTACCTGTGTGTGGGTCCGGGGGTCTGTACCCCACCAGCGTCCGATGCTGCTAAAGAGGAAGGGGAGATTTCCTGCGCTGTTTTCGCGAAGCAGGTAATCCTGACAGATGCGCTCAAACACGTGGCCCATGTAATTGGTCAAATCTGGCTGAATACGCCGCTTCCATACAATGTCTGGTGCATCTGTTTCCAGAAGCGTTCTATTGGGGGCCACATATCGGTACCAGAACCGGAACATGGGATCCGAAATTCCATAAATGGTCTTTCTGGAGTTGTGTTTCTCTCCAAATGGAACCTCTTTATACAGAATGCCAAGCTGGCAGAGTGTGTGGATATATTTGAGGCATTTGGGAGAATCCTCCCCGGTTCGGGTAGCGATCTCACTGGCGTGGGAAGCGCCATTTGCGATTGCTTCGATCACAGCGTGGTAGATGCCCGGCTCATAGACCTCCTGCCGCAGCAGGAAAAGGGGCTCTTCGTACAGATAACCAGTTGGACGCAGGTAAAGGCTGGTGATATTTTCCTGAACGGTCTGGTCCGGCTGTATCTGTGCCAGATACATGGCAGTGCCGCCAAAGGCACCATAGAGGAGCAGCTGGTCCTCGTCTGAGAAGGCGGAAAGAAATTGACAGCTGGTTTTGTAATCAAAGGGTTTCATGCGCAGCTGACCGGTCCGGCGTCCATACAGAGGACTCTTGGCACTTAAGACTTCCTTTTCCATGAATCCCATGTAGCTTCCGCAAAGGACGAGGAAGAGCTTTCCATCCTGCAGACTGTGATCTACCAGGTGCTGGAGCATGGATAAAATGGCTGGATTGATATTGGCCAGATAAGGAAATTCATCAATTACCAGAACCAGCGGTTTGTCCACCTGATGTTTATGGATATAGAGGATCGCATTTTCCCAGGTGCCAAAAGGTTCCAGAGCAGTTTCGCCATAATGCTGGAATACCAGGGTGGAGAATTTCTCCAGATTCAGCTTTTCATTGCTTTGTTCTGCGGAATAGAATATATTTGGTTTGTTTTTACAAAATTCTTTTAAAAATGTCGTCTTTCCCACGCGTCTGCGTCCATAAAGTACAAAAAGGTGAAAACGGTTCTGCTGATACAGCCGGTCAAATTCAGATAATTCGTGTTCCCGCCCAAGAAACATGGTCTGTCCTCCTGCTACAATTAACTTTCAAGTAAATTATTCTAAAGTTAATTATAAGAAACTGTGGACAAAAATCAAGCCTTTTTAAAAAAGACTCCAAAACTAAAAGGATTGAAATTCCCAAAGAAATAGTATATACTGTAAACACGATGCCAGCGGCTGAGACTGGTGAAGAAGAGCGCTGCAGTTTCGCGGTATCAAAAACTGCCGCAGAAGAATAGGACAAAGGAAGG
>Ga0137308_100969_pt1 | contig 34626 bp, 18 predicted proteins | sample Inofrocosms_June_FD_97181 | JGI IMG/M metagenome (GOLD analysis project Ga0137308, IMG submission 97181) | Mouse cecal microbial communities from Vienna, Austria - N-Acetylneuraminic and N-Acetylglucosamine D2O microcosms_June | ecosystem: Host-associated > Mammals > Digestive system > Large...
GCCTCACCCGCAAGCGACGACCCAGATGAGCCATTATGATACACCCTCGAAATATTAATCGAAGGAAGGTGGCAACTGCTCTGTCCCCCACTTCGAACCCGGTTTCGCCGAGGTTGCAAACTCAAGGGTGGCACCGTTTTCAAGGTCGGCCCAGTCAACCCATGTGCTGTTGTGAGGCTCCCCGTTGAGTTTGAGCGAGGATGTGTAGATGTTCTTCTCCGAGCCCCCTTTGATACGGATATCGTTGCCGTTACCGAGATGGATAGTTATGTCGTTGAATATAGGCGTGTTCAAGGCAAACCCTCCCACACCGGGAATCTGCGGGTACATACCCATGCAGGCAAACACATACCATCCGCCCATCGTACCGAGGTCGTCGTTACCAGGAAGGCCGTCGATATCGCTGCTGTATTGCTCGTTAAGCACACGGTTTACGATTTTCTGCGTTTTCCAAGGCTTCCCGAGCCAGTTGTAAGTCCAGGGAATCTGGAAACTGGGCTCGTTGCCGCATGCATACCATTCGTCGCCATAGCCTGCATCCAGGCGGCGGAACAGATAGTCCAGACGCTCCTCGGCTTTCCGGGCGCCCCCGGCAACCTCTATCAGACCGGCAATGTTGTAAGGCACCATCCAGAAATAGTTGGGATAGGTCGATTCGCGCCAGTCATCGCCCTGGCCGCGCCAGCTGCCGTCGGCATTGCGCGAGCGCAACCACCCGGTTTCCTCGTCAACAAGGTTTTTCCACGAACGCGCCACTGCGAAATAACGCCAGCTCAGGAACTCGTCGCCCACAGCACGCAATGCGAACTGCCCGATGGCGAAATCGGCCGAAGAATATTCCAGATGAATCGACGCGTCATAATAGCCCTTCGAGAGATATTGGTCGAGACCGGGACGGGTCTCCACATCCTGCGATTTGGCTCCGGGTTGCTCGGCACCCTTGCGCATGATGTCGAGAAGGGGTTTGGGGTCATAGTTACGAGCACCGAACGCCCAGGCATTCGACACGAGGATTGACGACGGGTCACCCTGCATGACGCCGGTCTCGATATTTGCCAGCACCCAGCGGGGGAACGAGCCGCCCGACTGCTCGGCAAACTTCTGATGCGAAATCACGATATCCGAAGCCACTTCAGGTTCGAGCATGGAAAGCAGCTGGATCTGCGTGCGGTATGTATCCCAGTTGCTGAACGAGGTGTATTGGCGTGAATGGCTTTTGTAAACCTTGTTGTCGGCGCCCATATACTCCCCGTTGACGTCGCTACACACATTCGGGTGAATCAGCACATGATAAAGATGCGTGTAGAACTGTGTCTCGCGGTCGGGATTGGTACCCTTCACCTCTATGCGACCCAGGCACTCGTCCCAGCGGTTTTCAGCGGCCGTGCGCACAGCGGCGAAATCCCATCCGGGATTCTCGGCCTTCAGGTTCTCGCGTGCATTCTCAACCGACACATACGAAACCCCGATTTTATATCTCACATCATGGCTTTTGGAAAGGTCGAAGGTGAAATACACACCCGAAACAGCCCCTTCTGCAAAAGTGGCGCCGTCAAACAGGCGGTCATCCTTCCATACGCCGGTAACCGACGCATCCATATCGAATTCAGCCGCGAAATATACCTTATACGGGGTATCGATGCCGCAGAAATTTCCACCCATGGCATAGCCCTCGCATGAATTGGGGCTTGTAATCACAACAGCGGCGGTTTCAGTGGGGGTAGCGGCCACACCGGCACCGATAATCACCGTCCCGAACTTGTCGGATGCAGGGAAATCATATTGTGCCATGCCGGTACGCTCCGTCACCGTGAGCTGTGCATGTATGTCATCCTGTATCTTTGCCTCATAATAGCCCGCATGCCCCTTCTCGCCGCTCACCTTAACGCGGTGGTCGACAATATTTCCCGGCGACACGGCGAGTCTGCCTTTCAGCGGGAACGTGGGGAAGTTACCCATATGGGCGCAACCGCCGCCACTCAGCTGGTTGATTACGAAACCGCCCCGCTTTGAAAAATACGACGGTGTGAACTGCACCATACCGAACGGGTAGGTGGCACCGGGGTAGAGATAGCCCGAAGTAAGCCCGACACCCTTGTTACCTATGAGGGTGTTGACCTTTCCGGCGAAATCACCGGTCACTGCCGTAGCCGATAACGCGGCAACGGCCAGTGACGTGAGGAATGCTGAAATTTTCTTCATCTGTTATAAATGACATTTTTTCGACACGGAGAACGGAGCTGCATGCTTGGTTGTGCCACGTGTTTTCACCGGGGTGTCGCTCATGGTGAAAGTGAGCTTGCCGCCACGGGCCAGGTCTCCGTATGTGATATAGTTTTTATCCAGTTTGTGGCCGTTGAGGGTGGCATCGGCAATGTAGACGTGCCCCATGTCGTTGCCTTCGGCCTCGATGGTGAACTTGTTGCCGTTCTCCATAGTGATAGTGGCCTTGCGGAACACAGGGCTTCCGATAACATACTCGTCAGTGCCGGGTGTAACGGCATAGATGCCGAGGGCGCTGAGGATATACCATGACGACATGCCCCCCTGGTCTTCGTCGCCGGGGAATCCCTTTTCAGTGGAATTATACAGACGGTTCATAATCTGGCGCACCCAGTATTGCGTTTTCCACGGCTGCCCGGCATAGCAATAAAGATAGGGCATATGCTGTATCGGCTGGTTGCCATGGGCATACTGCCCCATCTCGGCCTGCTGCATCTCGACCATCTCGTGAATCATCCCGCCGTAGGTGCCGGGCTTCACGGTGTTGGGAAGCGTGAACACCGAATCAAGTTTGGCAACAAAAGCCTCGTCGCTGCCATAAAGGTCGATAAATCCCTGCACGTCGTGGAACACCGACCAGTTATAATGCCAGGCATTCCCCTCGCAATAGGGGCCGCCCCATTCAACCGGGTCGAACGGCTCGACAAAGTTACCCTTGATGTCGCGCCCGCGCATGAAACCGGTCTTGGGATCGAACATGTTGCGGTAGTTGTACATATGCTTCCCGAACACCTCCTCATAGAACTTGTTCCCGGTCATGCGGGCAAGCTGGTAGGCGCAGAAATCATCATAGGCGTATTCGAGGGTCTGGGCAGTGGAACCCATCGATTCAGGATAGCTCACATAGCCCAAAGTATAATATTCCTTCCATCCGGCACGGCCGTTGGCACCTCCCCAGGGGCCTTTGTTGAACGCCTCATGGGCATAAGCCTCGAGAGCCTCCTGAGGGTCGAAATCCCTGATACCCTTCGCCCATGCATCGGTCAGCAACGATATGGCATGGTTGCCGAGCATACCGCCGGTCTCACCGGGACATGACCATGATGGGAGCCAGCCGCACTGCTTCTGCGCATCGAGCAGGGCCTGCATGTAGCGACCCTGCTGTGTTGGGTGCAGAATGTTTGTCAAAGGGAACTGCGAGCGGAAGGTATCCCAGAAACCATTGTCGGTAAACATATATCCGTCGTAGATTTTACCGTCGTAAGGGCTGTAATAGTAAGGCGTCCCGTCCTCCTTGATTTCATAGAACATGCGCGAGAACAGATTGGCACGGAACAGGCAGGAATAGAACGTGCGGATTTCCTCGTCCGTCCCACCTTCCACGTCGATTCTTCCCAGCAGGTTGTTCCACACCTTGCGGCCACGCTCCTTGGTGGCCTCAAGGGTCTTGTCGGCACCAAGCTCCGCTTTCAACGTCACCAGCGCCTGCTCGGGCGAGATATATGACGAGGCGGCCTTGGCCTGCACCTTAGCCCCCTTTTTGAAACGCAGGTAAGCACCGTAGCCCTTGCCATTGCCATCGCTGCGGCCAGGCATGATGCTGTCATTATGGTTCTCCCACATGCCGAATTCCTCGAAAGGCTTGTCGAACTGGACTACGAAATAGTTGCGGAAACTCTTCCCGTCATTCACGAAACGGTGGTTGTTGACCCAGCCGCTGATCTGACGTTTGGCCGGGTCGATATGTATTTCGCTCATGTCGGTATAACCGTCGAGCACCAGCCATGCATCACCCCCGTCGGCAGGATAAGAGAAACGCAGATGCACCCCGCGCTCCGTAGGCGCCATCTCTGTGCGTATGCCGTTATCGAGCTTAACACTGTAATAATTAGGTTTGCCCACCTCATTGTCGTGGTTAAACTTGGTGGCACGCGCATCTTCGTTAACCTTCAGCTCGCCAACCACAGGCATGAACGAATACACGGCATAGTCGCTCACCCACGGACTGCACTGGTGAGCCTGGGCGAACCCGCGGATGGCATCGGCGGAATAAGTATATTTGAAACCGTCGCCGTTCTTGCCCGTCTGAGGCGACCAGAAATGAAGCCCGAACGGCATCCCGGCCGTGGGATACGTGTTGCCATGGCTAAGGCCGAAATGCGAGTCCGTACCCTGCAGCGTGTTCACAAACTGCGTATAATCCTTGTCAGCCGCCCACAGGGCCGCTGTCCCGGCAACGGCAATCCCCGCCGCCAATGCTATCATCCCTTTTCTCATTGCGCTGTGATATTCCGCGCATCCACCTGCGGATGCGTCCTTTATTAGGGAGAACGAACATCGCCCCCTTCCCCATTAAACCACAGCCTCAAATTTACAGAATAGAATGCTATGTACCAAAATGTGTTTTAATGGTTCCTCCCCTCCCCGCCTTTTTTATAAGACCGATTTACCCCCCCGGCAACAATTAATCCAGATTCCTATAATCCCCCTCCTATCCTTGCGAAATACAGGAACCTGGATAGATACGGAAACGGCGTCGTGTCGGACTTTGACACAACGCCGTTGAGATAATTATCGGGATAAATCCCGCTATTTTGGTTGGGGGAGGTGGGTTAGTTTTCGAAAGCGCGCTCCCACTTGAAAATGCGGAAGAAGAAGGGACGGTAGAAATCGGCCGAACCGACATTGTTGAAATTATCCCAGAAGGATTCGCAGTCGGAGTTGGTGGAAATCACAAGCTCGCCTTCGCGCGACAGGCCGGGGTGCAGGTTGAGCATATAGAGGTGCTGATAGGTCTGCACACCGATTTTATCAAGTGTATCGGGGAACTTGAGGATAACCTTCTTGTCGGTGAAGGGACCCCAGGGATGCTCGCTGCGCAGGATGTTGAGTTCCTTGCCGAAGGGGAACGACTGCGACACCATGTAGTACCAGTCGCCCTTTTTGAACACCCAGGGCAATGTCAACGAACCCTGCTCGGGGGCGATGCCCGAGTTCTGGGCCTGCAACAAGGAGGGATACTCTTTCTGCCATACCATTTCGCCCGCATCGGTGGGGACATAATATTCCCATTCGCTGCGGAGGTCGTGGGTAGCGGTACGTGCCACGATAGGCACATTGCCCAGGAACTGGCCGTTGCCGGTGGAGCTGTAAAGATAGAAGTGGCCATCCTCATCCTCCCACATGGTCGAACCGTAGCCGTAAGGGTTCTCGGGAAGGAAATCATGGTCGATCGACTCCAGTTTCAGATAATTCTCATCACCGATTTTACCGTCGATATTATAGATGGCTATGGCAAGGTTCTGGTTGAGCATATCGCCGTTGCCGGGGGTATGCACACCCATCCACATCATCTGCAATTTGCCGTCGACGATAGTGCCGTCGCCCGACCAATAAAGGTAGTCCTGAGCGATGCCGTCGTCGTTGTAGTCAGAAGCCTTGGGATGGTCGATATGGGTGTATGCCTTATAATAGCCTGCGGCATTGGGATCGGTTGTCTGGTTGAAGCGGGCCAGCCAGTGAAGGTTCTCGTCGGTTTCACCAAGATGGCTGCCGACTTTCTCCTGCACCATGGTAGAGTTTCGGGGGAAGGAGCATGCACCGCGGCGACGCTCTTCCACCGGTTCATTTATCACACCGTAGAAGCTATCGTTGAACGTCCAGAACAGGTTGCCGTCGGGCAACTGCACCGTCAGCACGCCGTCGCCGCCGTTCCACCCGAGTGTGCGGGTGAAAAGCCCGTCGTAGAGCTTATCCTTATAAGCGTAGACCCCGGCACCTGCCATATCGCTGATTTCAACCAGGTTCCAGGCCGGGTTGATGTGAGGGGGCGCGAAATTGGGATCCTCCTTATATTCGAGCGGCAACACCTCCAGGGTGTCGTTGCACGCGGTGAAACCCACCGCGCCGACAGCCGCCATCGCCAGTGCCATGCACTTTATATCACTGATTTTCATCGTTTTCAATTTCATTAAGTGTTAGCAAATTAGAATGTCAGCTGCACACCCAGGTTGACCACCTTCTGGTTCATATAGGTATCGCCCGCCGAGTTGGTCGAGATTTCGGGGTCCTGCTGATACTTGTTATAGTTGGTCCATGTCAGCAGATTGTAGGCGTTGACATAGAAACGTACATCCTGCAGATATTTGGGAAGCACCGTTTTCGGCAGCTGGTAGCTGAGGTCGATGGTTTTCAGGCGGATATACCATGCGTCAACCAGCCAGAAGTCCGACATATAGGCAGCCGGAGAGTTGATGGTCGAGGGGTTGGAGGTAAGGCGGGGGAACTCGATCTCCTCGCCTGCGGCCCAGCGCTCCTCAGTCCAGCGATGAGTGTGGATGGGCTGGAACTGGCTCTTGAACGGTTCGATAGCGGTGCCGTTAAGGGCGAAGCTGTAGTTGAACGAACCCTGGAACAGCACATTGAGGCTGAGACCCTTCCACGAACCGCCGATGTTCCAGCCAAGGGTGGTGTTGGGGAGGTTAGGTTTGCCTATGGCACGTTTGTCGTAGTCGTTGATAATGCCGTCGCCGTTGAGATCCTCGTATTTTAGGTCACCGGCCTGCACGGGAACATCGGTGTTGGGAACTGCCGGGGCACCGGGGGTACCGCGCTTGATAGCGGCAATGTCGTCGGGGGTGTAATAGCCAATCCAATGGTAGCCGAAAGGCTGTCCGATCGGGTGGCCGGTCTCCATAAGCCAGGGATAGCTCTTCTGGGCCTCATCCTTGTAGAGCACCTTGTTCTTGGCGTAGGAGAACACAAACGAGGTGTTCAGGCTGAATTCGCCGAAGTTATCCTGATATGTCACACTGCCGTCGAAACCGGTGTTGCGGGTGCGGGCAACGTTGCTGGGTGCCACGCCGACACCGAGAATCATAGGCACGCTGCTACGCGACACAAGCTGGTCGTAACGGATGTCATAGAACCAGTCGACAGTTGCGCTGATGCGGTTGAAGAAGCGGAATTCCAGACCCACGTCCCATTTGCGCGATTTCTCCCAAGTGATGTTGTCGGAACCGAGATCGCCTTCATAATATGATGACTGCGACCCGTTTTGGAAACGCTCACCGAAATAGGGGCCTGTTTCCTGATAGAAATACTGCTTGTAGAGATAGCGGTTACCGGGAGCGATGTCGGAACCTACGAGACCAAACGACGCACGCAGCTTCAACAGGTTGATTTTGTCGCCCACGTTGTCGCGGATAAAGGGTTCCTCCGATATAATATAACCTACGGATGCCGAGGGGAAGAAACCGAAACGGTTGTCCTTGCCGAAGCGGTCGGTACCGTTGTATGCGCCGTTGAAGTCGAACAGGTATTTGTTTTTGTAACGGTAGCCCAACGAAAGGGTGTAGCCTTCGAAGTTGGCAGGAACGCCGGCTTGGCCTACATTGGTGTCGCTTTGACGGTTGTAAAGCAACATGGCAGTCACATCATGATTCTCGTTAAACGTGCGTGCGTAATTGAGGAACAACTGCAGGTTGAACTGCTTGTTGTCACGCTCCTTCCAGCCGGTCACATCATATGCCCCGTTGGTATAGACGTTGTTGGGGTTAATCGTGTAATTACCCGTAGCCGAGTCGTAGTGATACGAAGGATAGCGCTCACGGCGCACGCTGCGGATATTCTCGTCGATAGAGGCATAAGCCACACGTGCGGTAGCCGACAGACCCTTGGTAATCCAGTCGAGACCCCAGTCGAAACCGAACAGAACGTTGTTGTCGTTACGGCGGTTACGTTTATAACCTTCGTTGGCCAGGCGTGCGGGAAGCACTGCCTTCTTACCCTCCGTATCATAAAGATAGGGGGTTGAGCCGTCGGGGTTCACCACAGGGGCCGAATAGGGGTGCATCTCCTTCCAGTTGTAAATCTCGCCAGTTGCGTTGATGCCTCGCGGCTCATTGATGTTCATGAAACGCGAGGTAATGTCCAGGCGCATCTTGAAATTGTCGGTAACCTTGAAGTCAAGGTTGGTGCGGAAGTTGAAACGGTGGTAGAAGTAGTTGCTGTTAACGTCGTTGCTCTTCGAACCGAAATCCTTCACAAGGCCATCCTGGTTCAGGTAGCCCACAGAGGCGAAATAGGTCAGACGGTTGGAACCGCCGGTGATGTCGACATTGACATTCTCCTGCCATGCCGATTTGTTGAACACCTCGTCATACCAGTTCACATCAGGATGACCGTAAGGGTCGCTGCCGTCGGCAAATTTCTGAATGTCGTCGTAGCTCCACTGGGGCGCGATGCGGTCGTTGGCATAAGCCTCGTTGACCATAAGCGCCGTCTGGTAGGAATTGAGGAACTTGGGGGTACGCACCGGCATCTGCACACCGGCTTCAACGCGGGCTGTAACCGTGGGGGCGCCTTCGCGGCCACGGCGGGTTTTAACCACAAGCACACCGTTGGCACCCTTGATACCGTAGATGGCCGTTGTTGCGGCATCCTTGAGGATGGTGATGCTCTCGATTTCGTTCACATTGATCTGCGAGAGCTGGTCATAGCTGTATTCGATGTCATCGACAATGATAAGCGGCTTATTACCGTCGCCGTTGAGTGAGCTGACACCACGGATAAAGAAGTCGGAAGCATCCTTACCCGGCTGGCCGGAACGCTGCTGGCTGAAGAAACCGGGGAGCTTGCCGGCAAGCGAGTTCTGCACGCTCGAAGTGGGGACGCGGCGGATCTGCTCGGCATTGATGCCTGAAGCGGCACCCGTAAGGGTTATTTTCTTCACGGTGGAGTAACCAACCACCACAACCTCGTCGAGCGAGTTCTGGTCCTCGGTCATAAGGATGTTCATAGCCCCTTCGCCTTTCACTTTGGCAGTGACGGGCTTATAGCCTATATAGGAAAATTCGAGCACATCGCCGGTCTTTGCCTTGATGGAGAATTTGCCGTCGATATCGGTCGAGGTGCCGGTTTGCTGCCCCTTGACCCTTACCGTCACACCGGGCAGGAACTCGCCGTCGGCTTCCGACGACACCACACCGGTGGCGGTGAACTGTTGCGCCAGTGCGGCAAAGGCGAGCGCAATGCTTAACAATACGGTTATTATTCTGTTCATCACGATATTTACCATTTAGGGTTTTGAACCATGTTAGAATTCTTCAGCACTTCGCTGTAAGGGATGGGGAAGAGGTAACGGCGGTCGTCCCATTTCACATTGAGCACCTCGTTTTCGGCGAAATTGAGCACGCCGTCGCGGTTGGTGATTGTGAGGCCGCGCACAGGATTTTCGAAAATATCGCCCGCAACCTTCCAGCGGCGGATGTCGTAGAAGCGCTGTTCCTCGAACGCCATCTCGATGCGGCGCTCGTTGCGGATAACGTCGCGCATCTCACCCTGCGACATGGGATATTTCAACCCGTAGAGGTTATCGTCGCCCGGTTCGATTCCGGCACGTTTGCGAAGCTCGATAAGGCAGTCGTAAACGCTTTGGTCGGGTGCGTCAAGGAATTCGTTCTGAGCCTCGGCATAGTTGAGAAGCACTTCGGCATAACGCAGCACCACCCAGGGATGGGGGCTGTTGCCGTTATATTCGCGGCTGCCGCCGGTGTAGTCACCCATGAACTTGCACATGTAGTAGCTTGTGCGGCTGTAGAGCGCCGACGAAGTGGGGTTGTTGCCGCCACCCTGATAGGTTGCAAGCTGGCGTCCGAGCCAGTTGGAACCATTGTGGAGCACGGTCATGTCAAGACGCGGGTCGCGGTTGGCATACTGGTTGTTAACCTCGTAGGGGTATGCGCTGCTGCCGATCGGCTTGCCGTCCTTCATCGGGAAGGATTCCACAAGGTTCTGGGTGGGAAGCGTGCGGCCGTTGCCCAGGCCGTTGCCGGTGAAACCTAGCGGGCCGTTGTTACGCTCAAGGTTGTAGCTGTTCATCTCGCCCTGCACGAACCATATAAGCTCGGTATTGCCACCGCTGTAATAGCCCAGGAAGGCGTTGCGGAAATTAGGGTTGAGGTTGATTACGCCCGAACCTTTGTGGCCTGCGGTACTCATCAGCTCCAAAGCAGCATCGGCAGCGAGTTTCCAACGGTTGCGGTCGTAGGCTGCATAACCCACAAGTTCGTTGCCGCGTTCGAGCGGTTCTTCATTGAAGAGTTTGCTGGCGGCATAAAGAAGCACACGGGTTTTAAGCGCCATACATGCCTCACGGGTAGGTACGGCTGCATAGTTGGTAGCGTCCGACCCGTTCATCGGCAGGCCGCGGAGGTCGTCCTTTATGTCGTCAAGCTCGCCTACTATGTATTCCACACACTGTGCGAAACTGTTGCGGGGCAGCTCGAGGTTGTCGTTGAGTTCGAACACCCTGTCGCCCAACAGGGGCACACCGCCGTAACGTTTCACCAGTTCGAAGTAAGCCAATGCGCGGAGGAAACGTGCTTCAGCCTTCATTGTCACGTTGAGCGGGGTTTCCTTAAGGTTGCCGTCGGCATCGGTCTCGGTCTCACCTGCTTTGACATAGGTCAGGTTAAACGGCACTCGGTCGATATTTGCAACGAAGATGGAAGCCTCGCGGATAGTGTTGTAGTAAGTCCCCCACCCCATTTCAGCCGATATACGGCCTGTCGGGGTGTAACGTCCCATGGCGAGTTTGTAAACTTCCGAATCATCGTAATAAATCGAGATGGCATCGTCGGTGGCGGCATCGAGATAGTCGCTTCCCACACGGTTATGGCCGTTTACAAGGTGACGGTAGATATTGTTCAGATACTGGGTTGCCTGGGTGCCGACGGAGTCGGTGGGCGAGAACACATAGTCGAGTGTGAAATTCTCGACCGGTTCGCTTTCGTAGCCATCGGTACACGATGCCAGCCCCGCAAGGCCGAGCATGCAACCCATAAGCATTACTTTTCTATTGCGTTTCATTGTGATAATTCCTGATTATTAGAATTTAAGATTGATACCCATGCTCCAAGTGCGCTGCAGGGGGTAGCTTGTGAAGCTTACCTCGGGGTCAACCCAGTCGCAAGCGGAGATTGTGCAGAGGTTCTGAACGTTCACGAAAATCTTGGGACGCACACCGGCCAGGAAGTTGCGGCAGAAAGTCTGCGGCAGTGTGTAGCCGATGTAAAGGTTCTTCATGCGGAGGAAGTTACCGTTTTTCATCCAGAAAGATGAACCGTAAAGACCGCCCATGTTGTAATCGTTACCACCGGCCGAGAGGCGGGGAAGGATGGCAGTTTCGGCGGTTTCGGGTGTCCAGCGGCCCATCAGCAGCTCATAGCCCTGGCCGTAGCTTTGGCCGATTTTCTGGAAGCCCTCCACCAGGTTGCGGTCGTTGATATAGATGTCGCGGTTGTAGACACCCTGCCAGCTCATTGAGAACTCGAAGCCCTTCCAGTTGAAGCCGAGATCGAGGCCGAAATATTGCAGCGGTTTGTCATTACCGATAACCGCACGGTCGAACTCGTCAATCACACCGTCGTTGTTAAGATCGCGGTATTTGATGTCGCCCGGCTGGATGTTGTCGAAGCCTTCGATAACGGCGCTATGTTCGATTTCCTCCATCGAGGTGAAGAACCCGTCGGCAACAAGACCGAAAGTAGCCCAGGGCTTGCCTGTCTGGCGCATGTAGTCGTAGGGGTAGTTCTGTTCGTCGATGAAAAGCACCTTGTTGGCCTGGATGTTCCAGTTACCGGTAACATAGTAGTTGAAATCGCCCACGTTATCCTGCCAGGTAAGCGAGATTTCACCGCCTGTGCGACGTTCCTTACCGATATTTTCAAGGGGATAAGGTGCACCGAGAAGTTCTATGCTCTTGCCTCGGGTCTGAAGCATGTCGTAGTATTTGTCATTGTAATAGTCGGCCTGGAGGATAAGGCGGTTGTTGAACATCGCAACATCCATACCGATATCCCACTTGTGAGCCTTCTCCCATGTGACGAACGGGTTGGCCATACCGTTGGCCTCGGTATAAGAGGGGTTGCCCACGGCCTGACCCCAGATATATCCGCCGTAACCAGACTGCGAATAGGTCTGATAATAGTTATAGTAACCGCTGTTGTCAACGCCGTCGCCGGTACGTCCGTAAACCAGGCGCAGTTTCAGCTTGTCGAGCCAGCCACGGGTGGATTCCATGAAGTTCTCACGGGCCATGTCCCAGCCAAGCCCTGCCGCGAAGAAACCTCCCCAGCGGTGCCCGTCGGCATAACGGTTGAAGTAGCTTTCGGTCACGGCCAGCTGTGCGAAATATTTCGAGTCGTAGTCATATGCAAGGTTCTGCATGATGTTCGACGGGAGCGACGGGAGGTCGTAGTTATGGATGTTCTGACGGGTGTCGCCGCTCAATCCGGCCTTGAAATGATGCAGCCCCCACCGGCGCTCATAATCAACGCCGAATTTGCCCCAAAGCTGCTGGTAGTTGGCCACAGCACGGTAATTATTCGACTGTGAGGCTATGTTGCCATAGCGGTGGTAAACGTAATCACCCGTCTCGCTGAGGGCATACTCATAGACCGGGGCACGCATGGTGCGGAAGGTCGCCGAGCGGTCCTGCACGGTAACGCTACCCATGGCGTAGACAGAGAGACCGCGCACATACTGGTCGAAATCATATTTGAGGTTGACCATACCGAGGAGGTCCTTGGTCTTATCCTCGATATAACCCGAATTCGACGCCTGTGCATAAAGGTTGTTGGTAAACGACACGTTACCGCCATAAGTCCCGTTCGGGTTGAAGATGGGATAGGCATTGTTCGGGGTCTGGTACATGGCCAGCAGCAAATCGCTGTAGCCTGTCCCGGCACCGCCGGGCTGGTTCCCTTCATCGAGGCGTGCCAGCAACGACACCGAAGCCGTGAAATCGCGTGTGATATGCATATCCACCTTCGAGTTCACCGAATAACGCTTAGATGTCAGCTTGGTGCTGTAGCTGTCGTTGAAATCCTTGAACATACCGTCCTCGGAATAGAAACCTGCGCTGACGAAGAACTGGGCGAAATTGTTACCGCCCGACACGTTCACATTATAATACTGCGAAGTGGAGCTGTTGCGGGTAATCTCGTCAAACCAGTTTACATCGGGATAAAGCATAGGGTCGCCCCCGTTGAGGTATGCGTAATAATCGTTCTGGTCATATTGCGGTGAGCGTCCGTCGTTCTGCAAAGCCTCGTTGAGCATGTAGGCATATTGCGACGAGGTAAGGGGTTTCGGTTTCTTGATGGCGTTCGAAATGCCGAAACGGCCGGTAAACGACACGCGGAAACCCTTGCTCTGCGGGTTCTTGGTGGTGATTAGCAACACCGGGCGCGACGAACGCATACCGTTGAACATGGTCGAAAGGGCATCCTTCTGAATCGACACCGATTCGATTGCGTCAGGGTCAATCGAATAGAAATCGCGTTCGATACCGTCGATATAGACAATCGGGCTTTTCCCACGCGAGGTGATGTTGTATTCGGAGTTGTCGCTATACATGCCCTGGCCCATCTTCGGAATCCAGCCTGCAAGGTCGAGCGAGTTGTTGGCATCGGTCTGGTGCAGGCGGGCGCCGCGATACTGCTCTATGTTCAGCCCGGCCAGCTTGCCCACAATGCCGGGGATAATGGTCGAACCGATGGTGCGGTTAACCTGGTCGGTATAGACCGTGGATGCCGCCCCCAGATAGCTGTCGGCGGGAACCGTGCCGTAAACGCCGGGGATGGTCGGTTTCACGGGTACATCCTGCTCGGTAAGCACTATCCTCACATCCTCCTTATCCTTGGCACGGCGCAAAGCCCCCACATTGAACTCCGTGGCCAAATAGCCCGGAGCAACGATACTGAGGTTTTTCTCTGCGGAAAGGTCGAGGTCGAACACACCGTCGGCATCGGTCAGAACCGAAGTGGAAGTGCCTTTGACGGTTATCTGTGCCGACGGCACCGGCTGCCCGTATTGGTCGACGATGACACCCTTCACGGCGGCAGCAGGGAGCGCTGTGGCACCTGCAAGCGTCAGAAGCAACGCCGCACGGTGCAAACGCCCGTTTTTGTTATTTATGATGCACATATCTGTCTTTGTCATGATTTAAGGATATTCACTGTGTTATACGCCACATACAAGATTGAATGTGAACGGCACGTCGTCCGACGCGGGTGTGCCGCCGCTCATCTTGTCGTCAAGCGACTTGTTGACCACTATCGACCCGTCGGCGTTGGTAAACACATAATCTATTTTGGTAATCGTCTCACCTTCGGGTATGTTGAACAGGCCGGCAGGCCATATCGTGACACTGTAGGAATGAGTGAAAGTGTTCTCACGCTTCATCAGCAGGTCGTCAGAGCGGTCTTTGACAGTGTACTCACCACCTTCGGCTGTGTAGGCTTTTCCCTCAAAATAAATCTGTTCACATTCGATGAGCTTGTTCTCATAGGCATCGCCCGAGAATGTGAATGTGACGAAATCGTCCTGCAAGGCACGGGTAGGCTCTACGGTGTTGAAACGGAGCTTGCTGTAGTCGACTTCCTCACCTACGCCACCGTAGACTGTGAACGGGTCGCTATACACGACCTTGTAATAACGGTCGTCGGTGGTAAGGCCGTCGGCAACACCGTTGACAAAGAACCCGAGGCATGCCACGAGGTTTTCCATACCGGCCTTGCACTTGACGGTTATTTCATAGTGCGGGTGGCCGCCATTGTAAATCCATACCGGCACGTCAGCCTGCCATGCAACCCATTCCATGTCGTTGAAGCGGTTCGGGCCAAGGCCGAAACGCTCCATAAGTGCTTCAGGCCAGGTGTAACCGGGCATGTTCTTGGGTGAAGATGCATCGGGAATCACCGACATAGTCTGCTCATCCTCGGGGTCGAGCGACTCGGTGGCATGATAGGTGGGCACCACATTGTAACGGATGTTCCAGTTACGGGGAGCCAGCATTGCAAACACAAGGATATCGGCATCATCACGGTCGCCGCTCACATCAACGTGGCCTTTCACTGTGAAAGTAGCGGTTTCCCCGACTTTGATACGGGGAGCCATGGTGCCGTCAGGCTGGGGCTGGTCTACCTCCAGCGAATCAAGAAACACACATGCCGTCATAAAGGCTATGCATGCCAGTGCCATAAAGGCATATATTTTATATCTACGTTTCATCGGGCCTGACTTTAATTGTTAGCTTTCACAAAAAGATACTCATACTTGTTGCTGCCGCAACCGGGGCTGTGGGTAATCGACAGCTGACGCATGCCGTTTACAATCGGATACTGTATGCCTACCTCCATGGCACCGATGGCACCATCCTCGGTAAACGACAGCATAAACGGGTGGGCGGGATCGTCGACCGACCACAACCCGCTGTGACGCACCGGGAAGGGGAGACGGTTTTCCAGCGAATAGCTTCCGTCAGGGTTGAGACGGAGCCGGAATTTGGAAAAATCCATTGTCGAGGTTATATCGACGTTGTTTCGCATCACCTTGGTAAGTGACCACACGCCCGAAAGGTCTTTGTCGGCCTCGACGAATTTGTCGGGGGTCTCGTTGTCCTTATAAGAATCGCACGACGTCGCCGCAAAGCCCATAAGAGCCGCCATAACGCCTGCTTTCAGGAATAGTTTCATATTCTCTTATATTGATTTAAGGATGTTTTTTACTCGTAGTAAGGATTCTGGAGAAGTTCTTCCGAACGTGTCACTTCCTTATAGGGGATAGGCCAGAAATACATCGCGGGGCGGAACACATGCTGACGCACAGCTACTTCACGTCCGGATTCCGTACCGTCGAGTTTGCGGGTGATTTCAAAGCCGTGGGTAACGGCGTTTTCCGTCTTATCGGCAATCTTCCAGCGGCGCACGTCGAAGAAACGGTGACCCTCGAGGGCGAGTTCCACACGGCGTTCAAGACGGATTGCCTCACGCATGGCATCTTTATCCATCCCTTGCCGCAAACCATACATGCCGTCGTCACCTGCCTCGATACCGGCACGCTCGCGAATCATCTTAAGGGCGTCGATGGGGCTTACGGTCACATTGCCGATGACCTCGGCATGATCAGGGCCGTAATATTCGTTGACAGCCTCGGCATAGTTAAGGAGGATTTCCTCGTAACGTATCAGGCAGTAGCTCTGCTCCACGGTAACGAAGTGGTTACCCGCGCAGTCGCGGTGGCACATCTTGCGGAAATAGTTGCCGGTACGTGTTCCCTGATAGATGGCGTCGCTGCTCGAACCCACACCCTGGTAGGTGTAGACCATGTTCTTGTTGCCACCACCGGCAGCACATTCCGTCCCGTTCCAAACGAAGCAGTTTGCAAAACGCGGGTCACGGTCTTTGGCCGGGTTCATACGGCTGTATTCATATTTACCCTTGCCAGGGGCTGCACCGTCCTTCATCGGGAAGCTCTCCATAAGTTCCAATGTGGGATAGCCGCCGTTACCGTTACCTCCGCATGTGACAGGGTACCACAGACCCTCGCGTTCGTTGCCCATGGCACGTTTCCATGTGAAGATATGGCCGCAATAGGCACCGCTGGTATAGTTCTGTCCGTTATAGGAATTGAGCGATGTAAAGTCATAAGCCTGGAATTGGGCGTAGAAACCCCAGCCCGGCTCATTGTTTCCGTCTTTATCCTGATGACGGTTGTAAACCTGCCAGGAACCTGTGCGGATAAGGCGCATTGCCGCATCGGCTGCATCTTTCCAACGTTCCGGCCGTGCATCGGCATAACCTAAAAGCGGTTTCAGACGGGGATCGTCGGTTATACCCTCACCGTTGTAAAGGGGGCTGGCCGCATAAAGCAGCACACGCGAAATCAGACCCATGCATGCACCTGCACTGGCACGTCCGAACGAGGTTCCCGAACGACGGTTGGGAAGGTCGGCTGCCGCTGCATTACATTCGTCTACGATATACTGCACGCAGTCGGCAAAACTGGCACGGGTCATGTTCACGTTGTCAACGTCATCATTCTCATATACGACGTCGCCCAGCAGGGGCACACCGCCATAATGACGGAGCAACATGAAATAATACCATGCACGCATGAAACGCGCCTCGGCACGGTAAAGTGTCTTGGCACGCGAATTCATCGGGCTGTTATCCACATTGGCCAGGAAAACGTTGGCGCTACGGATCTGCTTATAGCATTTCGACCAAGGTTCGTCGGAAATAGTGACGGGATTGACCGTACCGGTTGCGAACATCACACCATCGGTCACATTGGAGGTCACCTTGAACTCCGCCTCGTCACAGGCAATCTGCAAACCGCCTTCGCCCGGACGCCATATACCCCCGTCGAAACGGTTGGGATAGATGTCATAACCGGCATCGGCATAAATGTGATTGAGAAAACCGACCGTATAGGTACTGTCGCTGAAAATAGCTTCCTTTGACAGGTCGGAAGTCTGGGTCTCGTTGAGGAATGAGCTGTCGACACACGAAACCGCAGTCAACGACATCGCCCCAATTACCAGACCGAACAACAAACTATTCTGTCTCATGTATTAAGATTTAATTATTAAATTGCTGAGATAATGTTGGTTAAAGATTCTATTTGGTTCGCCGGGACACATAGCCGACGTTGGCGCAAGGGCAGTTTCCACCCTGTTCAATACTTAAGACGATTGAAGCACGTTACGCCATTAAAGCTTTTTTATCTTTTTTTCGGATGCTTTTAAATATGTTCCGGCATGCACCGGCGCAGGATGCACCGCAGGCATGCCGGAATATACCTTACCTGAAAAGAATGATATGTCTGCCTGCCCCGATTTCGATTAGACCCGATTTGTCGCAGACAACCGTTTTATCAACAGGAGCCATACCCTCCGGCACGACTACCGAGGCCGTCGCACCCGACGGGACAGTGACGGCATACGACAGACCGTCGACTGATTTCTCCCACCGCACTGCGGCTGTGCCCAAAGGGGTCTCCTTTGTCACCTCTGCCCACTCCACACCTGAAGGAATCTGCGGGTTCACTGTGAAGCGGCCATAACCTGCGGCCCCGGAATCGGGAATCAAGCCTCCGAGAGCCTGATAGTACCATAACCCTACTCCGTTATAGCAGTTGTGGACACGGCTACGCTCCCCGTTCCAATATTCCCAGGTAGCGGTCGCACCGTTGTCAATCATATGGAGATAGCCCGGATAATCGCGCTGCCTCAACATCCCGGCCATAAAATCAGGCTGCGCCTCGTCAATAGCCCATTGTGTAACGATAGGCACACCGACAAGACCGGCCCCTATATGACCGCGCCAGCGTGTGGCCGACAGTTCCAGCATGCGGTCGCGCATGGCATCCCGCAGATGTGCCGGGACAGCTCCGACGAGCATAGGATAGCTCATGTCGAGCTGCGAACCTGTGGCATACTGACGGTTTTCCGAATCATAGAAATTATAATGTATGGCAGCATTGAGTGCCAGGCGCTTCCGTCGCCATTCGGCAGCCTCGCCGGGAAGTGAAAGCTCCGTGGCGATGCGCTCCATCTTTTCCAGACATTCGCTGACGAAACAGTTGTTGACCAGGTCGACCGATTGGCCGTTACCGGCATCAACCCCTGCGGGGGCAAGCCAGTCACCGAGATACCACATACGGTTTTCGGTATCAGGCCAGCGGCGAAGCAACCCGTCGCGGGTATTGGCATCGACATAGCCCATCCACTGTTTCATCTTGGGATAATATTCCTCCAGGATGCGGAGGTCGCCGTAGTTGAGATATGTACGCCACGGGGCAAGCACTATGAAACCGCACCAGTACGGGCCGCCACCGCCGCCACCGGCGGGAGCCACATGCGGCAGCGAGCCGTCGGGAGTCATGACATCACCCCATGCCTGCAACCAGTTGGTATAGGTAGGCGCCACATCATACATGGTTTGTAGCGTCATCGTGGAGGAATTGCCGTCACCCCCGTAGCCCGTGCGTTCAAGATGCGGGCAGTCAACCATGTAGCCGCTGAATGTAAGGCACTTCATGGTGTATTTTATCATATCATGCACGGCATTGAGGTCGGAATCCGAGCAACGGAAAGTCGAGGCATCGGCATAGTCGCCATGAATCTGGTGCGCACGCATCGCTTCCGCATCAGGCACATCCTCAATCCCGTGGAGCTTGACATAGCGGTAGGCATGATGGTGGAATTTGTTGCAGAAACGCTCACCGGCCTTTCCTCCCGACACATATATGTCGGCTTCACCCTGCGGATCCATATTCCCGTCAGGAAGCAGGTTGTCGGAATATTCCATCCTGACCTCGGCACCGGCTGGCAGTTGAGGCATCTCCATCTCGAACCAGCCCGTCAGCACGCGCCCCATGTCGACCATGATGCTGCCGTCGGGGAAACGTCCCACTTTCACAGGTTTAGAAGTGAACGCTATGTGGTTCTGCTCCGATGCCTCAGGTGTTGCGTGATGTTGTCTGATTCCCGGAACGGTTACCGGACGCCAGTCAAGGCGACCAAGCGATGCGGCGGTCATATCGGCAGGAGTTTGCGCACCGTCCACCCGCTCCCCGCCGAACTGGAGGGGATACCAGGTGCCTATGTCGCGACGCCCGCCCGCCGCTCCTTGCCATGTGGCATCGGAAACAAGCAGCGGTTCATGGCTTTGTCCGTTCACAAGGTCGATTTCCAGCCTGGCCGCCGGGCCGGGATATTCAGCCTTATATGTATTGGCCTTATACCACCCCTGGCCAAGCCACAAGGCGATTTCGTTATCACCGTCGGCAAGATACGGGGTAATGTCATAAGCAACTATAAGCGAACGCTTGCCAAGCTGCGACACACCCGGGGATAGCACGTTGGTGCCCATCTTCTTCCCGTTGACATAAAGTTCATGATAACCAAGGGCGTTGACGTGACACATCACCCTGCCGTCGCGACGCTTGAACTCTAAGTTCTTACGCAGAATCGGGGCATTCACCTCATCCTTATCCCCTGTCATGGCGATATAGTCGCCACGCATCGGGTTGTCGCCGCCGGGAAGGATGCCTACACCGAAACGGCGGGTATCACTCCAGTCGCCGGCTTTGTCATCCTCATTCCAAACACGGACTTTCCACCATGCCTGGGTGCGCGGCAGAAGCGTCTCACCGGCATATTCGACCAGGACGGGGGAATCACCCTTCACCTTCCCCGACTGCCAGAGGTCACCCCTCCCCTTATCGGCAACTGAAAGCGAATCCGTGCCGACCACGATTTCGTAAGCTGTCTGGCGCTTCACGTCGGCAGGATTGTTTTTCCAACTGAATCGCGGCACCAGGGTGTTCACACCCAAAGGCTTTTCGAGATGCTCGCACCTAAGCGAATACGGGGCGCTTGCCGCTGCCGCGACAGCAGCCGACGAGGCAGCGGCAAGCAGTGATATGATTAGTTTATTCATTAGTCCTTTAGTTCTTTAAATATCCGTAATAAAGCCCTCTTTGCTATTTGGCGCCAACCGAGGCTATTCTCCTTTCAGGATACCCATACTGCTTCATCATAACATCCACAGGGGCAGTAGTTGTCGAGGCATAATCCACCGTGATTTCCCTTTCCTGACCGGGGAGAAGCGTCACATAGTTGTCTGACATAAACACGGGGAGCACCCGCTCGCCGGTGGCGGAATCCAACAGACGGAGGCGGTTGGCGAAAGCCACCGTGTTACCTTTGTTTTTCAAACGTATGACCGCATTGCCGGAACCAGTAACTGACGTCGAGGCTTCGACATTGCCCTGAGGCAGGGTGTTCACACCCGTATAATCCAGTTCCTTGCCACCGTTGCGCCAGTAGAAGTTATCCGACAACAATTTTCCGGCTCCGTCGCGCAGTTCCAACATGATGAAATGCACTCCGGGGATTTCTTTTGAAAAATCAAGCGTAAACGCCTCACCTATGGCCGATGCCGGTACGGAAAGCTTTGCTGTGCGCGCATAAGCGGGAAGTTCTTTGCCGTCGAGCCCGTAAATCCGTGCGGTTGCAGTAACCCCCTCCATAGCCTCGCCGCCGGTATTGACAACTTTTACGCTATGGTTCGACGCATTCCATTGGATGTGCCGGTGCTCGCATGCTTTTTTTGCACCCCAGTAGGCACCCGAAGGGTCATAATAATAATCATATGTCTGCCATACGAACGACGGGTAGGCCGGATGGCTCATCCATATCAGGATACCGGCGGCATCGTTCCACATCTTATCGTTCCATGCCTCATACATCCCCTTCATATCCTCGATGTTGATAAGCTGTGCTTTCTCACAGAATTCTTCGAGCGACTTCGACTCACCCCAACGCTCGTTGACCGATTTCTTGTAATTCACCGGGTTGGCATTTGAGGCTTCCTTGCCAAAGAAATGCTTGTTCCACACATTGTCGTCGTCGTTTTTCAACTGCTCGTCGGTGGGAAGGGGCCAATGGTCTTTTTCAGGGATGAATTTTATCACACTTTCATAAACCGGGAATGTGGCCATGCCGATTTCCGAGCGCATACCGTAGCCGTAGTCCGAACCATACGGATAGGCCGGTGTGTTGAATGCGAGGTTGCTGCCTGAGGTATCGAAATGATGACGCGGCGGCTGGTTCCCCCACCATCCGCTACCCGAAAGGCCGTCCTGGTTCGAGCAGGATTTATACATGCGGTCGTTCCGGTCTTCGCGTGCCACCATCGCCAACAGGTAATCGTCAAGCTCCTTTGCCGGATGTGTCTCATTGGCACCGCACCACAAGGCGATAGAGGGATGGTTGCGCAGACGGCGCACCTTGTCAAGGGCATTGGCCTTGAATGCTTCAGGCTCGGCAACGTCGTTATAGGCGACATAGAGCCAGAAATCGTTCCACACCATGATGCCGTAACGGTCGCACCAGTCGTAGAACTCATCATCGGTAACACAGCCCGTCCACAAACGTATCATATTGTAGTTCATATCCTTGTGCAGGCGTATTTTCTTCTCATATTCGTCGCCGTGACAACGGAGCAGGTATTCGCTCATGCCCCAGTTTCCACCCTTCACAAACACTTTCTGGCCGTTGACGAAAAATGTCATCACCGGGAATCCCAGCTTGTTCGGCACCATCTTGTAATCATACTTTTTGATACCGAAGTTTATTTTTTTCTCATCAAGCACCTTGCCGTTGTCGGTCACACGCAGGTCGAGGGTGTACAGGTTCGGCTCGCCATACCCGTTAGGCCACCAAAGGCTGGGATTTTCAATCACAAGCTGCGGGAAACGGGTCTTGTCGAGTGTCACCGTGGCCTCACCTCCGGCCGGGATGATATAGGTCTGTTCCACCTTGATGTCGCCTGGGGTGATAATCCCCTCAAGAGTTACACGGCGTTTTTTATCAGCTGTGTTTCTCAGCCCGGTTGTAACCGTCATCTCGGCGCGCGACAGCTCCGGCAGGTCGTTACGCACCCAGGGGTCTTCCATAACCACATCGCCTGTAACATCAAGGCTCACATGGCCGGTGATGCCGTTGAGACGCCCAGGGATATACGGCATCCAGTCCCACCCGGCACCTGCCAGGTAGCTGGGGCTGCATGCAACCCCGTAAGGGCCTTCACCTTTTCGGCTTTTCTTTTGGTCGGCATCGGTAATCAGCACGGCAACAGCATTCCGGCCATCCTTGGCAAGGATGTCGGTAATGTCATAGCGTGTGCGCATCATGTGGCCGCTCACATCCTTGGTCGATTCGGGCGTACCCGAAAGTTTCACACCATTCACATAAAAATCGGCGTAACGGTTCGTATTGTCGAAGTTAATCCACACCCGTTTCCCTTTGGAATATTCCGCAGGTGTAGGGAATTCCGCACGATACCAGAACGGGCGGCTGTAGAAACTTTCATCCACACGGTGGATGTTATCGGCATAATCGGGATTTTCCTCTTTCCCGGCCTCGACATAGGCGGTGAACACAACTCCGGGCACCACCCCGGCAACAGCACCGGCAGGCATGGTGAAGCCGGATGTGGAAATCTCCGTCCCGGCAACCCCCGACAGATCATCCTGCGGGCAAAGCTCCCAGCGCGCCCCGCCGTCGATACTGTTGAGCGATGTACGCGCTGCCATGGCGCTGCCCATAGCCAAAAAGGCAACGGCAGCCAGCAAAATCAGCTTTTTTCCTTTCATATCGTGATTTATGTATAATTATTCCTATTAATCGACAATCATTTCCAAACGTAGTTATCGCACAACCGTTTTGACCGGCGGAAAGCCTTCAACAACATCGGCAGGCATAACGAAACCGGGCTTTAGATTGTGATACTGTTCAACGATATTGTGCGCGCGCCGCGCGTGCCGAAAGCACACGCAGCCGCCACAATACACAAAACTACAAGTTTCTTCATGGAATCTTACTTTAACCCTTTATTCCCGGCCCAAAAACCCTGTTGCTTTCATCCCTTCACGCTTAAATCCCGGCGGTGTGTCAAAATTCAATATTTTGGCACACCGACGTGGTTTTTCACCCGGATGGCGAGGGTGCTGCCGGATACCGGCCATGCCCTCCACATCCCCAAGGCACGATTGTTCAGATGCCCCAGGCTTTGTTAGGTGTCGGACTCATAAACAGTTCCAATGTGCCACCGGCGCTTATGTCGGCGAAATCAAGGTGACACTTGTTATATTCCTTGCCGTTGAGCAGCGCGTGGTCTATATAGATGTTCTTATCCGAATTGTCGTGGGCTATGATTGTGAAACTTTTCCCGGTATGATAGTCGGAATCGAGCATATATTCCACACGGTCGAACACCGGGCTTGTAATCTCCATACGGGTCTCCCCCGGGCAGTAAGGATGTATGCCCGAAGCCGTCAGCACATACCATGCCGACATCTGGCCGACATCCTCGTTACCGATAAGCCCCTCCACACGGTTGGTGTAGGCATTGCGGCAGATATGGCGGCAACGCTCCTGGGTAAGCCACGGGGAACCGAGACGGTTATATAGGAACGGCACGAAATGCACCGGCTCGTTGGCATGATTATAATAGGCATTCCATTTCATATCGGAGGGCGTGAGGGCAAACATGCTGTCGAGGTCGGCTATAACCTTTTCGCGGCCACCCATGAGGGCAACCATACCCTCCACATCGTGAGGCACGAACCACCCCTGCTGGTAAAGGTTTGATTCGATGCAGCCGAACCACTCCTCGGTGCGCGACGTTTCGGGATTCCACTCGCGCCAGCTCCCGTCGGCATTCCGGGGGCAGAACCACCCTGCTTCAGGGTTGAACACCTGGCGGTAAGCCTGGCCACGGCGTTCGAATTCAGCCGCAAGTTCCTCGTTACCGAGGGCACGGGCGAACTGGCCTGCACACCAGTCGGCATAGGCATACTCCAGGGTGTTTGAAACACTGAGAGGCTCGGCGGCATAACCCAGTGCGGTAGTGCCGAACTTATCGGAAGAGTTCAAAGCATAGCGCAAAGCCCTGTCGGCATCGAACGTGCGTATCCCCTTGGCATATGCGTCGGCGATAACCGGGAGTGCCGGGTTACCTATCATACACCCGGAGTAGGAATTGAGCAGCTCCCAGCGCTCGAAATATTCATGCCCGGTTTCATCGGCCAACGACACGAGCGAATTGACCACATCGCTGACAAGGCGCGGGTTGACAATGGTCTGCAAGGGGAACTGGCTGCGGAACACGTCCCAGCCGCTGAAAATGGTGCGACGGGTGTAGTTTCCGTCACCTTGGCGGATGCTCTTGTCGCCTGCCACATATCGGCCGTCGACATCGGTGGTGATGCGCGGATCGATCATGGTGTGATAAAGCGAGGTGTAGAACACCGTTTTTTCGTCGGCGGTGCCGCCGTCGATTCTCACACGGCCAAGGGCATTGTTCCACATATCGAACGCCTCTTCACGCACGGTGGTGAAATCCTTGCCGTCGATTTCGGCCATAAAGTTCTTCTCGGCGCCTTCAAGGTCGACAAACGATACCCCGACTTTCAAATCCACGGTCTCACCCTTAACGGTGGGGAATTCGGTGTAGAACCCTATATGCTTGCCGGTAATCTCGTCCTTGCCGGTAATGATTTCCGATTTGGCGATATTTTCAAGATAAGGCAGCGAATCGACATCATTGCGGTGACGCGAGGCTCCTTCGGGAATATCCGCGCTCCAGAACCCGTAATCGGTCATCGGTTTGCTCAGACGTGCGTAGAAATGAAGCTTATACTCCACTTTGCCATCTCCGTCGCCCCATCCGCCACCGTCGGGGGTGCAGTGCATCCACCCCACAAGGGTGCTGTCGTTCAACACCTTGACATGCTGAGTGGTGGACGTGCCCCCCACACGGCGGGCAAGGTCGATTTGCACACGCGATTTGTCGTTTTCAGGAAAGGTGAAATGCATGAAACCGCAACGGGGCGTGGCCGAGGTTTCAACCTGTATGTCATAGTCGCTCAGGCGCACGCTGTAATAACCGGCACCGGCATGCTCCGATTCCTTGTCATAGGCCGAACGGTAACCGTCGATGCGGCCATCCTCCTTCCCGGCGATAAGTTTCAGGGGGCCGGTGGTAGGCATCACCAGGAAGTTGCCTAGTTCGCCGAACCACCCCACACCGCTCATCTGCATCAGGGCGAAACCTTCGATGGTTTTATGCTCATAGCTGTAGCCTGAGCCGTTGTCGCCCCCGGTGATGGTGTTGGGGCTTACCTGCACCATCCCGTAGGGTGTGGTTGCCCCGGGGAATGTTTTGCCAAGCCCGTGATAGGTCCCGGCATCGTCGATATTGGTGCTAGCCCCGATAAACGGGTTTACATAATCTGCGGGTGCGAACGAGAGTTCTCCCGAATCGGCACCCGTGCGGCATGATTGCGTGGCACCTGCCATAGCGGCGGCTGCAAGAAGTGCAGCCGAAAACCTTATTTTTCCTGTATTGCGCTTCATGATTTCTGTGATATCTTGATTGAATATGTGCGGAATCCGTTACGGGGCATCTCGGTTGTAAAACCGATACCCTCTTTGTGTTCAACGGTTTTGACTTCCGCGGTAGTATTACCTGCCAGGTCGGTTTCGGCCACACTTGCCCCGGGCAGTCCGAGCGTAACCGATGCGGCATTACCGGCACCATGGCTGTTGTGCAGTCGCAGGGTAACCCGGTCGCCGTTGCGGATTGCGGCACTTACCCGATAGCCCGGATTGTCGGTGGAACAGAGCGAACCTGTGGATGGTTCACCGTTGCCGCCGCACACGAATGCCAGCAACGGCTCGTTATAGCTCTCTGCTTCCGGCGCCATGGCTTCAGCACCTTCGTTGCCGGTATGCGGCACGATGGCGAACCTCACATGGGTGGGTCGGTCAATTTTGTAATCCCTTCCCCATAGCCCCTGCCCGGAATATTGGAGGGTAAGACCCACGGGGTAGTCCTTGCCGTGCACATAGCTTGTGGTATGGTCGGAAATTATGCCAATCCCGGCATCGCCTGATGCTGCCGCAGCATCGACCCAGTTCAGGATCACATTATGTTTGATTCCGCTCCAGGTGTTGAAAAACGTATCCTCGTTGCGGCTTAGACACACGTCGAACGGTGCGTCCTTATAAAGTTTTTCGGTCGGGAATGCCGCAGGGAAAAGAACGCAGAGTTTGTAGCGGTCGTCGCAGAAACCACGGCGGTCGTGATTCCAATGACGCTCGCGATACTCCCCTATCCCGGGGTTCCCGTTCCAGTCGATATCCAGGTCATAATCTATGCGGGTGCTGCCGGCGGCAAGTGTCAGGGTCTGTGTAAACGGATGCCCTGCTATCTCACCCTCCATGGTCAGGCTTTCAAGGCCGGGGATGACTGTGTGCGACACAACGCGCACCGGGGATTCGGCCGACGAGCGGAAACGTCCTTCGTCGTAGAAGAACCCGCGCATCTCGCCCATGGCGTAATCGCCAGCCGACGGGGCGAATTCACGCCCGTTTTCCGTTTTAAGAATAAGGCTTTTAACGGTTCCCCCTTTACCTAAATCCAACGTTAACCTAACTTTGTCGTTTTCCATCACGACTTCACGGCCTGCCGCGCCTCCCGAAGCGGTTGCAGCCATCGCATTTCCTTTTTCACAGGCTACGCGGCTTATGCGATAAGTAGCGTAACCCATCGGGGGAACCGTCGCCTTAAATACCAATCTATTTACCTTATCTTTTGAGTCTATATGTTTCGAAGCCTTGATTTTGCGGCCTGTATGGTCGGTGAGAACCACCTCGCACCCATCCCATTCATAGGGGAAAGGGACACTCACAATTTCTTCACGGCTGACGCCCTGGGTGTTGAACACCTTAACCATCATACGGTTGCCGGGGGTGATGCCGCAGGCCATGCGCATCATCTCGGCATCGGCAACACCGCATGCATGGTCAGTCCATTGCCTGATTGCATCGGCCCATGTGCCGAAATGCCAAAGGCCGTTATAGGGCACAATCCAGGAATCATGGTGCTGCGCGAGCATCAGCTGGCGCCATGCCTCATCCATAGCCCCTTGGTCGGGGAGGGGCGCCCCTGCGCCTTCAAGCATGGCAATGGCGGCAAGTTTCTCAGCCATGACCATCTTGTTCTCGGCTGCACGCACGCCGCGCCCGATGCGTTGCATAACCTGGCTGCCCCACATGAGGTTCACCAGCACGTCGTCCTGCGAAAGGTGGTAGTTGTCGGAGGTAGCCCCCGGCGTATGCTTTTCGATATAATCAGTCCAAAGTGTGTAGACCGAACCCGAAGGATGGTTCATTTTCAACCACGGGCCGTTGCGCCATCCTGCATCCTGATAGCACATCCCCACCGGGTTGTCAATACCGGCTTCACGGCAGGCTGCGAGATATTCCGGCGAATTGCCCCAGGCCTTTGTCTGCCACACGGAATTGTCTTCAAGCTGCTCGCAACCGTAGCGTGGCACAGTGAGCAGCGATGTGCCGTCAGGCCCTATCCAGTTCACGAGCTGGCCGCCGTAGGGCGCCATATACCCGCCCCAGCATGTGTTGGGGCATTTCAATGATGCATATTTGAATCCGAAGCCTTTCAACACAGCCGGGAGGCAGCTGGTAAAACACGGTTCCTCGACGGCATAGGTTGTGAAGACGGCTTCAGGGAAGTGTTGTTTCAGTTTTTCGATGCCATAGGCAAACTGGCGGATAAGGCTTTCGCCAGAAATATTGTAGCAATAAGGTTGCCCGTAAGTGGGGTTGGTGAACTCTATCCGCCCGCTTTTGAGAAGGGCGGCCAAATCCCGGTATGCCTCAGGGGTGCGCACCTGCACGGTGTCCCACGTTTCAGGCTCGATTTCAAGCCCTATTTTCCAATCGGGATTACGTTGCAGCTGATTGACAATGAAGCGGGTTTTCCATTTAACGGGATAATGCCCGTAGATACCGCCATGGTATCCGTCAACAAAATATACCTCCGAAGCCGCCACCCCGGCCGAAAGGCCGAGCGTGAGAGCAACTGCGAATGTTTTGACAAATCTTCTGCCCGTGTTCATCATCTGCATAACCTGGTGTGTTGGGTTGGGGTCACTGGCCTGTAAGCTCTAGGAGCTTGCAGGTCAAATCGTCCTTCTCGGCATCACGGAGGCTGTAGTCGGTGAGGGCAAGAGCTGTCAGACACCCTCGCAATTCGGAAGCGAACGACGCATCAGAACTTTCCAAGGCTCTGAAACGTGCATTCTCCGCCGCAGTCAGGGTGTCGGTCAGATATTTCACTATCAACTCTTCCATTTTCGACAATTCTTGTTTTTTGTGTTTCGCCGGTGTTGCCGCGAATCATCCGGGCAACCCTGCAAAACCGTTGTGATACCTAAAGAACGATTCTTACATTTTATTCCATTAAAGCCATCGGTTCAATTTCGCAAATTTATTTATTCCCTCTGCCCTGTAGAGACGCGATAGCATCGCGTCTCCCCCGCGTCTCCCCCCGCTTCACTCCGCATCCTTCTGCATCATGCATCTTCATGCTTCACTCCGCATCGCGTCTCTACAAAACATCATCATCCCCCCATCATTATCAAAACTGTTCCTATTACTTCACAAACAATTTCTTCACAGCCTTACGGTTGCCTTTAAGCACCTCGACCACGCACATCCCCTTGGGAGCTTCTATCCGTGCTTCGCCACCCGAAATCACACGGGAGCCAACCGTCCTACCGGCAGCGTCATAAACCGTAACGACAGCATGGTCAAGCCCTGCGTCTGTCGATATGACACGGATACCCTCATTACAACCTGTAATCTCAAACTCATCCGCTGAAATCTCGGCAACCCCGGTAGTAGTAGCCACCGAAATCTTGGTATCCACATCAACAGGCTTTTGAATTGATGGCTTAATTTCATAAATAGGATTACCATCTTCATCCAATTTGTGGGACATGTCTGGATTAAGCTGAATCTGTTTCTGATCTTCTCGCTCAGGATCAGAAGCAAAAGTAGCAGTTCGGAACAATCTCGGATCTTGTTGTGGGTCATGGTCCATTTTATCTACATACTTAGCAAATGTCTCTTCCTCATCACCGAACATGAATTCAAGCCTGTAATCTCCTAACCGTTTTCCAGCCTTAATTTTTGCAATAACCTCAATTTTGTCATTCTCTCCTAATGAGAAATTGGTGGCAGGCTTTTTCTTACCGTCTACTTCCACCAAATCTTCATCAAGACCCGTACTGAAACCGACCCATTTATATGATACAGGCTCGTTTTCCTTTATATACGAATAACGATAGGCCATTATATCGGAATATATTTGATTTAGCTTCATAGTTCCGGGAATCGGGTCGGCATATGACAGATTTCCATCTGCGTCCTTTTCTCCTCGGATAGTCTGATAAAATACCTCTGTCACTTCCCAATCTTCAGGCAGGCAAACCCCGAAGCATCCCCACGAATCAATACTGTTTTGTGCGCCATCACCAACAATGGTTGCTGTGATTGTAAATTCCGAACCCGGAGCCACCTCATGAGGCATATCAATTGATTGCAATTTGTAGCATGATGCTACCAGCAATGCCGCAGCGGCAAATGCAAGGTGGAATTTTTTTGATGTAAATAAGTTTTTCATAAAGTTGTTTTTAAGGGTTTGTGAAAAAATTGGTTTATAATGTTATGTCAAAAGCTGTTTTACCGCCCCTAGCCCGGCGTAACCGCTCAGATATATGGCGCGATTACGGCGCGGATACGGCGCAAGGCTATCCCCATCTGCACAGCCACCGTGTTTTCCGACAACCCCAGGCGCTCGGCGATTTCCCCGTGGCGTAATCCCTCGATGCGGCTCATCAGGAAGATTTCGCGACACCGGGGCGGAAGTTTGTCGACCGTTTCACGGATAAGGGTGGCCAGCTCTTTGGCAATAAGCTGCTCGTCGCCCATTCCTTCGAGGGTAATCATCTTGTTGCGGCACTCAACGGCGGCCTCCTCCATATATGCCTTCTCGCACATCTGATGCTTGAGATAGTCGATGCAACGGTTGCGCACCAACCGGAACATATAGGCATTGATATGCTTTATCGACGGAATGTAGTCATTGATTTTCCACAGGTCGAGAAACGCGTCATGCAATAGATTCTCGGCATCCTCCCTGCAGGCAACAAAGTCGCATGCAAAGCGGAGCAAGCGCGGGTAATACTCAATGTAGATTTCGGAAAAGTCTTTCATCGGATCTTTCGATTTCAGGCAGGCAGCCGTTAGGTTAAGGCGTCATCGCCGTCAGTGCAAAGTTATAATCGCGCACTCCCGAAAGTTCACCGCAGTAAACCCAAAAGTAGGTGTATTTTGCATCTCATTAAAACACAACACACTTATATACAATAATATCCTTCTTTACATACCATCACCCAAGAGTAGGTAGTAATTAGCCTTCTGATGAGCGTCATAACCGCATATCAATGCAGCCTTATCCCGTTTGCGCCCCCATTCCACACTGCCAGAGGCATAACCGCTTCATCACGGCACATTGTCAAAACCCACGCCCGTCACCACGATCCGATGCGTTAAATACGGCAAATAATCTCCGCAAAATTGCGGAGATTATTTGCCGTATTTAACGCATTATATTATTGTATCAACAAGATGTTTTTTTGAAAAATATCGCAACAAGAAAAATACCGTTATACGCCTGAACAAAACCAATTGGCAAATCAATCTGATTTTGTGAAAAGTATCAATATCCGAATGATACAATAAACCCCATACTGGTCTTATTCCATTAACATTATCTGCCTGATTATATCCTTACATAACAAATCAAAGCTTCTACATCATCTACTCTAGAGAAAGCAATGTACCATGGTACATTGCTGAAACACATATGTTTCAACAATATCAACAGCTAATTTCGGTTACTTTTTGATTTACTTTGCGAAAATACGGGCTTTTTCCCATTGTAACTTTGCGATGCGGAGACAATCCGCAATATGTCAAACTTTAAATCATTAACTGATGAAAAAACTTTTACTCCCTAAAAAATGCTGGCTGCCTTTGGCACTCGTTGCAGTGCTGGCTGTAGGTTGTGGTCTCAAAATCGCAACAGTGGAATTCAGCACACACGAACCCATGCAAGGTTCAGAACTCACTGTAACAACATCTTTTGTGCAGGAAGGTGACAACAATGCCGATAATTTTTATCTGCTTTACGCAATCCGTGTACCTAATGATTGGAACGGTACAGAACTGAAAGTTGAAAACAAAGACGGAGGCGAACCGGTTGCTGTTCCAATGGAAGCATGTGCCTCTTATGCTCAGTTCTGCGACTATTGCTTCCCGCGCGACGGTTACAAATGGGTAGCATTCAAAAGCATTGAAGCCCGTAACCAAGGCGCAAAGAATGACGCAACGGTTACACTCGAAGTCGGCGACAAACTCGGCGACTACAACCTCGACATCGTTGCAGGCGGTTGGAAAAAAGATCCAGCCGAACTGGTTAAGGATGGTAAAATCAATTTTGAACTTGCATTCGGCAACAACCTTGATTTCTCATCAGCCACCACGGATGAAGATCAGGGTGCAGGCAAGCCTGCAACATATTTCAAATCTTCCGAATACCTCTTTATCGCAGGTACAATCGGCAATGATGAATATGAGGCTCGCAAAACTACAATTAAATCGCAGACATCCATCACACTCTATGGCAAAACGCTTCCCGTTGCTCCCGACATCGCCAACTTCACACAAGATCAGAACATGAAGGTTACCGTTAAAGCGAACTCCGGAATCGAAGGCGTTGATACAGAAGCAGCAAACGCTCCCGCCGAATACTTCGACCTCCAGGGACGCAAGGTTGCAAACCCTGAAGCCGGTCTCTACCTCGTAAAACGCGGCAACAAGGTTACCAAGGAAATCCTGAAATAATCATTCAATACAATCCTGAAATCCTAAACGGCGGTGTGCCAGAATTGGCACACCGCCTTATTTTTCGCCCGGACAGCGAGGGTGCTGCCAGAATGGTTCAGATGACAGGAGCTTGAGGCTGAAGTGAGTTTACAGAGGTCAATGAACAAAGCCGAATCCTGCAAGCGACGACCCGGATGAGCCATTCTGACAGCACCCTCTTCACCACAAAGATTCTGATGTAATTCGGATTATTCGGCCGCAGCAGCCAACGTGCCGATTTTTTTCACCTTCTCCTCAAACACCTCGGGGGTGAGCAACGACACCTTACGAACCCGGCTCTTATAGTTGTAGACCGTCTGCACCGAATAATGCAGGAAATTGGCAATCTGCGTCATATCGGTAATCCCCAGACGAATCAGCGCGAAAATACGCAACGAGGTGTTGAGCTTAGCCTTGGTAACCGGGAAATGGCTTTCGGGCTGCAACAACTTGTTAAACTCCTCGATGAAATTCGGATACAGGCTGAGGAATGCATTGTCGAAATTGCTGTAAAGTTCTTCCAGCTCCTTTTCGAGAGGGCGCGACGACAGCACATACAGGTCGTCAATCTGGTTAGCCTTGATTTTGCGGTTCACGTTTTTGCGGAACTCGTCAAGACGGTTGACGTTAATCGAACTCTGATGCATGAAATATCCCACATAGCGTTCACGGATGAGATTGGCCTCGGCCAGTTTGCGCGTAGCACGTTCCAGGCGCCCGTTGGCTTTCGCCAGGTCGTCGCGCGAACGCTGCACCGCACGGCGCTGCTTGAAGCTCAACAACGCCAACAGCCCCAGCATCAAGGCCAGCACCGCCATGCAGACAACATACATGCGCATGCGCCGCTGCTGCGCGTTCAGCATCTCAAGATACGACACCTCGACCAACGGGTAGACACGCGCTATCTGGGAATTCTTAAACCGCGAATTATAGAAATTGGCATCATCCAAAGCAGCATGCATATAACGGTAGGCACGGTCTATGTCACCCTCGGCATACAACATCTCGGCAAGCGACAGCAACGCCTCGTTCTCCTTTACAGCCAGCCGGGTATCGGTAATCGCCGCCAGCATCAAATGTTTCTTACGCTGCCCCGCATCGCCTAGACGGTCGAAAATCTCCGACATCCCCATAGCCATCATGGCATAATCGTGGGTTTCGGGATTCTGTTTGTTGAAAATGTCAAGATAAACAGGCAATGCAGCCTGGTAGTTGCCCGTCTCCAGATGGCGCATAGCCACCTCCTTGCGGTAGAGGTCGCTGTCAACCCCGAGCATGCCTATGATTGTGTCACGCCACTGCATTTTACGACGACGGTACTCCTCGCGGAACTGAGGCTCGTCAGTGCTACGCATCATATTGTCGAGAAACTTTATCTCGCTCCATCCAAGCAGCAGTTTCAAATGGTCGGGCAACCCGTCATAAGGCACCTTGTCGAACAAATCGCGGGCGTTGACAAACTGGCCGCACATCGAATATATCAACGCCAGGCGTATGGCGCTCTGCCCTACAAGCACACTGTCGCGCAAACGCCCCGCAATAGCAAGGTTCTCACGCAGGTAAGCCTTTGCCGAGTCACACACAAACGACTCATACTCGTTGATAATCTCTTCGTTTTTCGAAAACACCTCGCGGTCGGAACGCAGCAATCCCCGTTCCTTCTTAAGCCCTTCCACACGCTTTTCCTTCGCCGCAAGATAAAGATCGCGATTGGCTATGACACCGTCAAGCACCCGCAAAAGGGAATCAACCTCCCTCGACAATTGCAAATCCGGCGCACCGGCAGCCCGCACAGCCGTAAACCCGCACAAGCCTCCTACTAGAATCAAGGTTATAAACAAAAAACACCGCAATAATCCAAACATATTGCAAATATGCCCATAATATCCCAATCCGTAACAATCACCCCCCCCAATTTTAACACTATTTCACAATATCACCCATCCCCTACATGATACATACCGATATGCCACATCCCATATCCACCTTCTATGCCACAATCCACCCATATCCACCACATTTCGCACCTATCATATTTCATCATACTGTTCATATTTCATCCTATTACACATCCGCCGATTTCGCATCCCGCACACCCATTGCATCCCCTATTATATCCCCGCCCCCCGCCCTTCCTACATCTTCAACCACATCTTCAAACTGTAGGCTACATCTTCAATGGCATC
>Ga0137308_100970_pt1 | contig 34585 bp, 31 predicted proteins | sample Inofrocosms_June_FD_97181 | JGI IMG/M metagenome (GOLD analysis project Ga0137308, IMG submission 97181) | Mouse cecal microbial communities from Vienna, Austria - N-Acetylneuraminic and N-Acetylglucosamine D2O microcosms_June | ecosystem: Host-associated > Mammals > Digestive system > Large...
CTTTGCTGCGCCGAGTGCAGCCACGCAGTGACATCTTCTATTCGCACGAGTACCCTCGCTTCGCTGGGGCAGACCCTGTGCATATTATTTTTATCTTATAGGAAAGTCATGGACTTTAACACTTTACAGTAACACAGTCTTTCCTATAAGATAAAAAACTGCCGCAGGAAGGAACACCGGCATCCAATTGCCTTCATCCCTGCCTGCGGCAGCCTTTATTTTTTCTTCCCGCCAATCATGCTTTTCAGTTTCAGGGCCTTGTCAATATTCCCTTCCACTTTCAGCTTATGCAAAGTCACTGCCAGCACCGGGTCAAGCTTGCCATTGGCAATTTTCATCAGGTTTTCTGCAGTACAGGTAAACATAGCGTCCCTGTCATGGTAGTCATAAGGCTCCACATACAGCTTGCCTTCCTTCACCTCTACATAAAAAACGCCTGCCGCTTCCCCCGTGATGTTAAACTGGTAAGCCAGATGGTCCGTAATGCTGCTCACATCGGCATCTGCAAATGTTTCCTTTACTTTTGCAAAAAATTCTTCGTATGTCATAATTCCCAGCCTCCTTTTCCATAAAATTTTCCAACCTGGCAATTGCCCGTATTGGACTATTAGCTTATTAAGGTTAAGGTGCTTTTAACACCCTAACCTTATTAATAAAATACCACTTTTTGCCCCTTAGGTCAACATGTACAGCGATCCGGCAAGCCATCAGAAATCAAAGAGGGAAAGCTGGTTTGATTCTGGCAGGTTCCCAAGGATTCCCAAGTCCCCCATTAAGTCAATGACGGATTTCGACACCTTGGTGCGCTGGCGGAAATCATCTTTGGACAGGAACTTCCCATCTTTTGCGGCTTCCACCACGGCCTCCGCCGCCCGGTCGCCCAGCCCTTCAATGCTGTCCAAAGCAGGCATCAGCTTCCCGTCCACAATCTGGAACAAATGCGCCTGGGCAGAAAACAGGTCGATAGGCACAAACTCAAAGCCCCTTGCATACATTTCCTGCACAATCTTCATATCCTTTACCGTATCCTGCTCCTTCTTCGTCAGGGTATCTTTCCTGCGGTCATAATCTGCCAGGAAATATTCCAGCTTTTCCTTCCCCTGGCACATCAGCTCATAGCTAAAGGAAGTGGCGCGGATACTGAAAAAAGCCGCATAATAGGCCAACGGGTAAAAAATCTTGCAGTAGGCAATCCGCCACGCCATCATAACGTAAGCCGCCGCATGGGCTTTTGGGAACATGTATTTTATTTTTTTACAGGACCAGATATACCAATCCGGCACGTTATGGCTTGCCATGGCTTCTTCCCACTCCGGTTTCAGCCCCTTGCCCTTGCGGACGCTTTCCATAATGGTAAAGCTCAGTTCGCTTTCCATCCCCATGGTAATCAGGTACGTCATAATATCGTCACGGGTACAGATTGCCGTGGAAATGGTTGCCTTTTTCTCCTGAATCAGCGTCTGGGCATTCCCCAGCCACACATCCGTCCCATGGGACAGGCCAGAAATCCGCACCAAGTCCGAAAAAGACTGGGGATTCGTGTCAATCAGCATCTGGATAACAAATTCCGTCCCGAACTCTGGGATGCCAAGGGATCCCAGCTTGCAGCCCCCGATATCCTCCGGCAGAATCCCAAGGGCTTCCGTACTCTGGAACAGGGACATGACATGTTTGTCATCCAAAGGGATGTTCCGGGCGTCTATGCCTGTCAGGTCCTCCAGCATACGTATCATGGTCGGATCGTCGTGCCCAAGGATATCCAGCTTTAACAAATTGTGGTCAATGGAATGGTAATCAAAATGGGTGGTTACAATATCCGTGGACATATCGTTAGCCGGATGCTGGATGGGGGTAAAGGAATGGATTTCTTCCCCCAAAGGCAGCACAATAATCCCGCCGGGATGCTGCCCCGTGGTGCGCCGGATGCCCACGCACCCCTGCACAATCCGGTCAATCTCGCAGCTGCGCTTGCGCACCCCCCGCTCCTCATAATAATTCCTGATATAGCCAAATGCCGTCTTATCTGCCAGCGTTCCGATAGTTCCGGCCCGGTACGTCTGCCCATAACCGAAAATCACTTCGCAGTAGGCATGGGCCTTGCTCTGGTATTCCCCGGAGAAATTCAGGTCGATATCCGGCTCCTTATTCCCCTTAAAGCCCAGGAATGTTTCAAAAGGAATGTCAAACCCTTCTTTCATCAGGGGTTCCCCGCATTCCGGGCAGTTTTTGTCCGGCATGTCGCACCCGGCGCGCCCGGCGTCTGCATAGGATTTGACTTCCTCCGACTCAAAATCGCAGTAATGGCATTTCCTGCAGTAATAATGTGGCGCCAAAGGGTTAACTTCGGTGATCCCCGCCATCGTAGCCACAAAGGAAGAACCTACAGACCCGCGGGAGCCTACCAAATACCCATCCTCATTGGATTTCCACACCAGCTTCTGGGCAATAATATACATCACCGCATACCCGTTGGAAATAATGGAATTCAGCTCCCGTTCCAACCGTTCATGGACAATGGCAGGCAGTTTCTCCCCATAGATTTCATGGGCTTTGTTGTAGCAGATATCCCGCAGCATCTGGTCGGAATTTTCAATTACCGGCGGGCATTTGTCCGGGCGGACCGGGGAAATTTTCTCGCACATGTCGGCAATCCGGTTGGGGTTGGTAATGACAATTTCCTCCGCCTTCCCGCTGCCAAGGTAGTCAAATTCCGCCAGCATTTCCTCGGTGGTGCGCAAAAACAGGGGGGCTTGGTTGTCCGCATCCTTAAATCCCTTCCCCGCCATAATAATCCGGCGGTACACCTCGTCCTCCGGGTCCAGGAAATGCACGTCGCAGGTGGCTACTACCATCTTCTGGAATTCTTCCCCCAGCTTCACAATTTTCCGGTTAATATCCTTTAATTCCTCCAGGGAAGCCATTGCCGGGTCCTCGCCCCGCAGCATGAATTCATTGTTCCCAAGGGGCTGGATTTCCAGATAGTCGTAGAAATTCACAAGCCTTGCTATTTCCTCGTCTGACTGCCCCCGCAGTATGGCCTGGTAGAGTTCCCCGGCTTCACAGGCAGAGCCAATGAGAATCCCTTCCCGGTACTTTAAAAACTCGCTTTTCGGGATCCTTGGCTGCCGGTGGAAATACGTCAGGTGGGACATGGACACCAGCCGGTAAAGGTTAATCCTGCCAGTATCATTTGTGGCAAGGAGAATTGCATGGTGGCTGGGCAGCTTCCTGACATTTTCCACGGAAGTATTTCCCATTTCATTCACCTGGTTTAAGTCAGAAATCCCCCGTTCCTTTAACATTTCAATAAATTTCACAAAAATTTCTGCGGTGCAGGCGGCGTCATCTACGGCACGGTGGTGGTTTTCCAAGGAAATTTTCAGTGTCTTTGCCACTGTGTCCAGCTTAAACCGGTTTAGCTGGGGGAGCAGGACACGCGCCAATGCCACCGTGTCTACCACCGTATACTCACAGGGAAGCCCCTGCCGTTCACAGTTTTTGCTGATAAAGCTCATGTCAAACCCAGCATTATGGGCTACCATTACGGAGCCTTCGCAGAATTTCAGGAATTCCGGTAAAACTTCCTCCACGGCAGGTGCGCCTAACACCATATCGTCCCGGATGCCTGTCAGTTCTTCAATTTTAAACGGGATAGGCACCTGCGGGTTTACAAAGGCAGAAAATCGGTCCGTAACCTTCCCTTCCTCCACCTTCACCGCGCCAATTTCTATGATGCGGTTATTGATAGGGGAAAAGCCTGTCGTTTCCAAGTCAAATACCACAAACGTGCCGTCCAGCCCCTGCCCCTTTGGGTTTTCCACCATCTGCTTCAAATCGTCCACCAGATAAGCTTCCATCCCATAGATGACCTTAAAATCATCCTCTGGGGAAACGGCATGGTTTGCGTCCGGGAAGGACTGGACATCCCCATGGTCCGTAATGGCAATGGCCTTATGCCCCCATTTGATAGCCCGCTTAATAATGTCCTTTACCTCGGAAACCCCATCCATATCGCTCATTTTCGTATGGCAGTGCAGCTCAATCCGTTTCTTTGGGCTGTTGTCCATGCGGGAAGTTGTAAAATCCGGTATTTTTTTAATCCCAGCCACCGAGCCGATGGTAAGTTCCCCGTCAAACCGGTCGATGGTAGTAATCCCTTTTATTTTCAGGAAACTTCCTTTTTTCACGCCTGCAGTAATCTCAGGGACGTCCTCATTTTTGGCAAACATTTTTACCATAATGGTGTCGGTAAAATCTGTAACGGAAAATAAGAGAATGGTTTTCTCATTGCGGATTTCCCTTGTATCCACGCTTAAGACTTTCCCACGGACTGCCACTTCCCCGATTTCCCCGACAATCTGCTCAATGTCTATGTGTTCCTCGTCAAAATCCCGGCCAAAAATCACGTCCGGGTTGTCTGATTTCCGGATGCCGCCGTAGGGGCCGCCTTTCCTGCCGCCATAGGAGCCGCCCTTCTTGGAAAACGTTTGGCCTGCGCCATTGGCTGGGCGGGCTGCCCCTCCGGAAGCATTTTTGCCCCCTGCCTGCCCAGGACGGCTTTGGGACTCCCCTTGTCTGCCGTAGCTTTGCGGCTGTTTCCCATCCCCAGCCAGCGTCCTGGCGTTTTGGGCTGTTTCCAAATGCCCAGCTTGCAGGGCAGCATCCTGGGCTGTTTCCAAATGCCCTGCATGTTCCCACTCCTGCCCTGCCGCAGAATCCCCTTCCCCTGCATTTTGGGCAGCCATGGAAGCCTGGGAAATAATGTTATGTATTTCATTCTGCAGCTGGATATCGCTGTTTTCCTTATGCTTATTTGCTTTGGGTTCTCGGAATTCCACCTGTATGTCCACGTCAAGGCCGCACCGCTCACAGATGATTTTTTCCAGAATCTGCACCATTTCCTCTGATTTCTGCCTTGCTACCACGGAATCCTCAAAGGTAATATGCATCCTGTCTTCTTCCGGAAAATCCATCTGGGCAAGCCGCAGCACGTTATATTCCAGCAGGCTGTAAGCCCGGAATTCATCCATAATGCTGTCCTTATAGACGTCCAGCAGCTTCCTTGGGTTATACTGGCCGGAAAGCCGGAATTTCTCAATAATCTTGATGGAAATGCCGTGGTTTGGGAAAAGCTGCTTTGCAATATCAGATTCCAAACGGTAAATGTTGGACTTATGGATCAGCCTGCTGCTCAAAAGGTAGACCCTGAGATGGTCCCGCCTGCGGTTGGAAGATACTTTCGTTACCTCTACCTCAGTCATCAGGTTCTGCATCCCAGACGGGACTTTCAAATCTGGAAACACGTCAAAAAACAGTTTATTCATCCTTATTCACCCCAATGCAGCAATTCATGCCGGAGTGCGCTTAGAAGTTCTTCTTCCTTCACTTTCTTATAAATTTCCCCATGCTTGATCAGCAGGCCTTCCCCAACTCCTCCGGCAATCCCGATATCAGCTTCTTTCGCTTCCCCCGGGCCGTTGACTACGCAGCCCATAACAGCCACTTTTATGTCCAAGTCAATATCGCTTACCAGTTCTTCCACTTGGTTGGCTAAACCGATTAAGTCAATCTGGGTCCGCCCGCAGGTGGGGCAGGATACCACTTCTATGCCGCCTTTCCTCAGCCCAAGGGTCCGCAGGATCAGCTTGGCAGACTTGATTTCCTCCAATGGGTCCCCTGTCAGGGATACCCGGATGGTGTCCCCAATGCCCTGGCTTAAAATCATGGCCAGCCCCATGGCGGACTTGATATTCCCGCTGGTTATGGTGCCGGACTCTGTAATCCCTACATGCAGGGGATAATCCGACTGCCCGGAAATCAGGGTGTGGGCTTTTACGCACATCAGCACATCCGAAGATTTGATGCTGATGACTAAATTGTCGTAGCCCATGCCCTCGATTATATGGACTTTGTCCATAGCGCTCTCCACCAGCCCTTCCGGGGTAACGCCATGGTACTTTTCCACCAGCTCTTTTTCCAGGGAACCGCTGTTGACTCCCACCCGGATTGGGATGCCCCGCTCTTTGGCTGCGTCCACCACCGCCTGGATGCGTTCCCTCGATCCAATATTCCCGGGATTGATGCGGATTTTGTCCGCCCCATGCTCCATAGCCGCAATGGCAAGGCGGTAATCAAAATGGATGTCCGCCACCAATGGAATGGTAATCCCCTTCTTAATGTCCGCCAATGCTTCTGCCGCTTCCATCGTAGGGACGGCGCACCGGATAATCTCGCAGCCCGCCGCCGTAAGTTTCTGGATTTGGGCAATTGTCCCTTTCACATCCTCCGTCCTAGTGTTAGCCATAGACTGTATGAGAATGGGATTCTGCCCGCCAATTACCCGGTTCCCAATGCGCACTTCCCTTGTCTGTTTCCGAATCATTTTATCTTCCATGCGATTCCCTTCCCTCCCTAGAGGATATTCCTAATATCATTGAACATCACAAAAACCATCAGCGCCATCAGCGCCATCAGCCCTACAAAATGCACCATGCCCTCCTTTTCCGGGGAAATCCGTTTCCTGCGGATGGCCTCAATCACAAGGAATACCAGCCGCCCGCCGTCCAGCGCCGGGATAGGCAGTAGGTTCATAATGCCCAGGTTGGCGGAAAGGAAAATGGAAAAATTCACCATGCTTAAAATTGCCTGACCTGTGCCGCCCTTGGACTCGGAGGTGTCGTAAGTATCCCCCATCAGCTTCACAATCCCTACCGGGCCGGACAGGTCCTTTAGGCCAACCTTGCCAGTCACCAGCATCCGCAGGCTTTCCATTGTATTGTTAATCCAATACCGAACCTCATAAACGCTGTGGATTAACACATCCGGCAGATTCCCTTTTTCCCTGGCAAAAGGCTTGCCGCTTAAGCCCACCAGTTGTCTGCCGGAGGCTTCATCCAAGACAGGGGACAAGGTGGTCTCATACCGTTTCCCGTCCCTCTCATACACCAGTTCCACGTCCTCCCCGGGATGGAACAGGGAATACTGGCTTACTTCCCGGTAAAAATGGGTACGGTAGCCGTTCATGGAAATAATTTCATCCCCGGCCTGCAGGCCTGCATCTTCTGCCGGGAACCCTTCCATTACGCCGGAAAGCACCGGACGGTCATAGCCAACCATTGAAATGACGATCACTGCAAACACCCATGCCATGATGAAATTGAACACAGGCCCTGCCGCCACTACGCTGATGCGCGCCCAGACGGACTTACTGTTAAAGGAACGCTCATCTTTGCTGTCCCCGTCCTCCCCTTCCATCATGCATGCGCCGCCAAATGGCAGCAGCTTGATGGAATACGTCGTTTCGCCTTTGGTAAAACCTACCAGCGTAGGCCCCATCCCAAGGCAGAATTCATTGACTTTGATACCGTTGAATTTTGCCAAAAGGAAATGGCCCAATTCGTGAAATAAAATTATAATGCTGAAAATTAGAATTGCAATTAAAATATTCAATTTACCACCTGCTCCTTCATAAAATAAGCCATTGCCTACCGTCTGCCCTTAATCAATTCATATGCCTCCGCTTCTGTCCTGAGAATCTCCTCCACAGTTGGGCGCTGCACATAGCTGCATTCCTCCATGCATAACTGGATAAGTTCCGGGATTTCCAGAAATTGGATTTTCCCTTCCAGAAACAGGGAAACCGCCATCTCATTTGCCGCATTGTAGGCCGTGGGAATATTCCCGCCCCGCCCCATAGCTTCAAACGCCAGCTTCAGGCCCCAAAAAGTTTCCAAATCCGGCTCCTCAAAGGTAAGGCTTTGAAGCTGGAAGAAATCCAGCCGTTTCCCAGACAGGCTCCTGCGCTCCGGGTAGTAAAGGGCATACTGGATAGGCAGCCGCATGTCCGGCGTGCCAAGCTGGGCAATCACTGCGCCATCCTCATATTCTACCATGGAATGGATGACGCTCTGGGGATGCACCACTACCTGTATGCGTTCCAACCCTACGCCAAACAGCCATTTTGCTTCCATCACTTCCAGCCCCTTGTTTACCATGGTGGCAGAATCTATGGTAATTTTCCTGCCCATGGACCAATTGGGGTGCTTTAAGGCATCCTCCGGCCGCACCCTTTCCAGTTCCGCCCGTTTTTTCCCGCGGAAAGGCCCTCCGGAAGCTGTCAGCAGGATTTTGCTGATTTTATTCCCCCGTTCCCCATGCAGGGACTGGAAAATGGCGCTGTGCTCGCTGTCCACGGGAAGGATGGGCACATGCTTTTCCTCTGCCAGCGGCATAATAAGGTGCCCTGCAGTTACCAGCGTTTCCTTATTTGCCAGCGCAATGGCTTTCCCTGCCTCAATGGCCGCAATGGTAGGGCGGATGCCCAGCATCCCCACAATGGCCGTCACAAGGATTTCCGCTTCGGGCATTGTGGCAATCTCCAAAAGCCCCTCCATGCCGGACACTACCTTTACAGGCAGGTCCTTCACCCGTTCCCGCAGGGATGCCGCCGCCCCTTCTTCCCATAAAGCAGCCAGCTTCGGGGAAAATTCCCGGATTTGTTCCTCCAGAAGCGCTGCATTTGCCCCTGCCGCCAGTGCAGTTACCTCTATGTCCTTCTGCTCCCTGACGATTTCCAAAGTCTGGGTGCCAATGGAGCCAGTAGAGCCAAGTATTGCAATTTTTTTCATAAAAATATCCATTCCTTTCCATTCATCCAGACGCATCCTGTTCAGCCTGAAATCAGGAACCGCGCCAGATAATAAATAATCGGGGCGGTAAAAATCACGCTGTCAAACCGGTCCAGAATCCCTCCGTGGCCGGGGATCAATGTGCCATAGTCCTTGATATTACAGTTCCGTTTAATGGCAGAAGCCGCCAAATCCCCAACCATGGAAATCCCGCCGCCTGCCGCGGTAATCCCTGCCAAAATTAAGATGCTTGCCGTAGTCAGGTGCATCTGCTCCCGGAATGCCGTTCCATACAAAATTGTCAGCAGGACCGTGCCTGCAATGCCGCCTGCCGCCCCTTCGATGGATTTCTTAGGGCTTAGCTTAGGCGCCATCTTATGTTTCCCAATCAGCACCCCTACGCAGTAAGCGCAGGTATCGCATCCCCAGGAGCAAAGGAAAATCAGCCAGACAATATAGCGGCCTGCCGCCAGCATCCGGGTCTGGTACACACAGGAAAGCATCACCGCCACATAAAACACGCCGATAAACCCTGCAAAAACCTGTTCCACCCGGTAATCCGGGAAGGAAAGCACATAAGCCCCCATCAGGAGGATCAGGAACCCCAGCGCAAAAATCTCAAAATCCGGGATAAATGGGAACCCCAGATCCAGATAATAAACAAAAGCCCCCGCATAGCCAATCATGCCCAGCAAGGACCGTTCCATATGGAACACCCGGTACAGTTCGTACAGCCCTATGATGGACACTGCCATCAGGCCAAAAAGCAGTACCTGCCCGCCGGTAATAATCAGGGCCAATGCTGCAATTACCAGCACAATCCCACTCAATAACCGCGTTCGGAACACGTTGCACCCTCCTTTATGTTCACTGTCCTCCAGCGCCCGGTGCATCCCCAATGCCGCCAAAACGCCTATTTCTATTATTATAGTCCTGAATGGCTTTTTCTAATTCCTTTTTTGTGAAATCAGGCCAAGCCACGTCCGTAAAATAAAGCTCGCTGTACGCAAGCTGCCAAAGCAGGTAATTGGACAGCCTCTGTTCCCCGCTGGTACGGATTAAAAGGTCCGGGGCCGGGATGCCCTCTGTGTCCAGGTAGCTTTCAAACCGCTGCTCATTTAATTCCTCCAGCGAAAATTCCCCTGCCTTATAATCCTGCAGCATCTGTTTCATGCCCCGCAGCATTTCATCCCTGCTGCCATAATTGATGGCAATTTGGAAATTCAGCCCGTCCTGCCCTTTGGAAGATTCCTCCAGCCTGCGTATGCTTTCCTGGATATCCTGGTCCAGCTTCGCCTTGTCCCCAATGATCCGGACGCGCATATGGTTCTTTTCCGCCGTCTTAATGCAGTTTTTCATATAGTTCCGCAGCAGCTTCATCAATGCATTGACTTCATCCTTAGGCCTGGCCCAGTTTTCCGTAGAAAATGCGTACACTGTCAGGTATTTAATCCCCATGTCCCACGCTGTCCGGCAGATGGTTTCTACATTTTTTGCCCCTTGGGTATGCCCGTAATTCCTTGGCATCCCATGCTTCTTCGCCCATCTCCCGTTCCCGTCCAAAATTATCGCTACATGCCTTGGGATTTCCATAAAAATCACCCATTCCTTTCGTTCCACAGGCAAAATGTGAAGAAAGGGACAGACGAAACGCCATGCCCCTTTTCAGACACTGTAAGGGCGCCAGGACCCGGGTGAACCCATGGCCCTGGACAGCCCCTGTTAATCCCCCTTTGCCAGCGCAAGGGGCTATACAGTCAGTATTTCTTTTGATTTTTCTTCCACTGCCTTATCTACCTTGGAAATGTATTTATCCGTTAATTTCTGGACTTTATCTTCCAGCTCCTTAACTTCATCTTCGGAAGCCTCATTGGTTTTCCCTAATTTTTTGAAGGAATCGTTGGCGTCCCTGCGGATGTTGCGGACAGCAACCTTGGCTGCCTCCCCCTTCTTCTTCACATCCTTTGCAAGCTCCTTCCTGCGCTCCTCGGTTAATTCCGGGAACACCAGGCGGATCACTTTCCCATCGTTTGTGGGATTAATCCCCAAATCAGATGTGAGTATCGCCTTTTCAATAACGCGCACCATTGTTGGCTCCCATGGCTGAATCAAAATCATCCTTGGCTCCGGGACTGAAATATTAGCCACCTGCTGGAGCCCGGTAGGCGTCCCGTAGTAATCCACTTTCAGCTTGTCCAGCACATGGGGGTTGGCGCGCCCTGCACGGATGGAACCAAACTCCTCTAACAAGTTGTCAAATGATTTCTGCATTTTATTGTCATATTTCTGTAATCTCTCATCCATACTAAAACCCTCCCAATTGATATGCATACGCATATTTACCTGCAAAAAAGCCTGCTGTTTCCTGGACAGGACAGCAAGCCGCCTTGCTTACGGGCAACAAAGTCAGACTGTAACTTTCGTCCCGGAAAATTCCCCGTTTACTGCCCTGGCAATGCTGTCTTCCCCATTCAGGCCAAAGACATACATCGGCATCTTGTTTTCCATGCACAGGATGGAGGCTGTCAGGTCGATAACTGCAAGCTTCTGGCTTATCACTTCCTGTATAGTTATTTCATCATACTTTTTCGCCGCCGGGTTCAGCTTCGGGTCGCTGTCATATACCCCGTCAATGGCCTTTGCCAGAAAAATCCCTTCTGCTTCAATCTCCACTGCCCGCAGGACAGTGGCAGTATCCGTGGAAAAATACGGATGCCCTGTCCCGCCTGCAAAAAAGCAGACCATCCCTTTGGCAAAATATTTATTCGCCCTGTCCTTGGAAAACAGCTTTGTAAAGGAACCGCAGGAAAATGGCGTTAAGACCTGCGTCATCATCCCTACGGAGCGGAAAATTTCGGATACATAAATACAGTTCATCACGGTAGCAAGCATCCCTATTTGGTCTGCCTTCGTGCGGTCGATGGTTTCGCTGGTCCTTCCGCGCCAAAAATTGCCGCCGCCAATCACGATCCCCACTTCCACGCCGCCGTCCACAAGCTGCTTCACCTGATTGGCTACCACAGTGACTGTGGCCTCGTCAAACCCCGTATGCTTTTCTCCTGCCAGCGCTTCCCCGCTTAATTTCAATAATATTCTTTTCATGGTCTGCCTTTCTTATTTTTCAAAAAAAGTTTCCATATTCACATCTGCATAGCACTGGGAGCAGAAACCTTCGATTACTGCGCCGTTGTTAATCTGTACAGAACGTGACTTGATATTCCCCATTACGACTGCGGAGGTGTCTACCACTACTGGCCCCTGCACGTCGATATCGCCCTTGATTGCCCCTGCGATAACTGCGCTGGTTGCTGTGATATTCCCAACTACCACGGAACCAAGGCCAATCTTAACCGTCCCGCTGGTAGAAATTTCACCTTCCACCTTTGCAGCGTCTGCAAAGAATTCGGATGCTTCTGCATTCCCTTTCAGGGTCCCGGTAATGGTAACCTTGCCGTTGCAGCGCACATTGCCGTCAATTTTTCCCCTCAACTCAAAAGAGCCGATGGATTCCAAATCACCTTTTAAGGAAGTCCCTTCTGTAATTACGGTAACTTCATCAGAGATTTCTTTTGGCAGGCCTGCAACCGGGCTAACTTCCACTACCTCCTGCGTGATGGTATCTGTTCCTTCATTTGCCATGTTTTCTTCATTCATAACTGCTTCTGTACTCACTACGTTTTCCTCCTTATGTTCTGGCTCTGCTGCCACAAGTTCTTCTTTTATTTCAGTTTGCATTGTTTCCTGTATCGGCTTCACTGGCTCAGGCGCCGGCTTTGGCTGTTCCCGTTCTATAGGGGCAACTGGCCGCTGTACGGGCGCGGGCACCGCTGGCCGTTCTGGCCGTTTCGCCGAATTCCCTTCTACTTTTTCAAACAATCCTTCCAGCTTCTTAAGCTCTGATTCCACATCCACTTCCTGTTCCAGGGTGTTCACCACTAACTCTGGCTGGCCGGGAACCGCTGTCTTCATTTCTTCTCCCGGGAGCAGCTCATTCACCGCCTGGGACAAATCTTCTTTGAAATCCTTAAAAAAACTCATGTATGTACCTCCATAATGTTTTCTTTCGCCCTTCTGCCGCTCTGGGCGGCCAGCTTATTCCACGCTGTCTGCCGGTATCTGCTGGATTGGCGTTGTGTCTTCATCAATCGGGAGCAGCTCTGCGCCCATCTCCTGCAATTTTTCAATCATTGGTCCAAGCGCTTCCACTGTGCTTGATTTATTCGATGCGTCGTGCATCAATACAATGGATGTTTCAAACCTGCCCACATCGTTCATAACATTCTCGACTAACTCGTCCGGCGTGTATGCCTGGCTCGTTGCATCACCGCTTGCCACGTTCCAGTCGTAGTACACAATCCCTTTCTCATTTAGGAAGCGGATAAATTCCGTCATGTCCGTATTGCTCACCTGATTGCGGCTTCCGCCCGGGAACCGCATGATTTCTGGGGTTATGCCTGTCACCTCTGCCAAATAGGACTGCAGGTGCGCCACATCTTCTGAAAATGCTTCCAGCGACTCATAAATCACGCTGTATTTATGTGAAAAAGAATGCATACCAAGCGTATGTCCCTCTGCCACAATCCGCTGGTACAATTCTTTGGACCTTTCATCCTCCTGCCCAATCACAAAAAAGGTCGCCTTGACGCCCTTTTCCTTCAGGATGTCAAGGATTTTAGCCGTATTTTCGCTTGGGCCGTCGTCAAAGGTCAGGTATACTTTCTGGGTTTCCCCTTCCTTCAGTATATTATCCGTAGTTTCCTGCACTGTGCCATGGGTCCCTGCGTTCCCGTCAGGGGATGCTGCACCTTTCTCATTTACATTTTCCACTACCTGCTCCACGGAAATAACCGACTGAGCAAGCTTGTCCAGTCTGCGTTCCATACGGAACAGTTTTACCAATAGCGTAACCGTCAGTATGCTTGACACCAGAATCCAGGCTGCCATCCCTGTGATTATGGCTGATTTTATCTTCCGTATCCGTTTGCTCCTTAACTGCTGTTCCCGTAATCCGCTGGCTGTATTATCTTCCATATACGAACCTCCCCAGTTTATTAAGCGTCACTACTGTTTATTGTATCACATTTTTTTTAAATTACATCATAAAATATGCGAAAAAATAGTGGTATTTTTTTCTATATTTTGCTTATTTTTTCTGAAAATTATAAAAAACACTATTTTATTTGCATAAATATACGCTTTTGTAACTGAATCTAATAAATTTTCCTGCTGCTAATTGGGCTGAACAAAGTGGGCAAACCTACTTCAACTCCCCTAACCCCTCACTCATGAGGGGCTTGGCGTCTACACTCCGTTTCGGTCCGTCCTAAACAAGCGCCACTGGCGCTTAGGACCTTTGCGCGCCGAGCACAATTGCGAAGCAATATTTTACCTATTGTGCGAGTACCCTCGCTTCGCTGGGGCAGATCCTGCGCATATTATTTGTTCTTCTATAGGAAGATACTTTCACCCTTTAGCATGACAAGGTCTTTCCTATAGAAAAACTGGAAAGGGTGATGGAATAGCCCCATCACCCTTTCTTTGCTGTCTTTTTCTTCTTCTGTTTTGCCGCTTCCATGCGCTCCCGCCGTTTCTCGGCTACAATGCGCCGGATGCCGGCAACCCGCTCTGCCTCCTTCTGGTCCAGTTCCTTCCGTTTCTGCTCCGCCAGCTTCCTGCATTCCTCCTGCAGGCCCGCGTCCTGCAATACAAGGAATTTCTCAAAAGCAATGGGAAAAGCAAAAATTTTCGGCTCTTGTGTCCCGGAGAACTGCACCCAGATTTTCAAGGCTGTTTCTTCTACGATTGTCCCCTCCCCAAATTTATTATGGGAAACGGTTTCATTGACCAATGATTTCATCTTTTCACCCCTTGCTTGTTTTATTTATAGTACTATTATACTACTTTTAGAAATATTTGTCAGGGGCTTTTGGGGAGAAAAATTATTTTTGTAGAAAAGTACAAGCCGCCGCGGTGGCATTTTTGTGCAGTTTTAACAAAAATAGGGAAACTTAAGCATTACTGGATAGAGAGCACCTTATAGTCTTTGTCCTCTACAGCTTTTTTGAGGGTTTCGTCCGGAAGTTCCCCATTCAGTTCAATGGTTGCCGTACCAGCTTCGTGGCTGACTACTGCCTCTGTCACTTCTTCAAATGCTTCCAGGCATTTCTTAACTGCTGCTTCGCAGTGGCCGCACATCATGCCTTCGATTTTCATAGTTTTTTTCATTGTAATATCCTCCTTTATAGTGTTTTTGGGTGGAATTTTGCTGTTATTCTGAATAGCGGGCTGCCGTTCCATTGTAGTATGCCGGCTGCTGTTATGGGTCGCTTTCTTTTTCAGGGGTTTATCCTTTTTGCTGCTGTGAATATCCAGCATGTTCAGGCGCAAGGCATTTGTTACTACACAGAAACTGGAAAGGCTCATGGCTGCAGCGCCGAACATCGGGTTCAGCTGCCAGCCAAACAGGGGGATCCAGACGCCGGCTGCTAAGGGTATCCCTATAATATTGTAGATAAAGGCCCAAAACAAATTTTCATGGATATTCCTTAAGGCAGAACGGCTTAAGCGTATGGCTGCAGGGACGTCGCTTAATCGGCTTTTCATCAGCACTATGTCCGCCGCATCTATGGCTATGTCTGTGCCTGCCCCAATGGCAATGCCCATATCTGCCCGTGTCAGCGCAGGGGCGTCGTTGATGCCGTCCCCTACCATGGCTACCTTGCCTTTTTCCTGCAAGGAGCGTATTACGCTTTCCTTCCCGTCCGGCAAGACCCCGGCAACCACCTCGTCTACCCCGGCCTGACGGCCGATGGCATTGGCAGTCCGTTCATTGTCCCCCGTCAGCATTACCACATGGATGCCCATTCCTTTTAGTTCCCGGATGGCTTCTGCGCTGTCTTCCTTCATGACGTCCGCCACGGCTATCATGCCTGCCATCTGGCCGCCCTTAGCGAAAAAGAGTGGGGTTTTCCCTTCTTCCGCCAACTGCTCGGACCTGGATTTCATGGCTGCTGGGATCCCGGCGCGGCTGCTGATAAAGTTAAAATTGCCGCCGCTTACCTCTGCCCCTTTCCAGCTTCCGGAAAGGCCGTTTCCGGGCAAGGCCTGAAACTCGGAAACCTCAGACAGCCCTATGCCCTGTCCCTTGGCATATTCCAAAACAGCTTTTGCCAGAGGGTGCTCGCTTTTTTGCTCCAGCGAAGCCGCCAGTTCCAGCAGCTCCCGCTCCAGGATGCCCTCTGCAGGCATTATGTCCGTGACTTTTGGCTCCCCATTGGTGATTGTCCCAGTCTTATCCAAGGCCACAATCTCCATTTTCCCGGTTTCCTCCAAAGAAACTGCCGTCTTAAACATAATCCCGTTTTTTGCCCCCATCCCATTCCCAACCATAATGGCTACCGGGGTTGCCAGGCCCAATGCACAGGGGCAGCTAATGACAAGGACGGAAATGCCCCGTGCAAGCGCAAACCCCACGGACTCCCCTGCCAGGAGCCATGCCAGCATGGTAACCGCGGCAATCCCTATGACAGACGGGACGAAAATATAAGATACCCGGTCCGCCACCTTGGCAATCGGGGCTTTGGTGGCTGCGGCGTCGCTTACCATCTGGATAATCTGGGACAGGGTGGTGTCTTCCCCTACCCTTGCCGCTTCGCATTTCAGGAACCCGGACTGGTTGGAGGTAGCCGCTGAAACCGCATCCCCTACGGTTTTGTCACAGGGGATGCTTTCCCCTGTCAGCGCCGCTTCATTGACTGCGCTGGAGCCTTCCAGCACAATCCCGTCCACTGGGATATGTTCCCCAGGGCGCACTACGAAAATATCGCCTTTTTTCACCTGCTCAATGGAAACTTCCGTTTCTTTCCCGCCTTTCAGGACAGTCGCTGTCTTTGGGGCAAGCTTCATCAGGCTTTTTAACGCGTCTGTCGTCCTTCCTTTGGAACGGGCTTCTAACATTTTCCCTACAGTAATCAGCGTCAGTATCATGGCAGCGGATTCAAAATAGAATTCATGCATGTACGCCATCACCTTTGCCATATCCCCTTCCATCTGGGCGTCCGTCATGGCAAACAGGGCGTATGTGCTGTACCCAAAGGCTGCGCTGGAGCCTAACGCTACCAGCGTATCCATATTTGGGGATTTGTGCAGAAGGCTTTTTATGCCGCTTACAAAAAATTTCTGGTTCACCACCATAATTGCCACAGTCAGCAAAAGCTGCAGCAGCCCCATAGCCACATGGTTCCCTGCCAAAAAGGAAGGCACCGGCCAGCCCCACATCATTGCCCCCATGGAAAAATACATCAGCACAGCTAAAAAACCAAGGGAGGAAAACAACCTTTGCTTTAACAGGGGCGTTTCCCTGTCTTTCAGCAAGCTGTCTGCATCCCCCGCCGCGCTGCCCTGCTTTGCCGCGCCTTTTTTGGCTGCGCCGTATCCGGCCTGCTCCACGGCTTTGATAATTTCCTGTTCAGACGCTGCCCCCTCCACTCCCATGGAGTTGGTAAGCAGGCTGACGGAGCAGGAAGTGACGCCCTCTAACTGGGACACTGCTTTTTCCACCCGGGCGCTGCATGCGGCACAGCTCATCCCGGTTACGGTATACTGTTCCATTGTACCACCTCTGTTCTCTATATGATTTCCTTTTCCGGCTAATTGCTTCTGTTTTTCTGCTATTTCATCAGTTTCTTTAGTGTTTCCAACAGCTCATCTACGGTTTCCTCCTTCCCTTCCCGGATATCGTTGGTGACGCAGGTCTTGATATGCTCTGCCAGCAAGACCTTATTAAAGCTGTTTAAGGCTGCGTTGGCTGCGGCTACCTGTATCAGTATGTCCGGGCAGTAGGTATCTTTTTCCACCATCTTTTTGATGCCCCGTATCTGGCCCTCGATCCGGCTTAGGCGGTTGATTAAATCCTTGTATTCCTTTTCCGGCCGTTCCTTGGTCCTGTGGCAGCTGCATGGCTGCTTTTCTTGTTCTTCTGACACTATCATTCCTCCTTCCCTTGGACATTATATACCCTATAGGGGTATTTTGCAAGCAAAATTTTTTGTACATACTATGTATTGACAGATATATTTCATTGTGTTATGTTGAATGTACGAAAGGAGCTGATTTTATGGCAACTACAAGCGTTACCATCCGAATGGATGAAAACCTAAAGAAACAAGCAGAACTTCTATTTGCTGATATGGGCTTGAATATGACAACTGCCATTACAATGTTCACCAAGGCTGTTGTGCGGCAAAATAAAATCCCATTTGAAATTACAGCCGACCCTTTTTACAGCGAGGAAAACCAACATCATTTGCAGAAGGCAATTGCCGACCTTGAAGCTGGCAAAGGGCAGGCACATGAATTGATTGAGGCTGATGATGAATAAAATATGGCAAGATGAGGCATGGGAAGATTATATTTACTGGCAGACACAAGATCGAAAAACGTTAAAGCGCATCAATCAACTGTTGCAAGATATTAACCGAAATGGGTATGAGGGGATCGGAAAGCCTGAACCCCTAAAGGGTAAGTTCCCTGGATGGTGGAGCCGCCGGATTGATGGCACAAACAGGCTTATTTACCGTATCGCCAATGGGCAGATTGAAATTGCCCAATGCCGTTCCCATTATGGCGATAACTAATAGCAAAGGCTGGGCTGCCCCTTCCTCCACCAGCACAGTTACCACTGGAAGGGGTTCTAGTTCCCTCACTGACAGCAGCGCATCCACCTGCATGGAGAAGCAGGAACCATACTTAGCTTCTGCCGCCTCCGGCGCTTCTGCATTGGCAACAATATGGTTGCCAGAAATATAGTTCCCCTTCCCGGAAACAACATGTATCACCACCGGAACCTCACCGCAGGGCTTAATATATTCCTGATTCATCACTTCCGAAATGTGGTTGGCTGTTATCGTATTGTCGTTGCCTTCAACATACAGAAGCCCATACAGGTCATCCAATAGTGTATGTATTCTCTGGATTTGCTTCCTCCGATCCATCCTCTGTAAAATGCAGGCCATCTATGCAAAAACCGGAAAACTCTACCGAGCTGATTCTGGGATTCCCGCTGCGGTTCACATAAAATACTGCCCCTTTCCATTCCTCACCCTCCGGCGCCGGGAGAAGGTCTACAAGGATACGGCTCCCTCCCGGCCACAATTCATGGCAGTCCGCCCATTCATTTTCCGGAAGGTTAAAACGGATGCTGGAAGATGTAAAGCCATGCCCAGAACCCATGATTTTCAGATAGCTGGCATCAATTACCGCCTGTGTCGTAAGATGGTAATCACCTGGCGGGATGTAGATGACAGCGCCCGGTTTCCCTCCTTCCCGATCATCGGAATCTGCCTGCCTGCTTTTTTACACTTTTTTCCGCTATGGCGAAAGCAATCCGCCATCCCATAGGATTCATATTCCCGTATCAATGCCATGCCGCCATATGCGCGGACCTATAACTGGTTCTGCGCATTTCCCGCATATATGTTATTCGAATGGTTATTCTGGTACCGATCCACAAAGATTTCAAGGGAACTCTGGTCGGAGAGGATGTGTACATCCAGTTTCTTTTCTTCTTCCGTTACCGCAAATGCGCTCTCATGCCGTGGGTTCTGTGACAAATCTTCTAATTCTTTCACTGGTGGGAACTGCAATGTGCCATCCTCCATCATGCGCACTTCCCGGGGAACATTGAAAAAGCCGCACCAGCTTTCCTTATATGTTGGCCCCCAATCCTTCCATGAAGGCATCCATTCCCACCCATTGGCCCACCCGACGATAATCCTTCTTCCGTCGGGCGTTTGGAAGGACTGGGGCGCATAATAATCGAACCCCCAGTCAATTTCCCCATTTATGTGGGAACAGAACTTGCCCGTCCCATAATCGAAATCACCCACCATGTACACCGCCGTATGTTCCCCTGCACCCATGGGGGAAAATATCAGGACATATTTGCCGCCCATTGGGAAAAAGTCCGTACATTCCCACATATACCCCCACTCCCCGCGGCTTTCTGCCAGCACATTGAAAAATGTCCAGTGGAACATGTCTTTGGAGCGGTAAAGAAGCGCTTGGCCGTTCCGGCCGCAGCTCCCGCCGCATACCATGTAATACATGCCCTCATGCTCCCATACCTTCGGGTCCCGGAATTGATCTGGCAAAATGCCTTCCGGCGCAGCCAATACCGGGTTCCCTCCATATTTTTCGAAATGGATTCCATCCTCGCTATATGCGATGCACTGGGTCTGCACAAATCCGTTTTCTTCCTTCGCCGTTCCCGTAAACATCAGGAACAATTTGCCCTCATGCGCAATGGCGCTCCCCGAAAAGCATCCGCCGCGCATATGGTCGTCATAGCTTTCGCTGGGCGCAAGCGCAAGGGGAAGGTATTCCCAATGGAGTATATCCCTGCTCACCGCATGGCCCCAATGCATATAATCCCAGAACCCATAATATGGGTTGAACTGGAAGAAGAAATGGTACCTGCCTTTGTTGGATAGGCTACAATAAACTGGACAGATTTTTTAAGGTCATATAGTATAAAACCAATAAGCAAAGGAGCAATCAATATGACCGAAACAAAACAGAAAAGAAAACCCCGTAAGTACACAGATGGATTTAAGCAGCAACTGGTAGATTTATACCATTCTGGCAAACGCAGATGTGACATCTGCCGGGAATACGATATTGCCCATTCCCTGTTTGACAAATGGGTAAAGCAGGCGGAACACTCCGACTCTTTCCACGAAAAGGACAACCGCACCCCAGAGCAGGAAGAACTGCTAAAACTCCGTAAGGAAAACAAGCAGCTTAAGATGGAGAACGACATTTTAAAACAAGCGGCGCTGATCTTAGGACGGAAGTAAATGTGTTCAAGGCAAACGCCCACAAATACTCTGTATCAGCAATGTGCCGCGTCCTACAGGTAAACAGAAGCCCTTATTATTACGGAGCAAAACAAAAGCCCGATGAGCCAGAGCACGTATGTAAGGGTAGGTACACGCTGGAACTACATATGTGTACTTGTTGGCCTCTTTAACCGGGAAATCATAGGATACAGCGCGGGGGAACATAAAACGGCAGAGCTTGTAAAAGCAGCCTTCCAAAGCGTGGAAGGAAGCCTTGAAGAAATCCGCCTGTTTCACACAGACCGCGTCGGAACCGCTCCCAAATACCGTCGTCCCATACATGCCATCCGCAGCCAGTTCCTCCGCTAGAGCGTGTCTGAAAATTGCTTTCTGACAGATGTATTCTACAATTTGTGGGAGATTTTTGCCAAATGAAGGAGGCGTAGCGGGCTACGTTGACTGAATTTGGCAGAAATATGCCGCAAATTAGGGGATGCAGATGGCGGGAATGAATTTTCAGACACGCTCTAGGGCCCGGTACTCCTCCCATGTCTTCGGAACTTTGTCCTCAGGAATCAGGTCCTTCCTATCGGATGTATCAGCATCCATAACCGGCTCTATGGCGTCTTTGAATGCGGCAAGCCACACCACATCCAAGCATCCAACGTCATGGGTGGCTTCCCCTGCCTTAATTTCTGTGGAAAGCTTATCATACATGCCCGTGTAAGCGATTGCGTCTACCACCACTTTACATCCTGTTTCCTTCTCAAAATCTGCTGCCGATTCATTAGCAAGGGTTTCTGCCGGGTTCGACAATTACATCCCATGCGAAACAATTGTGCCGAATGAGCTGGTGAAAAAACATACCACAAAGCATCCCTGAAAAGCCAGCAACGGCAAAACTACGTCACTGCAATAACAAAAACGGCAAAGCAGCAAACCATTTTACCGGTCTGCCGCTTTGCCGTTTCCGATACTCCGCCCCTGCCTATGGCTCCCTGCGCCCTGCGCACACAGCCTTATCTGCGCAGGGACATATTATGTAAAACCTCTTCCTTAGACGGCATCACACGCAATGCCCCCTTCCGGGTCGTAACCAAGGAAGCTGCGCTGTTGGCAAAGGTAAGCATTTCCATCAAACCTTCTTTTGTAAGCCCTTCCAACCCGTGTTCTAGGACATAATGCAGGACACACCCGCAGAAAGTATCCCCTGCGCCTGTGGTTTCAATGGTATGTTCCTGCAAAAATGGCGCCGCTTCCACCAGTTCCCCTTGATAATATGCCCGGCTCCCTGCCTTGCCCATGGAAACCAGAATCAGCGGAATCTGGAACCGTTCCCGGATCCAGCGTACCCCTTCCGTAAAATCCTCTTCCCCGGACAGCCACTGGATTTCATTATCTGAAATCTTCAAGATGTCGCATTGGCTAAGGCCATAGAGCACCTGTTCCTTGGCGTCATCCAGCGTTTCCCACAGGGGCGGGCGCAGGTTCGGGTCAAAGGAAACCAGCGCGCCGCTTTCTTTTGCAATGCGGACGGCTTTTTTGGTTGCTTCCCGCACGCCCCCATGGGTCATGGACAAGGTGCCGAAATGGAAAATTTTAGAATCCCGGATTGCATCCTCCGGCACTTCTGCCTCTGTCAGCATCATATCGGCCCCAGGGTTCCGGTAGAAGGAAAAATCCCTGTCCCCATCCGGAAACGTATGCACTAATGCCAATGTTGTATGTACTTTATCATCCATGCACAGGTAATCCGCGCAAATCCCCACATCCTTGATGACATCCCTAAGCCAGCTTCCGAAGGAATCCTTCCCTACCTTTCCAATAAAGGATACCTTGTGCCCCAGCCCGGCCAGCATTGCCAGCACATTGCAGGGCGCCCCGCCGGGGTTTGCCTCAAAGATTGGGTTGCCCTGCTTACTCTCGTCATTCTGGATAAAATCAATCAGCAGTTCCCCTAATGCCGTTACATCTGACCCTTTCATTTCTCTCCCTCCATCTGTAAGCCTATTGCCATAAAAAGCTTTTTAAGCCAAGTCATATTTCACCACGTCCATGGTAGCCACGCCGTCCACAAGGAAAGAAATGCCGTCTGCTTCTCTCTCTGTATACATGGTTGCCGACAGCACATGCTCCCCGTCATTCACAAATACTTCCACGCTGAACATATCCAAGATAATCCGCAGCTTGATTTCCCCATTCCTGCTGCCCACCCGGCTGCGCCGCTGGTGGATGATTGCCCTTCTGCTCCCTGAAAATTTCCGGTCTATTTTCACGATGGATTCCAAGGGGCGGAAGCTTACCGCAGTGTGGTAAGTGTCGTTCTGGGCAAACCGGACTGCAAATTTCCGGTACATGTTCTCTTCGTCCAGAGGGCGGATGGACAGTTCCATGTCAATTTTCCGCCCCCGGACACCATCCAGCCTTGTAAGCCCGGAAAAGGTAACATTTTCATGCCTGACTTCTTCCCCGCGAAGGCCTTCCAGCTCCCGGATGGGTTTCTGGATGAGCCTTCCGTTTACGATGGAGAGTTCCCTTGGCAGGCTCATCTGCCCAAACCACGGCCGCTCCGGCGAATGGAGGTTGCAGGTGTCCCAGTTCTGCATCCAGCCAACCATAATCCTCCTGCCATCCGGAGCCAGAAGGGTCTGGGGCGCATAGAAGTCAATGCCGTAATCAATGGCCTGGTCCTGCTCCTCCACAAAAACTTCTTCTATTTCATCATAAGTACCAATTAAACAGAGGGTTCCGTTGCCATTATGGTACTCCAGGCCTTGCGGAAGCATATCCATGGGGCTTGTAAGCAGCGCCTGCTTCCCGTCCAGTTCAAAGAAATCCGGGCATTCCCATGCCTTGCCAAAACGCCCATGGTTGGCTGCCAAGATTTTCTCATACTTCCAGTCCAGCCCGTCCTTGCTGCTGTACAGCAGAATCTGCCCATCCCTCTCCGGCGCGCAGTTCCCCACCACGCAGCGGAAGGTTCCGTCTGGCGCTTTCCACATTTTAGGATCCCTGAAATCATATTTGCTGCCGCCGTCTGGAAGATCCTTTTCATCCAGCACCGGGTTCCCCTGATATTTCTCATAGTCCCTTCCATCCCCAATGGCGATACACTGAGCCTGCACCTCACGGACACCGCCGTCTTCCTGCACTTCCTTATGCACCCCTGTGTACATCAGAAGCTGCCTGCCATCCGCAAGCTCCACTGCGCTCCCGGAAAAGCACCCCGCTTCGTCATATACCGTATCCGGAGCCAAGGCTGCCGGAAGATACTCCCAGTGCAGCAGGTCATCACTGACTGCATGGCCCCAGTGCATGGGGCCCCAGTGGGAATTGAAGGGATGGTACTGGTAAAACAGATGGTATTTCCCTTGGTAAAAGGAAAACCCATTAGGGTCGTTCATCCACCCAACCCGTGCCGCTAAATGGAATCCCGGCTTCTCTTCCGCTTCCATTTTCCTCTCTGTTATTTCCTCATATCTCCGTGCATCACGCAAAGTCTGGCTCATACCTTTGAAACCCTCCTGTATTTATTTCCTATTTTTCACTCTCTGCCCCGGCATACCGGTCGTATGCCTCCTGATAGACCTTCAGCAGCTTATCCATGCCGCATTTATCCCTCAGGTTCTCAATGTAGCTTTCCCACTCTTCATCTGTGGGCCCGCCATTTTTAATCCATAGCCCTTCCTGTTCAGAAACAGCGCTTTCAAAATCCGCCTTGTACCAGTCAATATCATCCAGCTCCTCCCCAGTGAACACGCAGTCAACAGGGTAAGCTGTCTTGCTGTCCACATATGGCAGCCAGTATTCGTTCAGGTCTGTCAGCCTTTCAATGGCACGGTCCTCCATCTTAAAGGTGCTCAGGTAATAATCGCTTAAGATCAGCTTCGGCCCATAGACCTCCTGCTCCCCGCGCAGCTCCCCGGAACCTTTCCCGAACTTCTCCTTCGACTCTTCGTCGGTAATGCTCAGCCAGACGCCATTCTCATCCTTTTCCGTAAAATATGTCCCAATGGGGCCGTAATGGAGCTGCATGACGATTTCCGGCTCATACCATCTGTCAAAAAACTTCAGCAGGTTCGCCGGGCTTTTGCATGCCTTCGTAATGTTCAGCTGCCCGCTGTTGGTAGGGCCTCCAGTACGCAGCGTTACATTGTGGGTGCCGTCAGGCCCGTCAAGGATAGGCAGGAACACATAATCCTTGGCATAATCCCCCATCAGTTCTTCAATATACCACCAAGCGGAAACGCCTACATAGCCCTGGGAGCATTTGGAAATCAACTGCGTGTCATCTTGGCTGAACATCTCAACATCCATCAGCCCTTCTGCATACCAGTCATGGAAATACGTCAGGGCGTCCCGGTAATTGTCCGTGGTGCATACAAACTCCACTTTCCCATCGTCCCTCAGCACCAAGTCATTGCACACGTCATTGGGCCAGTTGGTGAAGCCGAACCCTGCATAAAAGATATTCTGTCCCCAGCACCACTGGTCAAAGCCCGTGCTCATGGGAATCGTGCTCCCCGGCGCATTCCCATAGTATTTCGCGCTCATGTCATTGTCTTTAAATGCCTTCAATGCCGTATGGAGCTCATCCAGCGTAGTAGGCACCTCCAGCCCCAAATCGTCCAGCCACGCTTTGTTAATCATGGAATACTGGGGGATGCTGAAAATGCTGTAGTCTTCTTCTGCGCCAATCCCGGCGGTCCCCATGCGCTCCCCGGCCGGAAGGCCGTAGATATACCCGTCATCCATGGTAATGGCTTTGCGGATATCTGGGTTTTCCTCAAGGATTTTCGTTAAATTCGGCATATATTCTTCTGTCAGGTAAGGGGTCAGGTCAATAAACGTGCCGTCATCCCCATACCGTGAAATATCATAATTGCTGAACCCTACGCCTATAAAAGCATCCGGCAAGTCGCCGCCGGCGATACGGATGTTGACTTGCTCGCCTAAGGATTCGCTCATGGTATTCCAGTCAATATGGATTCCCGTTTCTTCCTGAAGCTGGTTTAACACGTCTTTCTTGTCGTAGCTTGTGCTCAAGGCACCCATCCCTCCCATAATGAAGAACTCCGTCTGGGAAACATCCGTATTGGCAACCCCTTTTTCATGATTGCCATAGTCATTGCCACATGCTGCCGCCGACAGCCCAAGCCCTGCAACTATCATACACGACACAAGCCTTTTCCACAATCCTTTTTTTCTCATAATATGACTTCCTTTCTACAATATGCCGCTGCCCGCCCCCTGCGGCCGGACCTGGCATCTGCATCCAGCCCGAAAACGGGCAGCAGCCACAACATCAGCCTTTTACTGCACCTGCCATAAATCCCTTTTCAAAGTATTTCTGGACAAAAGGATAAATAACCAGCATCGGGGCTGCCGCAATGATAATGGAAGAAAACTTAATCATTTCCGTCATCTTGTTCAGTTCCGCATAGCCGCCTGACACAGTGCTTGCCTGGCTGGCGCTGGCAGAACTCTTAATCAGGATATTCCGCAGCACCAATGGAAGCGGGGCTTTTTCCGGCGAAGGCAGGTAAATCATGGACGTAAACCAGTCATTCCAGTAAGCCACCATGGAAAACACCACCATAACTGCCATGATGGAACGGCTCAAAGGCACTACGATGCGGATAAATGTGGTCCATTTGGAAGCGCCATCGATTTCCGCAGCCTCTATCATTTCTTTTGGGATGCTGTTTTCAAAAAAGTTCCTTACAATAATCATGTTCCCCACGGCAACGCCTCCCGGAAGGAACAGCGCCCACATGTTATTGATTAATCCCGTATCCTTTACAATTAAATAGGTAGGGACCAGGCCGCCGCCAAAATACATAGTGACGATAAAGAAAATACTTAAGAACTTCCTGCCGGGCAAATCCTTCACGCTAAGGGGATATGCCGCCAGATAAAGCACGATAACGGAAAATACTGTACCGACAATCGTGTATTTGAAGCTGTTTAGGATACCAGTCAGTATATTCGGGTCTGCAAATACCGATTTGTACCCGTCCAGCGTAAACTGGCTTGGCAGGAGGAAGGTTTTCCCTGCATATACATCATATGGGTCCGAAACAGAAGCAACCAGCACATAATACAGGGGATATGCAACAATCAGCAGGATTACCGCGCAAATCACCACCAGGATGATATCGCTGGTCCTTTCTGAAAACCCTGACAGCTTTCCAGACTTTGTATTCGCTTTCATACCGCACCTCCTAAACAAAACTTGTATCTTCGGATATCTTGCTGGCTATCTTATTGACTGCAATCAGCAAAACGATATTGACGGCTGTGTTAAACAGGCCCACCGCCGTAGAGTAACTATATTTGGCATTTTCAATACCTTGTTGGTAAACATACACGGCAATCACGTCGCTTGTAGCCTTATTCAAGTCCGTCTGCAAGAGCCATACTTTCTCAAACCCTACATTCATCAGGCCGCCCGCGCTCATAATCAGGTTCAGCACCATGATGGACCGCAGTTCCGGTATGTCAATATGGAGAATCCTCTGGAACAAGGATGCGCCGTCCACCTTTGCAGCTTCATATAAGGACGTGTCAACGTTGGACAGCGTTGCCATATAAACAATGATCCCCCAGCCTGCATCCTGCCAGATGCCGGAGGCTATGTAAATGGTACGGAAGGCAGAGGATTCTGTCAGGAAGTCAACACTGCTTCCAAGCAGCAGGTTAATTAAGCCGCCGGAAGGGCTTAAGAAGATACGGATCATACCGCAGATAACCATGGTGGAAATAAAATGGGGCGCATACAGCACTGTCTGGGTCGTCCGCTTAAAACGCTGGAACCTCACCTGATTCAGCATCAGCGCAAGGATAATGGGAATCGGGAAGCTCCACAGCAGGCTGTAAAAGCTGAGCAGTATCGTATTTTTCAGCATACGCACACAGGTTGGCGCAGAGAAGAAACGCTCAAACCATTTCAGCCCAACCCATTCGCTCCCAAACATCCCCCGGCTTGCCTTATAATCCCGGAAGGCAATCTGTATGCCATACATAGGGAGGTACTTGTAGATAATCGTCAGCACGATTGGGATCAGGAGCATCGCATAGAGCTGCCAGTTATCCAGCAAACGTTTCTTCAGCGGCCTGCCTTGCAGTGCAACTGCTGATTTTTGGTTCTTCATAATTTACTCTCCTTCCTTTTTCAGACAGTAAGATTTCATGAAACACACTCTTTTTTCTGTCGTTTTCCGTTCCATATATGCGCGCATTTTCGTGAAACGTTATTTTATCTGGTGATTGGAATATATCATTTTTCTTGGCTAAGTCAATGTTTTCCCTATTGTTTCTTGGTTACTTCTCCACTTTTCGTCAATTTTTACAAATAAATTTTATTGTTTTTGTACATTTTTCCAGTTTTATTGTTTCATGTAACATTTCATGAAATTTCTTTTTCAAACCTCTTTACAATTCAAAATCATTCCAGTATAATGGCAATAGAAAATGAAACGCAGATGAAACAGCCGCTACGGTTCCTTTGGGTTTTTGGCTGTTCCATTGATATCTGTAAGGAGGCTGAAGCGATGAAAAAAGAAAATTCCGCTCCCACCATGAAAGATGTTGCGAGGGAGGCCGGGGTGGCCCTTGGCACCGTGTCCAAGGTAGTCAATGGCCTTCCAGTGGGCGAATCCTACCGGCTCCGGGTGGAAGATGCCATCCGCAAGCTGAACTACCAAGTCAACAGCTATGCCCAAGGCCTTAAGGCAAACAAAACCTATACTGCCGCCCTTTTGATCCCCAATACCAAGGACCCTTTCTTCGCATCCATTACCTATTATATCAATATGGCGCTTTTGAAACGGAATTACCGGATGCTGCTCTGCTGTACCGACTTCGACTCCAACCTAGAACAGGAATATGTCACAATGGCACAGCAAAACAAGGTGGATGGGATTATCGGGCTGACCTACAACCCCGATCTTAAGATAGAGGAACATACGCCTTTTGTATCCATCGACCGTTCCATGGGGGTAAAAATCCCCTGCGTAGCCAGCGACAATTTTGCCGGCGGGCAGCTTGCCGCAGAAAAATTGGCAGACTTGGGATGCAAACATGTTGCTTTCCTGCGCACTGGATCTTCCTTGAGCAATGAGCCGAACAAGCGGAAATCCGGCTTTGAAAACGGCTGCCTTGCCCGGAGCCTTTCCTATGAGATGAAAATATTGAATGATGGGGATTCCTTTGATGAATTCGAACGGTTCCTAAAGGAACACATACAGGAAGGGAAGCTGTCCTTCGATGGGATTTTCTGCGTCACAGACCGGGTTGCCTGGTCCGTCTTAAACATCCTGAAGAAACTGGGGCAAAGGGTTCCGGAAGACGTGCAGGTCATTGGGTTTGACGGTGTCCATACATTCGGGGAGGAACATTATATCTGCTCTACCATCCTCCAGCCCATACCGGACATTGCTGAACTGTGCGTGGAGCTTCTCCTTCAGGAAAACATGATGCCAAAAACGCCCCTTGTCTGCCTCCCTGTCACCTATGTCCCCGGCGGGACTACCTTGGAGCCTTACGAAGAACAGGGGTGACGCTTATGAAAAACTGGTGGTATTACCATAAATGGTATGTCATTTCCGGCATTGTCCTGCTTGCCATCCTCTGCGATGTGGTTGGGAATGCCCTTGGCCTATGGCACAAAGCCCCGGATTTCCAGATTGCCTATATTGGGAAGGCAGCCCTTCCGCAGGATACGGTTTCTGCGCTGGAGCAGTCCTTTGCCGCTGCGGGATGGGATTTTAATGGGGACGGGGAAGTAAGCGTCAACCAGTATATCAGCGGGAACCACAGCAACGATGCAGAAATTGCTTACTACGAATATGCCTCTGAGCTTACCTTGGTGGGGGATATTTCAGACTGTGAAAGCTATTTTTTCCTGATGGACGACCCAGAATGAGTTCCAGCGCAGCTACCAGCTTCTTGCTTGCCATGACGGAAGCTGCCCGGAGGAAACAGATTATTCCACAGAGGATAAGGCCGTCTTGTGGGCAGGCTGCCCCGCCCTTTCCGGGATGGAACTTGGTCCCTATTCCACTATGGTAAATGGGGAAGAAGTGACTGGGGACAGCCAGGGCCTGCTCGCCCCGCTCTATTTTGGGAGGCGCTGCTTTTACACGGAAAACCAGGCCAAGAACGCTGAGGACTGCGGGAAATTGTGGGAACTGCTTGCGGAACCTGCATCAACAAAACAGGAGGATTTCTCATGAAAACAAAATTTGCCATCTTATTCTTTTGCCTTGCATTGCTGCTGCCAGGCTGCTCTGCCCTTTCCCCAAATCTTGAAAAAGAACCGGTGGAAAATAAATCCCATCTCCTAGTAGGCCACAGCCTTGAGGTGGAAAACACAGACAGCCGCTTTATCCTAGTGGACGACAACAGCGCCTTAGCCGCCGACGGCCTTTACTATGTATCTTGGGGAATGGGCGATCCCACGCCTTATGAAAACAGCGACGGCGATACTGCTGATTTATACGACGCCAGCCTCTACCTCCTGCTGGGGGAATCCAAGGATGCCGCTTCTGCCCAGAAAAACGTGGCCACTTGGCTTAATGCTGCTAAGGAAAATTATGAGGTGCTGGAAGAACAGGAAGCCGTTTACAACGGGCAGGCTTACACCGTGCTTACTTACCATTGCGCCAGCGAAAATAACCCTTATGACCGGGGCATCTCTGCGTTTGCTGCCACTGGCGGCATCTCCCTGTGCGTGGAAGTGACCTGCCTAGAGGATTTTCCGGAAGATTTGGACAAGATTCTGGCGAACTTTTTGGAACACTGCTCCTATATCTCCAAATAGGTAACTTTGCAGCAGGCAAACCATGGCATTGTTTTTCTGATTTTCAGCATATTGGCAGGGCATCGTAGATTTTTCAAACACACTCTAAGCAACCAAATAACTATTTTATTTCATCAAGGAAGGATTACTGTGAATTTATTTCCAAACTATCATATGCCAGAGGGGACTGGGCAGCGGCTTTCTGGTTCCCAACGCTACTGGGAGCTGCTGGGCCGTGACTTCAAGTCATTCTTTGCCGTAAACCTGCTGACCCTGCTGGGGTTCTTCCCCCTTGCCTTCGGGGTTCTGCTTTCCTTCCTGTCCTCCAGCATCTTAGTCCTTATCCCGGCATGTATCATCGGCGGGGCTGTTGCAGGCCCGGCATTATCCTGTATGCATGACGCCGTATTCCGGAGCCTGCGGGATGCCCCCGGGAACTGGCTTGCGAACTACAAACGCGCCCTGAAACAAAACTGGAGGCAGTCCATTGCCCCCGGCATCCTGTTTAGCCTGCTGCTTGGATTTTACGGGTTCATGCTGATGACCTTCTGGTGGGCTTCCCGCCTTCCCAGCCTTGGCACCGTTGCAATTTACCTGTTTGGCCTGCTGCTGCTTACCATGTTCTTCTCCCTGTACTGGCCCCAGATTGCATTGTTTGAGCAGTCCGGGAAGCAGCGGTTCCAGAACTGCCTGCTGTTTATCATCCGCTTCTTCTGGAAAACACTGGGCTGTGCCATGCTACAGCTTCTGTACTGGGCAGCCATTGTGCTGTTCCTTCCTTGGTCCTCCCTTTTGCTGCCCTTCCATGGGTTCTGGGCCATCCTGTTTACTGCAGATTTCCTTCTCTACTCCGCCATGGATGAATCCTTCCATATTGAGGAGCAGATTACGCAGGCTTTTCCGGAGCAGACGCCTTTCTACGAAGATGATGAAGCTTGGCTGAAACGGAAACAGGAGGAAAACATCCCCAAATGAGGTTTTGGGCAGGAGTTTAGCCAATCAGCACCCTTTTCCCTTCAAAGGCAAACCCATAGTGCCGGATTCTGTCCTTTGCAATGCCCCTGCTTTCCAAGGCCGCTTTCCCGGTTGGAGGTTATGGTGTAGCCCACCTTCCTGTCCGCACGCTTCCTCACCGCCTTTCCTCCGGCCTGTCACTGCAAAGAATCCCCCGGGCTCTCATCCTCGAACTCAAAGATGCATTTCTCATATGCATTTATCACATGGGTATCCTGATACTTGTCGTACCGCTTATGGTTCACCCCATAAGTCAGGTGCACATGCCCATGGAGGAAGAACTTTGGCTTATATTTCTCTAGAAGGGAGCGGAACACCTGAAAGCCCTGATGGGGCAGGTCCCGCCCGTCGTTGAGCTGGTAAGCGGGGGCATGGGTCACCAAAATGTCAAACCCCCGCCGCCGGAACAGCTGGAACCGGAGCTTTGCCGCCCGCTGCTTCATCTGCCACTCGGTATATTGGTAATTCCCCTTACTGTAGCGCATGGAGCCCCCAAGGCCCAGTATCCGTATGCCCTTGTACACATAAATCTGGTCTTCAATGCAGATGCAGCCATCCGGCGGGGTTTTCCCGTATTTCCCATCATGGTTCCCATGGACGTAAAGCACTGGGATAGACGCCATAGTCACCAAAAATGTCAGGTAGGCAGGATCCAAATCCCCACAGGAGATAATCAGGTCCACTCCCTCCAGCTTGCTCTTATCAAAATATTCCCACAAACCTTTCGATTCTTCATCTGCAATCGCCAGTATCTTCATCTTACTATTTAACCTTCCTGTTTCTTAATTCCCTGCTGCTTCATGACAGGCTCTGCCTGCTCTTTCAGTTCTTCCTTTTTGGGGATTGCCCCAATGACATTCTCTGCCAGCCAGTCCATCGTCATGATTTCCTCTGGGGAAAGGATATTCTCCGGGTTTTCCGACACAATCCCGTCTTGGGAATATAAAATGCCGGAAAACGGGTTGAACAGCTCTGCGCTGACGGAGGCCTTTAAGAGCCCTGCAAGGCGTTTCAGCCCAATGGGCAAGTACTTGGAAAATACCACGTCTATGACACCTTCCGACATCCCCCACCAGTAGTTAATGGCCTTTTTGGCGGTAGGGCTGTCGTCATATTTCCATGTCCCGTCCAGAATTGCCCAAATAAGCTGCTCGTAAAAATTTCCCCAGTGCCACAGGGGCATGGCAAAATTCCTTGGATGCCCATTATCTATATGGTACAGCCCAAAAAACCGGGAGGCCTCCTCCGGGATTACCATGTCCCGCCCGGAAACAACGGAGGATCCACTCTCTTTGATGCTTTCTTCAATGTCCATTTCCTTCTTGGAGGACCATTCCAGATACACCTTTGCACGGGGATTAATCATCTTTGCCCCCAAAGCAAAGGCATTGATATTGGCTATGGATCCGTAAATGGGGTAATCCGCAATATACGTCAGCCGCCCATTCTCCGCCATGGCTCCTGCAATGGCGCCCATCAGGAACTTGGCCTCATACATCCGGGAATAGTAGGTCCTGATATAGCGGTGGGACGTATTCAGGGAACAGTTTAAAATCCGCACCTTGGGGTTGGCGATTGCCGCTTTTACGCTGGCTGGCGCAAAGGGGGGCGTAGTGGTGAAAATCAGGCCGCATCCCACATTTATGGCATCTTCCAGCAAGGCATCAATGTTCTCCAATGTCCCATTTTCATAGCAGACGGTCTGCACTTCCTCCGGGAAGGTCTGCTGCAGATGGAGCCTCCCAAGCTCATGGGCATAGGTCCATGCGGAAGTACCCGGCGTTTTTTCATAAATAAAAGCAATTTTCAGCTTTTGGGGGGCTAATGCCGGCAGGTGCAGCAGGTCAAGGAGCGATTTTTTCTTCTGGTTCGGCTTCATTTTCAATTCAACCTCAGATTCCTCCCCCAGCAGCAGGAATTCCTCCCAGCTTTTTGCAATCAGGGTCTGCAGTTCGCTGGTGGTCTTATCGTTTATGGCGTCATACCCATAGAGGGTAATAAAGGAAAGGAATGCGTCCCCAGTGGAAATTTTCAGCTTATCCCCGCCTTTTGCCCGGTATTCCGCGCTGAACCTCGTATAGACGGAGCTGAATTTCATCCGGTCTTCCTCTGTCCAAAGTTCATCCGGGCCCTTTCCCACAGCTTCCTGCAGTTTGGCGAACTTTCCTTCATGGGTGAACCAGATATAATTGATAGGCGCAGCCAGCCGGTAAAAATCGAGGAATTCGTAGTAAATTTTGTTTTCCTTTTCCCCGGTTTTCTTCGGCACAATCCTTGTCACATGGCCTGCAATGGAAACCGCCCCTACGAATTTCATAACGCTGACACGCTTGTTCCCCTCCACAATATAAAATTTATGCATATATTCATAGGCCTTTACTGGCTCCCGGATGCCTTCTTCCAAATGGGAGTCCAGAAGCTTCATCCACTTTGCCGCAAATTCCGTGTCTTCCCGCAGGATGGGCATAAAATTCCCTGCAAAGGAACTGCTCCTTCCAAATGTCTTGGTCCCTACAATCTGCTCAATGGGAATCTGGACCAGCCCAAGGGGCACCTCGGAGTAAGAGCCGCGCTCCGGCAGGATGTCGTCCAATACCTGCAGGATGGGCCGCTCCCCATGGAGCATCCTTGTCTGGTAATCTTTTTTTCCTAGTCGAAACGCTTTGTTGTAGTCTTCTCTTGCCATACTGTCCTCCCAAGATTATGCTGTAATGCTTATGGTTATCATTCTTCTGATTTCTGTCCGGGTTTATCTTACCACAGATTGGCAGAATATTCTATACTTCTTTTTCCAACGCTTACAAGATTGTAGGATTGAACAAAGATTGGAACATAAACTTGGAAAACTCCATCGGCTTTCCTCAAAAGGAATGGATAGGCATACAAAAAGCAGGGATTCCAGCCCTGCAGCTCTGGAATCCCTAACAAACAGTATGTATTTTTGCCTTCGGCCATTCACGTCATGTTCTAAGTTTATAACTATCCGCAGCGACTGCGTTATTGTTCCTGAAAATTTCTCTGTAGGGCAAATCCTTGAATATAGCAGTGTTAAACATAACCTCACAGGCATATTCATTCTTTCCGGCAGGCTCCTGTGCAAATGACAGTTTCCACTTAATGCCGTTGTTGTATATATATCCATATTCCTCGGAAATTTCCACAACAAATTCCCAGAATTCTATAACAATTGGAGAACCCTTTAGGTTTTGCCCAGCAAAGCCACGGGGTTCTCTGGGGATATCATAAATTTCACATCGGTTGGTCCCCCGGACGGCAGTGGGCATATTGAAAAATTTGGATGTCTG
>Ga0137308_100971_pt1 | contig 34557 bp, 24 predicted proteins | sample Inofrocosms_June_FD_97181 | JGI IMG/M metagenome (GOLD analysis project Ga0137308, IMG submission 97181) | Mouse cecal microbial communities from Vienna, Austria - N-Acetylneuraminic and N-Acetylglucosamine D2O microcosms_June | ecosystem: Host-associated > Mammals > Digestive system > Large...
CCAGTAAATCCGGATAACGCTTGCCCCCTACGTATTACCGCGGCTGCTGGCACGTAGTTAGCCGGGGCTTCTTAGTCAGGTACCGTCATTTTCTTCCCTGCTGATAGAGCTTTACATACCGAAATACTTCTTCACTCACGCGGCGTCGCTGCATCAGGGTTCCCCCCATTGTGCAATATTCCCCACTGCTGCCTCCCGTAGGAGTCTGGGCCGTGTCTCAGTCCCAATGTGGCCGTCCACCCTCTCAGGCCGGCTACTGATCGTCGCCTTGGTGGGCCGCTGCCCCGCCAACAAGCTAATCAGACGCGGGCCCATCGCATACCACCGGAGTTTTTCACACCAAGCCATGCGGCTCTGTGCGCTTATGCGGTATTAGCACCTATTTCTAAGTGTTATCCCCCGGTATGCGGCAGGTTGCCCACGCGTTACTCACCCGTCCGCCACTAGGGCAGGATTCACTAGGTTTCCTCCTGCCCCCGTTCGACTTGCATGTGTTAAGCACGCCGCCAGCGTTCATCCTGAGCCAGGATCAAACTCTCATAATAATTGTTTTTTCCTGTCAGATTTTCATCTGGCTTTTTTTCTGGAATCCTTTTTTCAAAGGATTTGTTCTCTGAATTATTCTCGGCTCCCTTTTCAGGGCGCCCTTTTGGAATTTTTCAGGGTTGCATTACTGTTCGGTTGTCAAGGTGCTGTCTTACTATGTAAGACATGCAAATATGCTTCGCATATTTGTACAACGATTTCTCGTTGAACGGAGAAGGAGGGATTTGAACCCTCGCGCCGCTATTAACGACCTGCACCCTTTCCAGGGGTGTCCCTTCGGCCTCTTGGGTACTTCTCCAAGTGAGCAGAATCTGCTGTTTTATATTCCATTATCGGGGAGGCTTGTCTGTCTGTCCCCCAGCGGAGAGAGTGGGATTCGAACCCACGCGCCCTTGCGGACAAACGGTTTTCAAGACCGCCTCGTTATGACCACTTCGATATCTCTCCAAGCGAGCCGCTACCTCAGCGGCAAAAATTATTCTAGCAAAAAGGGACGACAATGTCAACAACTTTTTTAAATTTTTTTACAAAATTTTTCAAATCCGTTTTTCCCCGCTATTTTTCAGGTTTTTTCATCCGTCAGCAGGTACTTTTCTAAGGGGGTTGTCTCCTTTGCCGCCACTCCAAATCTTCCGGATACTCTTATACAATTCCGTCCAGCACCATATCTCCATAGATACCGCCTATTTTTTTCAGCCCTTCTGCAATGCAGGAAGAGTACTTAACGGCACCCTCATAGCGGAGGTGAGTATTATCGCGGGACTCCTCGGGATGCTGAGGATAGACACCCGCCTCAAAGAACATATGCCATTTGCGGCTCTCCACCTCACCGGCCTCCTCCAGCGCGGCGCGGCTCATTGCATTGAGATCCACCAAAGGGACATCACACTCCTCGGCTACCTGCTTCATTCCCGCCACATAGTCTCCATGCTCGCCGGGACCCAGCTTATGCTCCTCCACATAGCATCTGCGCTCCAGCGGCGTAATCAAAAGAGGATATGCCTTACGGTCTCTTGCCGCTTTGATAAAAGTCTTCAAATTCTCCTTATAGGATCCGAAAGGCTCCGTATAACGGGCGGGATCCATTATTTTCTCATCATTATGCCCAAATTGGATAAACAGGAAATCCCCCTCCCCAATTCTTTCTTTAATCACCGCAAGCCTGCCCTCATCCATAAAGCTCTTGGTGCTTCTGCCGTTACGTGCATGATTTTCAACGGTATAACCTTCTTTTAAGAAAAAAGGAAACACCTGACCGATTCCGTTCTGAGGATACGTAGTATAGTCATTTGTCTGTACGGTGGAATCTCCCGCCCAATAAATTTTGTTCATCTCTTAGCCCTTTCTTATTTTAACCTTAATTTTTGCACCAACGCGTGTCTGAAAAACCCGCCTCCGGTTTGCACGTCACTCTTCGCGGCCTGTCAACTCCTGCAGGCACTCCGGTCAACAATCCCGCTGCAAACAACGGGCCGCCCTCTTGCAGCACGCATGCGCCCTATGGGCAATATGTCCTGCGGACACATTGGTATGTCGGCTCCGCGGCAATCGAGCTTGTGATATTATACCGTATACTTTTAATATTTCGGCTTTCTATAGCAGCTTTCTATAGCGGTTTTCTCAGGAATCCCTCCGCCGTACCGATATCCTCCGGCGTAGTAATCTTAATATTCTCATAAGAGCCGAGGGCAAGCTTTACCTTATGGTCTGTGAACAGCTCCACAACGCCGGCATCATCCGTCACAATGATGCCTTCTTTAGCGAAACGCGGAAGTTCTCCCTCCAGCTTTGCATAGGCTGCGGTAATCAATTGTGTCTCAAAGACTTGCGGTGTCTGTATGTTCCACACCAACCGCCGGTCCGGCGTGGAGACGGCAAAACCATGTTCATCGGATATTTTTACGGTATCTTTGGAAGGAACCGCGGCAACACATGCTCCGTACTGCCGAACGGCCTCGTAAGTGTTTCGCAGAATCTCTTCGGTGAGAAAAGGTCTCGCCCCGTCGTGTATGAACACATAACCATCCTCATTCGGCACGGGCTGCCTGCGTTCCGCAATATATCTCATGGCATTGCACACGGAAGCATACCTTTCGCTTCCTCCGGCTATGACTTCCGTCACTTTTCGGAAATCATACTTTTCTACGATTTCCCGTTTAACATAGGGTATGTCCTTCTCTCCCGTAACCAGAATGCAGTCGTCAATGATCTCCGATTCTTCCGCCGCGTGAAGGGAATACCAGACTAACGGTTTTCCCGAAAGCATCATAAACTGCTTTGCCGTGGCCGTGTGCATACGCTTTCCGCTTCCCGCAGCCAAGATGACCGCGGTACAGCGCTTTTTTTGTGTCTCCATATCTTAAGTCCCTCTTTACTATCTATAAACCAAACTCCCATACAATCGGCCGTACCACCTGCGGGAGTTTAGCAAATGCACACGGCAAATCGCAGCAAACAGCCTGTCACAGCTTCAGATTAGGCACTGCGTTGAGATCATACCCGTGGCGGACGCCTCTGATATATTCGTAGTATCCCGCCACGCCGATCATTGCCGCATTGTCCGTGCAATAAACAGGAGAAGGGTGGTAAAATGTAATATTCCTCTTGGCACATTCCTGCACAAAAGCCGCCCTCAGAGAAGAGTTGGAAGCAACCCCGCCTGCAATGGCAAATTTATCATAACCGAATTCTTTCACCGCATGGAGGGAATGCTCCACCAGCACGTCAATCACGGCCTTCTGGAAGGAAGCCGCCACATCCGCCTGACAAATCTCCTCCCCCTTCATCTGACATGAATTAAGATAATTCAATACCGCCGACTTCAAACCGCTGAAGCTGAAATCATATTCGTTTTCTCCCACTTTTGCTCTGGGGAAAAGAACGGCATCGGGATTGCCCTCTTTGGAGAGCTTGTCGATTTTCGGCCCGCCGGGATAACCTAAACCGATGGCACGGGCCACTTTGTCAAATGCTTCTCCCGCAGCGTCATCCCTTGTCCTGCCAATGATTTCGTACTGTCCGTAATCCTTGACCACCACCAGATGGGAATGTCCTCCGGATGCCACCAGACAGATAAAAGGCGGCTCCAGCTCCCTATGCTCAATGTAGTTGGCGCTGATATGCCCGCTGATATGGTGTACACCCACCAGCGGAATGTCCGCCGCAAAGGCAATAGCCTTGGCTTCCGACACGCCTACCAGCAATGCACCTACCAAACCGGGTCCATAGGTGACGGCAATAGCCGTAATATCCCTCAGTGTTACCCCCGCCTCTTCCAGAGCGCTTTCTACAACCTGATTAATCTTTTCGATATGCTTTCTGGATGCGATCTCCGGTACAACGCCCCCGTATTTCGTGTGTAAAGCAATTTGAGTATAAATAACATTTGACAGCACCTCCCTGCCGTTTTTCACGACAGAAGCTGCTGTCTCGTCACAGGATGTCTCGACAGCCAATATCAAGATATCCTCATTATTCTGCTGTTCCAAAAGTATTTCCTCTCATTCCTTAATATAACGCTGCGGTTCAGCCATCCGAAAAAGAGAAACGGATCGGTATCAATGCTACAGGGGATTTACATTATTCGCCGAATCCCAGCCATATATTTTCCAGCGTTTGTTCCCGTCCCGGCGCAGCAGGAAAATCTGCCGGACTTGTTTGGTTGTCGAACCCTCCGTTACATTATAGCCGCAGTAAATCCGGGCAAATTCATACCCGTCCTCCTGAAAAAAGTCTACGTTTGTACTGGCCGCCACCGAAACGGCGCTGATCACACGTTTATGAGCCTTATAATCCTTGATCTCCTCTTTCAGCGACATGATATGTACATCGACTTCATTATTTGCAAGCAGCTCATCATCATAAAGCTCCCTTGCTCTGTTTGCCAATTCTTCGATTTCTTCGTCGGTACAGTTCTCGTTATAAAAACATTTCTGAATATCGTTATAATATTTTAACAGTTCCTTGGGTGTGGGGGGGTAATCATATTCCATATCACGGCTCAATACCTTCTGCACATTAGTCATGACTCCCTCTTGGGCAGCGCTTCGGGATTTGTTTGACAGATAGGCGTAGACTCCCACCAATACTACAAACAGAATAATCAATATCATTGTTACTCTCACTGTGGATTTCTTCATAGGATACCTCTTTCATTACTCTTCGTCAAAATTCAATTCTACCGTCCTGCCGTCCTTTGCCGCAATGGCTGCCGGAAATATCTTCCTGACCTCCGGCATATATTCCTCGGGACGGAGCAGGGAAGGGCTGTAATGGGTCAGCCAAAGCTCCGGCACTTTCGCATCGCGGGCGATTCTCGCCGCTTCATACATCGTCATGTGCTTATGTTCCTTCGCCTTCGACAGCTTATCCTGTTCGCCGTACATTCCTTCCAGAATCAGCAGATCCGATCCTTCCGCATTGGCACCGATGGAATCCGTAGGTCTGGTATCCGTGCTGTAAGTCACTTTTAAGCCTTTCCGCTTTTTCCCTAAAACCATATCGGGAGTATAAGTCTTCCCTTCCTCCGTGATGGTCTCTCCCTTTTGAAGTCTGCTCCAGAGCTTCATAGGAATCTCCTGTTCCAAGGCACGGTCTTTATCAAACCTTCCGACCCGTTCCACGATCATGCTATATCCATAGCATACCACATTATGGTTCACCTTAAAAGCCTTAATCTGAAATCCGTCAAAAGGAAATGTCTGTTCGCTTTCCGCTATCTCCATGCATTTGATCTCAAAGGGCAGTTCCGGCGCAATAATCCGCAGTGAATTAACCACTCTGGACAGCCCTCTCGGGCCGATCAGCAGAAGGGGTTCCGTGCGCTCCGCATTGCCCATGGTCAGCAGCATGCCGGGAAGTCCGCTGATATGGTCGGCATGATAATGCGTAAAACAAATAATATCTATGGGTTTGGGACTCCAGCCCTTTTCCCTGAGAGCGATCTGAGTCCCCTCCCCACAGTCGATTAATATGCTTTTTCCGTTATACCGCAGCATCAGCGAAGTGAGCCATCGGTACGGAAGGGGCATCATGCCGCCCGTTCCCAGCAGACTTACATCCAACATGTTTTCACTCTTTCCTTCTTATAAAAATTCTGTTTCTTCGTCAACCTCTACGGGCACCGTAAATCCGGCCGTCATTTTGTCATAACACTCTTCGCAAAGGTCGAAATGATGATGATTTCCGTCTTTTTTGCTAAAATATCCGAAAACGGTATCCGCCGTAAAGCATCCTTCTTTCAGATATCCGTCTTCCACCTTTAATTCCCTGCCGCACTGATTGCATACTACCTGTGTCAATTTACGCTCCTGCCCAATCTGAAATTTACGCATCTTATCCTCCGCCTTTTAACCTTGCAAAACACAGCGTTTATCCGGCCTGTCGTTCGATCCGTTTACGGCAGCTGATTGAGAACAGTTCCACCGCCGCCATTACGTCAACCAAATTACGGCCGAATTACCGCAAACAAGTTACATTCACATTGTACAGGATTTTATCGCTTTTTTCTTTGGTAATTACTGCCGCCTGCGCCACATAATCAGGGCATCTTCCACGGGTTTTTCATAAAACTTGGGACGTATCCCCTCGGACAAAAAGCCCAGCTTTTCATACACATGGACGGCCGCCGCATTGCTCACCCGGACCTCCAGCGTAAAAGCAGTGATTCCGGCCTTTTCTCCTTTGGCGATCAGCTCTCTCAGCATAGCCCCGGCAATTCCTTTATTGCGGAAACGTTCCGCCACTACCACATTGTCAATGTTGCCTTCCCCGCAAAGCTTGGTCATCCCGCAGCAGCCGGCAACTTCCCCCTCCGCAAGAGCCGTCAGATACATGCAGTACTCTCTGGTCAGGAGATCGCGGAAGTCCTTCGCCGACCACGGCATACTAAAAGATTCCGACTCAATACGGCTCAGTGCTTCGATATCCTCTTCCCGCAGCTCTCTGATTTCTATGTTTAAAAGTTCGTTGATGGGGTCATTCATGGGTTCTCCCGCTCCGCTTGGCTTTTCCTCAGATATTCCGGCTGGTGCGCCGCCGCTTCCACATATTTCCCCTGAGCGTAATACACCGCTCCCAGCGCCGCCACGCAGGCCGCCCTTTGTCTGTTGCAACCGGAAGGAGCCAGTCTAAAAGGAACCGCAATATGCTCTCTTATCTTTGAAAGATATACCGGCAGACCGTCTCCGAGAAAAATCACTTCTCTTTTCAGATCATTTATTTTTTCCGTGAGTTCTATAATATTTATCGGCATTTGTTCTGTTAAATTCAAGAGCCGGAATCCTTCTCCTTCCGACTGAAATTCATAAACCGCAGAATACACCTGCTCCCTGCGGGCATCCATCAGCGGACAGACCAGACGGTCGGTTCCCCAGAGGTTCCATGCCAGCCCTTCCAAAGTGGGAACCTCCACAATAGGTTTGCCCAGAGCCAGCCCCAGTCCCTTTGCCGTGGCAGAGCCGATGCGCAGTCCGGTAAAAGAACCCGGCCCGGACGCCACGGCAATGGCGTCTATGGTATCCAGATCCAAATCTATCATTTTCCGCAGCTCGTCCAGCATGGGAAGAAGTGTCTGGGAATGTGTCTTCTTATAGTCGGTGGTATACTCCGCCAGCAGCACGTCATTTTCCGTAACGGCAACACCGGCCACCAACCCGGAGCTGTCCAATCCTAATATTCTCACACTAACCTCCATGTCGCAGCTTTGCTGCGACCCACAATCCCATGGAGCTAAAGCTCCGATGAGAAATGCCGTGTTTTCGGGCATTTCTCGGTGTGAGACTTAGAAGTTCTTTGCGAAACAGCCTCTGCTGTGAGCAAAAATTGCTAAAGCAATTAGAACTTCTTCTCACACTAACTCCCGTCTGCCCGCTTCGGCGGGCACTTAAATCAAGATTGTGAAATGTCCTTTTTTCACATTAACTCCCATCTGCCCGCTTTGGCAGGCACTTAAATCAAGATTGTGAAATGTCCTTTTTTCACATTAACTCCCATCTGCCCGCTTTGGCAGGCACCTATGTTCGCATTTCAGTCAACTTTTACCCGGATTACATGTCCCGACAGTGTAAACTGCCGTCGGAAAAATGCTTTCAATTGTGATCCTACGGTAATCGAAACCCTTCTCCAAGTTTTTCTCTATCGTAACCCGGTAATATTGTTCGGGAAGAATCTCTTCTATTAAGTTTGCCCATTCGATCAGACACACGCCGTTTCCGTAAAAACAGTCTTCATAGCCGATCTCCTCCATCTCTTCCACATCCGATATGCGGTACACATCAAAATGGTAAAAAGGAATTCTTCCTTCCTCATAGACCTGCAATATAGTAAAAGTAGGACTGTTCACAGGCCCGTCCACTCCCAGACCTTCCGCAAATCCTTGAGTAAAAACCGTCTTGCCCACTCCCAGATCTCCGATCAACGTATATACCTGACCGGAAATACTCTTCTGCCCTATTTTTTTACCCAAAGCAAAGGTTTCTTCGGGAGTATTGGTTTCCGTAACCGCCTTTTTCGTAATTTCCATATCTATACCCCGTATGCGCCTCCTAAGAGGACATGGCGCCGGAGCGGCATGCCCTGTTGCACCGTCCATGCCTTCCGGCACAAACAATCAATGAATTGCCGCAAACCGCGGCGAGGACAACCGGCGAGAAAAGCACACGCTCACTCAGCCTCGGATTTTCACCTTTTGGGGCGGCATATGGGTGCAGATCATCTCCACAACCGCTGCTTTTTGATCTCCCAGCTGTCTCTTGGGGAAAATGGTGGCATTCACTTTGGAGGTGTAAAGAATAATACTTTTTCCGGTGGAAACTGCCTTATACATATCACCCCAGCCCTGCTTTGCCTCCGCTTCTCCCTGTGTAATCGTCAGCCCCTCATCATCCAGCTTATAATGCAGCGTTTCTTTAAATCCGGGATTGTTCAGAATCTGCTGTCTGCTTTTTATAAACAGCACCCACGGAAGATACAGAAGCAGCGCCATTCCGCCGATGAGAAAAATCCATTGGCTTTTCGCCAGCGCCACAATCACCATCACTGCTCCCAGCGTGCTTCCCAATATTCCGGACGAACTGTTATAAGAATGGCGCAGCATATAGTCATACAAATCACCCGCTTCGATTTTTATATCCAATTCTACCATAGGGTTCATCCTCCCAGCCGCTATTAATTTCGTTGGCAAAAACGATTTAATATTAATGCATTCCGCTTTTATATTTGCTTTTTTATTTACTTTGAAAAAGCACCTAACAAAGTAGGTGCTTTTTACTTCTGTCTGCAATTTTACTCTAAAAAACTTGAAAAAGCAAGTCCTAATTACTCGTGGCGCAGCGCCTCAATGGGGCTTAATTTCGCCGCTTTTTTCGCAGGATAGATACCGAAGAATATACCTACCGCTGAGGAGAACAGGCTGGCTCCCAATACCGTACTTGCGCTTACCTTGGCGGTGAAACCGACGATCGAGCAAACTCCGAATGCACCCCCTACGCCGATTATAATGCCGATAATACCTCCCAGCAAAGTAATGATAGCCGACTCCGACAAAAACTGTAGCAAAATGGAATTGGTTCTGGCTCCCAGAGATTTTCGGATGCCGATTTCCCTCGTGCGCTCCGTAACCGACACCAGCATAATATTCATAACGCCAATGCCCCCTACCAGAAGCGATATGGCCGCTACAAATACTACAAAAATAGTGATATAGCTCAATATTTCATCCATCTGGCTCATATAATCGTTAAAATTTTCTACTTGAATGGTGTTCATTCCGCGGACATTGTGCCGATTTTCCATCAGACGCACCGTATCCTGCGCCACTTGGTTCGCATACTCCGCACTCTCCGAAATAATCAACAAATCGTTATTCTCAATCCAGAACCCATAGGCAGAGCTGACTACGGAAAGGGGCGCTTCCATGGTCACAGTACCGTTTCCCATCATGCCTCCCAGCAGAGAAGCATTGTCCTGCCTGATACCGATAATGGTAAATTCCTGCTCTACTCCGTACAGTGAAAAGTCAAATGTCATACCGATTACATTTGTCGTTCCGAACAATGTCTTTGCACTGCTCTCCGTGATCACACAGACCTTATTGGCCGAATAGTAATCGTTCTCGTCAAAATACCGCCCTTTTATCACGGGGTCGTTGCTGGAGTACTCCAATCCGGGCATACCGAAGGAGGCCGTTGCCGTAAAAATTCCTTTTCTGCCGGAAGCAGAGCCTTGCCAGCTCCATTTGGGCGTAACCGCTTTCACATGGGGAACCTTCTCCAGAATCGCTTCTATATCTTCATCCGAAAACACCAGACTGATTCCCGCATCATTATTACCGTAAGAATATATATAGATCTGGCCGCCCGCCATGTTATTCAACTCATCATTGATGCCGCCCTTTACGCCGTTACCTATGGAGATAATCATGATAACGGAAGAAATGCCGATAATAATACCCAGCATTGTCAATATAGACCGGCCTTTATTGCTCCGTATATTCATCAGGGCAATTTTAATGTATTCCCATACCTGTGCCATTCTAACCTCCAAACATGCCGACCAGTCGGCACAACCTAATCCATCAGAACTATAATTCCTAAAAGAACACTGCCCAAAGCAAACAAATTCGCCTGCGTTCTTCCAACTGCTAAAGCAGTTTGCGGAGAAGCTCTGCTCCGCAGAGCGTGAAATCACTTAGCGAGGTTCTTGCGAGCTTAGTGATTTCCTTCACACTTCAGACATACCGACGCAGCCGGCACAAATAATCAATGAATCGGTGCAAGTCCGGAAGAATCGCGCCGGCGATTCTTCGAGGAATGACTTAGTTTCTCTTAGGTTGGGTACAAAGAGGGGTGTTTACACCCCCTCTTTCCAACCTTAGAGAAACTTCATTCCTTTCACACTTTTATTGTGTGGGCATAACCGTCACGGGCATGCCTTCCTCCAGATTAGTGTAGGAGGTCAGTATAATCACATCTTCCTCCGTGATTCCTTCCAGTATTTCCGTGAATGCATCCGTAGATATTCCGCAGACAACGGGTCTTTTCACTGCAACGCCGTTTTCCACCACAAATAGAAAATCACCTTCTTTGTCGGCATTGATCGCTTCCACAGGCACCATCACGGCATTTTCCGCTTTCTTGGTATAGATAAATAGTTTGGCATCCATGCCAAGGATAATCTTGTCGTCAGGCGCAAGAAGATGCACTTCCACTCCCACCATGGGCGTATTGGACGCATTGCTTTCCGCCATGCGGTTAATCTTGCTGATCTCCCCTTCATAGACATTTCCCGATATGGTCACATCCACTTTCTGACCGATCTCCAGCTTCTCGAGATCATATTTGGAAGCGGAGAAAATCACCTTCACGTTTTCGCTGCTTTCCAATGTCATCAATTGAGCACCGCTGTTCACGCCGGATCCGGGAACTGCGCTGCACTCGGTGATAATGCCTGTAAATTCCGCACAGATTCCTGCTTTTGCCTGATTATAGTCCTCCTCGGACTCCTGATATGTAAGGCTTGCCATCTCTTTATCCGCATTGGCTGCCGTTCTGTCATAGGAATCCATCACGGCATTTTCCGTGGAACTCTTCTGACCCTGCATCTCGGCTTTATATGCCTCATATTGCTGCAGTTGTTCCTGTGCATCGGAAATCTTCTGCTGCAGCTCTGCCACATAGTCCGAATTGTTGGCAGTGGAGGAAACATAGCCGTTCCGGGCAATGGACGAATTAATCTCGGAAATCTCCGCTTCCTTCTGTGCAATCTCTGTCTTTTTATCGGTAATCTGCTGTTGCAATGCGGCAATCTGATCCGAGCCGGATGTATCCGGCGTCATAGGCACCGTAATTCCATCCGGCAGAACCGCTCCGTCCGGTGCTGCCGCATCCGGTGTTCCGAATGTATCTGCCCCCGATGCTGCGTCCGCCTGCAGTCCTTTCAGCTGTTCCTCTAAACCGGCCAGTTCGCCTTCCAAGGTCTTCAATTCTTCGGTACGGTCTCTCAGGGAATTGTTCAAGTGCATCCCCTCTTCCGCCAAGGCGTTATTCGTATGTCGCTGACTCTCGCTGAGTTCGTTCTGCAGCTCTCTGATGTATGCTTTCGTATCTTCAATCTGTTGATTCAGCACATCCAGATTGACTCTTGCTTCATTCAGCCTTGCCTGATTTTGTGCATTGTCCGCCATGGTACTGTTATAATTCGCATTGCTCTTCTCAAATTGCAGTTCGGACTGGCGCATACTGCTCTCCAGACGCTCCAAATCATAGCTTACCAGCAGCTCTCCTGCCTGTACCGCATCACCCGCCGCCACATTTACAGAGTCCAAGGTTCCGGTAACGGGCGCAAAAATAATTTTTACTTCTTCACTTTTGACGGTTCCGTTGGTGCTGATGCTCTCCTGAAGGTCACCCCGCACGGCATTGGTGGTAGTCACTATGGCGCCTGCCTCACCGCCCGAAGAGCAGGCAACCATCCTTATTACGATAAAAGCCACCACAAGCACCGCAATGATAATGGGCGCTTTCTTTCTCTTCTTTTTGGGTTTGGATGCTTTTGCTTCTTTTGCAGTCTCCATGATGGCTGCATCTCCGCTTTTATTCCGCTTTTTCATTTTCTCATACTCCTCCTTATTCCGGTTCCGCCCCTTCTCTACAGCGGCTGCTGATTTTTTCTTCCGGGCGCTTTCGTTTCGGGTCTGTTTTCTTATCCGGTTCCGCCCCTTCTCTTATTTTATTAATTACCGCTTGCGGCAATGGGGGTATTTATTGGAATTTGTTCTTTTCCATCTATGGTATCCGCTTCTATATGTCCATCCTTAATCTTAATGACCCGCTTTGCTTTGGCCGCAATTTCATTGTCATGGGTAATCAGTATGACCGTTCTCCCCTCTTCGTAGAGCTCCTTCAAAATGCCCATGATTTCCTGTGTGGAATGAGAATCCAAGTTACCGGTGGGTTCATCGGCAAGAATAATGGGCGGCGCTTGTGCAATGGCTCTGGCTATAGCCACTCGCTGCTGCTGTCCTCCGGACATCTCCGACGGCTTATGGTCTAAACGGTGTCCCAAGCCTACTTTTTCCAGTGCCTTCCTCGACAGCTCCATGCGCTTGGCTTTGCCTACTCCCCTGTAAATCAGCGGAAGCTCCACGTTTTCAATGGCGGTCAGATTGGGAATCAGGTTAAAGCCCTGAAAAATAAATCCGATCTCCTTGTTTCGAATATCGGACAATTCGTCGTCATCCATTTCCGAGACGTTCTGTCCATGCAATCGGTACATACCGCTGGTAGGCACATCCAGACAGCCCAGCATATTCATCAATGTGGATTTTCCGCTGCCGGACTGACCGATTATAGCAACGTATTCTCCCGTATCAATATTCACATTGATGTGATCCAATGCCCGAACCTCGTTTTCACCGGGATTATAGACCTTGCACACATCCCTGATTTCTACTAATGTACCCATCATTTTCCCCTTTCCTCTCAATTAACAGCCCATACGGCCTCCCCCTTTCCGATACAATGTTTCGTAACTATCCGATGCAATGTCCGGTAACAGCCTGTTGTCTGCCGTTTCAGATGATTTCCGCCGAGCTGCTTTAAATTGCCCCTTTTTGTATTATTGTATTGTTGCACTATATGCATAATACAACAATACATATTATATGGCAATATTTTTTTAATATTTTTATATATATTATTGCACTGACCACTATAGCAACCATTACTAAAAAGAATCCGCACATTTTTCTAAAGAAATTCTTAAGAACCAATGCTTCCACCGATGCTTAGTAATTTGATTGTGAAGACATCTGATAAATGCTAAAAGTTTTAAAACCAAAAAGACCGCCTGCTCCACATCATAAAGACATAGAAAACAAACGGTCAAAAAACGAACCAAACATTCGCATGAACAAGGCTTACTTCCGCCATCGGCGGCACAAACAATTTATGAACTGGTGCAAGTCCGTAAGAATCCGCTCGCGGATTCTTACAACTGCTTTAGCAGTTTGGGAAGAAGCTCTGCTCCGCAGAGCGTGAAATCACTTAGCGAGGTCTTTTCGAGCTTAGTGATTTCCTTCACACTTCCAGACATGCCGACACAGTCGGCACAAACAATCAATGAATCGGTGCAAGTCTGGAAGAAGCTCTGCTCCGCAGAGCGTGAAATCACTTAGCGAGGTCTTTCCGAGCTTAGTGATTTCCTTCACACTTCCAGTCATGCCAACACAGTCGGCACAAACAATCAACGAATTGGTGCAAGTCTGTAAGAATCGCGCAAGCGATTCTTACGTGTGAAGAAGCTCTGCTCCGCAGAGCGTGAAATCACTTAGCGAGGTTTTTTCGAGCTTAGTGATTTCCTTCACACTTTTCCGGCTTTAATAATAGGGCTCAAAGGCTTATAAATCAACAAAGTCACCAAAGACACGCTGGCTCCCTTTACCAGATTCAAGGGTGCCACACAAGCCACTACAAAGCTGACAATGCTTCCCTCTCCGGCCAGCGGGTTAACCGCCGTCCCCATGGCAAGAAGCTGATCCAGCGGAATACCGTACAGCTTAGAGAAAGCAGGAAGCAGATAAACGGCATTGAAGGCCGTGCCGAATACAGTCATAATCAAAGTCCCCGTAATACATGCCATAACCGCGCTCTTCTTATTTTTCCGAAAAGCATACATGATGGATGCAGGCAGGATGAAACTGCAGCCAATCACAAAGTTTGCCAAATCACCCACAAAAGCCGTACTGGTTCCTTTCACCATAAGCTTCAGCATAATTTTCACAAATTCCATCATAACACCCGCCGCCGGACCGAACGCAAAAGTGCCCACCAAGATAGGAAGTTCACTGAAATCAAGCTTATAAAATTCAGGGGCAAAAGGCAGCGGGAAATCAAATAAATGCAGAATCATGGCAATGGCGGAGAACATTCCGATCATGGCCACTTTTCTGGTATTAAATACAGGGGCATTGATACCGTTCTTTTTCTGGGCTGCCTTCTCCAACAGGACGGCTGTCGCAAACAAGACTACAATAATAGCCAAAAAACTAAGTACATACGCAACATTTTGAGTTACACTTTCCAATAATCCGTTCATATTTTCCTCCGTTTCGCCGTTTCACGGCACATTTTTGCAGGAAAATTCTTCGTTCGATGCGATATTCTGTGAAATAGCTGCAAAATATTTTCACACAAAAAACCCCGAATCCAAAGATTCAGGGTCTAAATTTTCTCGCATTAATTATCATCGGTAATCCGTTCCCGAATGCGCCGCCGGCAGCACAAAATTCGGCAAAACAAGTCACCCATAACAATTTTTCTTCTTTCATCCAGACTATACTGTTGGTTTCGGACTTACACCGAATCAGCCGGGGCACGGATCCTGTACGGTCTGTTATACGGACTCAACAGCGTTATCCTTGCCACGGGTCGCGGACTTTACCGCCAGTAGGGAATTCCACCCGACCCTGAAGAATTTTCTATATATTTTACAAAAATATTATAACTCGAATCCCCTCTTTGTCAAGAGCCGATTCCTGAATTTATCGAGAGAAGGTTCCGCCTCGTTACGCATATCCGTTTGCGAAAACAGCCGCAAGGCTTGTTCCGTTTTGTTTTATTGTACCACCAGATTGGAATATCCCATCAGGCTCTCGTCCACGGCTCTTGCCGCTTCTCTGCCCTCCCGGATGGCCCAGACCACAAGGGACTGCCCCCGATGCATGTCTCCGGCGACAAAAATCTTCTCCCTGTCGGTTCGGTACTCTCCCGCCTTGGTCTTTACATTGGTGCGTTGGTCTAATTCCACGCCAAAGGCTTCCGCGACATAGCTCTGAGTTCCCAGAAATCCTGCCGCAATCAGCACGATATCCGCCGGAAGCTCACGCTCGCTGCCCGACGCTTCTTTGCTTGTCATGCGTCCCGTTGCAGCGTCTTTCTCCCAGACAAGCTTTACGATTTTGACAGCCTTAAGGTTCCCGTTCTTATCCTTCACAAATTCTTTTACCGTGGACTCATAAATACGGGGATCCCGCCCGTAGAAAGCGATAGCCTCCTGCTGGCCGTAGTCCGTCTTACAGACCTTGGGCCATTCCGGCCACGGATTATGCTCCGTCCGGCGGTCCGGCGCTTTGGGCATCATCTCGATTTGAGTCACACTCTTTGCGCCATGGCGTATGGAAGTGCCCACACAGTCATTGCCCGTGTCGCCGCCGCCGATAATAATGACATGTTTATCCTTGGTATCCACATACTTTTTGTCCTCGAAGCCGGAGTCCAAAAGGCTCTTGGTATTGGCTTTCAAAAAGTCTACCGCAAAGTAAATCCCTTTCGCGTCTCTTCCGGGAGCTTTGATATCTCTGGGATTGGAAGCGCCGCAGGCCAGAATCACCCTGTCAAAATCATGGAGCAGTTTTTCGGCCTTAATATCCTTTCCCACATCGGCTCCGGTGACAAAGACAACCCCTTCCTCCTCCATAATTTTTCTCTTTCTCTCCACAATCCGCTTCTCCAGCTTCATGTTGGGAATCCCATACATTAACAGCCCGCCCACACGGTCGGAACGTTCATACACCGTCACCATATGTCCCCTTTTATTCAACTGATCCGCTGCCGCCAGACCGGAAGGCCCGCTGCCGATGACAGCCACCTTCTTCCCTGTGCGGACTTTGGGCGGGTTGGCAGCCGCATATCCTTCCCGGTAGGCATTCTCGATAATGGCATACTCATTTTCCTTAGTGGACACAGGTTCGCCGTTAAGCCCGCAGGTACAGGCCGCTTCACAGAGCGCGGGACACACTCTGGAAGTAAACTCCGGAAAATTGTTGGTTTTCTTTAAGCGGTAATACGCCTGCTGCCAGTTCCCGCTATACACCAGATCATTCCATTCGGGAATCAGATTGTGTAAAGGACATCCGCTGGCCATCCCGCAGATCACCATCCCAGCCTGACAAAAAGGCACTCCGCATTCCATGCATCTGGCTCCTTGGAGCTGCTGCTCCTCCTTGGACAAATGCTCATGAAATTCATTAAAATGCTTTACTCGCTTCTTCGGCTCCTCCTCCGCGCTGACTTGCCTTCTATATTCCATAAATCCGGTTGGTTTTCCCATCTTTATCTTTGCCTCCTTGTTTTAGTTCTTAAAAGTTATAGGTTGCCGTTCCTGACACAGCCATCCGCGGCACAAACAATTAATGAATTGGTGCAAGGCCGGAAGAAAGCTGCTCCTGCGTTCTTTCAACTGCTTTAGCCGTTTGGGAAGAAGCTCTGCTCCGCAGAGCGCGAAATCACTTGGCGAGGTCTTTTCGAGCTTAGTGATTTCCTTCACACTGATTAACATAAAACGCCTCAATCTGTGCCTGTTCCGCACTCAGACCCTTTTCCTCCATCTGCACGATGGTCTTAAGAACGCGTTCGTAATCATGGGGAATGATTTTCTTGAACTTGGGCAGGTATTTTTCAAAATGATCTAAAATCTGCTTTCCCTTCCCGGAATTGGTCAAAGCCACATGCTCCTGAATCATCCCTTTCAGCTCCAGCACATCATATTTAGAGGTAATCTCACCGGAGGAAACCATCTCCTTGTTCAGCCGCTTATACAAATCATTTCCTTCATCCAATACATAGGCAATGCCGCCGCTCATGCCTGCCGCAAAGTTCTTGCCGGTGGAGCCCAGAACCACCACCCGCCCGCCGGTCATATACTCACAGCCGTGGTCGCCCACGCCTTCCACTACCGCCAGAGCGCCGGAATTGCGGACGCAGAAACGCTCCCCCGCCACACCGTTGATAAACGCTTTCCCGCCGGTAGCGCCGTAAAGCGCCACATTGCCTATGATAATATTCTCGGCGGGATCAAAGCCGCTTCCCTTGGGCGGATATACGATCAGCTTTCCGCCGGAGAGACCCTTTCCGAAATAATCGTTGGAATCACCTACCAGCTCCAGCGTCAGCCCCTTGGGAATAAATGCGCCGAAAGACTGGCCTCCCGCTCCCTTACACAGCACACGGTAAGTGTCTTCCTCCAGATTGTCCCCCAGCTTTTTCGTGATCTCACTCCCTAAAATAGTGCCGAAGGAACGGTCGGTGTTAGACACATCCACTTCAATACTCCGCTTCTGCCCGGATTCCATGGCTTTTTTTAACTGTTTTAACAGCACCTTTTCATCTAATGTTTTTTCCAATTCAAAGTCATATACCTGCTTCGGGTCAAAGGTATGTTTCTGCCCGTTTTGCCCATAAGGATGAAAGAGAATCTGGGACAGGTCTATCTCCTGTTGTCTCGGGTCTAAATTCTCCCGCACGCGGAGAAGATCGGTGCGGCCTACCAGCTCATCCACCGTCCGAATCCCCAAAGCAGCCATATATTCCCTAAGCTCCTGCGCTATAAACTTCATAAAATTCTCAACATACTCCGGCTTCCCTTTGAAATGTTTCCTCAGCTCCGGATTCTGGGTGGCCACTCCCACAGGGCAGGTGTCCAGATTGCAGACTCTCATCATCACACAGCCCATGGTCACTAAGGGCGCGGTGGCAAATCCGAATTCCTCCGCACCGAGAATGGCGGCAATAGCCACGTCACGGCCGCTCATCAGTTTCCCGTCCGTCTCGATACGAACCTTATTCCGCAAACCGTTCATGATCAACGTCTGATGAGTCTCTGCCAGCCCCAGCTCCCAGGGCAGGCCCGCATTGTGGATGGAGCTCTTGGGCGCGGCGCCGGTGCCTCCGTCATAGCCGGATACCAGAATCACCTGCGCCCCCGCCTTGGCAACCCCTGCGGCCACGGTGCCCACACCCGCCTCGGACACCAGTTTTACGGAAATCCGTGCATCCTTATTTGCATTTTTCAGATCATAAATCAACTGCGCCAGATCCTCAATGGAATAAATATCGTGATGAGGGGGCGGGGAAATCAGGGAAACGCCGGGGGTGGAATGACGGGTCTTTGCAATCCACGGGTACACCTTCCTGCCGGGCAGATGCCCGCCCTCTCCGGGTTTTGCCCCCTGTGCCATTTTAATCTGAATCTCCTGTGCGCTTACCAGATAACGACTGGTGACGCCAAAACGTCCGCTGGCCACCTGCTTAATGGCAGAGCACCGGTTTAACCCGTCCGGCCCCACCGTCAGTCTGTCCGCTTCCTCTCCCCCCTCACCGGAATTGCTTTTTCCGTGAAGCCTGTTCATGGCGATGGCCATGGTCTCATGGGCTTCTTTTGAAATGGAACCGTAGGACATGGCTCCGGTCTTAAATCTGGTAACAATAGATTCCACCGGCTCTACCTTGTCTATCTCAATCCCTTTCTCCGGATAGTTAAATTCCATCAGCCCTCTTAAATTCTTGACGGAAGTTTCATCGTTTACCATGGCTGTGTACTGCTTGAACATGGCATAATCCCCGCGTTTGGCAGATTCCTGAAGCATATGGATCACAGCGGGATTATAGAGATGCTCATCCCCGCCGCTTCTGGCCTTATGGTGTCCGGGACTGTCCAGAGTCAGGTCGTTGCCCAGCCCCAGAGGGTCAAAAGCCATGGAGTGCAAGGCATCCACCTGTGCTTCTATATCCTTTAATGTGATACCTCCCACACGGCTCACCGTATTGCAGAAATACTTGTTTATGACCTCAGGCGCAATGCCGATGGCTTCAAAAATCTGGGAGCCCTGATAAGATTGGACAGTGCTGATTCCCATTTTGGAGGCAATCTTCACAATGCCGTGAAGCACCGCGTTATTGTAATCGTTCACCGCCGCATAATAATCCTTATCCAGCATATGATTGTCAATCAGCTCCCGGATGCTCTCCTGAGCCAGATAGGGATTGACGGCGCAGGCGCCGTAGCCCAGCAGTGTGGCAAAATGATGTACTTCTCTGGGTTCCCCGGATTCCAGAATCAAGGCCACCCTTGTTCTCTTTTTCGTGCGTACCAGATACTGGTTCAGGGCGGACACTGCCAACAGGGAGGGGATGGGCACATGGTTCTCGTCCACTCCTCTGTCGGAAAGAATCAGAATATTGACGCCGTCCCTATATGCCCGGTCCACTTCCACAAAGAGCCTGTCAATGGCCCGCTCCAAACTGGTATTTTTATAATAGGTAATAGGAACCACCTCTACCCGAAAGCCCTCCGCCTTCATATTTTTAATCTTCAGCAAATCCGTATTTGTCAATATGGGGTTGTTGACCCTCAGCATATTGCAGTTCTTGGGAGTTTCTTTTAAAATATTTCCCTCCGTCCCGATATACACGGTGGTGGAGGTAACAATCTCCTCACGGATGGCATCAATGGGCGGATTCGTTACCTGCGCGAATAACTGTTTAAAATAATGAAACAGCGGGTGGGCAGTCTTGCTCAAAACAGGGATGGGAGTATCCACACCCATGGCGGCAACGGCCTCGCTGCCGTTTTTCGCCATGGGAAGGATACTGGACTTTAACTCGTCATAGGTATAGCCGAAAGCCTTCTGCATCCTCTGACGCTCCTCATGGGTATATTCCTGCACCCGCAGATTGGGGATGTTCAAGTCTTTTAAAAATACCAGATTATTGTCCAGCCACTCGCCGTAGGGCTGCTTGGAAGCATATTTTTCCTTTAGCTCTTCGTCTGTGACCACCTTGCCTTGAAGAGTGTCCACCAACAGCATTTTCCCGGGGCGCAGCCTCTCCTTTCCCTTAATCTTCGCGGGGTCGATATCTAACACCCCCACCTCCGAGGACAGGATCAGAGTGTCATCCTCCGTGATCAGATATCGGGAAGGACGCAGACCGTTTCTGTCCAGCACGGCACCCATAATGTCCCCGTCAGAGAACAGGATGGACGCAGGACCGTCCCAAGGCTCCATCATAGTGGCATAATATTGATAAAAATCTCTCTTGGTCTGGGACATGGCTTTATCATTTGCCCATGGCTCGGGTATGGCGATCATCACCGCCAAGGGCAGATCCATTCCGCTCATCACCAAGAACTCCAAAGTATTATCCAGCATGGCGGAGTCCGAACCCGTTTTATTAATAGCGGGCAGAACCTTGTGCATATGCCCTTTTAAATATTCGGATTCCATATTTTCTTCCCGGGCAAGCATCTTGTCGGCATTGCCGCGGATGGTATTGATCTCGCCGTTATGTACCATCAGCCGGTTGGGATGGGCCCGCTCCCAGCTGGGATTGGTGTTGGTGGAGAAGCGGGAATGCACCATGGCTATGGCGGACTCGAAATCCTTGCTCTGCAAGTCCGCAAAGAAGGTTCTCAGCTGCCCCACCAGAAACATACCCTTGTACACAATGGTACGGCTGGAAAATGACACCACGTAAGTGTCGTCGCTGGACTGCTCAAACAAACGTCTGGCTATGTACAGCCTGCGGTCAAATTCCAATCCTTTCCCCACATTTGCAGGCTTTTTCACAAAGCCTTGCATGATGTAGGGCATACATTCCACCGCCTTATGCCCCAATACATTGGGAAAGGTGGGAACCTCCCTCCAGCCCAGAAGCTCCAGCCCCTCTTTCTCTGCGATAATTTCAAACATTTTCTTTGCCTGATTGCGGCGGAGCTCCTCCTGTGGGAAGAAGAACATTCCTATGCCGTACTCTCTCTCCCCGCCGATTTCGATGCCCAGCGGTTTACAGACTCTGGCGAAAAATTTATGTGGAATCTGTGTCAGGATGCCCACGCCGTCGCCGGTCTTACCCTCTGCGTCTTTCCCCGCCCTGTGTTCCAGATTCTCAACGATTTTCAGGGCATTCTCCACCGTGGCACGGCTCTTCTGTCCGTGGATATTGACACAGGCGCCGATCCCGCAGTTATCATGCTCAAAGGCTTCCCGGTAAAAGGGCGCCTGAGGAATTTCTCTCTTCACATCAAACATATTATCTGCTCCTTTCTATAGCCGATCCATGGCAAATCAACAGCTCCGCTGCCTGCAGCAGGCATTCATCCTCAGCATTGCAGAGCCGAACGTGTCCTTTGGACACATTGATATGCCTTTTCAGGCATTGTTACCCTCTCTTACCCTCACGGCATCCGCCAAGGTTCCACAATGAAAGCATCCGGATCTTTGGCACACTGCCTGTGGGAAATCGAGCAGGGGAACGACCTTCTCTCCTACTCGCCGCGCGACCCGTGCGCCGCTTTAGCGGCATATTTCATCTGCACGGGTCTGCGCAATCGAGTAGGGAAGATTTATCTTCCCCTACTCGCCGCGCGAGGTGCGGGCAGCGTAAGCTGCTTAATTCCGTTCCGCACCTCTGCGCATAAAAAAGACGCAATGAGGGTGTTATGCGCCTCATTGCGTCTTCGTTGAAAATACTATACAACTTTTTTCCTCGTCTGTAAATATAAACTTTTTATCGAATTGTCAGATAATCTGTTAATTCACTATTGTTTATTGCTTTTGCGCGACTATTTGCATCTTATTTGGCGGCTTTTGCTTGAAGAACACCTGACAACTAAACTCATCATAATCGTTACTGCCTCTGCTTCCTTGCTGCTTAGCATCAAAATTATTGTGTCCATTGTCAATCCACTCCTTGAAAGCCTCTCTTAGTTGCTTGGCAATATTTCTATTTTTGTCCGCACAGAACCAGCCTAAGTCCACTCCCTTTCCATGTGTGGTAAACCAATCGCCGCTAATTGCCACATATGGACTTTTTTTCTATTTGTTGCATTTTATTGGAAAGTGCATATGTAATCACATAGAATGAACTATCCTCATAAAATCCATTCACATTACGGACATATGGCATTCCGTCTTGCACCGTTGCCAGAGCAATTATATTGTCCCTGTTAAATCGCTCGTTTAATATTTTCTCTGTTCTCATACTGATTGATGAATATAACGTGCCACCGGACAAGGCTCATCGTTCAGGATATTATGACGAAATGGCAGAATTTATCAGGAGATTATTCGAACAAGTGTTAAAGGCAAGCGACAGCCTTTATTCGCAGTGCTTACCGGATGTCTCAAAGTATCAAAGAAGCATATCTGCGGGTCTGAATAACTTCAACGTATATACGGTAAATGACGCCCCTTATAATGAATTCTTTGGCTGTACAGATACGGAAGTCAGAAAAATGCCGGATTATTGCGGTTTTATGGAACACTATAATACCATAAAGGAGCGGTATGGCGATTATCGGTTCAGCGATCTGGAAATATATTGCCCTTGGGATGTAGTAAGCTACTGCCATGCATTGAAAATGAATCCTTCCATAACTCATTTTCCATATACCAAGCTTTTCAATCCGTGATACATCTTAGAAAAAACCCTACTCTCCGCCATAGCTCTGCGCAGAGGCGCCAAAGTTACGGCCATCACAGCCTTATATTTAAAAAGCTCTCCTTTTCCCATATAGACGGAGGTAATCTGGCCATGCTCCCTTCTGTCCCGTTTCCGGTTCTCCCTGCTCTCCGAGTAACCGCCTCCTTCATAAGAGGCCGCCGCAAAATCCATATGCACAAACTTTGCCCCCGCCCGATAATAACACCAGAGGAAATGGTCATAGTCTGCCCGAATCCGGAAGGCCGGATTATAAGGCTTATCCAGACAGAGCTGTCTGCTGTAAAAACAGGTCTGGTGACAGGGAATATTGCGGTAACAGGTAAAACCATTGATTTCCGGCGGGGATGCGATCACCACTCCGTTCTTCTCCCCCAGAGTGTCCCCATAGAGCACCAGCTTAGATAAATCCGTACCGTTTTCCGACTCCCGTTCTATACGGGAAGAAGTCCGCTCCAGCACTCTGTCGTCAGGGAACAAGTCCCCACAGTTCAAAAACAGCACGAAATCCCCTTTTACATGGGACACCGCTTGATTCATGGCTTCATAGATGCCGCCATCCTGTTCCTTGTAAAACCGAATTCTGGCATCCAAACGCATGGACTCCACGGAACCGTCCCTGCTGCCGCCGTCCTTCACCACAATCTCATAATCACTAAAGGTCTGGGAAAGGACACTGTCCAGTGTCCTGTTCAATTTATCCCCCGGATTCAGGCATACTACAATAATCGAAAACCTCATAGAATGTTTTTCTCCCTGTGCAGAAGGAACAGACAGATTGACATTACTGCCAAAAACAGAATACATACAGGCCAGCACACGAATCCGGACACGGCAAGGCTGGTATAAGTCAGGCAGTAAGCCAGTACATTGGCAATCACATGAATCACTATGGGGATACGGAAGTCTCCGAAATATTCATAGGCATAGGCAATGATGCAGCCCAGCAGAAAGGCATAAATTCCCTGTACCGCATTCATATGATACATGCCGAAAATCATGGCAGAGACAAAGATTGCCGTTTTCACTTTCATGCTCCGCCTCATACAATTATAAATAATGCCGCGGAATAAAACCTCCTCCGCGTAAGGCGTCACAAAACCATAACACAACAGTCCAAACCAAACCACTGCGGAGTACTGGTCTTCCACCACCGCCTGATACATCTCGGAATGATCCATAATGCCCGAGAGAGAGAATAAAAGGTTAAATCCAAGCACCGCCCCCACCGTGGCAAAGCCTGCAAAAAGATAACATTTCGCCGGATCCCCCTTGATATGCAGCAGCTTCATACTGTCCGCGGCTTTTCTCAAAGTACTCCTTGATATCTTCCAAATGACCGCAAGGCCTGCCACGAAACCCGCAATCTGCATTAAAGTTCCCGCGTTTCCCGTCAAAGCAACAAGCTGGCCCGTCTCGTCATGCACAAACAGAAAAGAGCCTACAGGGATGGTATTTCCCAGTGTCTGCAGCACAATTCCCATCATATTGATTCCCACTGCCTTCACGAGGACAAACAGCAGAAGCGGGAAAAACAACTGCCATACCCTCTGAAAGGGCGTCAGCTTTCTCTGCTCTTCCGTCCCTCTCAGCAGAAATTTCTGCAATTCCTCCACGGAACGCACAATAAAATCCGCTTTTGCTTCCTTCAGTTCTTCCATACTGCCATAGCCGTAGGTGACGCCCACGCTCTCCACTCCTGCTTTATGCGCCCCCTCCGCATCAAAGCTTCGGTCCCCGATCATATAAACCTGACTTTTGTCCACGGGCTGATCTCCGAAGAGCTGTTTTAAGGCTTCCTCCACAATCTCATCCTTGTTAACTCTGGTTCCGTCCAGCTCGCTTCCCACAATTACTTTAAAAAACCTTTTAATATTGAAATGCTCCAATATCTTTTCCACAAAGACAGTGGGTTTGCTGGATGCCACAGCCAGAAACATTCCCTTAGACAGGAGAATCTGGAGCATTTCCGGAATGCCGGGGTATATTTTATTTTCAAAAATGCCTTTGTCCTGAAAACGCTCTCTGTACTTTTCCAAAGCCGTCTGCGCCTGTTCTTCCGACATATTGTAGAATTTCATAAAGCTGTCTTTCAGGGGAGGCCCGATAAAAGGCTCCAGCTTGTCCAAATCAGGCTCCTCGATTCCCATGGAGGAAAGGGCATACTGCACACAAGTACAGATTCCCGTCTTGGGATCCGTCAACGTTCCATCCAAGTCAAATAATAGATATTTTTTCATTCTTATACCCATCTGCGCGCTGCGGCGCGCACTCAAATCAATAGTTGAATACGCATTTTTATTCAACCTTACCTCCATGCCGCCTCCTGCGGTATCAGCCTTTCTTAAAAAGAATACCTGTACTTTACAGCGAGCAAAAATTGCCATAGGCAATTAGAAATTCTTCTCACACTAAGCAGCTAAAAGCTTCTAATCTTATCGCTTCCGTCGTCAACCGTATTTACTATTTTTATAATCTTCACATCATACCCTACCGCATCATTCACCTGAACATGGGCAGTATCCCCTTCTTTTTTCCCCAGAAGTGATTTGCCCAGAGGGCTTTCGTTGCTGATCATATTTTCCAACGAATTCCCCCTCACGGTGGTGACAATCTTATAAGTTTCCACAGTACCGTCATCCACAAATTCTATGGTGACAGTATTGTTGATTCCCACTTCATCCTCCGCGGAATCTTCGGAAATCACCTTCGCCGTCTTAATCATCCGCTCCAGATAGCGGATTCTGCTCTCATTCTGATTCTTCACCTTCTTCGCCGCGTGATACTCAAAGTTCTCACTGAGATCCCCGTGAGCCCTTGTCTCTTTCACATCCTCCAAAGCCTTGGGACGCACCACAAGCTTACGGTATTCAATCTCTTCTTCCATTTTCTTAATATCACCGGGTGTCAATTCATCATACATAATACCTAATCCCCATTCCCTTTACAATTCCAAACGCGCCGATGCAATCGGCAAAAAAGCAATCAGCTCCGGTCTTTTACAGTCCCCCACGCAACGGGCTGCCCTGTCTTGCATGAAAGCCGGGGGGTTACCGTGAAGATGCACACAAACCGTAAGAACATGCGGTTTGACGCACGGCTGTCTTGCCGAATAAGCAAGAGAGCTTATTCGGACTGCGCATTTTCCGCAGGCAAGATTCAATACTTTCACAGTAATTATACTTGGATACCGTATATTACCGCCACCGCCAGAATGATCTGGATAATGGCAAAGCGGAATACCGTCTGGGTATTGGACCAGCCCCAGACTTTGCGCACATGGTCGTGGAGCGGTGTTCTGGTATTCTTTAAAATACGGATTTTGAAAAAGCGCAGTAAAGCAACCTTAACCAGCCCCAGACCTCCGTCCAGAATCAGTACCAATGCCACAGGAATATACAGCAAGGGAGAGCCTGTCTTTAAAATGGCTATACTGATAAACAGTCCCATAGCCCGGGATCCCGCGTCCCCCATCATCAGGCGGCTGGGTGTGGCATTATACCAGAGATATCCCAGAATGCAGACCGCAAACAGCAGAATCAAGAAAGAAAAGTCCTGACCCTTGTCCAATATCTGGTCAATCACATAAATGGCCATAATCGTAATGATAGTCAACGTACCGGAAAGCCCGTCCACCCCGTCGGAGCAATTGGTCACATTTACGGAGCCCCACACAAGGATGACAATGAGCACCGCAAACAACACCGGAGGGATAGTCACCTGTACATGGAACAGCGCCAGCTCAATGGTGTTAGGATTGTATTTCAGGAAGGTCATGGCTACCAGCGCTGCCACGCACAAATCCAGAAATCCCTTTTTGTATTCTCCCCAAGGCATCTTGGAAGAGTCGTCCAGAAAGCCTGTGATCATACAGATAATGGTTAAAATCAAGTAAATTGCCGTCTCCGGCTTCATGGGCGCAAAGAGATATGATGCCGCCGCAAAAGCCAGCACAAAAATAATTCCCGCCCCTCTGGGCTTTCCCGCAGACAGTTTCCCGTCATGAGCAAACTCCCGCCCGCCGTCCTTGGGAAGCATATCCGCCAGCTTCGCCGTTGCGGCAACGGTAACTGCAAAAGCAAAAATTATACCGGCCAGCGCCAGCAATGAGCCATAATTTTCCGGAATCACAAAATGTAACATAGCCTCTCCCATCCCATCTAAAATTAAAATGTTCTACTCTCAAGCCAACACCCCGCTGCAAGCAATAAGGCATCAAGCTTTGCATCCCATAAAATGTGACGCACAAACATTTTTCAAGCACGCTCTAACATTATTGTAGTCCATCATACCATAAACAAGACATGGATGCAAACAAAAGCAGTGGACACGCTTATTGATCCGTTACTGTTCACTTCGTTCACAGCAACCTATGCACAGAAATCGCAAAACAGCGATTTCGCGCATGTCTGTCTCGGGTTTATCACGCAGAAACAGCGTGAAAACACCTCACGGCGGCAGCAAGTGAACAGTAAATTTGTGTCAGGGCAAGGCGGAGGAGGGAGGCGATGCGGTGGCAACGTTGACTGACGCGCAGAATGAATTTTCAGTCTGCAAGGCAGATTTCCGACGGCGTAGCGGTGGCTACGTCTAGGAAATCTATCGCTGCAGATGGAAATTCAGGAAAGATATTTAGCGAAATGTAATACGGTCAGTGTACTTGGCTCCCAAGCGCAGCCTGTGGACCATTCCACGGTCACGCTGCAATATTTAATATAATATTTTACAAACCTCTCTTAAACTGTCCACTCTGGCATACAAGCATTTTTTCAGTTTCTCGTCCGGTTCCGTCTGATCGGGCACCATCACCACCGGACACCCCGCCCGATAAGCGGACATGACTCCGTTAGGAGAATCCTCCACAGCCATACACTCCTCAGGCGCAAGCCCCAGCTGGGAGCAGGCATAGAGATAGATCTGAGGGGACGGCTTTCCCTCGGACACCTGAACGGCACTGATTATCTTTTTAAAATACCCTTGCAGCCCTGTTATATTCAAATATTTTTCCGTCCGCTGAAGATCCGTGGCAGTGGCAACCGCGGTAATTATCTTCTTTTCTTTCAGCTCCGTAAGCAGTTCAAGGGCTCCCGGCTTTCGCCGGATGCCCTCTTGCCTCAAACATTCTTCCATCAATTCTTTTCTTTTTTCCCTGACGGCGCAGTAATCCAGATCCTCTCCGAACCATTCCTTCAGCAGTGCCGGAGCAAAGGGCCGCCCTAAGCTGCGCATGGCAAGGGCTTGTTGATCCGTCATGCGGTATCCGAAAGCCTCCAATGCCTTGGGCCAAAAAGCCCGGTAATAACGTTCTGTGTCAATCAGCGTGCCGTCCATATCAAAAATAACAGCCTTTATCATATAAACGATCCTCCTCGTCCGGATTCCCGGGATTTCCATTAAGGCCGCTCCTTCGACCATGGATTTGGACACCTTGCCCTCTTTTTTACTGTTTGTCTTCCGCCGCTTTTTCCGTTTCTTCTGCTGCCGTTTTTCTTCTGCTGTTTTACCCTCTGTCTTCTGTCGTTTTACCCTCTGTCTTCTGTCGTTTTACCCTCTGTCTTCTGTCGTTTTACCCTCTGTCTTCTGTTGTTTTACCCTCTGTCTTCTTATTCTCTGAGCGTCTGCTGCCTATCTTCTTCGCAATAACAGTCAGAAGAAGCGCTGCCAGAACAGCTGCCGCTCCGATTGCGGCTGTTTTCAGTTTACCCGTATCCTGCTCCTCCGTCAACCGGAAAATGCCGGGGTGCTCCATGTCAAACTCCACATAGCTGCCTACCACTTCCGCAGGCGCTTGAATATATGTTCCCTCCCGATATAACTCTACCTTAGCCTTTTCCGGCTCCTCACAGAGTACGCGGACGGTCACGAAATCCTGTCCGTCAGATCCTCCCGCCGTGGTTCCGTTTCCCGTCAAAACTCCTCCTGCCGCAGTATCGTTTCCTGTCAAATCTCCTTCCGCCGCAGTATCGTTTCCTGTCAAAGCTCCTTCCGTTGCAGTATCGTTTCCTGTCAAAGCTCCTACCGCCGCAGTATCGTTTCCTGTCAAAGCTCCTACCGCCGCAGTATCGTTTCCTGTCAAAGCTCCTACCGCCGCAGTATCGTTTCCTGTCAAATCTCCTTCCGTTGCAGTATCGTTTCCTGTCAAAGCTCCTACCGTTGCAGTTGTCTCTTCCGGACGATACACTATGGATAGTCTGATTCCCTCCGGCACTTCCTCTGTTTCCAGCACATTTCCCGGAAGGAACTCTCCCTGAACAAGCACCTTTGCTTTTCCGTCTTCCTGCCACGCAGACGCCAGTGTGGAGATCCATTTTTCGTATTGTGCCTCTAATGTCAGATTGCCCGTGATACAGGAAGCGTCAAACTCCGGCCAGCAGCCGTAGTATCCTTCCTTTTCCGGAATCCGGGGAATCAGGGCGGGATCCAGCTTATCCCCATAGCTGCACTGATACACCGCCAGCTCCTGTCCCTCCGCCAGAAATCGTACCGTAAATTGAGAAAAGGTCTCCGGCACACCCGGCATATTGCAGAATTCCCCATAAGCAAGAGGCGCTGCTCCGCCCTGATACCCAATGGAATCTATACCGGGAACATTTCCTTCCACATAATAATTGCCGCAGAGAACACCGTCCTCATTTAACTGTCCGGCAATGGAGCCTGCGCATTCTCCCGTGTACTCCAAAACGGGGTAGGAATAGCTGTAAAAAATATCACAGCCCGTTCCCGCAATTCCGCCCACATAGCTTTTGCCGGATAAATTTCCCATGGAATAGCAGCTTCTCACACAATAGCTGGAAGATCCGGCGATGCCCCCCACATAATTTCCGTTGGTACTGGAAACATCCCCGTAGGACTCACAGGAAATCACCGCCCCGAAATCGGCTTTTCCCACCACGCCGCCTACATAATTCTTTTTTCCTATTACAGTTCCCAGATTCCGGCTTTCCCGTATTACCGCCTTCACAGCCTGCTCGATATGAAAGCTTTCCGCTCCGGTGACGGTAATATCCTCCTCCGGATCAAAATCATATTCCGTGGCCACTTGACCAACAATGCCTCCCACATTAGTATCCGCCTCAACCAGACCCTGATTGACACAGAGCGTTATCTTCCCTTGCTGAAAAGCGGAGGTATCATAATAAGCTTCCTCCTGCGGGACGCCGGGATTCTCCAGACCGTCGCTGGCCGCCTCATCGGAAGTATCTTCCGTGGTGATACCCTCATACCGGAACAAGTCATCCCGCAGTTCCTTTACGGATCTGCGCAGCACCTTTGCCTGTGCAATCAAAGCATCCACATTTTCCGCATTTTTATCGGTTCCCTCTTCCAAAACGGAAGCCAGCCGGCTCAAAGAATTACCGGCAGCCTCGGCTTCCCTGTTTACGATTTCCAGATTGTCGGTGACACCTCCGCTCCGGTCGTTGACAGCCCCTGTCATATTTGATACATGCCCTCCGGCGCTTTCACCGAACCTCCGCAGCGCCGCCAGATAGCTCTCCTTGTCATTGGGGAGCCGGATGGTAATATCACCGCCGCTGACACTGCCCAAAATACTTCCGTCCACCACTATATGATCCGTTGTATTCCCGTTTTCCTTATCCGACTCCGCCAAATCACCCAGTTCGGTATTCAGCCGTTTTAAGTCATCATTGATACCTGTCAGTTCTTGATTGTAAATGTAAATCAAATCATTTCCGGCAGCGGTCAGATATTCCATGGCAGAATTGATATTCCGCAGATTATCCGTGACGTCTTTTATCAGTGCAGAACCCTCACTGCCATAGCTGCTCAGGTCTTCATGAGTAACTTCCAATAAATCAAAAAACTTTTCCGTCTCCCGGTCAATCTCTCCCAGCTTGTCATTCAGGTACTGAATTTCCAGAAAAGGCTCCATCTGTCCCGCAATCCCGCCCACATCCTTTCTGCCCATGACGTGGCCGGTATTACTGCAATTCTGCAAGTACCCCTGATGCAGCCTGCCCACGATTCCTCCGGTGTTGTATCCGATGTGTTGATAACCTACCGTGCCGGAATTGGAACAATAATATATTTTCCCCTCCGAATAACCGGCGATACCGCCCGTATCCGTATGCACTTGCGTATTGTCGGTGCTGTTAATATCCTCCAGATTTTCCATGGTCAAATCTTCTAAGTCATAGGAAACCTCGGTGCTGTGGATATTAATGTTTCCCATATTTTTACAATTGTTTAAAATACCTCTGTTGCTGCCACAGATACCGCCTGCAGAATGGTTTCCCGTTACCATGGCGGAGGATTGACTTCTGCGGATTTCACCTGTCTCCGCATTAAGTCCGACGATTCCGCCGATCTCCCGGTCTCCCGAAACGCTTCCGTATACGCTGCAGTTTAAAATACTTCCGTAATTTACGCCTGCCAATATCCCGGCTCTGTCCTGACTTCCCTGAGGCTGTACCCTTCCGGTCACTTCCAGATTCCGGACAATGCCGTCCGCCTGAATATATCGAAACAGTCCTACCGCCGAACCCGGATCATCAATCTGCAGGTTGGAAATTTTGTGCCCGTTTCCCTCGAAAATACCGTTAAAGCTGGGAATCATCAAGTTCCTGTGTTCCTGAAGTTCAATATCATTCTCCAGCGTCACATATTTATCTCCTGACCAGATATCCAGCCCACAATTCTCCGCCAGCTGTGCCAGTTCTTCTTCCGTAGAAACGGAGACGACCGTATACCGGGACTCATCCACAATCCCCGTACCTGCCGTGCCTCCGGACAGGTACTCCCTGTATGACGCGGAACTTTCCTCCGCAGACACGGGCTGGGAGGATGCAAACAGTATGGCAGCGCATAGAGTGATTGATACCGTAGCCATAAACCGATTATTTGTCTTCTGCATTCTGTGTTTCATTACCTGTCACCTCCGCTTCTGCTTTATTATTTTCACAGCTTCATTTTCCGCTGTTTCGATTTTCTCAGTCTTGCTTCCTGTCCTTTCGGTTCCCGCAGTTTCTCTTCCTGTCCTTTCGGTTCCCGCAGTTTCTCTTCCTGTCTTTTCGGTTCCCGCAGTTTCTCTTCCTGTATTTTCGGTTCCCGCAGTTTCTCTTCCTGTATTTTCGGTTCCTGCAGTTTCTCTTCCTGTCCTTTCGGTTCCCATGATTCCGGTTCCCGTATTTTCTTTTCCCGGCTTTCCGTTTTGTTCCTTCACATCTTCAACGGTTTCCAGACACAGCTCCGATTCTTCTTCCTGACCACGGTTCTGCTCCACTTCACAATCCTGCATGGTTTCCAGCCTCGGCACTTGTTCTTCTTTCCGGTCGTCACCGTCAAGGTTCTTAACCGTATCCCTCGCCCTTACCACGGCACCCATCTCGCCGTCTATCACACCGGAAAACTCGCCGTCTATCACACCGTTCACGTATCCTTTGATGTGGCCGGACATTCTCACCCGGCCTCCGGAAGGCAGCGGCTTCACCAGATCCCGTTTCAAAGTAAAGGCCGTTTTTTCAATGATGATGTCGCCTACCAGAAGAGTCTGGGGCAGCACCAGCAGCACCAAAGCGATGGAAGTCAAAGTCCCCCGCCCCAGAGCAAGACCGATGGCAGCCACCACCGCATTGGAGGATACATTGCTGATAATAAACCCCGCCGCCACCAGCATGGAGCCGCTGGTCACTATGGTGGGGAATGCCTGATTCAAGGTTTCCACAATGGCTTCCTTAATAGGCATATACGTTTTCAAGTCCATATACCGGCTGGTAATGACAATGGCATAGTCAATGGTAGCCCCCATCTGAATCGCCGATACCACCAGATATCCCAAGAAATACACAGGCTCATCCAGCAGATAAGGCAGCGAAAAGTTCATCCAGATACTGCCCTGAATAGTCAAAACCAACAATACAGGCAGCCCCGCCGACTGGAAGGTAAACAACAGAATAATCATAACAAACAGAGCGGTGAGCACGGTAATAATCGTGTTATCCGTTCCGAAAGAGGTACTCAGATCTTTATCACTGGTAGAATTTCCCACCAGATAAATATCCTCATAATTATAATACCGGGCTACGGTATTGCGGATTCTGTCCAGAGCCGCATACGTCTCCTCCCCCTCCACGGGAACCGACAGTTCCAGCACAAAACGGCTGCAGTTCTCTCCCAGAAGCTGATCCTTTGCAATGCTGATCTGGGAATAGGCATCCGTCAGCGTTTCCTCCAGATCATCCTCCAGCGTAATGTTTCCGCTCTCCTTCTGATCATAGATAAAAAGGAAAATGTCAATCAAAGGTATCTTGTAATCGCTGACGCCGCTGATCAATGCACCGTAGTTGCCGGCATCCACCGCATAAGCGGAATAGAGAAGATTCGCAATCTCTACATCCATATCAATCAACTCGGCAAATTCTCTGGGGGAAAGCTGCTGGGTCAGAATATAGCCATCCATTGCCTCAATATTGGACAATCCCATGCAGGAGTCAACCTCTTCCATGGACTCCAGTGCCTTCAATGCCTGAGCTTCCTTTTCGTAATCCCCGTTCGGTACAATCACTGCCAGCTGATTAATAGTGCCAAACTCCCGGTTCACCATACTGACGGAAAAACGATTGGCACTCATCTTATTGGCCTCCAGAGTATTAACATCATAGACATACTCCGCCTTGCCGGACAGTACCGCAGCTACAATTACCACCACAATTAAAATAGGCGGCACAATAAAACGCGTATGTACACAAAACTTTCCCACCATAGTAATCTTGGGCACGAAGCTTTTGTGATGGGAATTGTCGATGGCTCCGGCAAAGGTCAGCAACAGACCGGGCATCAGGAAGAAAACCGACACAAGGCTGAGCACTATTGCCTTTGCCAGCACAATCCCCATATCGTAACCGATCCGAAACTGCATAAACATCATGGCTATCATGCCGGATACGGTGGTCAGGGAGCTGGAAGAGATCTCCGGAATGGCTTTGCTCAGCGCCACAATAACTGCCTCTCTGGCATCCTTATCTTCATGCTCCTCCATAAAACGGTGGCAGAGGATAATGGCATAATCCACCGCCAGCGCAAGCTGAAGCACCACCGCAATGGAATTGGTGACAAAGCTGATGGTTCCGAACCAATAGTTTGTACCTTTATTTAAGATGGCTGCCGTAATAAAAGTCATCAAAAAAACCGGTATCTCCGCGTAAGTGGTGGAGGTAAAGAGCAGCACTGCCACGATAACCACTCCTGCCAGCATTAAAATCACGATCATGTCGTTATCCAAATCGGAGGCGTCCCTTTCCTCCTGCCCGATATCCGAGGTATAATACACATCATATTCAGATAACTCTTCCAGCACCCCGCTCAGATACTTCAGAGCCGCCTCGTCATCCGCTTCCTCTTCAAAAGTAACCTCGAACAATGCCTCCATATCATGATAGTTCTCTTCGTCATAGTCCAGCATACTGACCCCATCCATCTCCTCTATGCGGGACGCAAGCCATTCCGCCTCCTCCGGGGTTACATTGCACACCATGATCCGAGCCGTCCCATAGGTAATAAACTGCTCTTCCATCAAATCCAGACCCTGTCTGGTCTCTGTGGTATCGGGCAGATAGGTGGTCAGATCATTATTGACTTTCACTTTGTTCATAGAAAAAATGCTGAAAATTATCAGCATAATAAAAATCAGGTAAAAGCCCTTGCGCTTATCCACTATCATCGTCGAAAGCTTTATCATAAAAGAATTGCTTTGCTTTTCCTTTTCCATGGTCTCCTCTTT